>ODAI012102856.1_pt1 | contig 11452 bp, 9 predicted proteins | sample 1539321 | NCBI WGS metagenome assembly ODAI01 (sample SAMN02144231, study PRJEB22623) | gut metagenome | biome: sheep rumen | host: Ovis aries | place: New Zealand
ATTCGGGATGGTCAGCCGGACAAGTGTATTCGATATTATTCATCAAAAAGTTTTTCCACCATGTGGCTTCGTTTCGGTTTTATGCCAGCCCATCCGTCGTTCTATTGCCGTCGCAGTGTCTATGAGAAAGCCGGGCTGTATAAGATCGACTACCAGATAGGCAGCGACTACGAAATGATGGTGCGCCTCTTTATGGTACACAAGATACGGGCCAAGTACCTGCCCATGGATTTCGTGACGATGCGTACAGGAGGAGCCAGCACGAAGAATGTCAAGAGCCGCCTGACCCTCATCAAGGACGACGTCCGTGGCTGCCGGGAGAACGGCATTTACACCAATCCGCTGATGGTTAGTTTGAAGTTTTTTTATAAAGTCTTTGAATTACGCAGGTAGACGCAAAAACCTGCACAGACATGTCCAAGGTTGCCTCCTCGTAAATAGTAATATAAACTACTGATTTTCTAATTCCTTAAAAGCTGTAATTAACTTTGAATTATCCTCATGGCTTCGCACGGCGATGCGCATGTATTGCTTACCATCGAACCCTTGTTTGTTGGAACAGTTGCGGACTAAGATATTATACTTCTTAAGCATGGTCAGCACAAGCTGATTTGCACTCTTGGGTGGAAGAATCTCGCAAAGGAAATAATTAGCTTGTGATGGCATCACCCGAAGGAAACTAATCTCCTTGAGCTTTTTTTCAAAGTCTTCACGTTCTGTGATGAACTTCTCACAGGCACGCTTGTAGTCCTTCTCATACTTGGTGAATATCTGCATGAAGTACTCCGCAAAAGAATTGATATTCCATATACTGACCATTTTCTTCATCTTGGTAATGATAGCAGTGTCAGCTGAACAGAGGATTCCCAACCTAATACCTGGTACACCGTAACTTTTACTGATACTCTTTATTACAATCAGCTGAGGATATGCTTCAAGTATAGTATCACAGAGCAAAGAATTATTCTCATAGCCTACACTGAAATCAACAAAACTCTCATCCACTATCAGACGAATGTCCTGGTGTTGACACCATGCTGCAAAAGTAATCACATCATCAATGGGAATGAAGTTGCCAGATGGGTTGTCGGGATTGATAAGAAGAATATTGTCTGCATGATTCTTTCCAAAGAAATCCATCAAATCCTTGATGGTATAGCGGTAGTCGCTATTCTTGGGAATAAAAGTGATAAGTTCTTCTTTATTCCTTCTATTAGGGTATTCTTCAAAAGTAGGTCGTGTTATACCTAAAGTACCAGATAACAGCTCCATCAAAGCCTTAATAAGTTCCGCAGCACCATTACCAGGTATGATATATTCTTCTTTCACCCCCCAGCACTGGCTAGCAATAAGGGAGTTTACTTTCATACCGGAAGGATACTCTGCAATCAGGGTTTTGAAGAACGCTTCCATTTCATCGATGATGCGGCTCTTATTGAAATATGGATTCACCAAGTAGCAATAATCCAGCATCTTGGGGAAACGCCAAAAACCGCCATAGCGACCATCGTACTTTCGCAGCACATCTTTCTCGTCTGCAAACAAGGCCTCCGCAATGTCCAGGTCTTGTTTGTCATCAATCTCGTACCATTTTTCATTGGTTATCGGGAGAGCTTTCAAATCGTGGCTATTTAAGAAGGAAATAATACGCAACACATTCTCGTAGTACTCATTATTTCCCACAGCCTTGGAATATGCGTCCAAGAATGGTACATACTTCGTCTGAGAAAAAGCCTTTGAAAACTTGTAGATGTTGACCGTCTTATAATACTGTTCTGCGTCCTCGTAACGGAATGCGTCCTTGGGGACAAAATTTACGATATTACAATCTTTGTCAATACACACCATTGTTCCATCCATCCAACTCTCATATTTTGCGACAAGAGCAAGGTTCGGATTTGGATTATCTAAGAGGAGTTTGAACATTCCGTCATCGAAAATAAGGTCACTTTCTATGAGTAGCGTATCATCCTCCATCAACTTTTCCTTGGCGAGTGCAAGGGAATAAATATTGTTGGTTTTGTCATAGACTGGATTGTTTACATATTCTATTTTCAGTCCGTCTTTTTCATTGCCAATATATTCCATGAGTTTTTTCCCCTCATAGCCCACAACAATGACAACTCTGTTGAGTGACAGCATGGATAACTGTTTCAAGACACGGTCAATCAACGGTGTTCCATTGACTGGCACCATACACTTGGTATTGTTCTTGGTATATTCACCAAGTCGCTTTCCCATACCAGCAGCTAAAATTAATGCTTGCATATTTTAATATCTGATTTCTATTGCATTTTATGAATTGTTTCATTCTTGTCCAATCTTCCCATATTGGATTAGCACCTTTGTCAGAGGTTGCTTTTTTTGCTTTCTATTTTGTTGATGAAATAGTCTAAGACGGGCTGTTCTTTCTTCTCCTGAAGTCTTTCAAGTATGGATACGGGTATTAATTCCTTGACGTACATGATGGCAAGTTGCTTAAAGCGTTGTACTTTCGATAAGCCAAATTCAAATTTCCGAGAAGGTGTCCTCCAATCTTCACCGTATTGGTGGGACAAGTAATTTTCGTAGTCTATTGGGGCCATGTAGGTCTGCCCCAAAAATTCCATCGGTGCGGTTTCTTCAACATATTTTTTCTCGCAAATGTCCATACAGCAGTGCATTAGGCTTGGGTCTTTCTTATACGGGGCAAAGAAATACAGATCGATGTATTCTCCCTTGCGAATAATGGACAGAAATCCACGACGCTCATAGCGGGCCAGTTCGAACCCAACTTCCCTGAGTTCGAATAGCATAGCCAGGAATGCCGGCATATCGCTCTTGAGCATGACCAAGTCGATGTCTTCATCGTGAGTGATGAAACCATGTTCGCGAACAGCACCAAGCAAGGTACCGAAAAACAGCAGAAACGTCAAGTGGTTTCGGTCACAAACTTGCTTCAGCAACTGAAGGTTCTCGTTGGCAATGGTCTTGTCGATAGGCTTGATGCCTTCGAAGATGGGAACGAACTTATAGGTGTAAGGACCTTTGGAGGTTTTTATTGTCTTGTGCATAATTATGTATAATGTTAGTGTATATGGTGCTTGATGAAATTTTTCAGACTGTAGGGCATGTTCCTTTTTATGATGGCTGCCCATGTGTTGTCGGCCTTATGGAACCTGTAGTCAAACTCGCTATCAGGTAACACATATTGGGGATGTCGGAGTGGAAAGTCCAGACTATGACTTTGCATATAAATTGTAGCATAGGAAGTATGAGTGGCTTGTGCATCATTACCGATGTTAGATATCAGGTTATGCTGTGGGAAGATGCAAAGTTGGTTTTGTGAAGCCAATGAGAAATACCATTGCCAGTCCCATGCAGATACCCGATTCCTATGTATCATCTGAAGCTGATAGGTCCAGCGTCCTTTCTCCCTGCCCAGATAGCCTCGGTTGACAAGAATGTCGTTGTAGTGGTCTTTTAGGAAGTTCATGCCGATGTCCATGTTCTTCCATGCACGCCTCCAAGTTGCCCAGCCCCAGCATGCAGCATACTTTGAAAAGCAATATGAGTAAGGCATAGGATAGCCGGCTGATATCTGGTTGCTGCCAGCTATCATGCCAATTCTGTCGTCCGTTCGGTATCTGTCAAGCAGTTCGGCAACATAGGGGAAAAATGTCTCGTCAGCTATACAGTCGTCTTCGAGAATGACACCTTGCTCTTCGTTCTCGAACAACCAGTTAATGGCAGTGAAGACACCAGGGCCGCAACCGAGGTTCTCCTTTTGGAACAAGGTGTGCACCTCACAGTCCCAGTCAATAGCTTTCAATACGGCCTGACGGGTAGCTTCCACGATGGCTGCTTCGCCTTCAACGTGCTGGCGAGCACCGTCGCAGGCAATATACATCTTGGATGGCTTCGCTTTGCGTATCGCTGCTAAAGTCTTGAGTGCGATGTCCTTCCGACAGAATATGACGAATAGTATTGGTGTCTTATACATTGTCTAAAGTATTGCGTTCTTGATAGCATTTAAGAATCCATGACCGTATTTCAAGTCAGGCTCGACGTAGTTGCCTTCTGCCCATTCGTTCCATGAGCGGAGGAAGAGAATACGATGTTCGGCTTGCTTGTTCTTAATAATCTCTATGGCTTGCTCTATATGCTGTTGGAAATTCTCAGGTGTCGCATGAATGTACACCCCTTCCTGGTCACCGGTTCGTGGCGTACGGTCCCATCCGGGAAAGATGCTCGGATAGACATTTTCCCAACTGTCCTCTGGTGCAAAGAAGTGTTTAACCACCTTGGGATAGTCATATCTGATGGTGGGCAGAAATGAGAATTTTTCATGCAATTTAAAACGGATGGCTCTTTGGTATTTGCCAAATACAATCATCTCAGCGCGCGATTTGCCTAATGAGTTGATGCCGTCAAAACCCAGCGAAAGGAATTCGTTATAGACTTTGGCACTACTTTTCAAGTCGGGAATGACACGTCCGGAACCTATTCCACCTTCAGGTAGACGAACACGGGTGTTTGTCGAGTTACACATGGCCACGAAGTAGAATCCTGGCAATCCGTTTGCCTTAGCCAGCAGTTGCCAGTCCTCCATAAATGCTTCAATATGAATGAAGCGATAGGGATCGTAGATAAGGAAGAGCAATTTCCCGTCGACAGTGATATAGCGCTTGTCCCTGAAAGCTGGAAGCATTGTGTTGAAATGCAGAACATTGTCTTCATGCCCAAGGTAGAGCTGTTCGGCAATCATGCCGTCTTTCATGCCTTTTTTCCAAGTCGATGTGCTCCAGTCATGGTTTGCCCATGCCAGACAGAACGGAAAGTCGGGCTTGCCTGTGGCCACCACTTCGTTGAAAGGGCGTTCCAACAATCGCTTACCATTGCCAAACCAATAGTGCCAATAGCAGAACCCTTCTATGCCAGCCTCACGTGCCATTTCAGCTTGTTCTTCGCGAACTTCTGGCATGCGCAGGTCGTAGAAGCCTAAGTCGGCGGGAATGCGTGGCTGGTAGTGTCCGCGGAAAAGAGGGCGAGCTTTGGCCACGTTTGTCCATTCCGTAAACCCTTTCCCCCAGTATTTGTCATTTTCTGGAATAGGATGGAATTGAGGTAGATAGAATGCTATAACTCGTGCTTTCATTACTGATATACTTTTGTTTGCAAAAATAGCAATAAAATCTTAAATATGCAAATTCTTGATGACTTTGGCTGGAATTCCTGCTGCAACGCAGTAGGCTGGGATGTCGTGTGTCACTACACTGTTGGCTCCAACAACGACTCCATCGCCAATGGTTACTCCTGGGAGCACGCAGACGTTGTTGGCCAGCCAGACATTATTACCTATAACAACAGCACCTTTGGACTTGACTTTGCGCAGGGTGGGAGGGGTGAGCAGGGAGGTGTAGTCCGTATCTCCATGACTGTTGTCTGTAATCAGTACATTGGTACCTGTTAGCAGGTTGCTGCCAATGGTGATACTCTCGACGGCTGTGATATGGTTGTCACGACGTATCATGCATTGATTGCCTATGCTAATATGCGGTTCTTTTGACCCAATTTTCCAGGCAGTGAGCTGTAGGCCGCTTTCAAAGATGTTGCCATCACCGATACTGATATATTCTGTCCCTTTCAAGTGATATGCAGGCCACAGCATATATGAATGACCGAAATGGGCGAAACGACGTTGGACGTAGCCTGTGTATAATTTGTCCCGTAAGGAGCAAAATGCTTTTGGAAAAATAGCCGGGCAGATATAGGACCATACCTTCCCTAATATAATAAAAATACTGTCTATGAAAGCTTTCTTCATTTGCTGGAACTGATTTGAATTGGGAATTTTTCTAATAGTAGTTCATGATACCTGAGATAGCCATATAAAAGGAATAGAATGACAATGCGTAGATTGCCACTGTCAGAGAATGAGAATAGTGTCATTCCGCCTTGCATACAGATGCATAGTGTGAAATAAAGCAGCAAAGCCTGATGCAGTCTGAGTGTACCGTCGCGTGGCCGGATGAGATATATAATCAGACCATTGAAAATGACAAAGATAAATACGGTGGAAATTGGGCCAAAGTCGATAACGATATCACCGACAAAGGTTGAGAATATGTCATCGTCAATATTGAGGTTATGGTACTTTTCACGTCGCTCTGTATAGTTCTTGGGAGTGTCTGGGTCAATCAGTCTTTTTGCCAGGTTGAGGGTACGGTCTCCATTTCGAGTTCCTCCAGCGTCAAGTGCAAAATTATTAAAATAAAGAGTCCCTTGTCCAACATACCAATTCAAGAATCCTGCAATGCCACCACCCATATTGCCGAATCGGCTGACGGTAATCGCTGCAATGGGAATGGCAACAGCCAGAATGCATGAAACACCAAATATCCTAATGAACCTGTTAATTCTTTTAGAGATGAATTGTTGAAATAAAGCATACCCGACAATGGTCGTGAGAACAGCAGCTATAACGCCACCACGCTGTCCGTGCATCATGGGAATTAGAATACCAACAAGGATAGCGAACAATAGACCGGCAATAAGCCAGTAATTCTTTTCCTTTAATGTGAGTTGATAGAAACAAAGGAAAACAGTAATGTCTGAGAAGGCATTGTAGATGATGGCAGGAATATTTGAAATGCCACTACCGGCATCCTCTGCTTCTTCAATTTGCTCCATATATGCATCTTTTCCAGCATCAGTTTCCGTGAAGAGTTTAATGAAGCCTGTTCCAAAGTTGGCAATAATGTCTGGCAATAATAAAACAGAACTTATGATGATGATGAGACTTGTGATGCTAAGGATTCTTGTATGAGGATGCTCGATAGAAAGAACAGGATTCAAATGAATATATATTGTAGGAGAGAGCGCTAACATGAGCATACCGTACAAATATATATAAGGAAATATTTTCAAAGGCAGATAGAAATCTGAAAACATGATGTCATTCAGCGTCAGCAAAGAGAATATGGCATATAAGATGTATGTGGACATAACAGCTGTGCCTCCATCAAATGTACGTGACTTGTACTGATACCAGACGAGCGTCATAATCCATATTAAGAGATAGCCCGTTGCCAATATGTTATTCCATATTACTTCCGACATACTCCAGGAATTATAGAAGATTTAATGATTGTAACAAGCATCAGTCTCTCTCTCTTGTTAATGCCTAATACAAAGACTGAACAAAAAACGAAAGCGGGGATGGAAATGCACGATAGAATGACCGTCCATAGCGTATTCTCCATATAGGCGTGAATGGCAAGTGCAATCGTACTATTCAGAATCACAATGACAATGGCGGGAATGAGCAATGTGAGCATGTAGTCTTTGACGGAAAAACCATCGTAGAAGTGTCCAAGACACCACAACCTTACGATATGCGTAATAAGGCATATTACAATCATGGATATGAAAACACTATAAGCAGGCAGATTGAAATGAAAGAGTATCCAAGAAAGTGGGAAACACATGAGTGTGATGCTTTCAACAGGCAAATGGTATTCTTTGATGTGCCCAGAGGCTTGCATTATTATTGTGATAGGGTTGTGCATGGCCATACAAACAATGTAGACGATGATGGCCTGTGAGAATAATACAATGTCGGGGGTTGCATGGCCAAGCCATAATGTCAAGATGGTGTCCATGTTGAGCATGATGGGGATAGCTATAGCGAGAAGTGAGTAGAAGATAAACTTATTACTAGCCGAGAATAACTGGTTTAGATAGTTGTGCTGTTGTTCTGCATAAGCTTTGATCATCGGAGGACGGAAGGCCAGTACCATACTGTTGGTAAGGGCATTGAAAGCATTGTTAATTTGCTGGGCTATGCCAAATGCTGCCACAATAACGGGACCGAAATAGATGTTCAGTAGAATAGTATTGCCTTGCAGCATTCCTGTACTTGCTAATGAACCAAAGAGCGTCCAACCGGAGAATGACAGTAATTTTCGATAGAGTTCTTTGTCTTTTTTCTTTTGGTAGTGACACTCCTTGTATTTCCGTTGTCCTGTGATGACATAGAGTAGTACAACAATGATGGCAGTGGCTGATAATCCCAATCCATATAGGATAAGATGGTCAATAGTTATCCATACAAGGCTATATGCTGCCAGAAATTTCAGCAGACATTCGGTCATGGAAATAGAGGCAAACACTCCCATGTCTTCATGTGAGAAAATGGCGGCAGTATATGGTATTTGCAGTATGGAACATACTAATATCAATATAGAGCACTGGTATATCCACCATGCAGCATTCAGTCGAGCGGGAGGAATCACCAACTGAGAATAGAAAAACCACAGTCCAATACTCTCTAAGAGTATGATTAAAACTATGGTTAGGACTATCATGATGTCCATGCTGGCAGAGAAGATTTCTTGCAGCTTTTGGGGATTGTTCTGTCCCATGGCATAGGAGTAGAACCTCTGAATAGATAGGGCCACGACACCACTGAACATGCTGGTGGCGGTGACTACTCCGGCAACGGTGTTGAAGATACCGTAGTCTTCTTCGCCTAAGCCATTGAAAATAAGTCTTACCGCATAGAGATTGACAATGGTCAATATAGACATTCGCACGAACAGCACAATGGTGTTCGATACGATACGAATGCTCTTGTCGTGTGAACCAGTGGGATTCATTTAGTGGTTCTTGTCTATAGCAGGTTGTGGCTTAACAATGTCATAGAGGATGTATCCACAGGTCCCCATGAAAGTAAGGACAAGCATGAGAAATACGAAAAGCATACGTTTAGGACCTGCAGGCTTGATGGGAACGGCTGCTCCTTTGAGTGTTGTGAAGGCGGGAGTACGTTCCTGAACCTTGGCCTTGGCAGCTTGCAGTTGTGTGTTAATGGTGCTGTAAGCATTAAATTTCAGCTGCATGTCGTTTTCCATTTCTTCCGCTTTCAATTCAACACTTTTTAGTGCTATATGAGTGTTGGCATCAGAATAACCGGCATACAGCTGGCGGCTCTTCTCATAGTCTTTCTTGGCTTGTGCAGCCAATTCTTTGTAATATTCATAGTCGGTACGAGCTTTGTTGGTGCGGTAGGTTGTAATAAAATCTTGAAGGCGGAATTTGACAGAGTCGGCAATTGTTTTGCAGACAAGTGGGTCTTGGTCGCGAACAGTAATGGTGATAACTCCCGTCTTCTTATCGGTTTTGAACTTGACACATTCGGCTATTTGTTTTACGATGTCGTCTTCTGTTTTAGTGAGGTAATAAGGATTCATGTCACCCTTTGCAGGTTCCTCTTTTTTAGAGAACCAACTCTTCATAGCTCCGAATATAGTGTTCCACCATGCATTTTTTTTGTACTTTTTGAGATAGTCGTGATAATTGGCTTTTATCTTTCCATCCTTAGTGGCGACCTGGATATTGAACATATTGGTAACGAAGCCGTTGTCTTCCATCAAGTTAGGGTAAAGTAGCGGGGTAATGGCGTCGGATGATTGCATATTGCCCAAATCCAAGCCGAATGTTGAGGCTATGGAACCAATAGTACCTCCAGACATGGGATTCTCAGTCTCTGGTGCAAGCATGGTGTCTGTATCATAGTAGCGTGGCAGGCTGAAAATATAGATACATGACAATACAAATGCAATAGGTATTGTCTTCATAAACAGACGCCTCCGTTTTATAATTTCTTGGAATACACGCTGATAATCTATTCCATAGTATTGCTTATTCTTTTCTTCCATACTCATTTACTTCTTCAACAGGTTAGCAATGGTGGCGAACATGGTGCCGAGGGAGGCTGCACTGGTTCCGATACTGAGCCATTCAGTAAGGCCCATACCACGGCGTTGCCGCTTGGTGGGTACAACAATCTGGCATCCTGGTCGTGGCTTGTGTTTACGGTCAGCACGGGCTACCATTCCGTTCATATAGATGATGATGGTCTGGCTCTTCTTGGCGGTTGAGGTAGTGCCACCTGCCAGGTTGATGTAGTAGTCAGTATCTTTGCCATCCTTGAAATAGACGGTATTGGGATAGAGCACTTCGCCATTGATCTTGACTGTACCGTCATAGCGTGGAACCACAATGCGGTCGCCCTCACGCAGAATGGGGTCATCGTCACTACCTGGATTCTTCAGGGCCTTGTCCAGCTCTATGCCTACAGGATAATTTGCATTTGTCATGAGCTTTCGGACGTCGATAGAGTCTTTGCCCGAGTTGCGCTGGGCGGTACGCAGGACGGTTTCCATCATGTCGCGTTCGTCCTGTGTCATTGGGCGCAGGAGCTTGGCTCCTTCGGGATAGGCACGTTTGGTCAGACCTCCGGCCTGTTTGATGATTTCACTCAGACGCTGGCCTTTGTTTGACAGAGCGTAGGTGCCTTCAAACTGGACTTCGCCCTCAATGATGACGTTCTGCTGTTCGGTATAGTTAGGACTGCGGCGCACATAGACTTCGTCAAAAGGCTGCAACTTGAAGTCGGGCTGGTCGGCGATGGTGAAGTTGTCTGTGAGCTTAAAACTGAAGGTTTGTGCAATTTGGTCTTCTGCCTCAGTGGCATAAGGGTTGTTGATGCGCCGTGCTACGTCGACCTTCACCAGCGAGGCTGCATAAGTCGGCCCGCCAGCTTGCAGAATGAGGTCTTCTACTGATTCGTTTTCTGCAAATTTATAGACACCGGGGTAGAGCACCTCACCACTGATGGTTACCGTCTGTTGCTCGTTACGCTCTTCCCGGCTGGCAATGTAGATGACATCCTCGTTCTTCAAGGGAACATCAGGGGATGTGCCTTCCAGAATGCCGCGAATGTCGATGCTCAGGACTTCCAAGGTGCGGTCAAACTTCATACGGTGCATAACGGCGTGCTGGGCAATGGCTCCCTCGGTCAGTCCGTCAGCAGCCTCTATCAGGGCCTTGACGGTGCAGATATTACCTCCTACTTGATACATGCCAGGACGGAATACGGCACCCTTCACCTCCACCATGTTCTGATAGCGGTTGAGGGTTGAGTCAACACTGACGGAGTCTTCGTCCATCAGGCGGAAACTGTTCATGTCAAATTCGTCTACGCTGAATACAGAATACTGGCTGCCAGCCTTGCGATTGACGCGGATGGCTTTGGTATAAGCATCGCCAGTGAATCCGCCTGCATAGCGCAGCAGGGTGGCAGCGCTCTCCGTCTTCTTCATCTCGTAGAACATCGGACGTTTTACTTTACCCGTGATGTTGACCAGTGCCTCGTAGGGGCTGACGGTGATAACGTCGTTGTCTTGCAGTCGCACGTCGCCGCTTAGCTTGCCGTTCAACAGGAAGTCATAGACGTCTACATTGCTCAACAGCCTGCCCTGACGGTAAACCTTCACGTTGCGCAGCGTGCCGATTTCGTTGGGGCCACCGGCCATGTAGAGGGCGTTGTAAACGGTGGCGAAGGCAGAGAGAGTATAGGTACCGGGAACCTTCACCTCACCCATGACGCTGACAGTGATGGTGCGGG
>ODAI012760548.1_pt1 | contig 11452 bp, 2 predicted proteins | sample 1539321 | NCBI WGS metagenome assembly ODAI01 (sample SAMN02144231, study PRJEB22623) | gut metagenome | biome: sheep rumen | host: Ovis aries | place: New Zealand
GATCTTTTTGTTCTCACCATACAGAGTCATCAGCATCTCTTTGTCACTCAGCGGTTGCTCGGGCTTTGCTACTGCGTTGTCTGCATTGTCCGTGCATGAAGTGAGCACCATTGTTACGGTGCATATGATAAGGATGGCGGCCATCATCCAAAGATACTTCTTCTTCATAATTGTTATAGTTTTAATTAATAATATGTGTAGTTATCTTTGCTATTTTCTGGCCGTTTCTACTTCCGTCACGAAGCACGCCACGAGGCCGTAGGTGATGGTGGGACGGATCCAGATCTCCGTGAGCATGTAGTTGGTGTACTCGCTGGTGGGTTCCAGGTAGATGTCCAGGTTGTAGAGCGCGGCAATGATCATGTCGATGATGCAGATGAGCCACAGGTTGCGCTTGGTATAGCTCTTCCAGTTCTTGCGCGCGTAGAAAAAAGTGAGTGCGCAGAGCAACAGCACAGAGAGGGTGAGGCATGCCAAATGAAGACCATAATAGGCCAGAGGCGGCGCGAAGAGGATGTCGCGCAGCAGCACCGTCATGCCCACCGAGATGGAGCACCAGTAGTTAAACTGCTGTGTGGTGATGTGGGGCGAATTGAAGAAGTACATCCAAATCATCACCAGGCAGGCAATGTAGAACATATTGAGCACCAGCTCAGGCCACGCCTCGGCCAATCCAAAATGGGCAATGCCGTAGAGCATGACGCCCACCGACACCATCCCCGCCACGGCGGTAATCACGATGTCGAAAATCTTTGCACCTTTTTTGAATCTTGTCTGCATCATTTTAATTTATTTGTTTCAACATATTATTTTCATGTAATTGACCATATAATTATCATTAATGAGTAATTCGTGGGACTCGCTACGCGCTTGGCTCGTCCAAGAATTTGTGTTCCTTTTAATATTACTGGTAACGGCAGCGGGAGTCGAACCCGCTACCGTTTGTACGCTGTTATAGTTTCACAGCGTCGGGGATGGTGTACAGCTTGCCGGCTGTAGCATCATAGTACTTCAGCGTCAGCGACTCACCGGCGTTGCGACCGAAGATGAGCAGCTGGGTGCTGCCGGACGAAGCGAGCGACACCGTGCTGCGACACTCTTCGCCCACGAAGGCAGCTACCATGTTGCCACTGACGGGGGTGAGGCCCACCTTGGTCAGGAGCGGCTCCACGTCCACCGTCTTCTGCACGGGATACTTGGCCGAGCCGAGCGTGAACTCAGGGACGAAGGCCTCGTCGATGCCGGTGGTCTCATCAGCGTCCAGCGTGATGTTGTCGGTCAGCGTGAAGAGGTGCTTCAGCGTGGAGCTGTAGTATTGCAATGACATGTTCACCGTTTCCGAGCCCGTCTCGTTGCCGTAGGCCTTCATCAGGAACTTGCCCGTGGCCGTCCCGCCGCCCACGTTGACGGCAGGCTTGGCCAGTGCGCGTATCTCGCCGTTCACGAAGAGCGCCATCAGGTCGCCGTCGGAGGCGTAGGCCTTCAGCGCATCCTCTATCTGCACCTTCAGGATGGTCCAGTTCGCATAGAGCGAGCCGTCGGGCTCCGTCCAGTTGGGGCGCTCCTGATTGTTGCTCCAGTCTATCTGCCACGCAGGAGCCTCAGTGACCGTGGTCTCCGTGTAGGCAGCATTCTTTGGATCATTGACATTATTGTCATCGTCGCTGCTGCTGCAAGCCCCCAGTACGAGGCTTGCCAGCAGAACGAACATTAATTTTATCTTATTCATAATACTCTTTATTTAATGTTACTTAACGACGATCTTACGACCGTTGAAGATATACACACCACTCTTGGTTGGACGCTTCTGCAGCTTCATACCGTTGATGCTGTACCACTGGCCGTCGGCATACTCAGCGCGGACGAAGTTGATGGCTGTAGGCTGGTCGGGACTGCCGATGACGGCATTGGCCTTGTAGGTCATCACCTCGCCGGTAGAAGCTACGATTTCGCCGTCACGCTCGATGGCGAACCAGACACCATTGGTGGCATCGCCAGCGATGCTCAGATAGAATCCTGTAGCGCTTTCGTCGTTGAGCGTTGAGAGTTCAGCAACTCCAACCTGCTCGCCGTTGACGTAAGCCACCAGGACGTCGCCCTCCTCAGGCTCGAAGCCCTTGGTGGTGGCAGTGACGGTCATGGTGCTGCGTGCCTTGGCGGCGGCTGCGGCGCGAGTAGTACCGGTGTTCCAGTCCTCACGGAAGTTGCTGTTCAGGTCGTAGAACGGATAGGTGAACGAAGCGTCGCCTTCGGCCTTGCGCAGCATCATGTAACCCTCGCCGGGCTTCATGTACTGCAGCGAGCCGCACCAACGTCCGGTGTTGCCCTGCTTGGTGAAGTAGGCAAACTCGGTGTGACTCTTTATCACGTCGCCGGGTTCAGCATTGTCGAAGTAGTCGCTCAGGGCGGTCTCCACGCTCAGGTTGGTCATCGGCGTGTAGCCAATGGCGTTCCAACCCTTGCTCACCTTGATGGTACGGTCGTCCTGATCCTTGATGACGGTGCCGCCAACCGGCAGAGTGCAATCCTTCTTGACCTTGATGGCATACGCATTCTTCGGCGAGATGGTCACGGTATCGGTGCTACCGGTGGCAATCCACTGCTTCTGTGCTGCCTCGTAGGTCAGCGTCAGGTTGCTGCCCAAGTCGGTCAGGATGTCGCCGTTGCTCCACTTCATGCCGCCCAGCAGTGTGTTCACGTCGCTGAGCTGGTCGCTCTTCAGGTTGAACGATACCCAGTTCCAGCCCTCCTGTAACTTGAAGTTCTGGACGAAGGCCTCGCCACCGTCGAAACGTACGGGCGTGTCGCTGCCCAGCATGGCATCCTTCGCAAACGTGATGGCCGGTTTTGTCGTCAGCAGAATCTCGCGGCCCGTGCTGTACTGCCACAGACGGAAGTTCAGTGCACGGCCGCTGGCCTGGCTGTCATAGACGGTCAGGTAGAGGCCCGTCTCGCCAGACTGTGTGTCGTGCGTGATATTGGCGAAGCCGTGACACTGGTTCTGGTCGTCGAAAACGCCCACGATGTCGCGTGCATCGCTGTCCAGGTCGCCATAGAGATACACCTGTCCGCTGATGTTCATCGAGTTCGCCAGGAACTCGCTGTCGATGTGGTCGGCCCACTCAGGCTGTTCGCCCTCCACCGTCAGGTTCAGGTAGAACGGCTCGGTGATGCCCTCCTCGTCGGTCAGATAGAGAATCTCGTTGTACGTGCCGATGTTCAGGTCCTTATTGACCGTGGCCGTGACATAGTCCAGTGCCTGCGGAGCCACTGCGTCGCTGTACTTCGAGAGTGTCAGCCAACGCGGGCAGTTGTCAATGGTGTACGTGTGGTTCTGCGCACCGTTGTTGTAGAACACCAGTTCGCAGCTCTCACCGCTTCCATACTTGACGGTTGCATCCAGACGGTTGATCAGCCACTGCAGACTGCTGTTAGTCACGTAGTAGCAAGCCGTCTGCGGCGAAGCCATCGTGTTGCCGTTCAGGTCCTCGATGTCGCGCAGCGTCACGTAGATGTTGCGGTGGTTCAGCTTCGCGTTAGGCTCGTCGAGTTCCACCAGCAGCTGGTTGCCGCGTCCGATGAAGCCGAACTTCAGGTTGGTCACCTCCTCGTAGGGCACCACAGGTGCAGCGTCCTTCTTGTCGAAGTGCGTCAGCACCACATCCTCATCGTCCACGAACAGGTAGTCGCGCACCAGTATGTCAGTTGGTTCCTTCGTCTCCGGGTCGAGCTGATAGCGGGGCTGGCCCTTGTCGTCCAGATAGATCTTCTTGCTATAGACGTAGGGCACCAGTTCCAGGTCGTTGTCCTTCTGACGCTCGATGCGGTCGAAGCTCAGGTAGGTCATCAGACCGGCCTCGTCGCCATTGGGACTCTTCGAGGCATAGGTGCTAACGAGCTGCTGCGGCAGAGCCTGAGCGAAGAACATCAGTTCATCGACGTTACCCTTCAGGGCGTCGTCGCCGTCCTTCACCTCCACGTCGCCATTCTCCTTCACCACGTCGTAGCGGGTGGCACCGATGAGCGGATAGCCGCCGCTGATGCCGCCGAGGCTGTCGGCCTCGAAGGTCGTGCGCAGTTCCTTATCCACGTAGATGTTGGCCACGTTGCGGGCACGGTTCATGGTCATGGCGAAGTTGTGCCACTTGCCGTCGCTCCAGTTGCCCGGAACGTTGGCGACAAAGCCGTTGGAGCGGTACTTCAGCGTGTCGGCCTCGAAGCCGTTGTTGAACTGGTTCACGGCGCCGTTGTCCTCCTTCAGTCCGCGACCGTTGGAGAGCAGCGTGCCGCGACCCTCGGCATCGGTCTTGAACCAGACCATCAGCGTGTAGTCGTGCTCAGCGGTGCGGTTGATGGCATTCTTATCCAAGAGCACACCCTTGTCGGTCTTCTCCAAGTGCAGCGACAGACCGCGTGGGATGGCCCACGAAGCACCCATCAGCTGGGCGTTGGCACCCTGCGTGTGGTCGATCACGTAGTCGCCCGAACCTTCGTTCATCGGGTAGTAATCGACGAGGTTGCTCTCGTAGCCCGTCAGTCGGCGGCTGCCGTAGGTCGTGCCGATGAGTCCGCCGTCCATGGCGGCATACCACAGACGGGCCTCCATCATACGGCCTTCATAGTACTGGCTCTCCGTGCTGTTCTGCTCTTTGGCGCGACCGAAGATGAGCGGACCGGTAGCGGTGTAGAGTGACTTCAGCTTGTTATGTCCGATTTCCACGCCGCCGTTGAAGAACGTCAGCAGGCTGTCTGTCTGGTTGATGCTGACAGCCACCTGTGTGAAGCCTTTTTTCACGATGGCCTCGTCAGACGTGAAGGTTTGGTCGTTCACCACAGCCTTTAGCTTGAAGTCACTTGTCAGCCACAGCTGCAGCGTCTGGCCGTTGGTGCCGTGCGAGAACAGCGGCATGTCGCGTCCCGTTTCGGCGGGCTTCACCATCAGATCGATGGTCAGGTCCTTGCCGCTGAAGTTGCGCTTGGCCTCGGTCTCCACGCTGGCTGTCGTGCCGTCGAACTGCACGCTCACCATCTCCGACAGTGAGTTGTTGTTCACCTCGCCCTTCACCTCGAAGTTGGTGATGGCACTTAGATAGTTATATTCAATGTCTTCAGAGAAGTTGAACACGATGTCGTCGCCGGCGGTCAGCAGGCCGCTCTTCGGTTCTGGCGTGCCGAACAGTTGCGGGCGGCGCGTGTCCTTGATGCCGCTGATGACCTTCGACGAGGTAGTCAGGAAGTCGTTGCCGTTGCGGCAGAACAGCACGGCACGCAGGTCGTAGGTGCGTTCCATCACCCAGCCTTCGCCGTAGAACTCGGTGGTGATGTTCGCGTTCTCCTTCATCAGTTCGCGCACGCCGTTGGCCTTGGCCATGAGCTCAGCGTCGGCATAGAACGAGCAGATGTTCGTCCACGAGTCATCGCCGCGCTGCGACTCCTTGTACTGGAACTCAATATGGTCGAAGTTGTGCTGGTGGCGGTCAAAGCCGTTGATGGTCACCGGCAGGTACCAGCCGCGCTTCGAATCCATCTGCGCATTGGTGTTCAGCACCCACTTGTCACCCGGCACGGCAATGGCCAAGCCTCCTGCCTCGTGCAGGTAGTGAACGTTGAACGAAACGAGTTCCTTGGTATTGACAGCGTCGGTAGGCGACATCACGCCGATGGTCAGACCCCTGAAGTCGAAACCCTGGCCGGCACGAACTTCCATATCGAGTTCCGTTTCCGAGCCCGGCACCACCGATATGGTCATGCCGGCGGTGGTCAGCACCTGTCCGTTGACGCTGATCTTCGCACCGTTGGGATTCAGCTGGTCAACAGAGAACAACTGTAGAACAGTCAGACCCTCGGTAGCCTCGGGCTTCTCGCTCTCGTTGCTCACATACACCTTGAAGTGGGCTGCGTCGTTGATGCTCACGCCGCTCACATCCTGCTTGTCTAAGCGAATCTTCGGGTTCACAATCTTCAGCGTGCGGGCATCAAGTTCCCGTCCCGTTTCATAGAACTTCGTCGTGCGCTGGTCTTCCCACGGATTCTGAGTAGCACCGCCACGGGTACGGAAGACGAAGCCACGCGGACCTGTGAGGCCATCTTCGCGAGCCTCCTTACCCACGAAATCTGTCACCAAATCGGTCATCTTCTCGAATTGGTAGTTCGTAAAGATGTTGGTAACACCTACGGAATCGTTAGCGATATACCGTGGATTGATCATGTTATGGACTAACGAGCCGGTCTTATCATACTCATACAGGGGCTTCACGCGATAGACATCCACACTCAGACGGCTCATCGGGTCGGTTGCAATGGTAAAGCTCTCCGTACGGTTGAACGCCTTAGCCTCAGAATTGGCACCTACCGTCTGGTATAAGGCCACAGGGGTAATGGTCCACTGGCTCAGTTTGCCAGCGAAATCAAGCGACGCATTCCATCCATCGTCCTTGCTAATATCCACCTTGGAGGTAGCCACTCCAGGGCTTTTCCAATATTTCATCTCTTCCATTGAAGCAAGGATACCGCCCACAATGGTAGCACCAATAGAGAAGGCCGAAGTGGCATAACTGATGCCGGGGCCGAAGTAGTCAACCTCGGTGGCAACGGGGAAGTGGTGCGTCCATGAGTTAGAGAAGTTACTGTCGTAGGTCTCGCTGTAGTTCACACCTTGAGCACCAGCTATGTCATAGTTGGTCAGCAGGTCGCTGGCTTGCAGTTTCTCATACTCGTTCTGGGCGATCATCTCCGTCCAGGCCTTGATGATCTGGTACTTCTCTGTCACCTCATCGTTGAACTGATCCGGCGATGTGCCATTAGGTATCACTACCATATAGTTGATGCCCTTTTCGGCTTTGTCGATGTTGTAGTTGTAGGCACGGTCGGACAATTGCTTGTTCACCACGGCAAACATCGAGTCCTTAGGTTCGCGCAGCGACCAATAGACAGGCTTGCCAGTCCTGTCGGCTATCGCCTGCGCCTCGTCCTTGGTGCCACAGAACATCATATCGACAATCTCCTTCGCCTTGTTAGGAATAATCTGCGTCAGGATTTGCTTCTGCGAGTAGATGAACTGCGACTGTATCTTTGGACCATAGCCCAGTGCCACGTCGCGTATCAGGTAGATGCTGTCACCATTGGCATCACAGCCCTCGGCAATCTTCACCACCGTTCCATAGTCGATGTCCTTGGTCATCTCAGATGCCTTGTTGATGCCACCCTGGCGACCGGCTATCTGGTCAAACATCTTTTTGTTCACGGCGCGGACGGTGGACATCGGCGTCACCACCACGTTTTGCACCGCACCGATGTAGAGGTCGGCGTCTGCACCCACCATCGACGGGTCGCCGCTGGTGCTGATGTTGTTGCCGATGGCCATGGTATAAGAGAAGGCCTTGCTGCCCTGTGCTGAGTAAATAAATTGGTCCATAGATCCCTCCTGTGTTTCTCCGGCACTGATGGGACCGACAGCGGTACCTGAACCTTGAGGTGCCACCACGGTGGCAGACAAAGTTTGCAGTTTCTTACCATCCTTGTAGGTAATCATGATACCTGCCATCAGCGTCAGGTTCATCATGTACGAATAGTTCAGTGTAGCGCCCTTGGCCAGCGTGTTCGAACTGTAGGATCCAGGCGGGTCACGCAGGATATCGAACAGCAGAGGCTGACCATCAGTCAGAAGTTCTGTGCTCTCGCCAACGGGGAACATATTGAGCACATAGCCCTGCAGGGGCTTAGCCTCAAGGAAGGTTCCGTCGCGCATCACGGTGAAGGTCACCGTCTTCAGCGATTTTTTCATGTTGGTGGTCTGGCTGGCCTGCACGGTGAAGCGTGCCCGTCCGAGGCTGTCTATCGCCACTGGCTCATCGTATGAACCGGGGTTCATGCCGTTCTGCATCATGGCCTTGCCGCCGCCCAGTCGGACGATGTCAACCTTGCCGGCTGGGTCGTTGTTGTAAAGATAGTTCTCGCCCACCTGCAACTCGATGGTATATTTGCGATCAATGCTGAACACGGGGTACGTGAAGCTGTAAACCGCCTTCGTCGTGTCGGCGGGGTTCGGGAATGCCAGAGGCACCTCCACCGTCTCGCCCGTCAGTTCGCTGGCGTAGTAGTTCTTGTCGCCGAAGTAGTCGAACGAGTCGTAGCCCAACTGCTTGTAGGTCACCTCCACCGGTGCACGGTAGATGCGGTTGTAGATGGCGTTGTAAGTCAGCTTGGGGTCTTTCACCGTTATGGTGTCAACGTCCTTGTAGCTGCCCGTGTAGGTAATGGTGTTCGGGGTGAGGCAGTCGGTCAGGTCGATGACCTCGCTCACCTGTCCCTCCTGGAACAGCGTGGGATAGCCGGTGCAATACACTTGCTGCACCTTCCAGCGTACTGGTGGCAGCAGCAGTTCGTACTCACCCGTCGTCGGGTCGGGCCATACGGTCATGCGCTTGCGCTGGGTCTTCACCGACGTGAAGTGCTTGTTGCCGTTGCGCTGGTGGCGCACCACCTCCTCACGCTCCGTCTTGTTCGGGTTCAGGTTGTCATAGACCAACCACGACGTGTTGTCGCCCTCCAAGGTGAGCACGATGGTCAGCGAGTCGCCCAGGTTGTTTGTCGAGAGGTTGTTGCCCAAAGGCTTCTGGCCCTGATCCTCGCCGCCGACCACGCGGCCAGCGAGCTTCACCTTCGTGGTGTCGTAGAAGTAGATGCCAGCCACATCGTCGGTGAAGTTGTGGCCAGTGGCGCCCTTGAAGTAGCCGTCATTCGTAAAGTTGTGGCCGTCCATCACCACCTGGATGGTGTCGTTGCCGGGCAGCACGCGGAAGGAGAACGAGCCGTCGTACTCTGTCTCTAAGAGCTTGCCCTTCGTGTTGTAAACCTTCTTGCCGTTCACCTTGAAGTTGGCACCCTTCACGGGGATGCTCGTGCCGTCGTACATCACGTAGCCCGAGAAGCGCTTGCCGTTCAGGATGGAGATTTCGCGCAGCGTCTCGTCGTTGCTATGGGCATCGAAGGTCACGCTGAAGCCCTTTGGCGAGAAATCTTCGCCGTTCTTGCCCACGGCACTCACATCGTACGTGACGCTCGCACCGCTCTGGTACGACAGTTCGTCGGCCACGAAGTGTCCGCTATCGTCAGTGAAGACGCTCGATACCGTATTATTGTTGTAGATGATGTCCACCTGGATGCCGGCAGCGCTGGTGCCGTCGTTGAAGCGCACATAGCCATCGACGCGGCCCGTGTGCTTGCACTCGCCCACCTTCACTTCGGTCGCGGTCGAGTCACGGCCCTCGCAGTCATTCACGCCGAGCACCTTGTATTCGTAGATAGCCAGAGGCGACACGCTGGTGTCCTCATAGCTCATATCATCCAAGAAGGTGGCAATCTCTTTCCAAGCATCGTCGCCCTGACCCTTCACGCGGCGCATCACGGTGAAGTAGTCGATGGGGTTGCCGTCGGTGTTCCAGGCCAACAGCACGCTGCTCTGCCGTGTCGTTGTCACCAGTTCCTGGTCTATCGTACCCGTGTTCTTGTGGTAGAAGTTCGGCAGTGTCGGCTTGGTAATCTCAGCGTAAACGGGTTCAGGAACCGTTGTGGTTTCAGGCATGAGCTTGTCGCCCTCCTTCGTCCAGCCGTAGGTGAAGTATGGTGCAAATTCTGCCTCAGTGGCACCAGTCATGCTACTGCCCATCACAGGCACCACTTTGTTGCCATCCACCTTCCACTCAGGACCCAGATTCTTGGCCAGATCGTTTGCTGACAGCGAGCCAACGTTGTTCCATGTGGTGCGTCTGGTCATCTTGGGCAGCGCGTTACTGCCATCCACATACCAGTTGTCAGCGCCCAGTTTATCGACCACTTTCTGCGGATTGCTATGGTTGATGCCAGCGTAATTGACTTCGTTCCAGCTTACGCCTTTGTAGGTATAGTTATTTGTGCTGTGGCCGGTATTACCCCATGCATCGCCATTCCCCTTATAGCAAAATCCAGCGTGATCCACGTAGTAATAATTTCCGTCATCCAAGCAATTGGTTACGTAGTTATCTGCACCGCCTCCCCAGCCGATGAATGCTCCGACGTAGGATGTTCCATCATTCTTTCCATCGTTCTTGGTGCTAATGGCACCGTCGTACAGACAGTTGTTGATGGTGTGCGGTGAATCTTGTGCATGGCCAATGAAGCCGCCGGCATGTGTTGTGTTACAATGGATAGAGGGCGATACCCAGCAACTCTGGATATTGGCGTTCCTGCTGAAGCATACGAGTCCTGCTATGTGTTGGTCGCCACCGTAAGCGCCTTTGACATGCAGATTCTTGATGGTGTAGTCCGAGGCAGTACTGAACATGGGGCTACTCATCTCGATGGTATGAGCGTTGCCATCGAACATACCCTTGAAGTTATTTATGGAAGTATTTGCTGAGATGTCTGCATTCAAAATAGCATTGACGCTATGATTGCCACGGCTATCTACCGCTTTTCTGAACTCTTCCCAGTCACTGAAGTTGTTGATGACGTGGATGAACTCCTTGGTGGCATAGCAGTTGGTGTAGGATACTGATTGGTTTGCCGAATTGCGTGCCCATGTCTCGCTGTCTCTGGGGTCGGTGTTGACGCTGGCAGGCGTGAAGAGACAGTTCTCAAAGGTGATAGGACCATTGGTCCAGCCCACGTAACCACCGTTAGCGTATGTATTGGGGCCATCGAAGCTGCCGTCGAACTTACAGTTGCGGAAGGTGGCTTTGGCATTGCTGTTTAAAGCACCCACGAAGCCACCCATAGTGCCATCACCATTCACGCTGCTCTTAAGCGTTACTGACGATTGGCAGTTCTCGAATGTGACACTGTAATTATCATCAATGCAGCCAATCAAACTGCCAAATTTTGACTTCGAACAGGAAATGGTACCCGTCAGTTTCACGTTCTTGAAGGTGGCGTTGGCCACGTGAGAGAAGAGACCCGTGTTATAGGCATCGTCTGAAATATTGAGGTTCAGCGTGTGGCCATTACCGTCGAAGGTGCCGCGATAAGGGTAATTGGCTGTATAGCCTGCAATATAATCCTTTCCCTTACCCGTCACAGTGATATCGGCCGTGAGAATAGCATTCACGTCATATTGCCCCTTGGCTTCCTCCACCTTATTCCTGAATGTCGTCCAGTCATCGGCATTACTGATGAGGACCGTCGATGAAAATTCACGGGTGGCATAGCTGTTGACGACCGAATACGTGACGTCCTGGTTGTCTAACACTGCCCACGTATCGCATTTATCGCCTTTGGTGGTGAGATGGTCGGGGGCAAAGAGACTGTTGTTGATAGACAGCGTGCTGCCTCGGGCTACCCAGCCTACGAAGCCGCCGTTCTCCGCGCTATTTTCACCCTCAAAAGCACCGTCGAACTTACAGTTGTTGATGATGACGGTGGCACCGCTCTGGCGGCCTATAAAGCCACCGTTGTCGGTAGCGCCGTTGTAGGAAGA
>ODAI011821878.1_pt1 | contig 11451 bp, 10 predicted proteins | sample 1539321 | NCBI WGS metagenome assembly ODAI01 (sample SAMN02144231, study PRJEB22623) | gut metagenome | biome: sheep rumen | host: Ovis aries | place: New Zealand
GGTACGATTGAGGACGCCATCGCATACGCCGCCGCTCTTGCCGACGACCCCGACCTCGCAAACTGGACAGTCAAGGGCTACCCCGCGGCTCCCACTATGCTGGAGACGATGATGAGTTCCTTCGGCAGCAAGAACGAAGATTTCAGCGTGAAGCTCGCAAAGCAGCTCCAGAGCGCCAAGTTCGTGGCCCGTCTGCCCTACGAAATCAAATTCTTCTAGAGCAGCAGGAGCACCGCAAATACGTACAACAGAAAGCCCTGAAGCTTAAGCCGCTTCGGGGTATTTTCTTTGAGCACGGCGTCAGTCGGATCCTGGGAGAGAAGTTCCTGCAGCGAGGCGGGTGAAGGATAGTAGCGGCGGGACCATTTGGCTATCACGATGCCGTCCGAGAGCAAAGTGGCGCCGCCGTTGGAGCGGTTGAGCGTCAGGAGGGTACGGCGGTCGGAATTGAATGACTGCACATTCTCCGACTCCCCGTAAGAGCGAAGCACCAAAGGAGTGATGCCGCTCCCCCGCAGACTCTCCGACAAGGCATAGATTTCCCCTTCAAGCTCTTTCGGAAGGGCATCAGGATCATAGACGGAGACCAGCAGGAAGGCTCCACGGGCCAGAAGCTCATCCCTGTATTCCCCCGACGCATCGCAGATAGACAGCAGCGGAGCGTCCTCGGAAGGCGTCTGCTCGGCCTGCATCAGCATAGCGCCGGGCTTGAGGGGCGTGAAATCCATAGGCGGAATATTCAGCATAGCCCACACGCTGAAAGCAGCCACGGACACTGTAGCTATCCAAAAGGATACATACTTGACTTTCAATGGCTTGCGGATACTGCGGAAAGGCAGGCAGGCCACCGCCCAAAGCACGCACAGAACCACGTTTTTCAGGAACGACTGCTTGTGCGTGAGGTGCACGGCCTCGCCGAAACAGCCGCAGTCCATAGCCGGATTCACTATCCACATAACCAGAGTCAGCACGGTGAATCCGCCGAGCACCACTCCTGAGGCGGCGGCAACGAGCCTCGGCCAGACACCCGTGATAAGTCCCGCGCCCAGCACGGTCTCGAGCAGGGCCATACCGACCCCGACCGCCATAGCGAGAGGGGCCATAAACGAGAGACCGAGGAAGTTGAAATACTCGCCCGCCACGAGCGAAGCCCCCACGGGGTCCATCAGTTTCAGGAGACCCGCGCCGAACAGCACCATACCCGTCAGCACGGCACAGATACGTCTAATGCTTTTCATAGACACTCAGCAGTTTAGAGAATATTTCGTCCGGCGGAAGCATCCTTCCGTCCCTGCCTGAACAATCCACCACTTCGAAAGACGGGTCGCTCTCCGCGAGCTTCAGGTACATATCCCGCACCCGCTGCTGAAAGGCGATGTCGGCTTCGTGGATATCCAGGCCGCCCTGCAGATAGTCCCGGTCGTTCCCTGCACGCTGGCGGGCGAGGCTCTCGCGGACAAAACTGATGGGCACGTCCAGGAATATGTTCAGGTCCGGACGCGGCAGGTCGAACTGCCCGTACTCCGTCCCGAGTATCCATTCCCGCAGCTCTTCGGCAGCCCCGGCATCAGGCAGCTTGGCGCACTGGTACGCTATGTTCGAATACACATAGCGGTCAAGCAGCACCGTGCCGCCGCTTTCAAGGGTGCGGCGCATCTGCGGAGCGGCGCCGTGCCGGTCTTCCGCAAACAGGAGCGCCACAAGCTGGGGATGCACCTTGTCTATTTCGCCGAAATCCCCGCGCAGGAACTTGCTTATGAGACCTCCGTACACGGGAGCGTCATAGCGCGGGAAATGTATGTATTCCAGTCTCGGACACACGCGCCCGAGATAATCCCTCATCTTTTTGACCTGCGTGGACTTGCCCGCCCCGTCCAGGCCTTCAATCACAATCAGCATAATTATTCTTCAATATACACGTCGTCGCCGGGCTCGGCAAAGCCGAACTGCTCCCGGGCGAATTGTTCCAGGGAGTCGCGGGATGTCGAAAGCATACGGATTTCGGCATCCAGACGGTCGTTGTCTTTCTTCAGCGCCTCGATGCGCCTTTCCTGGTCGCGGATTGTAAATCCGGCCTGCACCCAACGCACAAGGCTGTCTTTCTTGATGAAAAGAAACAGCACGAACACAGCCGTAATGACTATCGCGAAACGCAGGAACGAGCGCTGTCCTGCTCTGTTCCCGTCCTTTTCCCTGTCCCAGATATCCTTAAATTTTCCCATATTTACAAAAATAGTTAAATTTGCGGATTATTAAGATAAAAATTATATGAAACCTACTCTTTTAGTTCTTGCTGCCGGTATGGGCAGCCGTTACGGCGGACTCAAGCAAATGGACGGTCTCGGGCCGTCGGGAGAGACCATAATCGACTATTCAATCTATGATGCTGTACGCGCCGGATTCGGCAAAGTCGTATATATCGTGCGCAGCTACTTCCTGGAGCAGTTCCAGCAGACCGTAAAAGAGAAATACAGCCACGTGCTCTGCACTGACGGCACTCCCCTGCAGTTTGAATTCGTGACCCAGGAGCTGGACAAGATTCCCGCCCGCTTCACGCTCAACCCCGAGAGGCAGAAACCCTGGGGCACAGCCCACGCCGTGCTGATGGCGAAAGACGTCATCAAGGAGCCCTTCGTGGTCATCAACGGCGACGACTTCTACGGCCGCGACTCATTCCGCATCGCCGGCGACTGGTGCCGTGCGCACGAAGGCGGCAGCGGCGTCTATGCCATCGTGGGTTTTGAAATCGACAACACCCTGAGCGAGTCCGGCGGCGTGTCCCGCGGCATCTGCCACTACGACGCCGAAGGCCACCTTACCACCGTAGTCGAGCACCACGACGTGCGTTTCGACGGGGACGGCGTGCTCCGCGGAGACAATTCCATCAGCGGAAATCGCGAGCAACTGCGTCCGAAGGACCTCTGCTCGATGAATATGTGGTGCTTCACTCCGGACTACTTCGTCAAGAGCGGCGAGATTTTCGAGCGTTTCCTGGAGGAGAATATCGGGGAGCTCAAGAAAGAGTACTACATTCCCTACGCAGTGGATCTCTGCATTCACGAAGGCACGGCCAAGTGCGACGTGCTCGCTTCCCCTTCCCACTGGTTCGGCGTGACTTTCAAGGAAGACCGCCCCGGCGTGGTCGCGAAATTCGCCGAGCTAGTAAAGGAAGGCATCTATCCCTCACCGCTTTACTGATATGGCACGGCGCGGCAACTATAAGTTCCTCGAGAAGTTCTCCTGGTACACTCCCGGAGTCGGCGGTATGATGATACTTCTGGCGTGGCTGCTTGTCGGAGCCGTCATCGGGAGCATCCTATCCCTGATACTCACCGCTGCGCTCGGCGCCGAGGCCGGTGCGGAGTACGGCACGCTTATCAGTTACCCTGTGATGTTCATCCCGCCGATGGTTTACGCCGGCGTGAAGAGCGCGTCCCGTTCTATGGACAATCAGGGGGTACGCCTGGACAGCAAGAATTTCGCCCCGCTCGGCGGATTTGTCTGCGCCCTGGCAGCCGCCGTCATCACCCTCGCCGGAGGCTTCTGGACAGAGCCCATCGTGGCCTGGCTGCCCGAAATGCCCGAAGTCCTCAAGCAGGCCCTGGAGAGCCTCACCGCCGGAAATTTCTGGATGAACCTGCTGATGGTCAGCATCTTCGCCCCTATCTGCGAAGAATGGCTCTGCCGCGGTATGGTGCTGCGCGGACTGCTCGCAAGCAAAGTACGCCCCGCCGTGGCCATCCCTGTCTCCGCGCTGTTTTTCGCCTTTATCCACCTCAACCCCTGGCAGGCCATCCCGGCATTCATCATAGGCTGCCTGCTCGGATATGTCTATTACAAGACGGGCTCCCTGAAGCTGACTATGTTTATGCATTTCGTCAACAACACCTTCGCCCTCGTCTGCGGCCACATCGACTCTCTCAAGGATATGGAGTCCTGGAGAGACGTCATCCCTCCGCAGATCTACTGGGTGCTGGTTGCGGCCTGTTTTTTGCTTACCATCCTCTGCATTTTCGTCTTCAGGAGGATTCCCCTGCAGAAGGCGGAAGGCAATTTGGACAGCGTACCATCAATTTTCGACTCAAATGAAGACTAAGCTTATTGCGGCAGCCGCATTGCTGGCAGTTCTTTCTTCCTGCAACGTCAGGGAGCAGCGCTACACCGTACAGGGCAATGTGGCCGATTCGCTCGCTACCCTTCCGGGAAGCATCGTGTACCTCCTCGACTCCGACGGGCCCGTCGATTCCTGCCGCGTCTCGGACGCATCCTTTACCTTCAAAGGCGTCCAGGACAAGACCAAGGAGCTTGTGGCGATGCTCCGTTTCCCCGGACGCGACCGCTATGACAGCCGCTTCATCGCCTCCTTCGTGCCGGACGCATCCCGCATCAACATCGACCTGGACTACCCCGCCACCGTGACCGGCAGTCCGCTGACAGATGCGATGGAAGCATTCCGTGAGCAGGTGATGAACCTCTACTACGAGCACCAGACCGACGTGGGATCCCTTTCGATGAACGGAGACCAGGAAGCCGCCGACTCCATTATGGCAGCCCAGATGCGTAAAATCCAGGATCTCTGCCGCCAGACCTACTCGGCCAACACCGACAACATACTCGGTCTCCAGGCCCTGACCCAGCTGGGCGAAGACGCCGGCTCGGCAGAGCTCGAAGCGCTCGTGGCCGAGGGCTCCGACTTCATCCGCGAGGACGAGTCCATCCGCCGTATGCTTGAGGCGAAGCGCAATGCCGAAGCCACTGCCGTCGGCGCCAAGTTCGTGGACATCAAGGGCAAGGCTGCGGACAGCAGCGCCGTAGCCCTTTCCGATTTCGCAGGCAAAGGCAGCTGGGTGCTCGCCGACTTCTGGGCATCCTGGTGCGGCCCCTGTATGATGGCCCTCCCGCACATCCGTGAGATTCGCGACAAATATGCCGACAAGGGCCTTGTGGTCGTGGGCATCAATGTCTGGGAGCGCAATCCCGAAGACGGTCCCGAAGCGGCCGTCGAGAAGGAAATGGACTGGAACCTTATATTTACTTCCGGCAGCGACGCCACCGCCGCCTACGGCATTGAAGGCATCCCCACGCTGATTCTTTTCGCCCCCGACGGCACAATCGCCGAGAGGCTGCTCGGCGAGGAAGGCCTTGCCGAGGCCATTTCAAAGCATCTCGACTAAGCTATGAACGTGCTCTCCAGGATATGGTTTCCGGCCACCGTCTTGGCCACGGCGGCAGTCCTCTCCTTCGCTCACCCGGGAAGGGAGGTCACGCGCCGCTATATCCCGGAGGATGAGGCATTTGCCGACACCGTAGTCTATCTGAAAGACGCCTACAAGCTGAAACGCATAGGCAGTTTCGACGCCGTGAGCATAGCCGACAGCCTCCTGCAGATGGCCGACAGCGACAGTACTTCCGACGCCATTCTCGACACGCTCCCGCACCTGACGGCCCGTGACACCATTCCCGTGCCCGACTCGCTCCGTCTCACCGACCCGTTCCGTTACAAGTACTACGTGGCGCTCATCGACTCGCTGACCCACGTCATCGTACGCGACTCCCTCCAGCGCAGTTCGGATTCCCTGAAGATTTCGGCCGACACGCTCCGCGCCCGCCGGCTGGACAGCCTCGCCCGTATCGACTTCGAGCACGCCATCAGCGATTCCCTCGACTGGAGGATGATAGATTCCATCTACGTGGCCGACTCCACGGCCGTGGCGAAGGAAAAGTTCCTGCAGTGGTATAACTCATTGAGCCGCAAGGAAAGGCGCAAATACGATATGGAACAGGCTCTGCCTAAAAAGCTGGCCGAGATGGACTCTCTGCAGAAGGTCAAGGAAGAAAAGCAGGCCGAGCGGGATTCCGTCACGGAATATACCCCGCGCATTCTCGAGACGGCTTTCCTTACCGACACGATGCAGTACAAGCGCATCATCCACTGGACCGTGGACGATGACTTCCACAGGCTCAACGTCAGCATCCCCGACACCAGCTACAACTACCATTACTACGACTACCCGTTCCTGCGCCGCGACGTGAACGCTTCGTGGCTCGGCGTGCCCGGCTCCCCGCTGCAGTACTACAACTACTTCAACCGCGCCAGCGACGAAGGCATCGAATTCTACAACGCCCAGGAGGCCTGGAGTTTCTCGCCCCGCACCCTCCCGCACTACAACACCAAGACGCCCCATACCGAGCTCGCCTATTTCGGCACCCTGCTCGCCGGCGACGCGAAGGAATCCGACAACCTGCACATCCTTACCACGCAGAACATCCTGCCCGAGCTGAACTTCACAATAAGCTACGACCGCTTCGGCGGCGGCGGAATGCTGGAAAGCGAGGAGACCAAGAACAAGACCTTCTCCGTGCGGGCAAACTACCTTGGCAAGAAGTACCTCGCGCACGCGGGCTACATATACAATATGGTGGAACGCGCGGAAAACGGAGGTATCGTGGACAATATGTGGATACGGGACACCACCGTGGAAGCGCGTGAAATCAAGGTCGCCCTGAGCGGAGCCAGTTCGAAAATCACGAAGAACACCTGGTTCCTGGACCAGCAGTACCGCATACCGTTCGAATTCATACGCAAGCTGCAGGCCCGGAGGGACACCAGCGCCGCCGCCCCGGCCGACAGCCTTGTGGAGGCAGTAGCCGACAGCCTCGACCGCGACGTGACCACGGCCTTCATCGGCCACAGCAGCGAATGGTCGACATATACCCGCAAATACATAGACAACATCACCAACTCCGACGGCAAGGCGCTGTACAACAACGTGTTCAACTTCGGTCCGGCCAGCGCCGACTCGCTCGGCACGATGAAGCTGGACAACAAGATTTTCCTGCGGCTCCAGCCCTGGGGCAGCGAGAGCATAGTCTCGAAGCTCGACGTCGGAGTGGGAGACCGCCTGATGCATTACTTCGACAGTTCCAGCGTACGTCCCGCGCGCCACGTGGAGAATTCGGTCTATGCATACGCCGGCGCTCAAGGCCAGGTCAACAAGTATTTCAACTGGGATGCGAAGGCCCGCTTCTACGTGCTGGGCTACAATCTCGGAGATATGGCAGTGGAGGCCAACGCAGGCTTCAACTTCTATCCTTTCCGCCGCGCGAGGAAGAGCCCGGTGAGCGTCAGCGCGCACTTCGAGACACGCCTCGACAGCCCCACCTACTACCAGCAGATGCTGAATACCAACCACTTCCGCTGGGAGAACAGTTTCTCGAAAATCTCCACGACGCAGATCCGCGGCAGCATTGACGTGCCCCGCTGGAAGCTGAACGCATCGGTCGGCTACGGACTGCTCGCAAACAACGTCTATTACGATACCCTCGGCATAGTGCGGCAGAACGCCGTGCCGATGAGCATACTATCAGCCAGCCTGCGCAAGGAATTCGTGGCAGGACCTATGCACTTCGACAACCGCGTGCTCGTGCAGTATTCATCCGCCCCGGATGTGATACCCCTGCCTACGGTTGCCCTCAACCTGCGCTGGTACGCGCAGTTCGTAGTGCAGCGGGACCAGACGAAGACGCACAACATTATGGTGATGCAGGTAGGCGTGAACGGATTCTACAACTCGCAGTGGTACGCCCCCGCCTGGAACCCGGCCCTCGGTGTGTTCCACAACCAGAACGTCAACCTCTACGAGAACGGTCCCTACTTCGACATCTTCCTCAACATACAGTGGAAGAAGTGCTGTATCTTCCTGAAATACCAGAACTTCGGGAAGGGCTGGCCTATGCGTCGCAAGGACTACTTCACCGCAGACCATTACATCGGCACGCTGGACGGTACCGACGGTCTGAAGCTCGGCATTTTCTGGCCGTTCTACTTCAACACCCAGAAGCACGAATCCCATTCCCATTAGCCGATGAGAAGAGGGACCATTATTCTGCTGATGCTCGTCTGTGCTGCTTCCGGCTGCACGCAGGAGCCTCAATGGCACGACGGTTCTCCGCTTCGCGGGGTCATCTCGCTGAGCGGCTCCAGACCCGGCGGGCCCCTGCTCTGCGGCTACAACTACGACCTGATAAGCCGCTGGGCCGCCCACACCGGCCGTGAAGCCTCGCTGCGTCTGAGCCAGGGCCGCGATGCGGTGCTGGACTCGCTGCGCAAAGGCAGCATCGACATAGCCGCCTTCCCCTGGGGCGAAAAGCTTGAACTGGACAGCGGTCTGGTGGCCTTCCGCACCGACAGCTGCGGACTCTGGGTGTTCAGCGTGTCAAGGACGACGGAAGCACTCAAGGCCTCCGAATGGATGGAAACCTTCCACCGCTCCGGCCGCGGCCGGGAAGAGAGACGCCCGTATTTTGAAGTGCAGCACCGCGGCGGAAGGGACAGCGCAGCATTCATCTCCCCCTACGACTCCCTGTTCAGAGCCTGGTCCGACACGCTGCACTGGGACTGGAGGCTGCTGGCGGCCCTGGTGTACCAGGAATCCAAATTCCACATCGAGGCTGTGTCAGGTGCCGGAGCCGCCGGCCTGATGCAGCTGCTGCCCGAAACAGCCCGGCTCTACGGATGCACCAACCCGCTTGACCCGGCCCAGAGCATACGGGCGGGAGTCCTGCTGCTGCTCGACCTGCAGGAACGCTATGAAGGGATTGCAGCAAGCGCCGCCGACCTTACCAAGTTCACCCTCGCGGCCTACAACGCCGGCAGCGGCCGCATCCGCGACTGCATAGGGCACGCCAGGCACCTGGGCATCGACGTGTCGAGCTGGGAAAACGTAGCGGCTGTGATTCCGCAGATGAGCGAGGATTCCATTGCGGCGCTGGACCACATCAGGCACGGCACCTTCAACGGACGTGAGACCATAGCTTTCGTGCGTCAGATAGCCGCCGGCTTCGAACGCTACAAGCATATTTGCCCCCAAAAATGAAAGCAGGAAGATTCATATCCCGGAGACTCCGCTTCAAGGGGCGGCTGGCCACGGTAGCCATCGCGGTGTCGTTCTTCGTGATGATTATTTCGCTCGCCATCTCCGGCGGCTTCCGTCAGGAAATAAGGCACGGCATCGGGGCGATTTCCGGAGACGTGCGCCTCAGTGCGGACGAAGAGCCCATTTCCATACACCCGTCTTACTATGACAAGCTGCTCGGGCTGCAAGGCGTCGAGAGCATCAGTCCGGCGATATGGAAGCCCGGTATCGTAAAAGGAGAAAAAGATATCAGCGGCGTGCTGGTGAAAGGCATTCCGATGCCTGATTCCTGCTCGCTGCAGGCAAGGATACCCGCCCAGCTTGCGCGCGACCTCCGTCTCAAGGAGGGCGACCGTTTCACGACCTGGTTTATCGAAGACAAAGTGCGGGCAAGGCGCTTCACCGTGGGCGGCATCTACGAAGGCATACTGGACTCGGAAGGTGCGCTGGTAGTGGAAGTGCCTCTCGCCGATATGCAGCGCCTGTGCGGCTGGGACGAAGACAAGGCCGGCGTACTGGAGGTACGGCTCTCAGACAGGTACTCCTCCGCCCGGATGTCCCGGCTGAAGGCAGACGAACTCTACCTGACCGCGCTGACCGCCCACAGGGAGGAAGAAGAGATACTCCGTGCCGCCACAGCCCGGCAGCGTTACCCCCAGCTCTTCGACTGGCTGGACCTGATTGATTTCAACGTGCTGGCAATCATACTGTTGATGACCGTGGTGGCAGGATTCAATATGATTTCGGGGCTGCTTATCCTGCTCTTCCGACACATCTCGACCATCGGTACCCTCAAAGCTCTTGGTATGGCCAACAAACAGATTGCAGGCGTGTTCCTGCGCGTGGCGGCGAGGATAGTGCTGGCAGGTATGGTCATAGGCAACGGCGCGGCGCTGCTGTTCTGCCTGCTGCAGGGCAGCACGCACCTGATCCGGCTCAACCCCGAGAATTACTTCGTGTCTTACGTGCCGGTCCACATCGACCTGGCCCTCGTGGCGCTTGTCGATGTGCTCGCCTTCGCGGTGATTATGCTGCTCCTGCTGATTCCCACCCTGTTCATCTCCAAGGTGGATCCGGCCAAGACCGTACGGGTGCGCTGATTACTTCTTGTTCAGGACTGCCAGGCGGGCCTCGCAGGAGGCGCGCTCCATTTCGGAGTCAGTGGCCCGGATAAGCGCCGGCAGATATTTCTTCTCCAGTTTCGTGTCCTTTTCTGTCCTTGCAAGCAACACGCAGTTCTTGGCGGCCGTATAGTTGTCCGGCTCGATTTTCAAGACTTTATTGTACCACTTCAGCGCCTGACGCGGCTTCTGCCTGTAAACCAACCAATAGGAACCGACGTTGCTCAGGAAATCGGTATTGGACGGATACAGTTTGAGCATTGCCTCGGAGACTTTCAGGAAGGCCTCGTATGAATCCGGGGTCGCGAAGCGGAAATAGTTGTAGCAGTACTCCTGCACCGTGGAGATAAAAATATCCTCGCCCACGGGAGTGCCGTAGTAGGTCCAGGACGGGCGGGCGTCGCGGTTGTAGGCGACGAGTTTGAGGAGCTCCGCCGTGGCAAGGTCCGGACTGCCTTTTTCGTAGAGCATCAAGGAAGTTATCTTGTCCACGCGGTAGGCAAGCTCATTCGGAGCCGCGGCCACGGCCTTGTCTATTGCGCTCTGGCTGAGGGCGAAAAGAGAATCCACGTAGAAATCTTCCTGATAGTAAAACACATCCCGGCCGGTGCTGTCCTTGAGCGTAAGCACCGGGGCGGCGCCCAGATATTTCGGGGTATCCTTGGAGACCACCTCGCTGCTGCGGGACTTTTCGAGATAGAATTTGTAGCGTCCTTCCAGCATTGCCGGGTCTTCGGGGAAATCAGCCTCCCAGCGGTCCAGGATGGTCTCCACGCCCACTCCGGAAGCGCCCACTATGCGCGTCTGCCTGTCGTAGCGGGCCTTATGTGAAGCCGCATCTTCCTGTCCGTAGAGCAGGGCGCCGCACAGCAGCAGCGCCGCAATCGAGATTATCTTTTTCATACTATGTCCTTTATAATTCTGCGTCCGAGCGGATGCAGGTTGTTGCAGCGTCCGCCAAGGTTCTTCACAAAGCCCAGCGGATGTCCCTGATAGCAAATCACATTAAAGCCCTTAGGGGCATCCGGCAGGACGAGAGAGTCCCTGTGCAGGAAATGCAAGGCCGTCTGCAGGTCCACATCCGCACACGGGAAAGATGACTTGTCAAAGAATATGCCGAGAGCTTCGTCAGGGTGCGGAATAAGGTCGTTCCCTTTCTTCACGCGGGCCGGCGCACCGTACCACAGAGGGCGCAGGACCTCAATCCCCGCACGTCCGGAAGACTTCGCCGAGGCCGTCTTCACAAGGGCCCCGGCCCACTGTCCTTCGCCCGGAACCTCACCTGCGCGCAGGAGATTGCCGCAGCGCGTCAGCCTGACGCCGTACTGCGCGAACTCGTTCTCTGGAGGAATTATCTCCCCTCCCAGCTCGCTGGCGGCCCATTCGAGGTTGGAATCGTTCTCGCAGTCTTCGTA
>ODAI012514288.1_pt1 | contig 11451 bp, 9 predicted proteins | sample 1539321 | NCBI WGS metagenome assembly ODAI01 (sample SAMN02144231, study PRJEB22623) | gut metagenome | biome: sheep rumen | host: Ovis aries | place: New Zealand
AAGAGCGAGAATGCCGAAACTATGGACAACTATAAGTTCGGCTACAACAAAGAAAAGAAACTCCCTGTTCAGTCTTGGGATAAGATGAACCTCAGCGAGTCTCAGAAGAAGGTTGTGAACGCGCTTGTTGAAAGCATTTACAACAAGCTTGTTCCTCAAAAGAAAAAAGAAACCCTTTCAGAAGCTATCAGCAGAATAGTTAAGGAAGAAATCGCTAAGATGAATCAGCCTAAAAAGAAGGAAACTCTTGAAGAGGCTATTGAAAGAATCGTAAGGGAGGAGGTTACAAACCTTAACGTTTGGGGTAAGCACCCTAAATATGGCAAAGAGCCTATGACTCACCCTGAAGCGAAGGAAGTTATGGCTGGTACGGCTGACAGAGACTGGAACGACGATTCAGCAAAGGGCAGCGAGAGATACGGTAAGAAGATCGGTGTAGGTAAACCTTTCGATCAAGAGACTGTTGACCTCCTTACGGACCAAGTTCTCGCAAAAATTAAAGGCGCATATCGTAAATGAGAATACGTATATCAGAAAAGCAGGTATTAGACGCTATAGCGTCAGTGCTAATGGAAAATAGGAAGGTGTTGAAAGTTGGAAACGCAGCACCTTCCACTCCGCCTGCATCTGATATGGGAATGGAACCACCGGCCGGTGGGCAAATGGGTATGGACCCTAATATGGGTGGGGCTCCTATGGACATGGATCCGAATATGGGAGGCGACCCTATGGGCGGAGACCCTAATGCTATGGGCGGCGACCCTTCAATGGATGGCGGAAACCAGTTTGACACGAATTTTGATGCGGGTGTTGAAGCCGATGAAGAAACGGACCCCAAGCACTATATACAGCAACTCACGGGAAAACTTTCACAGAGTGTAAACTCATTCAACAGCGAACAGGGCCCGGACGCCGGTTTGTGCAAATACGTGGCAAGCATGATAATTGCCGCAACCTGTAAAAACCTCGACGAAAAAGCAAAGAAAGAACTTATCGAAAAGATAAACTCTGCAGCGTCGGACGAAGAGCAGGATATGGGCGACGAGGATGACTTGGACATGGACGGAGGCGACGAGGAAATGCCAATGGACGATTCGAATATGGGACAGCCTCAGGACCAAGCGCCAATGAACGAACAAATAATTACGAAAAAACAGTTGGCTGAGTTGGCGTTCGGAACCCAAGACAGGCAGGACAACTTAAGGGCAGTTGAAAAGCCGTTGACAAAGAAAAGCATCTTTAACGGAAAAACAATTTAAGCAGTATATGAAAGCGTAAAACCCCGATTTCCATCGGGGTTTTTCGTTGGTCAAATGTATTTATTGAAAAACATTTATGTAGCATGAAAAAAATACACATTACTGAGTCTCAGTTAAACTATATCAAAAAAAGATTGACAGAACAAGGGGAAACGGATGAGGTTCTTGTTGATGCTCACGCCGGTGCTTCAGGAAAGTTAACTACGCAGGATCTTACTCAGCAATACAACAATGCACAAAAACACGTCACCAATGCAAACGTTGCAATGAAAGTAGACGGAACCGATTTGAAAGAAGATGTTACCGAATGGGAGCAGGATGTAGACAGGGACAGCACTGAATACTACCAGGTTAAGGATTATCTTGAATCGCTTGTCGGAACCCCGCAATATTTTTCACTACTCGGCGGGATAAACGGAACGAAGATGGATATTTCAATGGCAATTGACTACATTCAGGATTATTTCGGACGTACAATAAACAGGGACACCATATACGCGGCATTGAAAGATTTCAGGGATGAAAAGAACAAGGCGATGATGAACAACGATGACGAGTACGGCGAAGTAATGGAGAAAAAAATACTCACAAAAAAGCAGATTAAGGAGGCAAAACTTAGAAGCCTTCGCGAGAACTGCATCCGCATAACCAAGAAAAATTTGAAATGAGCAAAATAATCATAAGCGAATCGCAAGCACAGCTTTTAAAAGAAGCAGGACTGCCGCTTCATACCAAAGCGGCATTGCCTTCGTTTATGGCAGAAAACCCGCTTGAAAAAACGGGCTATTTTGTGCATGGCTCAATTGATAAGATGCTTGCGAAGAAAAATGCTGAGGTTATAGGGTATTTTTCTGACGACATCACATCGTACGGCACAGACAAAATTTATTCAAAACTATCGAAACTTATTGAGAAATGCAAACGTCTTGAAGAGCCGATAAAGGATAAGTTGGAAACCGTGTGCAACAATGTGGTTGTCAATTTGTTCGGGATACCTTCTAACGTCATGCAACTCGAATGCGAACTTGTTGATGAAATACCGCCAACAGAACAGTTCCATATAACGCCTGACACAGATGAGGACTATGAGTACGAAGACGTGGATGAAATGGATCAATATGATATTGACGTGAATAAAAGGCGAATAATAAACGCAATATCATACGGAGCAGCTTCAAGAATGTCGGAACAGTCAGGAAGGCTATGGGTGAACGACATATTTGATCTTGACGAGGAACTTCCGCATCTTTACAGCAAGATAATGAAGATAAACGAATACCTTGTTTTCAACACCAACATAAAAATAACGGATAAAAGCCACAAGCAAGGCGGAACCGTAGAAACTACGTTGGCAAGGGAAGGGGAAATTCCGAAAATCCATTCAAGGGCGGTGATATTTCCGATTCTCCTGCAGGAAACAATAAGAGGAATTGTTGAACTTCTTTCTTCCTACGGACTGCCGGACGACACGAGCCTAATGAGAAGGACGCTCAACATCGCAGACGCACTTGAGAATGAGCCGTGGAATATGAGATTGGGCCCGATAATGTGGGACTGCATTTGCGGTTCGGTTGAGCAGTTCGAAACGAAGAATTTCCCATATTTTTTCAGGGACTTGGTATCGCTCCCGTCGGAAGAGTTCGAAAAGATAATGAAAAACGCTTTCGCCGGAACAAAATACGGGAAAAACGCAATTTCAGAACTTTACGAAAAATCACAATACAACAGCGAATACGAAAAATTCACAAACGATTTAGCGTTGAAGAAAGATAGAAACGTAATAGAAGACGATTATTTTTCTGACGAAGAAGTACAAGAATGGGATAACGGGGAAATGTAAAAATGCCGAAAGAAATCAATATACTAATAGTACATTACAACACGCCTTTTCTCACAAAGTGCCTGGTGAAAAGCATAAACAAATTCACACCGGGTGCTAACATTTATATTTTTGACAATAGCAATATAGCACCTTTTGATTCAAGTTTTTTAGACAACGTTACAATACTAGACAATACACGCGGACAGTATATTGATTTTGACAGATGGCTTAAAAAATACCCTAAGCGAAACAATTCAGGCGGCAAAGTAAACGGATGGGGAAGTGCAAAACATTGCGTATCTGTTGAAAAATGCATGTCAATAATTGGGAAAAATTTCATATTGCTCGATAGCGATGTGCTTCTTAAAAGAGATATATCAAACATTTTTTGCCCGGAATGTGCGTATGTCGGAGAAGTAATAACACAGCCAAGATCAACAATAAAAAGAGTGCTTCCGTATATCTGCTTTATAAATGTAGAAATGTGCAAGAAAAACAATGTGCACTATTTTGATGAAAATAGGATGCATGGTTTAATGTACAACAACGTTAACAAAGCGGCTGATAGTTACGATACGGGGGCGGCGTTTTTTTTAAACTGCGAGAAACTTCCAAAAAAAAGCATAAACACCGAAGATTTTATTGTGCATTATAGCGGTGCTAGCTGGAAAGAAGAAAAGGAAAAAAAATACGCACATGAACTGTCACCAATAAAATGGGCCGAAAAATACGCTAATCTTTGGAAAACCGATGAAGAAATGAAAAACGTGAAAAATAAAAACGTAATTTATACTTGCATAACAGGAAACTATGAGCCGTTAGATGAACCCTTTGTAATCAGTGAAGGGTTTGATTACGTTTGTTTCACCAATTCAAATATTAAAAGCGACGTATGGCAATTACGCCCAATACCTTCGGAACTCAGTTCACTTACAGAAGTTAAAAAACAGCGTTGCATTAAAATAAACCCGCATAAATTTCTTCCGGAATATGATTTATCAATATGGGTTGATGGAAGTATTAAGTTAACAAAAGATGTTAACTCATTCATTAAAGATAACTGTTCAGGCGAAGAAAACGTTTATATCCCTACGCACCCAACAAGAAAGTGTATCTACAAAGAAATGACCGAGTGCGTTAAAATGAAAAAAGATACAGAGGCAAACATATCTAAACAAAGGGAAAAATACAAGCAAGAAGGGTTTCCTGAAAATTACGGACTTGTTCAATCAAACATTATTGTAAGAAGGCACAATGAACCTGACTGTATAAAATTGATGGACACATGGTGGAATGAGTTGAAAAATGGTTCACACAGGGATCAATTATCATTCAACTATTCATTATGGAAAAACGAAGATGTGAAAGTTAAGTTTTTGAACAAAAATACCTGTGAGTCCAAATATTTCAAATGGGACAAATTTCACGGGAAAAAAAGCCAAAAAAAGAACGAAGACGCATCAAGTAAAAAGAGAAACGTCGCCGTAAACATAGACGAAATAATGCAGTCACATTATCTATTAAAAAAGAACAGCGATAAGAAACCAAGTGAAACGGCAAACAAGATAAAAGAAGTGAAAACAAAAAATCCGGTGCTGAGAAGACACCTGATTTCAAAAAGCATAAAAACTTTTCTTAAGCCTAATACCTTCTAGAAATTCTACCCCGGCTAAGGTCGTATGGACTAATCTCCACGGCAACTTTATCGCCGGGGATTATTTTAATGTAGTTCATTCTCATTTTTCCCGCAAGGGAACATAATATCTCTATACCATTTTCCAATTCAACACGGAACGTGGTACTTGGTAGGGCTTCAGTGACGACCCCATCTATTTTTATACACTTATCTTGTTTCATATCAACAAATATACAAAATATATTAAACTCCGAAGTGCTTTTTCAAAAAGTTCTTTTTTTGCTCGAAAGGCATTGATACCATATAGAGGAAATCGTCTTTGTGTTTTTTTCTATATTCGTCAAGAGTGCATATTACTTTGCATGGATTTCCCGCAGCGACACAATTAGAAGGGATACTTCTATTAACAATACTACCAGCGCCGATTATCGTGTTATCGCCAATAGTTACGTTTGGCAGTATTACGCTTCGACAGCCAATAAAGCAATTTTTACCAATTTTTATTGGTCCATAGATTACAGTTTCCGGATTTCCGTCAGGAAGGTTTCTTATAACTCTCGTAGCCGCATCATGCGTAACAAAAGCAACATCAAAAGATATTGTTGTTTTGTCTCCTATGGTTATAAGGTAAGGCTCTGAGCCATAATTAGGCGTACCAACAAACTGACAGCCTTTCCCTATGTTCGGGGTTCCATATCGTGTCCCAATGTTTTCCATATCTCATTTTATTAAACATAACGTTTTTATTTGAAAACTGAATGCCCGAATTTCCTGTTTTTTTGCATTTGTGCCCGGTATTTATAGCAATAAATGCTGTTTTTATGGTATTGACTGAAATTAAAAAGGGACAAACAGGAACGGGACTACTCATTGAAAACGATGGGTATGTTTCACTTGATATGCCTGAAAACAAAATATTGAAAGAAGCGTTTGGCATCGAAGGGCCTGGTCAAATATCAGCGAAAGACTTGCCAAGACCGTTTGTCGTTAGCGCGGTATTCCAAAAATTCGGAATTGAGAACGCGAATGGAAGAATTTATCCGGAAGACGTATTGAGACGTGCAGTTGAAAAGTACATGGCAAACGTTGAGGATAGAAGGGGGTATGGTGAATGCAACCACCCGAGCGAGTCCAGCATTGACCTTGGAAGAATTGCCATGAACATTGTTGAACTTCATTGGGAAGGACACACGCTCGTGGGAAAAATGGAAATCCCGATTACCGATGGCTTCAGAAACTTTGGAATCGTTTCCACCCTTGCGGACATGATTGCTCAATGGCTTATTTCAGGCTTGAAGATAGGAGTTTCTTCTCGTGGACTTGGAAGCGTTACGAAACAGTTCAACAAACTCATTGTAGGAGACGACTACGAAATTGTCTGCTGGGACGTTGTGGCACAGCCTTCTACACCGCTCGCTTTTATAGGAATGCAGGACAAGGATATTGCCCCATATGTTGAATCTGAAAAGAAAAAAGGCGAGAAATTGAACGAAAACAAATTCGAGAAATTCGATAAATGGCTCCTTAAATAAGAAATTTTATTTAAAAAACGGGTTAGAACTATCCAAACACCTGTAAATGTATTACTTTTTAGTTTTAACTCATATTTATCTATAAAATAAAAGATTTTAATCAATCGAAAATATGAAAAGAAATAATACGGCAGAAAAAGCAGCCCTCGATGCTGAAAAAATAACAAAGGCATTGCAGGAAAGCACTGAGAAGTCATTGAAAGACATTATCAACGAGGCGATTTCGAAAGTAATCACCGAGAACGAGGATGAATTTGATGACTCAGAGGAGAACAGTTATGACGTACAAGACGTTGAGCCGAACGAAACTCCTGAAGTATCTGATGAAGAACCGGAAACAGACGCAAAAGATGACGCTGAAGTAGACGGTGGCGAGGAAGGCGCCGAAGGCGATGACGCAGACGAATGGTCAGACATGGAGCAGTACAAGATCGGTGACGACGATTATGACTTCACAGGCGTGGATGGAGATGAAATTCTCAAGGTTTACAACAAACTTGGAGACGACGACCAAATCTTCGTTAAGAAAGAAGACGACGGTACGTACAGTGTCAAGGATGACGAAACCGGCGCCGAATTTGTGATCGAACTCAATCCTGAAGGAATGGATGCCGAAGACGGAGCGGAAAAGGACGGCGGAGAAGAATTTGACGCCGACCTCAATGACGAGCCCGCTTCCGATGAAACAGACGATTTTGGCGGCGAAGACGGGGAAGATTTCGGCGGCGAAGAAAACTTCGGAGACGAAGAGGACTTTGGCGGTGAAGACGAACTCGGCGATGACGAAGTTGAAATCGATCTGGGCGACGACGACGAAGATGACGACGAACTCAATGAGGAAAATCTTGGTTACACGGACAGCTATCAGAAAGATGTCTTTAACAAGAAGTTCAACATGAGCGAGCCTGCAGATTCAAAGACAACTAACGACTGGGACAATGGTGTTCCAAAGGGTGCTGAAAAGCCTTGGGCCGGTAAGGGCGATCCTAAGCCTTTCGGTGAAAAGAAAGATACCGTTGATGAAAACGTTGACGAGTGCGGTGGCACAGATTCAATGGTTCCCGCAGGACAGGATGCAAACGTTGAAGAGAACGGTGGTACCATTTCTTCAATCGACGCACGTCACATGAAAAAGGGACAGATTGGTCAGCACAGACCAAACGCGCCCGAATACAGCGTAAGAAAGGTTGATTCTGAAAACGCCGAAGTGCAGAACATCAAGGAGTCAGCCAAGAAAATCGTCGCAAAAGCAAAGGCAATCCAAGCCGAAAACAAACAATACAAAGAGCGTCTTAACAAAATTAAGAAGTCACTCTATGAGGCGGCAGTTCTTAATGTGAACCTCGGAAGGCTTGTTGACATTTTCGTCAACGAGACAACTACAAAGGATGAGAAGAAAAACATCCTCGAGCGTTTCAACAACGTTAAGACAATCAACGAGGGTAAGGCCCTATGGAAGACTATCAAAACTGAATTGAACGAGTCCAAGAAGAGCACAAGCCCGATTGTAGAAAAGCAGTTCGTCGCTAACTCTACACAGTCTCTCAATGAGACAACAATTTTCTCCAATGCTAACGACCCTTCATTGGATCTTATGCAGAGGATGGATAACCTTTACAAATAATAAGAAACTCAAAAAAAGAAAATAAACTATGATTTCAAATTTCCTACAAAACGGCAACGTTGGCAACATCGCAACAAGCAAGCAGCTTGAGGCACGTAAAGCCATCATGGAACGCTGGGATAACCTTGGTTTCACAAAGGGTCTTGACAAGTATCTCAAGAGCAACATGTCAATTCTCTTCGAGAATGAGGCTAACATGCTCCTCAGCGAGTCTACCGACGCTACTAATAGCGGTTCTTTCGAGACTGTAGTCTTCCCGCTCGTTCGTCGTGTTTTCTCACGCCTTCTCGCAAACGATATCGTTTCCGTCCAGGCTATGAACATGCCTATCGGCAAACTCTTCTTCATTCTCCCTGTTACATCAGAGCGTAAGTGGGAAGAGGCTAGCGGCGACACTATCGACGGTGCTACTGGCTCACACTACGGCCTTATGGGTTACGAGCGCGTAGAGCGCAACAACAACGGTGCTATCCGTAACCGTTACTACCTCCCTGACGAGGTTGTTAACATTGACGAGAGCGGTAACACACCTGAGGTTGTTCAGTTCATGAAGAAGAGCCTCTACGACCTCTTCTACAATGACTTCCTCTTCGATAACTCAAAGGGTAAGGTTCACATCAAGGTTGGTTCTATCGAGCCTGTCCGTATCGCTTTCAACGGCGACTATGTTCCTCTCTCAGAGAAGAGAACTCTTCCTAACGGAACAGAAATCGGTGGCGAACTCCCTATCTGCGGTCTTGACGATTCTGTCCGCAACGTTATCGTTGCTGTTGGCGGTTTCTCTTCATTCCGTGCAAGCAAGCTCACTGGTCCTGACGGAAACGAAATGGATACAGAGGCATTCCTTGGTTCACTCAAGGTTGTTACAAAGCAGGAGATTACTTCTTCTGAGAGCGCTGAGACTCCTTTCTCATGCTTCAAGGCGTACGAGCCAGTTCACTTCCGCTGCGTAACTCAGCGTTATGGCAAGGGCCTCGTAGAGTACGGACAGATTTGCGACGCTCAGGGTAAGATTTACCTCGAACTCGACCTCGCAAAACCCGTTAAGAAGCGTGGTGCAACTATCGATGGTTACATCGGTGTTGATCCTTCAGTCCTTTCAGTTGACAATATTGCTGACTACTTCGAGGTAGCATGGGCACAGTACGATTCTCTCGAACTCGAGACTGAAATCGGCGAAGTTTCCTTCAAGCTTTCAGATGTTACTGTAGCAGTTGAAGAGCGTAAGCTCCGTGCAACTTGGAGCCCTGAACTTGCTCAGGACGTCGCTGCTTTCCACAACATTGACGCCGAGGCTGAGTTGACGGCTATCCTTTCAGAGCAGATTGCTGCTGAAATCGACCGTGAAATCCTCCGCGACCTCCGTAAGGGTGCTCCTTGGCAGTTGAAGTGGGACTACAACGGTTGGAGACGTCAGGCTGGTTTCTCAACCAACTACACTCAGAAGGACTGGAACCAGACATTCATGACGAAGATGAACCAGATTTCCGCTCAGATTCACAAGTCAACCCTTCGTGGTGGTGCTTCATTCGCAGTTGTTTCTACTGAAATTTCTGCTATGCTCAACGACCTTGAGTACTTCCACGTAACCGACGCTAACGCTGAGGCAACGTCATACTCAATGGGTATCGAGAAGATCGGTTCAATCAGCGGCCGTTATCAGGTGTTCGTAGATCCTTACTCACCTGCTGAGTCATGTATCATCGGTCACAAGGGCGACAGCCTTCTTGACACGGGTTACATCTACGCGCCTTATGTTCCTATGCAGTTGACTCCTACTATCTATAATACTGCGAACTTTGCCCCTGTAAAGGGTATCATCACAAGGTATGCTAAGAAGATGGTTAACAACCGCTACTACGGACATATCGTCTGCAACGGCCTCCAGACTTGGGATATCAACGAGCTCCGCTAATATTTAGCAAGCTATATATGAAAAAGAGCCTCAATTTTGGGGCTCTTTTTTTTGTTTATGCACAATCAGTTATATGCTTTTTCGCATTTATTTTTAGTCCATAACTTTAATGCGTTTTGGGTATTTATAGTATATTTGGAAAAATATAAATAAATGACAAATGCAGAAAAATTCATAGAAAAAGCAAAACAAGTGCATGCCAGCGAAAATCTTGATTATTCAAAAGTCGAGTACAAAAACAATCGAACGCCTGTACTTATTATTGACCACGATTTAGACGAAAACGGAAATGAGTACGGTGAGTTTTGGCAAACTCCGTGGAATCATTTAAAAGGGCAGAGCCACCCCAAAAAACGGGCAAAAAAGATTTCAAAAGCAAAAGCAGCAAAACAGTCTGATATTATTGAACGTTTTAAAAAAGTACACGCCGGCGAGAATCTTGATTATTCACAAGTCGAATACGTAAACATGCACACAAAAGTAAAAATAATATCGCATGATTTACGCCCGGACGGAACGGAATATGGGGAATTTTGGCAGGAACCGGTTGTTCATTTGAAAGGGTGCTCGCATCCAGACATTGCCGCAAACAACGGCACATATAAAAAACGATACGGAAAACAATCTTTTGTAAATTCAGCATCTAAAAAGCACGGAGACATTGATAAGTACGATTTTTCTGAAACAGTGTACGATGGTTCTAAGAAAAAAGTGAAAATTCGCTGCAATGTTATCGGAAAAAATGGAAAACCACATGGTGACTTTTGGATAGAAGCCGAATCGTTTATTCAGGGCCGTGGTTGCCCAATATGTTCAAATAGCCTTTCACATAAGGAAAATGAACTATATGACTATATTTGTTCTATAGTCGGGAAAGAAAACGTGGAGAGAAAAAACAAAAAAATCCTAGACGGAAAAGAAATTGACATTTTCATTCCAAGCATGAATGTAGGATTTGAATACAACGGAATAAGGTGGCATTCTGAAGAATTCGGAAAACTTTACAACTATCACATTAACAAAACCAATCTTGCTAAAAGCAAAGGGGTGACATTGTTCCACATTTTTGAAGACGAGTATACGGACAAAAAGGAAATCGTTGAGCGCAAAATATCCCATATACTCGGATCCAACAGTGACGCCGTTAAAATTGGAGCAAGGAAATGTGAAGTTTCTGAAATAAATGCGGAGAATGCAAAAACGTTTATGGACAAGTATCATATACAAGGATTTGCATTTTCAACAGTATATATTGGGCTAAAATATGACGGAAAATTGATCGCCGTAATGTCATTTTTGAAAGAGCAAGAAAACAATTGGAACCTAACAAGATATGCAACAGATTTTGGCTGCATTTGTCAGGGCGGCGCTTCAAAACTATTCAAATATTTTGCAGAAAAATATCACCCTTCGAAAGTAAAATCATTTCTTGATAGGAGATGGTGCAGAAACGAAGAAAACAACCTTTATACGAAAATCGGGTTTGAATTTGATGGCTACTTAAAACCGGATTACAAATATTTCACAGGGGATGGAAAAAGGCATCACAAATTCGGCTTCCGCAAACAAATTTTGCATAGAAGATACGGATTCCCGCTTTCAATGACTGAAAAAGAAATGACGGAAAAACTCGGATACAAACGAATATGGGATTGCGGGCTTA
>ODAI012921439.1_pt1 | contig 11451 bp, 10 predicted proteins | sample 1539321 | NCBI WGS metagenome assembly ODAI01 (sample SAMN02144231, study PRJEB22623) | gut metagenome | biome: sheep rumen | host: Ovis aries | place: New Zealand
AAAGGCAGTCGTAGCCAACAATGTTGAAGTAAGTATTCAAGAACAAACCAACTATCCGTTCGATGAAACCATCCAGTTTACTATTCACTATCCGGATAAGAAAGTGAAGAAAGCATGGTTCCCCTTCCATCTTCGCATCCCTGCGTGGTGCAAGAACCCGACAGTCAAAGTGAACGGTTCCCCGATTGAAGTAGATGCTACATCCGGCGAAATAACTTTTATCAATCGCGAATGGAAGGACGGAGATATGTTGACATTGGAACTGCCGCAAGAAGTGGAGGTTAGCCGTTGGTACGATAATGGTGCAGTGGTAGAGCGTGGGCCATTGGTGTATGCGCTGAAGATGAACGAACAGTGGGAGAAAAAACAGATGGAACCTGAACGGGTGGTTCGCTATGGGGCATGGTATTATGAGGTTACTTCTGACACGCCATGGAACTATACATTATCCGCAAATTCATTCCGACCTGCTAACATCAAAGACAACTTTATCGTCGAGAAAGTACCGCAGAAAGGTGGATATCCTTGGAATGTGGAGAACGCTCCTATCCGAATTAAGACAAAAGCAAGACGACTGAACAATTGGTCCTTGGTTCGTGGTTCAGCCGGTCCGATTGCTTACTATACCCAACAAGGAAATGATTTTAGCGAGAACGATGAAACCATCGAACTTATTCCTTATGGATGTACAACACTTCGAATCACAGAATTCCCTGTCCGCAATTATTGATTTCTATTTCAATATCCTATAATAGAAGAGGGCACCCCATCGGATGCCCTCTTCTATTATCACAGTCTTTCCTATTGGATTTTATTTCGTATCGGATCATTATACTGCTCTTGCAAGCGAAGTAACTCTGTCTTCAAGTCCTTTATGACATCCTGATACTCAGGAAGATCATATAAGTTGTGCATATTTTCAGGATCTTTCTGGACATCGTACAATTCCCAGGCATCTACATCTCCATAGAAATGAACAAGCGTATATTGTTCGGTACGTACCCCATAATGACGGTTTACGGCATGCTCGTCAGGGTACTCGTAATAGTGATAGTATAAGGATTTACGCCAGTCAGGAACCTGCTGACCTTTCAATAAAGGCAAGAAGGATACACCATGCATATCTTGTGGCACTTCAACTCCAGCCAGATCAAGGATTGTCGGTCCGTAATCAATGTTTTGAACCATTTCGCTTACATCACCATGCTTGCCTCCAGGGAGATAAACCAGTAACGGTGTGCGGAACGACTCCTCATACATGAAACGTTTATCAAACCATCCATGCTCTCCCATGTAGAAACCTTGGTCGGAAGTATAGACAATCATTGTATTCTCGAGTAAGTCATGCTCTCTCAAGTAATCCAGTACACGGCCGACATTTCGATCAACCGAGTGAATCACCCGAAGATAATCATGCATATATCGCTGGTACTTCCACTCATCCAGAGCTTTCCCTGTCAGTTTGTCTTTCTTGAATTTCTCGATAATCGGGTCATAGTACTTATCCCATGCCGCCTTCTGCTCAGGAGTCATGTTCGTATACAGCTGTCGCCCCCACTCCTCCAAGCCTGATTTTGTATGGATTGTGTTCTCCTTATCGGCCATCTTTAAGTCGTAAACAATATCCATATCTTTCATGATGTTCATCTTCTGAACTTGAGCAGCCTTTCTTCCATCATAATTATCGTAGAAAGTTTCGGGAACCGGATATGTCACATCATCATACAATGCAAGGTCGCACGTATCAGGCATCCACGTGCGATGAGGTGCCTTATGATGGATAAACAGGCAGAAAGGCTTACTTTCATCACGGATACTATCCATCCAGTTGATGGCCAAGTCGGTCACAATGTTGGTTGAATAACCTTCACGCTTCACCGGCTGACCATTGCATACGAAATCAGGATTATAGTAATTTCCCTGACCAACCAGGATATCCCAGTAGTCAAAGCCTGTCGGTTCGGAAACGAGGTGCCATTTACCAATCATGGCCGTCTGGTACCCAGCCTGTCGCAATAGTTTCGGAAATGTCTGCTGGTTTCCGTCAAACGTCGTAGTGTTGTCAGTAAATCCATTGGCATGGCTATGCTTCCCTGTCAGCATGCAGGCACGACTCGGTCCGCTAAGCGAATTTGCCACGAAACTATTGGTGAAGCGAACGCCGTGATTTGCAATCCAGTCGATGTTCGGTGTCTCAATAAAGCGTTGATCATATGCACTGATCGTTTGGTAAGAATGATCATCACACATGATATAGACGATATTCATTGGCTTTTTCGAAGCCTGTTCTTTCTGCTTCGAAGTACACGATGCCAACGTAGCCACTGCGGCAGCTCCGGTCATCAACATCATGGATGAGGAGATTTTTTTCATAGGGATATGGGATTATCTTCGGTTATTGTAAATAGTTATATAGTAGATCAAGGTAGCCAGTGAACTGAGGGCAGCAACTACATAGGTATATGCAGCAGCCTTCAAGGCATCAGTGGCTGCAGGATGGTTCGAAACATTGGTCACACCGGCCCTGTTCAGCCATACCAATGCACGTTGACTGGCATTGATCTCGACTGGAAGCGTGATGACACTAAATAAAGTTGTTGCGGCAAAGAGGATGATTCCAAACAACAGAACTCCAGGAATTGATTGCACCAGAATGATACCAGCCAACAAGATCCATGACACAATACTTGACGAGAACTGTACGATTGGGACCAACATTGATCTCAACTTCAACGGAGCGTATGACTGTGCATGCTGAAGGGCATGACCGCACTCGTGAGCAGCCACTGCTGCAGCCGCCACACTATTACTTCCATAAACAGCTTCACTCAAATTCACCGTCTTGTCCTGCGGATTGTAAAAGTCGGTCAGCATACCGCGGGTACTCTTTACTGTTACATCATAAATACCATTGTCGTGCAACATCTGCTCGGCAATTTCTTTTCCTGTCATGCCATTCGTCAAAGGCATTTTGGCATACTTGTCAAATTTTCTCTTCACATTGCTCTGAGCCCAATAGCTCAAGATGGCAACTCCAATAAATAAAATCCAATACAACTGCATAGTATCAAAATTAAAATAACCTTTAAATATACGCTTTATTATAGACAAATCCCTTGCCAAAGCCTGATATTTAAAAAGAATTAAGGAAAACTGGCAGTTCCTTCTCCTTTTTATCCATGGAAACCTCGAAAAAAACTTCACTTTTTCAATTAAAAACTTGGTTTTTTCGCCGAAAAACTTGACTTTTTCAATTAAAAACTTGACAAAATCGACAAAACACTCGACCTATTTATGGGTGCACTTGACTTTGATAGTAAAAAGAGGAAAAAAGATAAAAATGATGGTTATATTAAAAAAAATTGTATCTTTAAGGTCGAAAAATAAGTGTTATGGAACAGACCATTAAAGACATCAGTATCCAGACCATTGCTCATAAATTCCCATTTATGATCGGGCTTGAGGACGATTTCCTATTAAACGACACGACCGGATATGAGTATTTTCATTCAGGCAGCGACCCTTTAGACTATCCTATCCGACTCGATGGCATTGCCATTTGTATCTGTCGTGAAGGGAACGGCATTGTCAACTTAAATCTCCGGCAATATCACATCAAAAACAAGACATTGTTTATCTGTGCTCCCAATGATATTATCCAGATGCCTGAGCAAAAAGCCGAGAACTTCCATGTGGAGACCATCTTTATCTCAACACATTTCCTCAAAGAAATGTATATATCGCTGAGCACCTTCGTACCATTCTTCATGTCGGTCAAAGAAAATCCGACTTACCAACTGACGGAAGTCGAAATCAACGAACTGAATCGGATATACCAACTGTTGAAGGGAGAGGTGGGCAAACCGGATAATTTCAACAAAGAAATACTACGGAATATCATGGCGGCTTTTCTGTATAAGTTGGGATCCATCCTTTATAACAAAGCCCCGGAACTACAAACAGACGATTTAAAATTGCCCAAGCGTGAGGAGATTCTGTTCAATGACTTCATCCGCCTTTTGAAAGAATATCATCAAAGCGAGCGCCGGGTAGATTTTTATGCCGAGAAGCTCTACCTCACGCCAAAACATTTCTCCTCTGTGATTAAACGTGTCAGCGGGAAAACAGCCGGCAAGTGGATTGACGATTATGTGATCCTAGAGGCGAAGGCTCTGCTTAGGTACTCCCCCATGTCTATCCAAGAGGTTGCGTTCTCACTGAACTTTGCGAATGCATCATTCTTCGGGAAATACTTCAAGCATCATACAGGTATGTCTCCGTCAGAATACAAAGCAGGATAAATCCTTTTACAAATAAAAAACGTCCGGGATGTAGGTACATTCCGGACGTTTTCTTTATTATTTATGATTTACCAGATATTTACACGGTTCTCAGGTGCAACGTACATCGGGTCTTTCTCCGTGATGTTGAATGCATCGTACCAAGCTTGAATATGAGGCAGGGCACCATCAACACGCCATTTTCCCAAAGCATGAGGATCGGACTTCGTGCGGACACGAATTTCCTCATCACGAATGTTTTGTCCCCAAACACCGGCATAAGCCAAGAAGAAGCGTTGCTCTGGAGTGAATCCATTTTCTACCTTCAAAGGAGCATCCTTCGTAGCGTTCTTGAATGCCTGGAAAGCAACGTTCAGACCGCCATGGTCGGCCAAGTTCTCACCTAAGGTCAAAGCACCATTACCAAACAAGCCAGGAAGAACTTCAATCTTGCTGAAGAAGTCAGACATCACCTGAGCACGTTCCTTGAATTTCTCGCCATCAGCCGGAGTCCACCAGTCACGGAAGTTACCATCCTTATCAAATTGACGACCTTGGTCATCAAATCCGTGTGTCATCTCATGACCGATTACGACACCGATAGCACCATAGTTGAATGCATCGTCAGCATTCATATCAAAGAACGGGTACTGAAGGATACCTGCAGGGAAGCAAATCTCATTGGTTGTCGGGTTATAGTAAGCATTTACCGTCTGCGGAGTCATATACCACTCATCCCGATCAACAGGTTTTCCTGCCTTCGACAACATATAGTTCAGATAGAACGTGGTGGCACGTTTCATGTTTTCATAATAAGAATCTTTCTTATCGATGTTCAAGGCTGAATAGTCACGCCACTTATCAGGATAACCAATCTTCACATAGAATGAGTTCAACTTATCCAAGGCCTGCGTCTTGGTGCTGTCGCTCATCCATTCCTGTGCCTGGATACGTTCAGCCAAGGCTGTCTGCAAGTTCTTCACGAGTTGAACCATGCGTGCCTTTGACTCAGCAGGGAAATACTTCTGAACGTACATCTGTCCGACAGCCTCACCGAGTACACCGCTAACTGCACCTACAGCACGCTTCCAGCGTGGTTGCATCTCTTGAATACCTTTCATCGTACGGCTATAGAAATCAAATGCTTCTGCATACATCTCGTCGTTCAACGAACTAGAAGCTGCTTCAATGACATTCCATTGAATATAAGCCAGTTGCTTATCCAATGATACCTCGTTGATGATGGCAGCCACTTCCTGAATCGGACGAATCTGTCCAACACTTACCTCTTTCACAACATCCTGCACACCGATACCTTTCAAGAAAGCATCCCAGTCGATACCCGGAATGGTCTTCTTCAACTCATCGACCGACATCTTATGATAGTTCGCTGCCGGGTCACGTAATTCAACGTTGTTGAACGAAGCCTTGGCGATACGAGTCTCTATCTCCATGACAGCATCACGATTTTTCTCAGCCGTAGCCTGATCAAAACCAGCGAGTTGGAAAGTCTTCACGATATGTTCCTTGAATTTATTACGGATATTCGTAGTAGCCTCATCCTCATCCAGGTAATATTCTTTCTGACCAAGGCTCAAACCACCCTGACCAAGTTGGAACAGGTTGTTCTTGCTATCCATAATATCGGCATCAATATAGAAACCGAAGTATGGGGATACGCCCAAGAGATTCAGCTGAGCCATCAATGGAACGATGTCTTTCTTATCCTTCAAGGAATTAGCAACCAATTCCAGGTCTGCCTTCAGGGGTGCTACGCCTTCCTGGTTACGACGAACGCTGTCTAATGCCAGATTATAAACATCTGCTATCTTCTGAGCAACGGTTCCTTGCTCTTGTTCCTTTGATGCCAACTCAGCAATCAAGCCTTTTATCTGCTCACGGTTATCTTCTGCCAACTTGTCAAAAGAGCCAAAGCGAGAATACTCACCCGACAGCGGATTATTCTTCATCCATCCGCCACATGCATACTGATAGAAGTCGGTGCCGACAGCTGCAGTGGTATCCAAATTCTCCATCTTGATACCCATGGTCTGCCCCTGGCTTCCCTTTTGTCCTTCACATCCTGCCAGCGATGCCATTGCCAACATCGCAAGAGGTAAATAATTTCTCATTTTCATTTCTTTTCTTTTAAAGTTATCTATCATAATTCTTCTAATTCCATAGAATATTGTTCCCATGCTGCCTCGGTTTCGGCTACTTGGTCTTTTAACTCTTGATACCGCACATAAAGCGTCGGATCGGTTGCCCCTTCTACGGTCGACAACTTCTCCTCCACCTCTTTTATCTGTTGTTCAAGATGTTCTATCTTTGCCTCACACTCGGCAACTTGACGCTCCAACTTCCGCTGTTTGCGGTTCTGTTCCTTCTGTAACTGATAGTTGATTTTTCCTTCACTGACAATCTCAACCTTTTCGTCTGGTTCTCTTTGATAAGTCGATAATCCATAAGGTGTGGTCGTCTGCAATTGGTTCAGGTTATCCAGTTGTTTCTTCTGAAGGAACTCATAGATGCCACAGAGATGTTCTCTCACCTTTCCTCCACCAAACTCGTACACCTTACTGACGATACCATCCAGGAAATCACGGTCGTGTGAAACTAAGATGACTGTTCCATCAAATGCACTAATAGCTTCTTTGAGAACATCCTTCGAACGCATATCCAAATGGTTGGTAGGCTCGTCAAGAATCAAGAAGTTGACTGGTTCCAACAATAGTTTTATCATAGCCAATCGGCTGCGCTCACCTCCCGACAGCACTTTTACTTTCTTATCCGATGCTTCTCCACCAAACATGAAAGCACCCAGTATATCACGAATACGAGTACGTATATCTCCTTTGGCTACATAATCAATTGTATCGAAGACCGTTTTTTCTTCATCCAACAGCTGTGCCTGATTTTGTGCAAAATAACCAATCTGCACCTGATGCCCCACCGTCAACTTTCCGTCAAATGGAATCTGGTTCATGATACATTTCACCAACGTGGACTTTCCTTCACCATTCTTTCCAACGAAAGCTACTTTCTCTCCCCTCTTAATGGTCATGTTTACATCATGAAAAACCACATGGTCCCCATAGGCTTTCCTGACATCTTCACATATCAATGGGAAATCGCCTGAGCGGACAGATGGTGGAAACTTCAAGTGAATTGCCGAACGGTCTTCTTCATCAATCTCAATGGGCACAATCTTTTCCAACTGTTTGATCCGACTTTGAACCTGAACAGCCTTTGTCGGTTTATAGCGGAAACGCTCAATGAAATCTTTTATTTCTTGGATCTCCTTTTGCTGATTCTCATACGCACGAATCTGCTGTTCCCTCCGTTCCTTCCTCAACTTCACAAACTCATCATACGTTACTTTATAGTCATAGATTTTCCCACACGAGATTTCAATCGTACGATTGGTCACATTATTGATGAAAGCTCGGTCATGACTTACCAACATCACGGCTCCGGCATAGGTCTTCAGGAAATTCTCCAACCACTGTATACTTTCAATATCGAGATGGTTGGTTGGCTCATCGAGCAATAACACATCGGGATGACGTAAAAGGATTTTTGCCAGTTCGATGCGCATACGCCAACCTCCTGAGAACTCAGACGTAGGACGATTGAAATCAGAACGTTCAAAACCCAATCCTGTTAACGTACGCTCCATTTCTGCCTGATAGTTATCTCCACCAATCATGCGGTAACGCTCCGTCTCAAGGGTAAACCGATCTATAAGTTTGTGGTATTCTTCCGATTCATAGTCAGTGCGTTGAGCTAATTCGATGTTTAGCTGTTCCAAGTGTTGTTGTAATTCGGTCAAATGACTAAAGGCTTGTTCGGTTTCTTCCAATACAGTATACTCGTCGGTAAGATTCATCACTTGTGGGAGGTAGCCTATCGTTGTTTCTTTCGGTATACTCACAGTCCCCGATGTCGGAATTTGCAAGCCCGCTATAATCTTGAGCATAGTCGACTTCCCCGCTCCGTTCTTACCTACCAAGGCTATTCTGTCACGGTCATTCAGCACATACGAAACATCCTGAAAGAGTGGCTTCACACCAAATTCTACCTTTAACTTATCTACCGATATCATTTTCACTCGTTTACCGAAGTGCAAAGGTACAATATTTTCATTGATATCAGCATTCTTTTGACAGATTTCTCTTGGAAACTAATTAGAAATCTTATCACAAGTTAAGAAAAGATGAAAGAAGTCCATCAAATTGTTAACAAATCGATGGAATTGATAAAGTATATTATAGTTTTAGCCTTTCAAAGGGAATTCCTTGCTATTTCAGAAAATAGTCGTACCTTTGTATTGTGTTTTTCATAGTATTAGATTTAAGGTTTACAGAGATTGGCTGTCTGGGAAGATAGCCTTTTTTTTATGTACCTACCCGAACAAAAGAAAAGCGTATGAATCATGATAATTTAGAGGAAATGTATCCATTAGTGGATGAGGAAGGAAACATTATCGGTGCTGCAACCAGAAAGGAGTGCCATGATGGCAGTAAAAAACTCCACCCTGTCGTTCACTTACACGTTTTCAATAGTAAAGGAGAGCTGTATCTTCAGAAACGCCCTGAATGGAAAGATATCCAGCCAGGGAAATGGGATACAGCAGTAGGAGGACATGTCGATCTTGGTGAAAATATTGAGATGGCACTCAGAAGAGAGGTACGTGAAGAATTAGGAATAACCGACTTTACTCCGGAAACACTAACCCATTATGTTTTCGAATCTGCTCGTGAGAAGGAATTGGTCTTTGTTCATAAGACTATCTATGACGGACCAATCCAACCGTCCGACGAATTGGACGACGGGCGATTCTGGTCTCTGGCTGAAATCAAGGCATCTTTCGGTAAAGGTATCTTTACACCCAACTTTGAAGACGAATTCAAACGGTTGGGATTCTGATTCATACTATTCCAGCCTTTTTACAATCCAACAAAGCAACGATGAACCAACCGAGAGTCAGCAAGGAGAAGAACACGTTCCCATACGAAAAGACTAGAATTGTAAACGCAATAACAGCATGAGTAACCTTCAGGACTGTTGATGGACTGATTTCCTCACCCATATAACGGGAGAACAAACGGGCATATGCTTCAACAAATGTTGAAACATGCATTCTGACACGCTGTGACAATGATAAGCTAAGTGATAAAACCTTTTTCATAACTGTTTCTTTTAATTATTCTGATGCAAAGAAACAGTCTGTTTTTGACAGAATACGTCAAACATTTATTTTTTCACTCATTTTTTTCACTTTTTCTTTCAGGTAAGAGAGGAAGTCAGGAGAATCAACGACTTCAACCTCTTCGAATAATCCCAGGACAAACCTTCCGACACCGACATACTGGCATACATCTGCCTGGAATATCCAATGATTATCATCTTCCTGTTGCAAATATTTTTCTGCCAAGGGGAATTCTTCCCGTAGGAGGTTCGCTGCCTTCAATGATAAACGAAGTTTAATCGGCAAACGCTGGTTACCGCTGAAATGAAAGACATCCGTATACCCTTGTTTGTGTTCCGCCTCATGTTCCCACGAGGAAGAAAGAATTTCGACACTTCGAATACGCGATACTTTGAACTGCTTATTGATACCACTGGACAATTCGTAGCACCATACTTCGTTATTATTCGTGGTAAAGGCAAAAGGCTCGACGAGACGATCACTGACAACATGACTATTCGACGAACGATAATCCCGGAATAGCACTTGACGTTTCTCCTTGATGCTCTCATAGATATTGTGCACATTATCGGCGATGCCACTCCGTACGACAATTTCTGAAAGAATCTTATAGTCATAAACCTTGTATAACTTTTCTTTCAGGTTTGCTTTCAATGAAGTATTTCCATCCACACTTTCGATGGCACGCTTTAAGATGTAGGCCTCTTCTTCGGTAAAATGCACCAAACTGGATATATCCTTGAAATAAGGTGAGGCCTTGTCCAAAGAGTAGTATCCATTCGTCTTCCGAACGATAAACCCGGCCATCTTGAACGCCTCAATATAACGGTAAACATTCCGTGAACTCATATCCAGTCGTTTCCCAAGTTCCTCCAATGTGTACTTACGATTCTGCGTCAAAAGCATCATTAAGCGTAACTGCCGTTCGAACTTATGCAATTCCATAGCGTTTGTTTTAAGAGTTATTTCATGTATGGGATACCGTCGTTCCAAAACACTTCCACATTGGAAAGTAGCCATGTCTTTCCTTTGTCATTATTACCTTGATAGAAGAGGATCGTACGGCCATCACGATCGGTGAAGATTCCCGGATGTCCCGATTCGCTTTCGTTCCATTCACCAGGCTGTCCATTTCTGAGAAAGGGTTCTTCCGACAAGCGTTTCCATACGATACCGTCTTCACTTACAGCGACACCGATCTGCTGTGGAGCATTGTTGTATGCACCGGCATAGAACATATAGAGTTTATCTCCTTGACGAGTTATAGAAGCACCTTCGATACATTTTCCCTCCCATGGATGTACAGGATAAAGGATAGATGAGTCGGCTGCCAAAGTCCAATCATCTCGATGAAAATCACATCCTGCCTTTGCAGTTGCCACACCTAACTTTTGAATCTGATAATCAGGATCACGTGTTGCGAAATAAAGGAAGTACTTCCCGTTGAACTCAAACACTTCCGCATCGATGGCACGGCCACAACTCCAATCGCTCGGTTCCGGATGGAAGATTGGATTGGTGGCATCCCGTACGAAGTTCAGTCCATCCGTAGAATAAGCATGACAGATTGCATCCTGACGCGCATTTCCATAAGTCTGATAGAAAAGATGAATCGTATCATTCCGCAAGAACGAACCGGGTGCACATAAGCCTTTAGCCTCATAAGGAGCATCAGGATCCGGTGTCATCTCACCAATCTTGTACCAATGAATCATATCTTTGCTTTCGGCAATACCGATGTTCCATCCCTCCTGCTTATCCCAGTTACGAGGTGGAACAGAATAATACATCAGATAACGATCTTTGAAATGAACAACCGTCGGGTCCTTGGCAAAGGGCACTCCTACCCTGGTCGAATCCTTATAAAACATCATCTCCTGAGTTGTTTTGACAGGATGTGAGCAAGAGAATGCCAACGCACCCATCATCAAGCAAAGTATTAGACGTATTTTCATAAAA
>ODAI010027763.1_pt1 | contig 11450 bp, 8 predicted proteins | sample 1539321 | NCBI WGS metagenome assembly ODAI01 (sample SAMN02144231, study PRJEB22623) | gut metagenome | biome: sheep rumen | host: Ovis aries | place: New Zealand
AACGAATAAAACGGAAAGGTGGAAAGATAAATGCTTTCATTTGATATTACCGATAGAAATATACGTGTCGTTAAGGGAACAGAAAGCAACGGAAAGATCAAGATCAGCTCCGCTGCAAACCTTAATGTAGAGGAAAACCTCATCGTAAACGGCCATGTTAAGGATGTCCCCAATGTGGCTACACTCATCAATGCAGTTCTTAAAACACATAAAATGCCCGATAAGGAGGCTATCGTTTCGATCTCCTCCAACCTTACAATATTCAAGGAAATGAATGTTGCCAAGGTAAAGACTCAGGATCTCCAGAAGGTAGTTAAGCAGCAGATGCAGGCTGAGCTCAATCTGGACGATTCCTACAGCGTATCCTACATCATCGTAGGTGACGCTGAGGATACAGAGGGCGGCGAGCCTGCTTACAGGATCCTCGCTACTGCCTGCCCCTATGAGATCGTAAACAGCTACAGAGAAGTGTTCAAGCTTCTCGGTATCTCACTCAGATCCGTAATGATCGGATGCAACTGTATAACAAAGGTTCTTCTTGCTGATACAAAGATCAGATCCAAGATGCCTCTCCTTGCAGTCCAGATCGATAATAACTTTATCTCACTCAACCTTTATGAGCAGGGCTCACTTTCATTCTCGCGTTTCGCCTCCATCGATGCCGCAGACTACGGCTACTCTGATGACTACGTTTTCGAGGCCGTTAATGAGAATATCTTCCGTATGTTACAGTTCCACAGAAGCCGTAACACCGGTGAGACCATCGAGAACGTTATCTTCTACGGAGATACACATGAGTATGTAAGACTTACAGATGAACTTGAAAAGCTCGATCTTAAGACCAGCCTTATCAATGTTCCTCCTCAGATCCACGGACACGAAAACCTTGAATTCTCTCTCTACGCTAACGCTATCGGCGCTATGTTCAAGAGAAACAAGGATACAGAGAAGATCAACCTTCTCGAAACAGATCTTGGCTCTATCGTTAGAAGCAAGGTAAAGAATGACAACTCAGGCAATATCGTACTCCTCGGAGCTCTTGCAGCTGCTCTCCTTATCGTAGGCGGCACATATCTTGGTTTCCATCTTAAGAATAAGAGCATCGAGAAGGATATCACAGAGGCTCAGGATTTTATCGACAGTGCTGATACAAAGAAGAAGCTCGACCATATCACTGAGCTTGAAGGCAAGAGAGATATGGCGCTCTCCTACGAAACAAGGATCCAGAATGCTCGTGCTGCTTATGATTCACAGCCGGTTATCCTTGGCTCGAAGTTTGATATTCTCAGAACAACAGCTATAAATGTCTGGAATAAGAAGCTCTACGAGGGCAAGGAAGATGACAAAATAAACGGTGTTATTGAATACCATGGCTATTCAAACGGCAATCTCAGCGTTGATCTCTATATAGATGCAAGAGATGATGAAATGGCTCAGAAATTCCCGGCAGAATATGCTGAAGAGATCCTTAAACTTGAGGATGAATCACACAAGAAGATCTTCAGAAAGATAGTATATTCAGGTTATGAAGTAACTAAGGGCGAGAAGGATGATGAGCATCCTGAAAAGGAAGTAAAAGACGAACTCCATATCAAGCTTGATCTCGAGCTCACAGGAGAAAAGAGTGCTGCTGCTGACATTTTTGCTGCTGAAGAAGCTGCCAAAAAAGCAGTAGAAGAAGAGAATAACTAAGGGAGGTTGAGCTGAAATGAAATTAAATTACAGAGATAAGGTAATACTCGGTATCATTCTTGCTGTATTTATTATTATCGGAGGTTACGTTGCTTTTATAAAGCCGAAGAGAGCGAATATCAAGGACAATGAAGATAAGCGCACAGAGGTCGAGGATGAGAGAGACAAAATTGAAAGACGTATAGCAACAGCTACAGGCCTTAAGAATGACATCGATGAAGCATTTACCAATGCTGAAAAACTTGGAAAGATATTCGTAACAAAGAGCGATATCGACAAGACTACACTCCTCGATAAGTTCATGCAGAGCTATGCAAATGACTGTGAGGTCCGTGTAACAGAGCTTAAGGTGGATGATACTGCAGCAAATGCACTTTCATACTACTATAAGCCTTATTCAGAGGTTGCTACATCACTCCGTGAGAGTGCAGATATCAATGGTACATTTGAAAAGCAGATAGAAGAAGACAGAAAAGAAACAGATACTATTGAAGGCAGAAACGTTGAAACTATCATGTCTACAAGATACGGTCTTGAGGTAATCGGCGAAAAGCAGAACCTCTGGAAGTACATGGATAAGATAGCTGAGACAGACAGTGCTATTCTTATCACATCTATCGACTTTGAAGAGTACAATGAAGACGAAGAAGCGAATGAACAGAAGCCTGCTGCTCAGAATAACAACAACAATAATGCTAATAATCAGCAGAATCAGAATCAGAATAATGATGATGACAAAGAGAGAAAGAATATCGAAGACGATACAGTTCTCAAGTCTTCAATCGTTATACAGCTTTATTCAATCTATAACATGGAAAAACCAGTTACAGAATAATCGCACTATCCGTATCAGTTGTTGAGAAATGATAACCAGAAAGGCGGTTAAGAAAGATGAAAACTGAGAAAAAAAGAACCCTGAAGGGTTCGGTACTGTTCACAGTTGTCTCAGTTCTGGCGCTCATGATAATCTTCATGACAAGTGCGCTGGCACTGGCATCGGCTGCAAACAGGCGAGCTCACAAATCTTACTCGGCATCTCAGGCTTCGTATACCGCCCGTGCTGCGATCGACAGTATCCTCGCAGCGGTGGGAACGGATAACGAATTCGCAAATGCAGTTGCCGGAATAACAGAGGGAGGAAGCATCAGTGTCGATGTCGGCATTAATGAACCTTCACTGGGTAAGATCACAAATGCAACTATTTCTTACGATGGCACAGTAAGTATCTTCGATCCCCAGAAAATGCAGTGGGTGGAGAAGAACAGACTCCTCATCAGCGCTGATGTAACACTCGGCGGTGAGACTACAACAATAACATCACATGTAATTCAGGATCCCGTTGTCAAGTCTGACGACGGCCCTGGTTACCTTACAATGGGCGGAACAAGCCCTAACGGAAACGGCGGTACCGTTCTCGGTGGTTCTTACATCGGTATGGGTATCGGTGCACCTAATGATTTAGGAATAAATCAGTCCTGGAACGACGGTCTTACATATTTCCGTTACAAGGAAGGCGATCCCTATCCGATCACTCTTGAGGATCGTAAGTACTGGACAGGAATCACCTACACTCCTAAGGATCAGAACAAGCAGGAAGCTCCTATAGTTGTTAACGGCAGCTATAAGGTAATGACCGAAATGGCTATGTACTACACTCAGAAGGGCAAGGGCGCTACAATTTGGGGAGATGTACTCTTCCCGAATAACGGACGCTTCTACGCTGAATTCACAGATGAGTTCAAGAAGGTAGCAAACTCAGGACTTAAGTTCACTGAGATCCCTTATCTCTATGTAGACGGCGATTTCCAGCTTTCATCTGCAAGTGATTGTATCATAGGAAGCAAGGACGGAGACATCCCGTTCAACCTCTTCGCAGGTACAATGAACACAAAGCAGAGCAGTAATGCACTGATCAATGCAAGCGTTTATCTTATGGACGCTGGCAAGACATCAACTCTTCAGATGGGAGAAACAAAATTCAGTTCATGGGTAAGCTCTGTTTATAACAAGAGCGAGGCTTACAATAAGGCATCAGGCTTCTACTCAATGGGAAGCATAGATTTCACAGGCGGCGGTCCTGTTGATATCAACGGCAGCATCAGAACTGAAGAAAATCTTAAGATATCCTCTGAGATGTCAGTAAATGGTGATATCGTCTGCGGCGGTACACTGAACATCAACACAAATAAGTTATCTGTCAAGAACGGAACAGTTTACGCAAAGGCTGTAACAGGTACAAATATCACTGCAAACAATGCAGGCGGTGTAAAGCCTGGCTATCATCAGGGCAATATAAACTATATCCTTGCAAAGAATGTAGAATATCCTGCTGAAGACGGTACAACAGCGCATGCTGATTATGCATGGGTATTACCTACATTCAAGGATTCTCATACAGGTACACCTGTTGCCGGCGGAAATGCTATAGACTTCGGCGGAGCAAATATCGACGGATTCTATGATGGAGAAATCTTTGAAGGACTTCCGGCAGATGACGACGATACAAACCTTGAAAAGGTTTATAAGGCAAATGTATATATCAGAGACGCTGACGGCCAGGAGGTTTCTGCTAACGAAGCCGTTGATTCAGCTAAGTCCTGGACATACAAGGGAGAAAAGGGCACTATCACTATCAAGCCTGTAGAGGAATTCTATAAGGATCGTAATGAGCCCATTTATCCTGAGAATGCCAAGAGAGAAGTTCTCATGGGCGTATCTGGTCCTGTAAAGGGAACAGAAGGCCATATTGCAAAGACTGCAGCTCCTGCTGCTGTAAACAATAAGGTATATACTTCTGCAAGTCTTGTAGGAAATGTTGAAGAGAGCTGTACTCTTAAAGGTCCATGGGCAAGAACTGTAACAGTCAAGACAAAGGGCGAGGATATCCACGTTCTTCTCGACGGAGTTACATTCGATAACCCTGAGAACCCCGGTGAAGCTCGTATCTACGTTGACGAAAAGGCCGGCGGACACGTTTACTTCTACTTCGCAGGCAAGATCGTTTCAAACTACAGCAATCCTTCAGAAGTTGAAAAGACAAAGCTCTTCGATACAGTTAAGGACCTCATGTCCAAGTGGGGAATCGAAGACAATATCGACGAGCCTAAGCCTGCTCTGACTGAAGATCAGACTCTGGTGATCGGTCAGAATGGTCAGACAAACAAGGCAAAGGGCCCTGGTTTCGAGGTAAAAAACGACAACCATATCTCAATAACCGGAAGCACTAAGATCAGATGCGATGGCGAGTGGAATTACCTTGAAGGTAAGACAGTTGATATCTATCCTCCTGCAAGCGGAACTCTCTGGGTTCACCTTGATAGCGTAAAGGCAAGAAACAACTGTAAGTTCCTCATTCACGATCTGGATAATAACGGTAAGCAGAAGGGCGGCTTTGTTAACTTCTATGTAACAGGCACAAACAATCTCGATAATACACCTATTGTAACCGATTCATTTGATAAGGCTGCAACATCAGGCAAGGATTATCAGATAGTTTCAGATCCCGGCAACCCTTCACTTTACTCCAGCAAGGTTCCGGCAGAGAATACTATCCCTTCACCAAGGGTAAATCTCTATTCTGATACAACATATACAGCTACCATACAGGCACAGAACAGCTTCTTTATTACAGCTTACGTTCGTGCACCTTACATGAGATGTGATGTAAGCAACTTTGGCGGTTCCTATGATTCATTCATGCTCAATCACCTCTACTACGATGGAATCAAGCTTGGTTCAATGAATACTTCCGGTTGGAAGGGCGGCGGAAAGAAGTGCGAGCGTCTCGGAATCGTTGGATGCTTCAACGTATATGACTATCCTTCACAGAATGACTGGACACTGCTCTACATCAAACAGACCAATGAGAATGGTTCAGGCGGCTCCGTTACATCTGCTGATGGAGCACACACATACGCAGCAGTTGATTATCTCGACTATTAAGGAGGAGTGATTCATGAAAAAATCTAAAAAGAAGCTTCGTGGCATGACTCTGGTTGAAGTTATAATCGCAATACTGGTGTTTGCATTGCTCGGTATGGTTCTTATGGGTGTCGGTAACGCTACCGACGCCCACCAGAGATCAGCCCGTAAGTATAATAATAAGGTAAATGAAGAGGGGCCTATTGCTGAAGCTCAGAATGATAGCAATGCGATCCTTATCAATAAGGATTACAAGATCACTGTGGGCCAGACAGGAGGCACACCTGTAACAGTTTCCGGAAAAATGTACAGTGTCGAAGCTCCTCAGCTTGATGAGGACGGAAATATCGTTACCGATAAAGATGGAAACGTAATTCCTGATCCTGATAACGACAGAGGTAACTTCAGATTCATTGAGATCACTAAGCCTGAAGCAGCTACTCAGCCTGCAACGACTGGTCCTGCTACATGATAGGGAGGCGATCTGATGAAAAATAAGAAAAATCTGAAGGGCTTCACCCTTATCGAACTTATTATAGTTATGGCGATTTTTGGTATCATTATGGTGGGAACGATGAGTATCATCAATCCTGTCAATAAGATCATCAAGAATGCCTCACTGCAGGAGGCTAACTCCGCAGCAGTTGACAATATGAAGCGTTACTTTGAAGGAACTCTGAGATATGCCGATGCTATCGACGTATTCAACGGAGATCTTGTAGACCTGGACGGTAACAAAGTTTCAGAGGAAGACGCTATAAAGAACTTCGTAACTAATCACTATAATAACAGAACTAACCCCGGTACAGAGGATCCTCTTACCGGTAAGGTAAGAATGTTAAAGGTCGATAACGCAAACGGCGGTCAGGTCACTGAGTTTGAGTATGACTTTGAAGCTGGCTATGCTTATTACGAGTGGGAAAACAAGAGCAAGAAGACCACTAAGGACGCTCTCGGCAACAACGTAAGCGTTTATGGTACAGAGCCTTGTAAGATCAAGCTCGTTAAGAAGGACAGCAGCGTTATAAACCCTGTTTATTACGAGAATTATAATTTCTATTTCATTCCCGGCTATAACAAGCAGGTGAATACTACCGACGGTTCAAAAGCAGATTCTGCTGTGAATAAAGACGGAGATCAGGTATTTGATTCATCTAAAGACAAGACAGATATCTACTATGCATCTGTTGAGCCGGTAGATCCTGCAGTTTCACCTTATGGATTCAACCGTGACCTCTTCTCACTGAGTGTCATGACCTATAAGAAGGACGACTCTATAGGAAACACAAAGGGCTATGATGATACAAAGGTTTTTGATTATTCAGGTCTTCTGTTCAAATCACCCTTCGCTCTGACAAATATCAATGTTTCACTTGTAAACATCAACTCTTCTTTCAGCAGCGATAAGGCATCCGATAAGTACGGTCCTATAAGATGGAACGGCGAGACAAGTGAGGGTAATTACACACCTACAAAAAAGGTGGATATAAGTACTCCTACTGACGGAAAGTGGGATTATGAAGAGATCAACACTATGGAAGCTAAGCTTTGCAACCAGCGTTACTGCGGTTACCCTGCACAGCCCGGTGAGTGCCTCTACTTCATCTACACTCTCCCCGAAATGAAATAAAATAAAAAAAACAGGCAGCAGTTCAAATGCTGCTGCCTGTAATTTATTTTTGCTTTATTCAAACTTCATGAGGCCGAGATACCAATCTGCTATCTTTTCACCCCAGAGAAGTCCGACGGCGATACCTATTGAAAGGAAAGGACCAAATGCGAATTTTGATTCTTTAGTCGCCATCTTATTTATCATGCCGCCGATCGCTGCGGCAACTAAACCTATCAGTGTTGAAACGATAATAACACGAGTTCCCACAACAGCTCCGGCAGCCACCATGAGAAGTGTGTCGCCAAGCTCGATAGCTCTGAAGTCTTCTCCGAATTTCTTACGGATGATCGGTCTGCTGACTTCACCTATTATAAAGAAGGGAACGCTTATGACAAGTGCTCCGATAATATGATGCTTTATGGATACACAGTCATCTGCAAAGAGATGCATCGGAACGGCACAGACGAGTATGATAGCGAGTATCCTCATATCGATCTCCATTGTGTCCCAGTCCATGAAAGCTACAACAACGAGCAGTGACATGAGCAGACAGGTTATTATGGCTTTAGCATTGATATCAAGTACCCAGAAAGTAAGTACGAAAAGTATTCCGTTCAGACTTTCTACCAAAGGATAACGTGCTGAGATCTTTTCGCCGCAGTTGTGACATTTGCCCCTGAGCATGAGCCAGCTGAATACCGGGATAAGATCGATCGGTCTGATCTTTGCGCCGCAGGTCATGCAGTGTGAGGAGCGCTTAACAAGGGATTCACCCTTTGGTACCCTCAGTATTACTACGTTGAGGAAGCTTCCGATACAAATTCCAAGGAGGAAGATCAGTCCAAGAAAAATGAATCTGAAGGAATTGCTGGTAAATTCGTCATGGAGCATATTTTCAAAGTCCATCATGAGTTTTACCCTCCTTTAATAAAATTATAATGTAATATTTATATTATATCACATATGCAAAAAATTTCAAGTAAATTTTTATAAGCGGAGGTTTGTTATGAGAAACGAGAGAATTGGTGACTACTTAGTCAATCAGGGACTGATCACAAGCGATCAGCTCCAGCAGGTTCTTGCGGCCCAGAAAGAGGCCGGAGGCACCAAGAAGTTCGGTGATGTCGTTGTTGAGCTGGGCTTTATGTCGGAGGTAAACTTCGCTAAGGCTCTTGCAGGAAACCTGAGAGTACAGTATGTTGATCTCGATAATATCGATATCAATACGGAAGCTGTTCAGATGGTTCCTGAGGCTCTGGCAAGAAAGCACACCGTCATCGCTATCAATGTACAGGGTAAACGACTCACAGTTGCTACTAACGACCCTGTAAACTTCATAGTGCTTGAGGATATCAAGGTATCCACCGGTATGGATACAGTTCCTGTACTGGCTACTACATCAGCCATCAATAAAGCGATCGGTAAGTGCTATTCAATGCAGAACGTTGACAGCGTGGTTGGCGAGATCGCCGCTCTGAACAACGATCTCGGAAGCATGGATGAGGACGCAGAGTCCAAGGACAGAGTAGAAAATGCTCCTATCGTTAAGCTTGCTACAACTATCATAGAGAACGCTTACAGAGCAGACTCTACCGATATTCATATCGAGCCTTTCGAGAAGTATACAAGAATCCGTATCCGTGTAAACGGCGACCTTGTAGAACTTATGAATATTTCAAGTGCAGTTCACAGCGCACTTACAACACGTCTCAAGCTCATAAGCGGTATGAACATCGCCGAGAAGAGAATCCCGCAGGACGGACGTTTCTCTCAGGTGGTTGACGGTACTACTCTTGATGTCCGTGTATCTTCACTTCCTATGGTACACGGTGAGAAGATAGTTATCCGAATCCTTTCAACAGGACAGATCGCTCTTCGTAAGATCACAGACCTCGGTATGTCAGACTATAACTACCAGCTCTTCGAATCAATGCTTCGAGTTCCTCAGGGAGTTATCCTCGTAACAGGACCTACCGGTTCAGGTAAAACAACAACCCTTTATGCCGCTCTCGGTGAGATCGCTAAGCCAAACGTTAACGTTGTTACCGTTGAGGACCCTGTCGAGAAGGCTATCGATGGAATCAATCAGTGTCAGGTTAACCAGAAGGCCGGCATGACTTTCGCCGCTGCCCTTCGTTCAATTCTCCGTCAGGACCCTGATATCGTCATGGTCGGAGAGATGCGTGACTCGGAGACCGCAGATATCGGTATCCGTGCCGCTATCACAGGACACCTTGTTCTTTCAACACTTCATACTAATGACGCTGCTTCAACAGTTGTTCGACTTGTTGATATGGGCGTTGCTCCCTACATGGTTGCAACTTCACTCATCGGTGTTATCGCACAGCGACTCGTTAAGGTGCTCTGCCCTGAGTGTAAGACTCCCAGAATGTCTACAGAAGAAGAAAACGAACTCATGCAGGTTCCTCATTCTATCCAGATCTTTGAGCCCTGCGGATGTCAGTCGTGCAATAACACAGGTTACAAGGGAAGAACTGCTATCCATGAGATCATTCATTGTAACACAAGTGTTTCAAATATTATTGCAAGAAACGGTTCAAAGGAAGAGATCGAGGCCGCTGCTAAGGCAAACGGAACAAAGCTCCTTCGTGATAACGTTTCTGAGCTCGTTCAGGCCGGCCAGACTTCAATTGCTGAGCTTATCAGAACTACATACACCGTTTAATTAATATAGGGAGGACTTTTAGCAATGGGTGTTATAGAAATTCACAGAATACTGGATGAGGTTCGTCTTCTCGGATGCTCAGACCTTCATTTTACAGACAGGATCGCTCCTGTAGTTCGTCTTAACGGTACCCTCAGAACCATGCGTTCACAGTACCCGGAAATGGACGAGGAGGAAATACTCGATATCATTCATCAGATGACTAACGATGCTCAGCAGACCAGCATCAACAACCACCACGATACCGACTTCTCTTTCCAGACAAGAAGCGGATACCGTCACCGTGTTAACGTATACTTCCAGAAGGGTAAGCCGGCTATCGCTATCCGACTTCTGAGAAATGATATCCCTACTCTTGAGGATCTCGGACTTCCTCCGATACTTGCTGATTTCGCAATGCGTCCCCGTGGACTCGTTCTCGTAACAGGACCTACCGGTTCAGGTAAGTCAACTACCCTCGCAGGTATGATCGACTTCGTTAACCTGAACAGAAGTGCCCATGTAATCACTGTTGAGGATCCTATCGAGTACGTTCACGAGCATAAGAGATGTATGGTAAACCAGCGTGAGATCGGCGACGATGTTCCCGACTTCGCCCTCGCTCTCCGTGCTGCTCTCCGTGAGGACCCCGATGTTATCCTCGTAGGAGAAATGCGTGACTTCGAGACTATCCAGGCTGCCGTAACCGCTGCCGAGACCGGACACCTCGTTATGTCAACACTTCATACAACATCTGCCGCTGATACTATCAACCGTATCATCGACGTTTATCCTGAACATCAGCAGCAGCAGATCAGAACTCAGCTTGCTAACAACCTTGTAGGCGTTATCTCACAGACCCTCATCCCGAAGAAGGATGGTACAGGCCGAATCGCCTGCATGGAGATCCTTAATGTTACAGACGCTATTTCAGCTATGATCCGTGATAACAAGATCCACCTTATCCAGTCCGCAATCCAGACTGGTAAGCAGCAGGGCATGATGTCCCTCGACCAGGAGCTTGCAAGACTCACCGCAAAGAATATCATCGGCGAAGTCGATGCTATCGAGAAGTGCCAGGATAAGCAGGAGTACTACCGCTTCCTCAGCCAGTTCGGCGGCACACCTACAGGCGGCATGAATATTTCTCAGGGCTGATAAAAGATCAAGAGCAGACTTCGGTCTGCTCTTTTTATATTATAATGTATCAGTAAAGAGTGCTCCGGAGGGGGCATATGAAAAATCAATACGAAAAAATAGCAATAGTTTTTATAATTTCTCTCATAAAAAAACTGTAAATTAAAGAAAATCGGCCGCAAAAAATGGTCTGGAAGGCACTATACAAAGTGTAATAAAAAATGAACGGTATACACATTGAAATATTAAAAACTCAAAAATAAAGCAATATATTTTACATATTCACAGAACGTTGTGCATTTTGACGGAAACGCCAAAAAAAAAGTGCCTATTTACCGTTTCGATGTAAAAAATGAGTTTTTGGCCATTTTTTTTTAAGAAATCTGTTGACATTCTATGAATAAAGTGCTATACTATAATCAC
>ODAI014750066.1_pt1 | contig 11449 bp, 11 predicted proteins | sample 1539321 | NCBI WGS metagenome assembly ODAI01 (sample SAMN02144231, study PRJEB22623) | gut metagenome | biome: sheep rumen | host: Ovis aries | place: New Zealand
AGTAAAGTAAAAGACTATAGTAAAAATAGACATGATTTATTAACTCGATATAACGTTGGAAAACTACTTATAGAAGCGCAAGGTGGAGAAAAGCGCGCGAAATATGGCAATCAGTTGATAAAAGAATACTCAAAAAAGCTAGTAAACGATGTTGGTAAACAATATACACCTACATCACTTAAAAGAATGAGGCAATTTTACTTATTAATTGAAAAAGGTGCGACATTGTCGCACCAATTGACATATTCGCATTATATAGAATTAGTTCCTTATGATGATATCAAGAAATATAAAAGAAATAACTAATAATAAAACTATAGATATTATTTTATGTAGAGAAAACAATAAATTTATTATGGAATATTCATCTGATAAAAGAATAATATCAAGAGAATATATATTAAACTGACATTATTTTTAATGCCAGTTTTTTATAATGATAATGGTGATTATATGACTATATATCTAGATATTGTATTCTTTTTAAACTATTTCTTTGATTTTATATTACTATTAAGTGTATCAATATTATTAAAAAGAAATATAAAGTTAAGAAGTATATTTTTAGGTTCATTTATAGGTAGTTTATCTATAATATTTCTATTTATGGATTTAAATAATATAGAACTATTTTTATATAAATTAATAATAAGTATATTAATGACTATAACAACATTTAATTATATCTCATTAAAATATACCATTAAAAATATAATTTATTTATATATCATAAGTATATTTTTAGGAGGTTTTTTATACCTAATTAATAATAGTTTTGATTATAATAATGGATTAGTATTCTATCATAATGGTTTATCAATAAATATAATACTTATATTAGTAATAACACCAATATTAATAATGTTTTATATAAAAAATATAAAAGAATTTAAAACTAATTATAATAATTATTATAAATTAGAAATATATATTAATAATAAGATAATAAAATCAATATCATATTTAGATACAGGTAATAAATTAGTATCACCAATATCTAATAAACCAATTATATTACTAAATAATAAAGATCCGGTATTTAATAATCTACCTTATACTTTAATACCTTATAACACTATAAAAGGTAATGGATTTATAAAATGTTATAAACCAGATAAAGTATATATAGATAGTGTAGGTAAAAGAAAAGCATTAATAGGTATTATAGATAACAAAATAAATATAGATGGAGTAGATTCAATTATAAATACAAATTTATTGGAGGGAATATGAAACTATTAAAATTATTATTAAGATTATTTGTTAAAGATATATTTTATGTAGGTAGTATAGATAAATTACCAGGTCCATTAGATAAAGATGAAGAAGCTAAATATATAGAATTATCTTTAAATGGTAATGAAGAAGCAAGAAATAAATTAATTGAACATAATCTAAGATTAGTAGTATTCTTAGCTAAGAAATATGATAATACAGGTACAGATTTAGAAGATTTAGTAAGTATAGGTACAATTGGATTAATTAAAGGAGTTAATACATATAAAAATGATAAGAATATTAAACTCGCTACTTATGTATCAAGATGTATAGATAATGAAATACTAATGTTTTTAAGGAAAAGTAAAAAAAGAAAAGGTGAAATTTCATTAGAAGATAGTCTATCTTATGATGCAGAAGGAAACGAATTACATTTAGAAGATTTAATAGGTACAGAAGCAAATATAGTATCTAAAAATATAGAAGATGAAACAGATAAAAAACTATTATATGAAGAATTATCTAAATTAAATGATAGAGATTCAGAAATAATATCATTAAGATATGGATTAATGGGTAAAAAAGTAATGACTCAAAAAGAAGTAGCTAGTTATTTAGGTATATCTCAGTCATATATATCTAGAATAGAAAAGAAAGTAATTAATAAATTAAGAATAATAAGAAATATGTAAATCCCAATATCTAATCTATTGCTTTTTAATTCTATCAAATATATAATATTAATAGGATAGGAGAGGTAGAATGAAAAAGAAAGGATTTACATTAATAGAGTTACTAGCAGTTATCCTTATATTAGCAATTATAGCTGTAATAGTAACACCGATAATATCAAAAATAATAGATGAAGCTAAGACTCAAGCAGATAAAAGGTCAGCTGAAAAATTTGTAAGAGCAGCTCAAACATTTTATGTAGAATCTCAAGTAGATGAAAGCAAAAGAGAATTATTAGGCACAAATATAATTAATAGATTAGATCTAGAAAATACAGATGCCAAAGGATCAGTAATTGCGTATTCTAATGGTACAACAGAAATGGCTATAGTAATTGGTAAAAAATGTTTTACTAAGACTACAACACAAGAACTAAAAGATATACAAGTATCTACAGATATTGAAAACTGTGTTGCGTCAACTTCAAATGCTAGAATAAGTAAAACTGAATCAACAGATGATAGTATTATAATAACTGTTAGTGGTGATGATAGTCTATCTATCACATCATGTAAATATGGAACATCAAGGGGAGAATTAACTAATGATTGTACTATAGAGAATAATACATTAATTATTCCAAATCCAGTAAATGGTGAAAAATATTATTATGAAATAGTATTCTCAGATGGTACAACACTTTCTGGTGCAATTCAATATAATCCAGGAGAAGTAATAATTCCAGAAACTGGTGGAGGATCAGGCGCTAGTGGTGGTTCAGGTTCAGGATCTGGTTCAGGTTCAGGATCTGGTTCAGGTTCAGGATCTGGTTCAGGTTCAGGTGCTGGTGGTGGTTCAGGCTCTGGTGGTGTTGCTGCTCCAGTATTAACAGAAGCAAATGGTAGAACAGTATATACTGGTACAATGTTACCAGCAGCACAAATAAAATATTTCAATGTCACAACAGGTACTAAATGTGATATTGTTGATTTTTCTGCAAATACTTCATCTACTTCAGGATGTTTAAAATTCTTTGCTTATATGGAAGACAATTTAAGCTATACCATGATATTAGATAGAAATATTGGTGGTACATATGCATGGGCAAATTCAAATAATAGCGGAACTGGTCCAACTGTTTTAGCACCAGCTTTGAAAGGATTAACTGATAGTTGGCAAGGCACTGTTACACCTAAGAATTATATTAACGTGTATATGGTGAATGGTTCAGAACTTGCATATCGTATTCCTTATGAAACAGATGGGTATAAGGCAAGATTAATAACAGCATCTGAAATAGCGCGAATAACAGGTAATACAGCATTTGATTCAGTAACAACAAGTGGAGATGGTTGGTTTTACTTAGATGGTGGTACATCAGCATCAACAGGTGCAACATGGCAGACACAAATAGCAACTTCGTCACAACCAAGTGCATATGCATGGTTATATAATAATACAGCTTCATGTACAAATTATGGATGTACTTCTAATGGCAATATCTATGGTTATTGGACAAGCGATGCTGTTGCAGGCACAACAGATCGAGCATGGCTTATATATTCATGTGGTAATTTATGGGATGGTCTTCAAGGACATGGACCATATATAGCATATAGCGGTTCAGCTTCAACAGTAAACTCTTCAAACAAAGGTATTCGTCCAGTAATTACAGTATTAAAAAGCACATTAAATTAGTTATCCTTATGGATAACTTTTTTTGTATAAATATTTTAATTTTATAAATACTAGTAATGGAGGGATAATATGGATCAAAACATGGAATTTGTAAACTATGTATATGAAACATCATCTATGGGTGCGTCTTCTATTACTACATTATTAAATACTATAAAAGATAAAGATAATAAAATAAAAAAAGCATGTGAAGATATCTTAAAAGGACATGAACATTTCATAAAAGAAACAAGAAAAATACTAAAAAAGAATAAAGCAGAAATAAAAGATGTTTCATTAATGGCTAAAATGGGTTCATGGATGGGTATTAAAACAGAAATGATTAAAGATAATAGTGATTCCCGTGTAGCTGATATGGTTATTAGAGGTCTAACAATGGGAGTTATAGAATTAGATAAAAAGATAGAAAACTTTGATTCTTCAGTATCAAAAGATATTAAAAAATTAGCAAAAGATTTAAGAAAATTTGAAAATGATAGTATATATGAACTTAAATCTTATTTATAAAACTAGATTAATCTAGTTTTATTTTATGTTTTATTATATAATTATATTAGGTGGTTATATGACAAAATTAACTATTTTAGCCTTACATCTAGGATATGGTGGAATTGAATCAGCAATCACGTCACTTGCTAATTCAATGTGTAGAGACTATGATATTGAAATAGTATCTGTATATAAATTATATGATGAACCAGTATATAAACTAGATAAAAGAATAAAAGTAACTTATCTATTAGATACTGATATTGCCTTAAGAGTAGATAAATATAAAAAGTTAATAAATTCACATAAATTTGGTAAATTATTTAAACAATTACATAATGATTATAAGTTAAATATAATTAAACTAACTAAAGATACTATAGATAGTTATAAAACATCAAAACAAAAAGAAGATTTACTAATAGATTATGTTAAAAATATGGATACTGATATAGTATTATCTACAAGAGAAGAACATAACTATATAGTATCTAAATACGCGAATAAATGTTATAAAGTAGCGTGGGAACATAACCATGGTGACGCCAAATATATAAAAGGTGTAGTAGATAGTTGCTATAATATTGATACATTAGTAGTTGTATCAAAAGAGTTAAACTATTTATATACAAATGAAACAAAAAAACTTAATATTGTTTATGTACCTAATGTAATTAATACACCATGTGAAAATAGATCTAAACTAAATAACAATAAACTAATATCAGTAGGTAGATTAGTAACAGTTAAAGGTTTTGATGACATGATAGAAGTTATGAAATTAATCCATGAAAAGAATAGTGAAGTTACATTAGAAATAATAGGTGATGGAGATTTATATGATGACTTAAAAGATAAAGTAAAATCATATAATTTAGAAGATGTAATAGCATTATCAGGATTTAAAGATAGAGAATATATAAATAACGCATTAACTGATTCATCTTTATTCTTATTAACATCTCATTCAGAATCATTTGGATTAGTAGTAATAGAAGCTGCATCTGCAGGAGTACCAACAGTCGCGTTTTCATCAGCTGAAGGAGTTACAGAATTAATAGATGGTACTAATGGTGTACTTATAGATAATAGAAATATAAATGAAATGGCAGATAAAGTATTAGAACTATTGAATGATAGAAAAGCATTAAAAAATATGGGTAAAAATGCATATAATAACTCATTAAATTATACAGATGATAGAGTATATAATAAATGGTTAGATGTATTTGAAAAGAAATTTTAAAAATAAAGTGAAAACACTTTATTTTTTATATTAAAATATATTATAATGATAATAGTAGGGGGTAGTAAAAATGAGGAAAACTACTAAAAACTTTATAATAGAGTTAATAATTATTCTATTATCATTACCATTTATCTGTTTACTTTTACATTATGTAGATTTATATTTTCAAACACATGATTTAGAATTTAATACTAATTTCTTTATCGCACTAATAATAATTATATTAATAGGTTTATTATTATTTGGAATACTAAATATATTATTAAGTAATACATCTAAAAGTAATAAAGGAACTGCATTAAAACCATATATATTATGTAATCCTTTGTTTAATGAAAGTTTTATTGATTCAATAGATAAAGAATCATATGTAATGTATCCAATAACATTAAATATAGAAAATATAAGTGATAATTCATTAAAAGATCTAAGATTATTTAGTGAAGAAACATATATATTAAATGAAGAAACAGGTAGATATGAATTAATGTATAATGAAAATGATATATTTGATTTATACAATATATATACAGAAGCAGATATAAAATATATGATTAAGAATAATGATGAAATAACTATGCAAACAAAATTCATGATATCTAATTTTGATAAAGCATATCAAGAAGGAGATAAATTATTTAAAGTAAAAACATACCTTAAATATAGAGATATGTTAGATATAACTGAATATACACATTTAGTTGAATATTCATTATCAATTACATTTGTATCAGATGAAGAATATAAATTAGATGCATATGATGTTACAAATACAATAATAGAAGAAAAAAATGTTAGAAGATAATGGCTAAAAGCCATTATTTTTTTGTTTAAAAAAGGAAATAAAAAACTTTTTCCTTATTATATTAGTAGAGGCGATTATAAAAGAAAGGAAAAATATATGGAAGGAACGCAAACACACACAGAAAAGATATTTGATAGTATTAAATATATTGATGAAGAAGGTAATGAATATTGGTTAGCTAGAGAACTACAAAAAGTATTAGAATATACCCAATGGAGAAGATTTGAAAATGTTATTAATAAAGCAAAAATAGCATGCAAAAGTTCAAACATTAAGGTCAATGACCATTTTGCCGACGTTGGCAAAATGGTTGATATAGGTTCAAATACCAAAAGAATAACCAAAGATTTTAAATTAACAAGATATGCTTGTTATCTTATTGCACAAAATGGAGACTCAAGAAAAGAAGTAATAGCTTTCGCGCAAACTTATTTTGCAGTTCAAACAAGAAAGATGGAATTACTTGAAGATAAGTATAAATTTCTAACAGAAGAAGCAAAAAGGATAATCATGAGGAATAAAACGAAAGAGGGTAATAAATCTTTGAATAGAACCGCAGTAAATAGTGGTGTAAAAGATTTGGCTAGATTTCATAATGCAGGATATAAAGGACTTTATAATGGTGAGACAGCAAATGATATAGCAAAAAGAAAAGGTTTAAGATATCGAGAAGATATATTAGACAATATGGGTAGTACAGAATTAGCAGCTAATTGGTTTAGAATAACTCAAACAGATGACAAATTATTAAGAGAAATACCTAATAGTGAATCAGAAGCATGTGATATACATTATAAAGTAGGGAAGGAAGTAAGAAATTCCATCAAAAGATTAGGTGGTACATTGCCTGAAAAATTACCGAAACCTGATAAAAGTTTAAAAGAGCTAGATAAACAATAAATTTATAAAAAAAATAAAAAACTTTTTTCTTATTATATTAGTAGAGGCGATTAGATAAAAAGGAGGATAAAAATGAATGAAATAATTGAAAATGAATTAAAAATAGAAAATATGATTTATGAAATAAGAGGAGTACAAGTAATGTTAGATTCTGATTTAGCTAAGTTATATAGGGTAGAGACTAGAGTCTTTAATCAAGCAGTAAAAAGGAATATTAAAAGATTCCCAGAAGAATTCATGTTTAAACTAACTGAAGATGAATACATAAATTTTAGAAATAGTATAAGGATCTCATCACAAAATGTGACGAGATATAAAAGACCTATAACTTCACCACCCTGCGTTTTCACAGAACAGGGAGTTGCGATGCTATCGGGGATATTGAGCAGTGATATAGCAATAGAAATGAGCATTAATATTATAAATACATTTGTTAAAATGAGACATTATATTAATTACAATAAAGATGTATTACCACGTAAATTCTTATTACTAGAAGAAAAAGTAGATGAAAACACAAAAAGAATAGACGAATTATTTGATAAGTTTAATCCAAAAGATATCATAAAAAATAGTATATTCTTTGAAAATGATATATATGATGCATATTCATTACTCCTAGATATATTTAGCAGCGCTAAATATGAAATAATCATAATTGATAATTATGCAGGTAAAGAATTATTAGATATATTAAAGAAGATAAACAAAGATATAATTATTATATCTAAGAATATTGATGATACATTAAAAGTAAAGTATGAAAAACAATATAAGAATGTAAAATTTATAAGTAATAATTCATTCCATGATAGATTTATAATAATAGATAAAAATGCATTATATACTTGCGGTGCGAGTTTTAAAGATTTAGGTAAAAAATGCTTTTCAATAAATAAATTCCCTGATAAGGAATATCTGTTTAGAATAATAGAATTATTTAAAAATCAAATATAGAAAAAGGATATAAAACATGTCATCTCAATTTACTTTTTAGTATATCTTTGATATAATAAATATGTATAACAAAAAATAGAAAAACCCTATATTTTTATATATATAAAATAATAATTTGCATTATTTATAAAAAGTGTTATAATAACATGCAATTAACGAGGGGGAGAAGTAATATATGAATGAAACTACAATGGAAAGCGTTAGTTCAATCGATCATATAACTATTCGTAAAAGTGCATATTTTTTTATTAAAAGAATTTTTGATATATTTGTAGGATTTATTGGTACGTTATTTTTAATACCATTAACAATCATAATTAAAATTGCTTATATGATTAGTGGTGATTTTGAATCAATAATATTTAAACAAGCTAGAATTGGTAAAAATGGTAAAACAATATATATCTATAAATATAGATCAATGGTACCAAATGCGGATGAGGTATTATTTGAATTATTAAAAAATGATCCAGAATTAGCAAAAGAATATAAAAAATATAAAAAATTAGAAAATGATCCAAGAATAACTAAAGTTGGTAAATTTATAAGAAAAACATCATTAGATGAATTTCCTCAATTCTTTAATGTATTAATGGGTGATATGTCAGTAGTAGGACCAAGACCATATTTACATAGAGAATTAAAAGATATGAGGAAATATTATAATAGTGTTATTGCTTGTAAACCTGGTGTTACAGGTTACTGGCAAGTAAACGGAAGAAGTAAAACAGATTTTGATACAAGATTACAAATGGATGAATACTATAGTGAAAATAGAAAAACAACACTAGATTTTAAATTATTCATTAAAACATTTGCAACAGTATTAGAAAAAGACGGGGCTAAATAAGAATAAAAAGGGTTAATAAAAAAAGATATATGGATAGACTATACCCTTGTATAGTCTATTTTTGATGTAAAGGGGTGAAATCATGGATAAACCAATAAGAATCGCACATATAATTGGTAAATGGGTTGGCGGCGGAGTAGAAGCTGTTGTAATGAACTATTATAGACATATAGATAGAACTAAAATCCAATTTGATTTTATATGTGATGATGATTCTACTAATATCCCATATGATGAGATTAAATCATTAGGTGGTAAAGTTATTTTAATACCTCCGTATCAAAAAGTATTTAAATATCACAAAGAATTGAAAAAGGTATTAAAAACTGGTAAATATCAAATAGTTCACTCACATATAAATACATTATCTGTATTTAGTTTATACGCAGCTAAATGTGCTGGGGTACCAGTAAGAATCGCGCATTCGCATAGTACAACTAATAAAAAAGAATGGAAAAAGAACTTACTTAAACAAGTGCTAAGACCATTTAGTAAACTATTTGCAACAAACTATATGGCATGTTCAGAATTAGCAGGAAGATGGCTATTTGGTAATAAAACATTCGATAAAGGTGAAGTTTATATACTTAATAATGCAATTGATCTAGATAAATTCATATATAATGAAACTAAAAGAAAAAAGCATAGAAAAGAACTAGGTATTAAAGATGATACTTTAGTGATTGGACATGTAGGAAGATTTGTTGAACAAAAGAATCATAGATTTTTAATTGATATCTTTAATGAAGTTCATAAAGAAAATAATAATTCCGTTTTATTGTTAGTAGGTCAAGGACCATTAGAAGGCGAAATAAAGGAAAAAGTTAATATGCTAGGATTGAATGATTCAGTAATATTTGCAGGTCAAAGATCTGATGTTAATGAATTATATAGCGCAATGGATGTATTTGTACTCCCTAGTTTATACGAGGGATTAGGTATGGTATTAGTTGAGGCTCAAGTGGCTGGATTACCATGTTTAGCATCAACTGAGGTACCAGAAATAGCAAAGATAAGTGATAATATAGAGTTCAATAATTTATCTGATGGCATTAGTAAATGGAGCAAAATAACTTTAGATTTTTCTGCAGCAAAAAGAGTTTCAAAAATAAATAATGCAGAGTATGATATAACTAAAAATACTACTAAGTTAAGTACTTATTATGAAAGTAGGTGCAGATAACAATGAATGATGTTTTAGGTATTGTTGTACTATATAATCCAACATTAGAAGTTGTTGAGAATATTAAAAGCTATAATAAGTATTGCAAAGAAGTAATAGCGGTTGATAATTCAGACATGAAAAATGAGATAGTAATAAGACAAATAAAAAAAATTAAGAATCTAAAATATGTATCTTTAAATGGAAATCACGGAATTGCCAAAGCATTAAATGTGGGATGTAAATATGGTAAAAATAATAATTATAAATGGGTTTTAACAATGGATCAAGACAGTAAATTTAATGATAATCTAATAAAAATAATGTTTGATCATATTCGTGATTATCATGATATAGGCATTATTTCACCTAATTATTTTTTTGATAGAAAAAGGAATAGCAAATATACTGGAGTTAAAACTAAAAAATATACTATGCAATCAGGTAATTTGTTAAACTTAAATATATATGAGAAAATAGGTGAGTTTAAGGAAGAATTTTTTATTGACGGTGTTGATTATGAATATTGTTTAAGATTAAATAAAAATGGTTATAAGGTTTACGAGTGTGGAGAAGCGATATTATATCATAATCCAGGGATAACAAAAAAGTTACTTTTTTTCAAATATGGTTATTGTAGCCCAACAAGAATTTATTATCAAGTAAGAAATCTATCATGGATAAGTCACGAATATAAATCATTTAAAATAAAATTGATTTTAATATATAAATGGTTAAAAATTATGTTTTTCTTTGATAATAAAAAAGAATATTTTAATATGTATAAAAAAGGGATAACAGATTATAGAAATAATAGATTTGGAAAGTATGGTGGATAGAATGAACTGCAAAGTAAGTGTGATAGTTCCAATGTATAAAGTTGAAAAGTATTTAAAAAAATGTGTAGAGAGTTTAATTAACCAAACATTAGATGATATTGAAATTATTTTAGTAGATGATGGCAGTCCTGATACTTGTGGTGAAATAGCTGATGACTTTGCAGCGAAATATTCAAATGTTAGTGTTATTCATAAACCAAATGGCGGATTATCTAGCGCTAGAAATGCGGGTTTAGCTAATGCTAGAGGTGAGTATGTATCTTTTATTGATAGTGATGATTATGTTGAAAACGATATGATTGAATATTTATATACGAATGCAAAAAAATATTCTTCCGACATAGCTGCATGTGGGTACAGTGTTATATGGCCAAATGGTAAAATTGAAAAGATTACTAAAAACGTCGGGGATGTCGTTTATAACCCTGAACAAGCTTTAGATATCCATCTTTTTTCTGGATATATAGATGACATTTGTTGTAATAAATTGTATAAGAGAAAACTATTCGAAGATATTAAATTTGCTGAAGGCAAATTATATGAGGACATGATTATAATGCCAATATTGCTATCAAAATGTAAGATTGTAAGTCTTCACTCAGACAGTAAA
>ODAI011121121.1_pt1 | contig 11448 bp, 8 predicted proteins | sample 1539321 | NCBI WGS metagenome assembly ODAI01 (sample SAMN02144231, study PRJEB22623) | gut metagenome | biome: sheep rumen | host: Ovis aries | place: New Zealand
AATGGATTTTCCCAGATCGCCAAAGAAATCATCTGACATGGTATGTTCCTCCTAAAATATATATGAATGTGTATTGATTATGTTCTCACTCAGCTCCGGGACCGCCATCTGCATGGAGCGCAAGCGCAATGCGAATGGCACCGTTCGATAAACATTAATATAATGATACACGATTTTGACTGCTTTGTCGAACATCTGTACAACTTTCATTTTGCCGGGCGGCGTCGTTTGAACTCCATTCAGGTCCGCATAAGGATGCGGGGTCCGCCCGTCCCGCGAATATAGTCGCCGGTGATAATGACTTCTCCGATATTGTCATCCTTCGGGATCTCGTACATGATGTCCAGCATGAACTCCTCTATGATCGAACGGAGCGCTCTCGCGCCTGTATCCTGCTTTGCCGCTTTCTCCGCGATCGCGTGCAGCGCGTCATCCTCGAAAGTGAGTTTGACCTCGTCCATCGCGAGAAGAGCCTCATACTGAGACAGTATTGCATTCTTCGGCTCGTGCAGAATACGGACAAGCATATCCTCCGTCAGGCTCTCCAGGGAGAAGATGATCGGAAGACGGCCAAGGAACTCGGGGATCATTCCGAACTTTCGGAGATCTTCCACGGTCACCTTCGTGAGAATATCGGGATCGTCATCATATTTATCCTTAAGGTCGGCATGGAATCCGATCGAGCTCCTCTTCGTGAGACGCTCTTTCACGATCGTCTCAAGGTCCGGAAAAGCCCCGCCGCAGATGAACAGGATGTTCTTCGTGTTGATCGTCTTGAGCGGTACCATCGCATTTTTGCTTGTCGCGCCGACAGGCACTTCGATCTCAGCCCCCTCCAGGAGCTTCAGCATTCCCTGCTGGACCGCCTCCCCGCTGACGTCTCTCTGATTCGTATTCTTTTTCTTTGCGATCTTATCGATTTCATCGACAAATATGATGCCGTGCTCAGCCCTCTCGACATCGTTGTCCGCAGCCGCGAGGAGCTTTGAGACGACGCTCTCGATATCATCGCCGATATAGCCGGCCTCTGTCAGCGACGTCGCGTCCGTGATCGCGAGCGGAACATCCAGAAGCCTTGCCAGCGTCTGTACCAGATAGGTCTTTCCGCTTCCGGTGGGACCGATCATGAGCATATTGGATTTCTGGATCTCGACCGGCATCGCGGCATTCGGATCCGCCTCCCTGTCTTTTTTCGCTGCCTCCTGAAGGCGCTGTTCGCCGATGACTCTTTTATAATGATTGTAGACACCGACGGAGATGATCTTCTTCGCCCGCTCCTGTCCGATGACGTATTCATCCAGCTGCTTCTTGATCTTATGCGGAGGAAGAATGTCATTCATTTCAAAATGAATTTCCTCCTCCTTCTTCGCTTTCGGTGCTTTCCGCGGAGCTTCTTCCCCTCCGAAGTTCAGGAAGGAAATATTCGGAAAATTCGAAAGACCTTTAAAGAGAGAGCTCAGATCGAAATTGGAATTTTTCATATAATCCATGCTCTTCTGCATACAGTCACTGCAGACAGACATATCCCCCAGCGTCACAAGCGGCCCCGTGACGGATTCCGGTCTGTGGCACACGGAGCAGTACCGTTCCTGCTTTTTCTTCTCGGATTCCTTTACAGACTCCTCGATTTCTTTTTTTGTATCGTCTATTATATCTGACATATGTTTCTCTCTTTCATTGTATTCAGGAACGCCCCGGCGTTCTTGCCGTGAGGGAGTTCGGTTCACCGGACAAAGCCCCGGTTTACGAGCTTCGATCTCTGACGTGAGTCTGTGACAAATACCGTTCGACCCTCAGATAATTGTACAGCGAACAAATCCATCCAACAAGTGATATTTGTGCGATGGAAATGAACGCAGGATGACCGATAAAGAAACAGGCTGCCGTTCCCGCGGCAGCCTTTCCGTATCTCTTTATTCAGGGACGCCCGTCTTTCATTCCGGCATCGTCGGGAAGCCCCGGGCGTCACGCTCTTCATTTCCGGAACTGTCTTCCGGAGCTGCCGTCCCGTTCCCCTCCGAGGGATCATCCAGGCCGGACTCACTTCTCCTGCCAAGGGTGATCGGGATCTTGGTCGTCTCGAACGTTCCGATCTGTGCGCCCTCGCGGCTGACAGAGAAGTCGACCGTCTCTCCGGCCGCATAGTATTCGAGATTGTCCAGCAGCTGGTCCGTTGTGGAAACCGGAACTCCGTCGATTGCCGTAATGATATCGCCCGTGCGAAGTCCTGCCTGATCTGCAGGCCCGCCCGGTGTCACTTCACTCACATAGACCCCTGCCGGATATCCGTACTGAACATACTCGCTGTTCACGCCGACACACTTGATGCCGATATATGCGCGGTCCTCATCACCGACCTTTTCTCTCTGGACACGGCTGCCGAGATTTGTAAGGATCGGCTCTGCCACATTGATCGGGATCGCGTAACCGATTCCCTCGACTTCCGTATTGACATACTTGACCTCATTGATTCCAATGAGCTCACCGCGAAGGTTCAGCAGTGCGCCGCCGGAATTGCCCGGGTTAATGGAGGCATCTGTCTGAATGAGTGTATGGGTAACGCCGTCCACGGTGACATCCCGGTTCAGAGCGCTCACGACGCCTCTCGATACGGACTGTCCGTATCCGAGCGCATTTCCGATTGCAACGACGGTCTCCCCGACCTGCAGTTCATCTGAATTTCCGATCGCAACGATTGCGATATGCTCTTTTGTCTCGGCAGGAATATCAGAAAGATTCACACTGATAATTGCCAGATCCTCATCGCTGGCCTGTCCCTTGACCGTTCCTGAACAGACCGAATCATCGATAAAAGTGACCGTGATATCCGAAGAATTCGCGATGACATGATTGTTGGTCGCGATGAGAAGCTCCGTCTCTGTTCCCCCGATAATGATACCGGATCCCGCGCTGACATTTTCATATGTCCGGGTGCCGCCGAAATAATCCCTGTATTCTTCCACCGTAGTGTTCGTGATCGCGACCATGGACGGAAGACACATCTGAACGACCTCAGGGACCGTCATTTCTTCTCTCCGCTCAGCTGTCTCGGTATCAGCCCTTCCGGCTGCCTGCGGATTTTCAGGTTTCTGATCCGGATTGCCGATCGTGATCTCAGGCTCTTTGGCCGGTGCTTCCGCCTCTGCTCCCGCCTGCGCTTCAGCGGGAGGAGTACTCCGGGCAGTGTTGACTGCACTCATGAGCGCTGCACGGATGCCAAAGAACAGGAGGAACGCTGCTGCGAGCACGCCCGCCGCGATTCCCGCCGCGATCCATCCGCGTTTTCCGTTTTTATTCTCTTTTCCCGAAGACGGCTTCTTTGATTCTTCCGGAAAACGGGGATCCGGTGTATTGACAGGTCCGCGATTCGAAGGATTCTCAAAGCGGTAGCGGTCATAGCTGCTCGAATATCGACCGCCATTCCGTCCCTCTGCCGAATCAAAGCTCCCGTTCGTATCGTTCGTCCGGCTTGCCCGGCTGCGCCAGTCCGCGTCCCTTCTGCCATCCTGCCGGGAAGGTTCCTGTCCGTTCCTGCCTGCCTGACGATACTGTTCTTCTCCGGATCCGCCTGTCTGACGGTACTGTTCTCCGTCAGGCCTTCCTGCCTGACGGCACTGTTCTCCTTCAGGCTTATCTGCCTGACGGTTTAACTGTTCTTCAGACCTGTCCGTCTGACGATACGGTTCTTCTTCGGTCCGAGGTGAATGCTCCATGGTCTGAGACACCTCCGAAGGTTCTTCCGTTCTCACATACGTCGTATTCTGTTCAAACGAATCAGAAGGAGAAGTCCCGACGAGGTCAGCGGCGCCATCATTTTCCTGTGCCCCGGAAAGATCCGGGGAAGCGGTCCGGACAGTATCCTCCGACCAGTTTTGATCCCCACCGTAAATATGCGGTTCGTCCGTTCCGAACGGTTCTGCCTGTCCTTCGGGAGAAATATCCTTATTCCCCGGCGTGAGGATCTCCGTCACGCTTTCGGAAGAGACGGTCATATTTTCCTCTTTCTGTTCATCCGGAAAGACGTCGACCGGAATCTCGTCAGCCGAAATATCTTCTGCCGGAATTTCATCTGCAGAAAACCCTTCAGCCGGAATCTCATCAGTCAGAGTCTCATCAGCTGAAAATTCATCCGCAGAAAATTCATCTGCCGGAATCTCCATCATTACATCCGGCATCCCGTCAGTCTTTTCTTCTTTGTTCAAATTCTGTTCTCGCTCATCCATAAAAACCCTCCGTGACAGCACAGGCCTCTTTGACGGACAGCCCGGACCCGCAAAGGTCAGGATTGCCGCCGCGCCTGCACACCCATGACTGTCAACCATATTATATAAGATAAATCATAGAGCCGAAATGTGAATATTGTGTGATACTTTTCCTTAAGCTTCGACAGTTCTGTATAATCGGTAATTTTGCGTCAAAATCGGATCATTTCAGCAGCTCCCTGTGATTCCGCCAGAAGTCCGGACTCATGGTACAGTACATAATGAGCCGTTCAGGAAGCTTGTTCACCTTCTTACCGAGCGAGAACCCGAGAAGCTTACAGGCACTTTGAATGACAAGATAAGGGATGAGATATCCTTTTCCTTTTTTCAGCAGGTACAGGACAGTCTTCTTCACCATCTTCATCCCTTCCCCCTCGGATCGTATCCCCTCGAAAATCTCAGGATGCATAGCCTGGGAGACGCCATTGTCAAAATTCCGGTGGAACTGCTCCATGACCGTATAATTATGAGAATGAAGGACACGTGCTTCCGCAGCATACGCTACCGCATATCCTGCTTTGACTGCATTTCCGGCAAAGATCATGTCCTCATTGAAAATGCTCGGAACCGCAAAACCACCTGACTCCAAATGATATTTCCTGTCATAGCAGGCGCATACATTCGAGCAGAAGAATGTCTTGATCCCGAGTTCATCAAGATCTCCGATCCGCTTGACGCGGCTTTCAGAGGGATAATTAAAGCTCCTCTGATAACGCTCGATGATCCTGCATCCTTTCTTCGGAAGCTGCCTCGCATAGGCAGCCTTTATGTCCGGGCTGCTTTTCAGGGAATCGACCAGCCTCTCGATCACATACCGGTCACAGGGAATCGCGTCCTGTGTCATGAATACAATGTAATCCGCCTCCGAATGTGCTGCCCCCAGGTTCCTTGCCGAGCCATGATCGAACGCACTCTTCGCAATATGAAAGACCTGTACATTGGGTATTCCTTCCGTGACGGTCGGATCCCACTTTGTTTCATCCGTATTGACGATCAGGATATGACCGACAGGACACGTCTGAAGCAGGAGCCTCCGAAGTAGCTCTCTTACCTCCGGACCGGGCCTGTAAGTCGGAATGATCACATCGACCAGAGAATGTCCCATATCTGTTCACCTCACACTGAGATCAAATTTGATGAAAAGAAAAAGTACCGTAAACTGCGAAGAGCAGTCCGGACGGTACTTTTCTTTCATTTCTTACTGTAATCGGAAAGCAGTATTACCTGCTTTACAGACCCGCTGTAATGATCATGGGTCCTCAGAATTATCTTGCAAGGTCAGCCTCACTGCCGATATCCGGCACAATACTGTTCTGGATCGCCATCTCGCGATAATCATCACCCATACCGCTGTCTGCTACGATCTGATCGCTGTAGGACTGAACAGTCGGGGAGACCTGATATTCATAATCGTCGAACAGGAACTCATGCAGTTCGCTGACATTCTGTGCAAGGGTGACCGGGATCAGCGCGTCAATGCTGTCGCCGTTGGTCGCGATAATCGAATCGGGCTCAAGATGCTCGAACGGGAATCCGCTCGTCTTCTCGATATTATAGTTGAACATCTGACTTGCCATCTTGACCAGCTGCGCACTTGAGAAGGATGTCTTTACAAGCGGGAAGACATGCTCGATGATCGCACTGACAGAAGCGATGCCGGAGCTCTTTGCCTTGTCGACGATCTTCTCGATGACAAGTCTCTGTCTCTGTGTACGCTTGGGGTCGTTACCGGATGTATAACGGATTCTCGCATAGGCGACCGCCTGAATCCCTGTAAGATTGTACTCTGTCGCCTCCTGGCCCTCATAATACTCGAGCGGAGTGTAATCCATACCCGTGATCTCGGAAGTCTCAACACAGTAGTTATTGAGGTGGCCGACTTCCTCCTCCGTCAGAATAACGGAGATTCCGCCGAGGTCATCCACAAGCGTCGCCAGCGCCTTCATATCAACGATGACATACTCCGTAATATTGAGGTCGAGGTTGGCGTTCAGCATGGAGAGGAACTGATGCACGCTGCCGTGCGCATAAGCCGAGTTGCACTTATTGAAGTTCCACCCGCCGTTCTCGGGATCCATGTTGAGGTAAGTATCTCTGTAGAGGGATACCATACGGACTCCCCATGTGTCATTGTTCACGCTCGCGATGAGCATCGTGTCTGAGTTCGCGTAATCGATATCGCCATCACGTGTATCGATTCCGACAAGTGCGATATTTGTATAACCTGTAAGAACTTCATTGGTCGCAACGCCCTCGTTTATGACGACATCCGCCATATCTTCCGGCTGTGCTGCCTGCTGAACGTCTCCGGTCTGTTCTGCGCCGGTCTGCTGCTGATCACCCATCTCTGTTCCAAGGTTCTTCAGTCCCTTGTTGATCCTGGAATAAGCAAATACGCCGATGGCCAGTGCGACCAGAATTACGATCTCAACAACAAAAAGCGCGATATTTCCGCCTTTCTTCTTTTTGCGGCGCCTCCTGTTGTTTCTTGTGTTTCTGCCTGATGCCATGATTACCATATCCTTTCTTACAAATCAATAAGCATTCTTGCTGACAAATCCTTTAAAAATGGTCAGGAAAAGGATTTTAATGTCAAGCCCCAGTGTCCAGTTCTCAATGTAATATAAATCATACTCGATCCTTTTTTTGATCGAAGTATCACCCCTGTAGCCGTGGATCTGAGCCCACCCTGTCATACCGGGCCTCACCTGATGCTTGACCATGTAGCGGGGAATCTCCTTCTGGAACTTCTCCACAAAGAACGGTCTCTCAGGACGCGGACCGACCAGCGACATCTCGCCCTTCAGAACGTTGAAAAGCTGAGGAAGCTCGTCGATGCTCGTCTTCCTCATGATCCTTCCGACTTTCGTGACCCTCGGGTCATCCCTGACCGTCCAGGCTTTCTTTTCAGATTTCTCATCCTGCTGGATCATGGATCTGAATTTGTACATCATGAACGGTTTATTGTGCAGGCCGACCCTCTCCTGTTTAAAGATCAGCGGTCCCGGTGAAGTCACCTTGATGATGATCGCAAAGACCAGCATGATCGGAGAAGCCAGAATGATCGCCGCAATACTTCCGAAAAGATCCGACAGCCGCTTGATCGCAGCCGGAAATGTATTCATGAGCGGAACATATCGGATATTTATGACCGGCATCCCCAGGATATCCTCCGTATAGGGCTTCGTGGGGATAATATTGTTATAATCCGGTATAAATTTAGTATGAACACCTGATTTCTCGCAGAGCGCAACGATCTCTTCGAGCCGGTAATATTCCCCGAGGCTCAGCGTGATCGCGATCTCATCGAGCCGGTTCTCAGGCAGGATGATCATAAGGTTATCGATCTTGCCAAGGACTTTGATCCCCTTGTACATCGTTCCGGCTTCAATGCGGTCATCGAGAATGCCCCGGATATTGAATCCCCACTGAGGGTTCTGTACAACACGGTCAATGTATTCTTCTGCCGCCCGGCTGTATCCCACAAGCATCACATGTCTCTGATTCTTCCCCCGCTTTCTCATTCGCTTGATAAATCCCCAGATCATAAATCTGGCCGTGATATCAAACACCGTATTGAATGCGAAGAACATAAAGATATGCCATCTCGACCAGTACATCTGCGAAAGGATCTGCAGGGAGGACAGGAGGAGAAGGCCGCCGATCAGATTCGCCTCCAGGACAGACGCGATCTCGAGGCGTCTTCCTTTGAAGCGGTGGTTGCTGCTGTATAGATTACACGCGGAATAGATGACGATCATCGCCGGGACGATCATCACAAGTGTCCGCTGATATATTCTGAGCGGAACCGCTTCGACGGATGATTCGAACAGCCCGCTTCGATATCGGATATACCAGGACAGCATGAAGGACCCGATCAGAATCAAGGCATCGACCACAGCCAGGAACCGGCTGTAATACTTCTGATTCTCTTCTATCACTTCAATAATACCTTCCTGCCATCTTTGCGCGGCATAAAATGCCGCTTTTAATGAAGGACCGGGCTTTTACGTTCCTGCTGCACACAGCATTCTTAAGACAAAAAGCCCCTCCACGCATTTCCAATAAACTATACTATAACGTTTCTGCAAATGCAAGGCAGAAAGTACAAGCCAAATCTTAAAAATAAAAAAACTGTTTGCTGCTATCCGATCAGTCTGCGCACGCAATTGACCCACAATTCCAGCTGTATTCGGAAATAATGCGGCAGATTTTCAGATTTGAATACCACTTTCTTCCCTTCTTCCGCACCTTTCCGACAGAGCCGGAATCCGTTCACAATGCCCTTCATGTAGACACCGCCGAATCCCCTTCTGAAAAAGAAGGCTGCCTTCACGGAAAATCCGAAGACAAGAAGGGGCAGATTGAGAAGGATCTGGAACGAAGGCATATTTTTATAGATCAGATAGATACTGTTCCGGGAGCTGTTCCTGACCTTGAAATCATTGTAGAGCGAGCCGGTCGTCGCGCTTCCGATGTGCAGGACTTTTGCCGTGGGCACGAAAACATTTCTGTATCCGTTGATCCTTGCCTTCCATCCCACATCCGTATCCTCGAGATAACAGAAATGATTTTCATCAAATTTTCCGATTTCCCGAAGAATCTTTACACTGTAGATCGCGGCTCCGGCACAGGAGAAGAACAGGGAGACGGGTCTCTCATAACGGTCCGCCGGTTTTCCCTTTCCCCTCGCGAAAGCCCATCCGAGGGCACAGTAATAATCACCCGCGTCATCCATGACGGACGGATCCGCCATACTGAGCATTTTTGCCTGACAGGAAAAGATCCTGTCATTTTTTTTGATCGCCGCGAGAAGCTCTTCCACGAAGCAGGGATCAGCCTTCGTGTCATTGTTCAGCAGGATCACATAATCCATATCATAGGAGGCGATAATTCCCGCATTGACTGCGCCGCAGAAGCCTGTATTCGTGCCAAGGCGCAGGAGCTCGACCTCGGGGAACTCCCTCTCGATGGCCTCGGCGCTCTGATCTGTCGAGCCGTTGTCGATCACTACGATCCGGTCCGGCATCCTGGTCTGTTCCCTCAGGGCAAGCAGACAATCTCTGTAAAATGCAAGTCCGTTGTAATTCGGTATGACAACTGATACCTTTTTCTCCATAAGCTGCCCCTTCTCAGACGCGCAGTGAATAATTCCATTTCTTCAGGGAAAGGTTCTTATTATAATTCGGATCCCCGTTCTTTAAGATATCGATCCAGTGCTTCCGCATGTATTCGATCTCTCCCTGGAATCGTTTTACCTTCTCCGGAGTGTCCTCCGGACCGCGCGTTCTCGATTCGTCATGATAGAGTTCCGCATACGGGTCATATACGACTCTGTATCCCGCCTTTCCCGCCTTCAGACAGAAATCGACGTCATTGAAAGCGACTGCGAGTTCCTCGGTAAAGCCGCCCGCTGCATCGTAGGCCTTCCTGTCGACCAGCATACAGGCCGCCGTGACTGCAGAGAGGTCCTGCAGGATCGCCGCCTTGTGGAGATACCCGCCTCTCCCCTTCGGCAGATCCACGAACATCGCGCCCGCGATCCCTCCAATCCCGATCACGATTCCCGCGTGCTGGGTCTTATTGTTCGGATAATAGAGCCGGGCTCCGACGATCCCGACGTCCTCTCTCTGGCAGACGCCGAGCATTTCGGAGATCCAGTCCGGCGTGATCTCCGCCCGTACATCATTGTTCAGGAACAGCAGGTACTCGCCCTTCGCGAACCGGACACCGTAGTTGTTGATCGCCGAGTAATTAAAGGGCTTTTTCCAGCGCACGAGACGGATCCTCGGATCCTCCGAGAGCTCCTTATAGTATTCGAACGTCTCGCGCTCTGCGCTTCCGTTTTCAATCACAACGATCTCGAAATTGGTGTAGGAGGATTCACAGACCGATTCGATACAGCTCCGAAGCATGGACGCCGAGTCCTTATTCGGAATAATGATCGAGACGAGCGGTTCTCCCTGCACGGGATAACGGACCCTGTAGAAACCGAAATCCGGAAGGATCTCGACGGTCCCGGCAATGTTCGACCGTACGAGGTGCTCCTCGATCGCCCTTTTCCCCGCTTCATAAGCGTAGGTCTTGCTCATCGGATTGTCCGCCGTGGAGCTCTCCGAAGTGCGCCAGTGATAGAGGACTTCCGGAACGTGCCCTATTCTTTCTGCCTTCTCCGTGAGCCGGAAAATGAAATCATAGTCCTGGGCACCGTCAAACTCCGGTCTGAATCCGCCGACCTCCTCCGCCAGACTTCGCCGCACCACCAGAAGATGCGTGATGTAATTGTTCGAGCGCAGCAGGTCCGGATTGAAATCCGGCTTGAAATGCGGCTGAAAGTGCTTCGAATTATCTTCCGTAATCTTGTCCTCATCTGTGTACAGGACATCCGCACCGCTCTTTGCGATGCACTCAGCCAGGCGGTAGAGCGCGTGCGGGGCTATGAGATCATCATGGTCAATGAGCGCTATGTAGTCTCCGTGTGCCATCGCCATCGCAGCGTTCGAATTTTGGGCAATTCCTTCATTTTTTTCAAGCTTTTTATAGCGGATCCGGTCGTCATCATAGTCCCTGACGATCTCACCGACTGACCGCTCTCCCGAAGCCGGTTCCCGGTCGCTCGCATCCGCGATACAGAGTTCCCAGTTCTCATAGGTCTGGCCGATCACGGAATCGATCATCTCCCTGAAGAAGCGCTCCTTTGTGCAGTAGGCGGGAACGACCAGTGAAAAGAGCGGTCCCTCCTTGATCTTCGCCTTTCTCTGTTTCTCGAGCTCCTCCTTAGTAGGAGTGTGGGAGCGGAACCATCCGTCATAGGGGACATCCTCCGGCTCCAGCCGCTCAAAGAGATGATTCATGAATTCACGGGGCCCGAAATGCTTCAGGTATAAAAAAGCCTTTTTGATTTTATAGGGTGTGATTTTTGGCATGTCTGCTCCTTTTACGGCTGTAATTTTCCAGGCAATTGCGAAATTCTGTGCTTCATGGATATTGTATGAACATTCAAACGGCTTCCGCGCCAAGAACTTCTAACATTCACTCAAGATGTGGAAAATCATTCGCAAAAATCGTAAACTCGCTGCGCTCAGACAGTACGGTTTTTGCTCATTCCACATCTTTCGTTCATGAAGAAGTTCTAAGGCTTGTGCAGATTGTTTGAATTGTTCACACAATTCCATTTCGCACAGAG
>ODAI011688439.1_pt1 | contig 11447 bp, 8 predicted proteins | sample 1539321 | NCBI WGS metagenome assembly ODAI01 (sample SAMN02144231, study PRJEB22623) | gut metagenome | biome: sheep rumen | host: Ovis aries | place: New Zealand
AATCTTGGGGACGGTAGCCGCCGGCGAGTGAAACAGTGACGCAAGGGCTTCCGATCGGAGTAGTAACTGCGTTGTTGACCATTACCATTGCGGGAATGGCGATTGCCAGAGGGCTTACGCCGATACCCTGTGCCAGCGCAATACAGATGGGCGTGAACATTGCGTTTGTTGCTGTATTGGACATAAACTGTGTCAGCACACCACCAATGATTGCTACACAGAGGATAATTGTTGTGTAGTTTGCATTATCTCCGAGAATGTTCAGGATTCCGTTCGCGACCCACTTACCGGTTCCACTGGAGTTGACTGCTCCTGCCACGACAAGACAGAAGTTCAATACCCACATTGTATTCCAGTCGACTTGCTTCAGTGAAGGAACTACAGGAATTGTACCGGTGATCCAGAGAATGACGCAGCCGATGAAGGTGATGTTCTGATTGTCCCAGTGACCGAAGATGAAGCAAAGAATAGATCCGACAAGAACGCCGATCGCTACATATTTCTTCCACACAGGAACATCATCATAATTTCTGGCCTTTGTAATTTTATCATCAGAAATCAGGGGATCGTCAAAATCACAGGACTTCTTCAGAATATTGTAGCCGATTGTTGCGAAGTAAATTGCGGTAATAACTACAAGGACGATTGAGAGAGGAGCAGCGGAGAAGAAACCCATTGTTTCGACGCCGGCATCCTGCAGAGCACCCTGCGTAGCCAGGTTAGGGGCACCGCCGATCAGGGAAAGAGAGCCGCCGACAGTGGCTTCGATCGCGACACCCATGAGAAGGTACTTCGGATGAAGGTTGCCCTTGGACTTTACGAATGCACCTGCCAGAACGGGGATCATCAGCATGACTAGAGCGGTGTTCGAGATGAAACCAGTTACGATTCCCGAGAAAAGGCAGGTGACGAATACGGCGATTCGCTCGCTCTCGATCACCTTGCCTCGGAATATTTTGTCCGCGGCTAGGTCAACCAGACCTGTCTCCTGAAGGGCATATACTTCAATTGACATTCCTATAAGGAAAATAATTGTGCTTCCGCCGAAACTGGAATACAGCTTATTCGGCTCTACGATGCCTGTCAGCCAGAGTGCGATACCTGTAAGTGTCATCGTTGCGGCAAGCGGGATTTTGTTCCATAGCATCAGAGCAAACATACAAACCAGTATGATAAGTGTTGTGACTATTTGCGGTGTCATTATGATCTCCTTTCAAAAATACGATTTGAACTGGCAGCTGCACTTATGCGTTTTGATGCATTTGCTTATATTGATACGCGTCTCAATGTGCAAAATGCTGATTGATGGCCGCCATTTCCCTAAAAGATCGTTAAAAATATAATAATCTCACCTTATTGGAATTGATAATATGCAAATCAGTGCAATCCATAACTAAAAGCTTATGGGATGTCTGCGAGAGCCTGCACTAACGGTGAAAAATCTCTGCCAGACAACGCAGAACTGATGAAGGAGCAGCACGATATATAAATAAAAGCTTATGAATCCTAAGGACTTGCTGATTATTCGGCAGGTTCTTTTTTTTGTAGGATAGATACGAGCATTTAGGCAATTTATACAAAATTGCCTAGTGCCGGAAAGTATACTTGCATCGCGGATGGGAGGACATAAAGAAATGGAGACAAACCATGGTGCATTGGAAGATCTTGTAATTCTTGATCTCACACGTGTGGTTGCCGGACCCTTCTGCACATCTATGCTTGGCGATATGGGTGCCAGGATAATCAAGATTGAGAATCCGAAGGGCGGAGATGACAGCAGAACCTATGGGCCGTATGTGAATGGTGAAAGCGCGTATTTTGCCATGCACAACAGAAGCAAGGACGGAGTCACATTGAACCTGAAGGATCCGGATGGCAAAAGGGTCTTTCTTGAAATGGTAAAAAAGGCGGATGTAGTAGTGGAGAACTACCGCCCCGGTGTGATGGATAAGTTGGGACTGGGTTATGACACGTTGAAGGAGATTAACAATCAGATTATATACGCTGCAGTTTCCGGATACGGCTGTTATGGAAGGTATTCGCACAGACCGGGCTATGACATTCTGGGGCAGGCAATGGGCGGACTGATGAGCGTTACGGGACCCCGCGGCGGAGAACCCACAAAGGCCGGAAACGCAATGGGGGATATCCTCGGCGGACTTAACCTGACAATCGGCATTCTGGCAGCTGTTCATGCCAGAAACATCATCGGACATGGACAGAGGGTTGATGTGTCTTTGGTCGATGCGGTTCTCGTAAGCCTTGAAAATGTGTTTACCAGGTACTGGTATTCGGGCCAGATTCCGCCCCGAAACGGCAACACGAATCCGGCGACAGCTCCTTATGACACCTATAAGTCAAAGGACGGAATGGTAGTCATAGCTTGTGGCAATCAGCACCTGTTTGAATTACTTTGCACAGAAGTTATCGGAAAACCAGAATTAATTACGGATGACAGATTTGACATCAATGTCAAACGCGTGGCGAACATGGACGAATTAAAGCCTCTGATCGAAGAGTTTACATCAGTCCACGAAACGCAGGAGCTTGTTGATATGTGTCTTAAGAAAGGTGTTCCTGCGGGACCTGTCTATGATGTCAGCCAGATCACAAAGGATCCCCATATTGTTGAGGACAGAGAAATGTTCCCTGTCATAAATCATCCGGTTATCGGCGAAATGCATGTCAACGGAGACGCAGTGAAGCTTCTGGATACAATGCCGCATGTTACGCGTCCGGCACCAACACTGGGGGTAGACAATGAAAGAATTTATACAGAATTTGCGGGACTTACAGTTGAGCAGGTCAAAGAATACAAAGAGCGTGGAGTCTTCTGAGATTAGTCAGGGTGATGTGAAGATGGAAGCATTTGGATATTCCATGCCGAACTATTTTCAGAATATGCCGAAGATCGGACAGAAGCTGAATTCTGACGGCGGTGATAATGAACAGGAAATAAAGAAGATAGAGGAAGAAATCGAAAAGATCTCATTCGAAGCGATTAAGAACGGTCGGAGTGACGAATCTCTTGCAAAAAGCGGCCAGCTCAGCGCTATGCAGAGGATATTAAAGCTGGTTGATGAAGGAACCTGGCGTCCTCTGAATAGTCTTTATAATCCCTATGACAATGAGAGCGGGTCTACCAGCGTGATCAAGGGCCTTGGCTGCGTAAATGGAAGGTGGGCAGTTATTGTAGCCTCTGACAATAAAAAGCGCGCAGGAGCCTGGGTTCCGGGACAGCCCGAGAACCTTTCACGCGCAGCGGATGCGGCCAAAATCCTCAGGATACCGCTGATCTATCTGCTGAACTGTTCCGGCGTTGAACTGGATGTTCAGGAGCTCCTTTTCCCGGGAAGAAGAGGCGGCGGAGCATCCTTCTATCGCAATGCAGAACTGGCGCAGCTGGGGATTCCTGTCATTGTAGGAGTGTTTGGAACCAATCCTGCAGGAGGTGGATATCATGCGATCAGTCCATGCATAATCATCGCGCACAAGAATGCCAACATGGCTGTAGGCGGAGCGGGAATTCTGTCGGGAATGAATCCCAAAGGCTATGTTGACCAGGAAAGCGCTATGGCGCTGATAAATGCGCAGAGTGGTGGAAAGACACCTCCGCCCGGAGGAGTAAAAATCCATCACGATGAAACGGGATTTTTCAGGGAAGTAAAAGAGGATGACGCCGGCGTTATCGAGAGTGTCCGCAGGTATGTGGAGCTTGCGCCGGTGTACGGCAGAGAGTTTTTCCGTGTAGCACCTCCGTGTGAGCCGATGTATCCGACGGAAGACCTCTACAGTATCCTGCCGCTCAATTCGCGCAGGATATACGATTCATACCAGGTTATGTCCCGCATATTCGATGGAAGTGAATTCAGTGAATATAAAGCGGACTACGGCCCGGAGGTTATCTGCGGACTTGCAAGGCTTGACGGATTCCTTACGGGAGTTGTCATCAACAGACAGGGCCTTCTTATGAATTACCCTGAATACAGGCAGAAGGGCTCGGTTGGTATCGGAGGAAAGCTGTACAGGCAGGGCCTCATCAAAATGAGTGAATTTGCAACACTCTGCGCAAGAGACAGAATTCCCGTCATCTGGCTTCAGGACAGCAACGGCATTGATGTTGGCGATGAAGCCGAGAAGGCAGAACTTTTAGGACTCGGGCAGTCGCTGATCTACACCGTACAGAACAGCGGCGTGCCTCACATGGAGGTTACTCTGCGCAAAGGCAGTGCAGCTGCTCACTATGTGCTCGGAGGACCGCAGTGTGAAAAGAACAACCCGTTCAGCCTCGGAGTGGCAACCTGCGAGTATTACGTCATGCATGGGGAAACAGCCGCTGCTGCCATGTATGTAAGACAGCTGGTTGCAGCAAATAAAGAAGGCAAGCCTCTTGATGACATTATTAAAAACATGAACAAGCTCATCGAAGAATATCACGACAAGTCCAGACCGAAATTTGCGGCAAAGATGGGAATGGTTGATGAAATCGTAAAGATGGGACAGCTCAGAGATTATCTGATTGCATTTGTACAGGCGGTGTATCAGAACCCGGCATCCATATGCCCGTTCCATCAGATGATTACACCCCGCTGTATAAAAGAATACAACGACCTTCATAAAAAGTAATTAAATGGCGGCTGCCTGTCTGCAGGGCAGCTTACATTAACAATATCAACGAGGAGGATTTAGAATGTCGTACAAATTTACATCTGATCAGTTGGAGATTCAGGCTCTCGCCCGTGAGTTCACAGCAAAGGAAGTAACTCCCCGAGGGAGAGATATGGACAGGGACGGATGGTGCCAGGAACTCTATGAGAAATACATAGAAACAGGCCTGCAGGCAACTCCTATTCCTGAGGAATACGGCGGAGCCGGATTATCCGATGTTGAGTGTGCGATTATCACTCATGAGCTTGCCAAGGGTGATGCCGGATTTGCAATGGCTATGGAAATCAGCTGGGTTGCCACGGATATGATCCGCCGTCATGCGACAGAGGAACAGAAGAGAAAGTATCTGACGGGTCTGGCTGAAGGAAAACTCTGCTCTTTCTGTCTGACTGAACCGGAAGCGGGATCGGATGCTGCCGGCATGAGAACCCGTGCAAAGAAGACAGAGAACGGGTATATCCTGAACGGAAGCAAGGCGTGGATCACAAACTCCGGAATAGCTGACTATTATGTTATTATGGCAAAGACAGATCCGGATAAAGGAGCAAAGGGTATTTCTGCATTTATCGTTGAGAAGGGAACTCCCGGATTGATCGTAAACGCGGAAGAAGATAAGATGGGCATGCGTAGCTCTGATACTCACGGCCTGTCCTTCGATGATATGGAAATCCCGAAGGATGCTCTCCTGGGTGAGGAAGGCATGGGCTTTGTTTATGCGATGGAAGGACTTGACGGCGGCAGAATCAGCTGCACTGCTATTTCCACAGGTCTTGCAGAGCATGCTTATCAGATTGCAAGAGATTATTCGCTTGGACGGGTGGCATTCGGCAAGCCGATCTGTAAACACCAGGCTGTCGCATTTAAGCTGGCAGACATGGCAATGTATACAGAAGCCATGAAGCTGATGCTCTATGATGCTGCTGAGCTGAAATCAACCGGTGCCAGATGCTCGCTTCAGGCAGCAGAGGCGAAACTTTTTGCGTCGACACATGCTACACAGATCTGCCTCGACGCAATCCAGATCCTTGGCGGCAACGGATACAGTAAGGAATACAACGTTGAGAGGCTTCTGAGAGACAACAAGTTGATGGAGATAGGTGAAGGAACCAACGAGGTTCAGAGAATAGTCATCAGCGGGGCAATCCTGAAATAGATATGAAAATCCAATCAATCAGTGCTGTGTATTTCAGCGCTACAGGAAACACGGAAAAGGTTGTCAGGACAACGGCTGAATATATTTCGCATGAAATCGGAGCTCCTGTGGTATGTGATGACTTCACATTGCCGCAGGAACGCTCCGCTCGCCGAGAATATACAGACAAGGAACTCGTGGTTTTCGGTGTACCGACTTATGCCGGACGCATTCCGAATAAGATTCTCCCTTTCGTAAAGACTCTGTTCAAAGGAAACAACACACCGGCAGTTATTATCACTACCTTCGGCAACAGGGCATACGAGAATTCACTTAGTGAACTGAAGTATGAATTGTCCGAAAATGGATTTATTCCATTTGCCGCAGGTGCGATTGCCTGCCAACATTCCTTTGTGGATATAGGACTTGGCAGACCGGATGAAGAGGATGACAGGCTGCTGAGGTTTCTTGCCAGTCAGGCATGCAGAAAACTTAGAGAGGCAAAGGAGATTCCTGAGTCGGTTGAAGTTAAAGGTGAGCTGAAACCGGAAAAGTATTACACACCTACAGGGGTTGATGGAAAACCTGTTAATTTCCTTAAGGCAAAACCGGTTACAGATAAGGCGTTATGTGATCACTGCGGAATCTGCGTAGAAGTCTGCCCGTTAGGATCGATAGACAGCTCAGATCCTTCCAATGTGCCGGGGATTTGCATCAAGTGCCATGCATGTGTGAAAAAATGCCCGCGTCATGCAAAATACTTTAATGACGAAGCGATGCTTTCGCACATAAGGATGATCGAGCAATCCTGCCAGAGAAGAGCACTTACGGAGATCTTTTATTAATTGTGAAGTTGAGCAGTCCCTGGCATTGAACGCCGGGGACTGTGTTTATGTAATGGAAAGCAATGCCGGGATGTACTATATTTGAATAAGGCGGCAGCAGGCAGAATGCCGCAGGAAAAATATAGCAAAAACAGGAGATTGCAAAATGTACAGAACAGAAAACTTCAATTCAGAGAAATTTGTACCGGCACGCTTTGAATCAGATCATGAAATTCAGCTGAACGGGGTAACGATACCTTATCACACAGTCAGTGAAGACAATGTGTTTTATAACGATGAGGGAAAGCCGATTGCGTCGATCTTCTCGTACTCCTATTTCAGGAAGGATGTTGAAGATACGAAGGCCCGGCCGGTCATATTTGCCTATAACGGAGGACCCGGCAGCTCATCCATGTATGTGCACGCGGGGTTTCTTGGTGCAAGGAGAATAACCTACGGGGAGCCGGACCGCCCGTCTTCCTTCGGTCCCTATACGGTCATCGACAATCCGGACTGTCTTCTTGATGTCGCGGATATTGTACTTGTCGACCCTGTCGGAACAGGGTACGGAGTCCTGATCGATCCTAAGGAAAAGGAGCATTTTCTGGGAATCGAGCAGGATGCGGAGGCACTGCTGAACTTCATAGAAGCCTGGCTGAGGCGCTATGACAGAATGCTGTCTCCGAAGTATCTTGTCGGGGAAAGCTATGGCTGCACCAGGTCGGCAGTAGCGGCCGGAATCGCTGCTTCATACGGCAATGAGCGGGCATACGGTATCGCGTTTGACGGAATTGTCATGATCGGTAATACGGTTACGGTAGGGCATTATTTCGGTGAAGGAATACCCGTGGAAAGATCCGTGCTGGGATTCCCGACCTATGCCGCGGTTAACTGGTTCCATCACCACCCGACACAGCAGACAGTCGAGGAGTTTGTAGCTGAGGCAAAGGAATTTGCGGATGATGTGTATTTCCCTGCGTTGTATAAGGGTGAGGCACTGCCGGAGGATAAGCGGGAAGAAATCATCGAAAAAGTTTCCTATTATGCCGGAGTATCGAGAGAGTATCTTATCAGGAACGGTTTGAAGATCAATGACGCGACCTATCGCCAGGAAGTATTAAAGAGTGAAGGAAGAGCCGTGTCCAGATATGACGGCCGTGTGACCCGGCCGATGCTGGAGCCGGAAGTGGATGAGGCTGAAAAGGCTCTCTGGGACGATGCGACTGCTGACAGATATAATCCGTATTTCTATGCCGCACTGACCGGGGATCTCCTTCCCTCACTCGGTGTCAAACTAAACAGGAACTATATAAGTACTGCAACGTTTAATAAAGAGTGGGACAAGAAAGAGGAGAAGGGGACAACGGCAGAGGAACTCAGGACCGCCATGACAAGGCGTCACGGAATGCGCGTATTCTTTGCAAACGGCTGGTTTGACCTGTGCACGGAGACAGGTTTTGTCTATCATACCCTTACACATGCCGGCCTTCCGAAAGACCGTGTGTACTTTAAGGGGTATCCTTCCGGGCATATGATCTATATCGGTGAAAGCAATGTAAAGGAACTGACGTCCGATATCCGCAAATTTGTCACAGGGGAAGCCCCTGTGTGACCATTGATGCTATCAATAAACATAAAAAAGGACCTGTTAGCAAAGGACAATTGTAAAATATGCACAAATTGTATGCTCTGCGCAGACAGCAATTTTGTACGTTATTGAGTTACCGCACTAAACTAAAATCTGGTATTATTAGTTAAATCATTCCTTATACAAATGATGCGCATTTAGTAGAGGAACTAAACAAGAAAACGGAGGCAGATGCAATGAAGTTTGTTTATAACGAAGAGAAGAACCAGAAGATGCGCCACATCCTTATGATGCAGCCGACGATTGAGGAAGGCGAGGCTGCTCTTGCAAAGGACGAGACAGATCCGGAAGCATGGTATGTGTATGCGACCGCCCTCGGCCTTAAGAAGCGTTACGATGAGTCTATCGAGGCATATTCCCACGGAATTGCATGCGCTCCGTTCTATGCTCCGAACTATTTCGGACGCGGCAGAAAGTATACCGCTACTGACCGCTACTGGTGCGCAATGGCAGACTTCACAACCTGCATCCAGCTCGACTATTCCAACTGGACATACTGGTATTACAGGGCAACTGCAGAGAACCTTCACAATGATCTTGAAGAGTCCGTCTATGATTTCACACAGTGCATGAAGTATTCGGCTCCGGAAGAGCATTATCCGCTGGTTCACTGGATTTATACGACAAATGTACAGCTCGGCAAGTTTGACGAAGCAGAAGCGATCCTGAACAAGATCGACGCAACAGTCAAGGAGCCCCGCATGGATTACGGCTATGCGCGTTCCGTAAGACTTTACAAGGGCATTGTAAAGCCGGAAGAGTTCATTGATATCGAGGGAATGAAGGAAGTGGTTCTTCCCAGAGATCATCGCGTAGAGCTTGAACTTAACGGAATGCTGTACGGTCTGTACTGCTACTGGACGCTTCACGGCGACGAGCAGAAGGCTAGAGAGGCTATTGAAAAGCTGCAGACGGTTGCCTATAAGGGAGCGTTCGGTTACACGAAGTCCATCCCGATCTGCAAGAAGCTTGGAATCGAAGTAGGTGTGCCTTATGAAGGTTGAGTATTTTGAGAGCGGAGCTACCTTTTCCCGCGTAGCAAAGTGTAACGGAATTCTTTATTTCTGCGGACATGTGGACGGGAAGAAGGGTGCTACGATCCAGGAACAGGCAAAGAATCTTCTTGCCAGATATGAAGAACTGTTTGAGCAGTACGGTACGGATAAGGAGCACCTGATCTCTGTAACCATCTACATTTCGGACATCAATCTGGTCGCCGGACTGAATGAAGTTTACAACCAGTGGATCGTCCCGGGGAAGGCACCTGCAAGGGTCTGCGTTGAGGCAAAGATACCCGAAGGCTATTTCTTCGAAATGAGCGTAATTGCTGCTGAAAAAGACTGATTTATCTTGATACCTGCCGGATCGGTCTTCATGGCCGATCCGGTTTTTCAGTCAGCGGAAGGATAAAGAGCAGTTCGGCCCGGCAGCCGGTTGATTTACAGGCTGCACCCGACAGGTAAAAGGATCAAAATGTTACGATATATCGGAAAAAGAATATTGCAGTTGATACCGACACTGATTCTGGTGTCAATTGTTGTATTTTTGATGGTTCGGATTATCCCCGGCGATCCGATTACACTTCTGTACGGAGTGTCTGAGGACGGCGGCGCGAGTCAGGAATACATCATGCAGCTCAAGGATCAGTATGGGCTCAATGACCCGCTTCCGATCCAGTATATTCACTGGATCATGGGGATCATGAAGGGGGATCTCGGCACATCGCTTGTCACGAAGAAAACCATCATGACGGAGCTGACCAACCGTTATCCCTATACGATCACCCTGGCCGTCTGGGGAACCGTGGTCGGATCGATTATCGGCGTTATATTCGGCGTTATTGCGGCGGTTCATCACAATAAATTCGGGGACAACGCGGTAATGGTCATTTCCATGATCGCTGTTTCGACGCCCTCGTTCTTCCTCGCAATGCTCCTGATGCTTTATTTCTGCATCCACCTGAAGGTGTTCCCGAGCCTGGGACTCGGATCCTGGAAGGCAGCGGTTTTGCCGATAACGACGCTGGGACTCGGAGCAGTCGGTATGATCGCAAGGACCACTAGATCCTCGATGCTGGATGTCATGGGACAGGATTATATCAGGACAGCCAAGGCATACGGAGTCCCCAGGACAAAGCTCATTATGTCTTATGCCTTCAAGAACGCGCTGATCCCGGTACTTACCGCGATCGGACTTCGCTTCGGCGGACTTTTGGCAGGCGCCACCATGGTGGAGACCATATTTACGATCAACGGCATAGGAAGCTTTCTTGTCGACAGTGTCTCGAGGCGGGATTATCCGGCTATTCAGAGCACGGTACTGGTTCTGGCATTTTCCTTTGTAGTTGTTAATACGGTAGTTGACATCATTTACGGTCTGGTTGATCCCCGGGTCAAGTATAAATAAGAGGAGTGACATATGATAGATCAGTCAATCATCAGACGTTTTTTTAAGCGGAAAGCCTCTGTGGTCGCTCTTTTTATTCTTCTGAGCTTTTTTGTTATCGCGATCATCGGACCTTTTCTCTGCAAATATGATCCCTATGTGTTCGACTCTGCAGCGCTTCATCAGGGACCGTCCGCACAGCATCTGTTCGGCACTGACTATCTCGGAAGAGACACACTTACGAGAATCGTGTATGGTTCAAGGATTTCTCTGTTTATTAGCTTTACGGGTGTTCTGTCCGGCGGCATCATCGGAATTCTACTGGGCGTTGCGGCAGGTTACTTCGGCGGCTGGGTGGATTCGGTTATTTCCAGAATCATTGACGTACTGTTGGCTTTCCCGGGACTTCTTCTCGCCATGGTTATCGTGGCAATCCTCGGAAGCGGAACAAAGAACACGATTATCGCAATCGCGGTATTTGCGATTCCTTCCATTGCACGTATGGTCAGGGGCGTCGTCATAACGCTCCGCGATTCGCAGTATGTCGGCGCGGCAAAGGTTATGGGGGAGTCAAGCTGGAACATTATCCGAAAGCATGTCATCCCCAATGCCATCTCCCAGATCATTGTTAATATTACGTTGAATCTGGGCACGGCAATCCTGACATCATCCTCTCTTTCCTTCCTGGGTCTTGGCGTACAGGCGCCGAACCCGGAATGGGGAGCAATGCTCAACAAGGCGAAGGATGTTTTGCGTACAAATCCATGGGAGGCAATATTCCCCGGGCTGA
>ODAI013983218.1_pt1 | contig 11446 bp, 4 predicted proteins | sample 1539321 | NCBI WGS metagenome assembly ODAI01 (sample SAMN02144231, study PRJEB22623) | gut metagenome | biome: sheep rumen | host: Ovis aries | place: New Zealand
AAAAACGCCTCCTGCTTTCTGTGTCCCGCAGTTCCCCCTCGGAAGTCCTCTTCTCTACCATCTCCGGTACCGTGGAGAGGATCTGCGTGCCGGGAGCAAACACATCTGTTGACATCTGCCCGTAGCAGGAGAACATGGGCTTTTTTCCATCCATATCCGCCGCGTTGACCACAATGACATAAGGGCTGTTGTTCTGCCCGCCCATATCGATCGTCTGGTCAAGATCGGTGGATGCGTTGCCTGACGCATATACCGTATTGACGCCAAGCGCCCCAAGCCTGTTCGCCATTACGGTATGGATCAGCTGAGGCTGCATGGAACCAAGGGAGACGTTGACCGCCTTCAGGTTCACTTCCTTTGCCACGGTGCACAGCCACTCAAAGCCCTTCAGCACATCGGAAGATCCCTGTCCCATCCCGTCATTGTCATTCACCCGGACCGCCAGCAGCTTCGCACCCTTCGCGATCCCGGAGATGCCCTCCTGATCCCAGGAGGCTCCAATGATCCCGGCGAGATGCGTCCCATGGAAGTAATGGTCTGAGACATCCTTCCGGTATTCCTCCTCATCATCAAAGGGTTCTCCAAACAAAGAGGTTCTTGTATTGACATTGACCCCGTGGGGGCCGCAGTCATATTTTTCCTGCTGCTCGGGTGAAAATGTGTAGAACACCTCTTCCAGATCCGGATGGGTCGTATCCACCCCGGTGTCCATGATACAGATCGTTCCGGAAGCGTTCTCCTCCTCCCCGTTCCAGCCGGGCACATTCAGACCGTATCCCGCATGATCCGGCGCTGCCGGAGTGGAGAAAACGGAACCGCTGTCTCCTGTCATATACCATTGGAACGGCGTAAGATCCCCCTGAGATTCCCCAATGGCTGCAGGCGCATCCTCACCGCCCGCCTGCATTCGGGAGCCATCCGATACGCTCTCCTGCTCTTTTCCATATTCCCCGTCACTGCCTTTTTCTCCATCATTGCCGTTTTGCCCGTCCGTTTCGTTTTTCCCGGCAAAATAGTTCGGCTCCGCCATGATCACGCCAGGGATCTCATACAGCTGCTCCAGAAGATCCCCTGTTGTCATCTCCCCGTCTCTGACCAGAAAGATCTGAAAGGAATCCTGGAACCTGTTCTCCACATCCTTCAGCCGCCCGCTGACGATCGAGGAATAATCCTGTCCGCCGCCTTCTTTCCTCTCCAGCGCCTGAACGATGTCCCTGCGCCCGGCCCTGGCCAGCAGTACGCAATCCCCTGGAAGGAGATCCTTAGCCGCCTGGTTCACGACAACGACCGCCTCTCCCTTCGCATAATTTCCGGCCTGGAGCAGGGCATCCGCCAGATGGCCGAGATCCGTTTCAGAAGCCTCTTTCTGCACAAGAGACATCTCCTGAGCCCGGACTGTGGCTGCAAAGCCTCCTGCGGAGCCGGAACCAGCCAGAGCCGCTGCGGACAGAAGTGCTGTCACACACTTCCAGGGTCTCAGCATCCCATGTCCTTCGTATAATGCATGTAACCTGTTTTTCTTCATAATCTCATCCTCCAACTTGGCCATAGCATGGAATCATATGAACCATATGGTTCCATGCAAACATTCTTTTGCTGATCATTTCACTAGCAGGAAAGGATAGAACAGTTCATATTTCGTTATCCCGACACTGCCCAATCAACGAGCTTGCGAGATGAGGAATCGAAAGATACACCAATCTTGAAAAGCTTCCTGGAATCCGCCGCAAACGGAAGCGCATAATCTTTACTTTCAATCTGATCCAGTGCCGCCCGTGCTGTATCGTCCCGTTTGAACTCAAACAGATAAATGTAATCCCTCGTTTGAACTCTGCAGTCAATCCTTCCTGTGTAAGTATGCATCTCACACTGAACAAATTTCCCCAGCAGCGTAAACGTCAGATAGATAACCGCCTGAAAATAATGCTCAAAAGGATCCGTTTCCAGTGTATAGTTGATATTGGCGAACAAAGATATGAGTACATTTTTTATATTGTCAGTCTCACCACGCTCTATATATCTTCTCAACGTGAAAATGTCGTTGCCTGAACCCGCTCCGCAGTCGGCTACATACTCAGGCATCAAGCATTCCGTGAAGCCATACTTTACCTCTTTGTTCGGGAATGCAAGTGTATATTCACGTCCAACGGGATCAAAATCAGCAATTGTCAGATACCCTGTCTGATAAAGCAATGGCACCGGATCAAGGCTGTCCCCTGTATAGTCCTTCAGCATTCCTTCACTGGCGTAGAGTGACCTGTCTGTAAATATCCGAACATCAAAAACCGAGTCCTTAATTTTCTTTACCAGAAACGTTGGCGTACCTGTCTCAAACCAATAAGATCCAAAATCCTTATCCAGAAGTGCCGCTAACAGGCTGTAAGGATTATATACCGCTTCTCCCTCAGGATGAAAATGATAGCCGTCATACTGCTCCCTGAGTGCTGCACGGCAATCGAGAACCGTCAATTTCCTTCGTCTTGCAAAAGCTGCAATCTCATCCGCAAAGCAACCGTCAATTTCTTTTTCCGTAATTCCGCACAAAGCAGCATAATCTTCTGTCATAGAGATGTCTCTTAGCTGGTTCAGATCACTGAATATGCTTACCTTATGAAACTTTGATACTCCCGCGATGAAGATGAACTGAATTGATTCATCTGCTTTCTTCAGGCGGCTGAAGAAACCCTTGAATACTTCCTTTATGTGATTTTGCACCTCAGGCCGTTCTATCGTATCCATCAATGGTTTATCATACTCATCGATGAGGACGACACACCTCTTCCTTGTCTTTTCTTTCGCAATCTCAAGAAGCTTCTGGAAACGGTCTCCCAGCGTACGATTTGCAAATTGATCTCCATAGATCGCTTCCCAATCACACAGCATACTGCCCAGAACAGATTCTATCGGTGTTTCCAGGTAATTGTCTCCATTAAAATCAAAGTAGAATACCGGATAAGATTGCCAGGCATCCGGATTTCCTTCTTCCAGTTTTTCTATTGCCAGACCGGAAAATAAATCCTTCTTTCCGTCCCAGTAAGCTTTCATGGCAGACAAAAGGAGACTCTTCCCAAACCTTCTCGGCCGGCTCAGAAAATAGGGCTTGCCTTCGTGAACCAGACGATAAATATATTCCGTTTTATCTACGTATTTATAACCATCATTTCGAAGTCCTTCAAAGCCCTGAATTCCAATCGGAAGCTTTCCCGTCATTATGGTCCCCTCCTTCCTCAGGCGCTTACGTCTCAATATTTCCGGATCATGGCTGGCATCCATGACGCATCATACCGTATATATAGATAAAGTTTACCAGAAATCCACACGTTTTCAACGATAATCCCCAAGAGTGTAAAAAAGCCGGGAAGCTCATGGCTCCCCGGTTCTCGAATCAATGTGCAGAAACCTTCTCCTCCAGTGTCCGCGTTCTTAGTATGACGAGTACAACCGTTCCCGATTCCTGAGATCAGACGGCACGAACGCGGGAATACATGTGAGATCGACGTGGGATCAGCGACGGGAATCCCACGTCACAAGGACTTTCTTACTCACTCCAGGACAAAGGCGATATCCTCCAGGCTCGCGCTGGTCACGGAGCCGTCATTATCCGAAATGACCTGGCGGATCACCTCTTTTTTGATGTTCTGAAGCTCCACTACGCGCTGCTCAATGCTGTCCCCTGCGATCAGCTTGATGATCTCCACATTGCGCGTCTGCCCGATCCTGTGGGTGCGGTCAGAGGCCTGGTTTTCCGCCGCGACATTCCACCATGGATCCAGGTGGATCACGGTGTCCGCGCCTGTCAGATTCAGGCCGGTGCCCCCTGCCTTCAGGGAGATGAGGAACACATCCGTCCCGCTCCCGTTATTGAAGGAATCCATCATCTCCATCCGGTCCCTGGCCGGGGTGGCTCCGCTCAGGAAATACACGGGAATATCGATCTTTTCCAGCATGTGCCTGACCGACTCCAGTGCCTTCACAAACTGGGAGAAGATCAGGATACGGTGGCCTTCCTCCAGATACCGGGGGACAAGTGTTTTCAGCATCTCCAGCTTTCCGCTGCCGCCCTTGTAATCCTCCACAAACATGCCTGGATCCACGCACACCTGCCTGAGGCGGGTGAGGTACGGCAGAAGGTCGAATGCCTTCCCTCCTTTCTCCAGCTGCTTCCTGGCATCGGCACGCAGGGCATCATAAAGCTTCCGCTGTCCTTCGCTCATATCAGCGGAAAGGATCGTTTCATACTTGGCCGGGAGGTCATCCAGCACATCATCCTTCACGCGCCGGAGGATAAAGGGTGCGGATTTACGCGCGATCAGGGCATGGTCACTGTCCTTAAAATGGGACAGTTCATCAAAGTATCCCGGCATGATGTAATCAAAGATGCTCCACAGGTCAATCACGCTGTTTTCGATGGGGGTGCCGGTCAGTGCAAAGCGGTGCTGTGCCTTGATCTCCTTCACGGAGCGGGTCTTCTGGGCATGCACATTCTTGATATACTGCGCTTCATCCAGGATGCTGTACTGGAATTCTCCTTCGTACTTTTCAATATCGATGCGCAGGGAATCATAGGAGGTGACATAAACCGTCTTCTCCTGATAATTGATCCCGGCGATGATCTCACTGCGCCGGCTTTCCGGACCGAACACAGCTGTCACCTTTGTCTTCGGGTCAAAACGGGCAAATTCGCTCATCCAGTTGAAAACCAGGCTCTTCGGGCATACCACCAGGCTTGGGCCTTGTGCCGGATCTGACCGGATGAGGGCGATCACCTGGATGGTTTTGCCAAGCCCCATCTCGTCAGCCAGGACGCCGCCCATATGGTATTTGGACAGGACGCTCAGCCACCGGTATCCCTCCGCCTGATAATCCCTGAGTTCTCCCTCCAGCGGGGGAAGCTCAATATCCGCGTCCTTGAAGGAACGGATCTCTTCAATCATGGTGCGCAGGTATTTGTCAATGCTGCAGCTTTGTTCATGGGAAAAAGCCTTGATGGCCGTTACCATGGAAACCGTCTTTTTCTTATGAAGCTCCTTCGGGTCCATGCCGAAATCCCGGACCGCCTCGCCAAGATCCTTCGCGGCTTCGCTGTCCAGGTCGATGATCCGGTCTCCGCTCAGGAGGATAAACTTCTTTTTCTTCCTGAGTGCTGCAATGATTTTTTCCATCTCGGCATCATTGAATTCGCTCTTCTCCAGGAATACCTGAACCATATGATTCTGGTAGGAGACACGGATGACGGGCTTGCCTACCGACCTGAGTTCTTTCTTCTGCAGGGTCTCCGACAGGTATACATTGGTCAGCTTCTTAAGCCTTGTGAAATCCAGCTTGAAAAAGGACAGGATATGCCCTTCCTCCTCCATGACCCCGTCCGTAAAGCCAAGGGTGCCGAGATAGTTCTGAAGCATCTGGTATTTCTGCTGGTCGATCCGGTCTGTCAGCTTCTGCGCCTCAATTTCCTTTCCTTCCTTGCTGATGACAGTCCGGGCGGTGATCGCCGATCTCTCATAATCAAAATAGGTGCTGCAGCGGATCTGGCTCAGGACAAACTCCTTCTCCACCTTCTTGTCCACGTCCATCATCTCGAAGAAGCGGGAATAGATATTCTTCTTAAAATCCGGCAGGATCGGTTTCACATTGACCGATGGATTCCTGTCCACCAGATCCACAAGCCCCGTTTCCTCCGCTGTCTGGTCCATCCGGTCAATGACCTGCTCCACGCCGGATGTCTGTCTGGTCAAAATATATCCCTTCCCCTGCAGGTTCATGAAAGTCTGCGTCTTCTTGTCCAGATTCGTGGAAAGCACATATCTGTCGCTCACCTGCAGCCTGACCTTCACCGGTTCCATCCGGATCAGGCATGGGATTTCATTCAGCATAACCGTCCTGCCGGCCAAAAGCTCAAGCAGGCTTGCCAGGACAACATCACTGAAGGAGATATACCGCTTATTCTTCGGATCCTGGCGGGTTCCCCTGGTCGTCTTTGCCGACATGAGAAGCTTAATGGGAGCAGCATCCGCCTCCTCCAGGTTTTCCGTGTCATGGGTCAGGATCAGGTCTTTTCCATACTCAACCGTCTGTCCGGCGGCAAATGCAGCCAGGAATTCCCGCGCATCCTTTACGACATATTTTTTCCTGTTCCCGACCCGGAAGGCAAGGGAATTGCAGCCTTCATTCCGGTACAACAGCCACTCGATCCCGGCCTTTGCATCCTCCTTGAACAGGAGCTTTTCATCGCTCAGGCTGTCACACAGCCTGCGGTAATCACTGACAAACCTCCGGTTTTTCTTCTCAAACAAAAACGCGTCAACGGATTCCTGGTTTTTCCGGATCGCCTCTTCATATTCCTCTTCGCGTCCCAACAGGCAGGTCTTGCGGATGACAGCCGCGAAATACCTTTCCTTTCCATATTCCACATACTCCGACTGCAGCTTTCCATTCACTTCCGCAGCCTTGAGGATGATCTGGTCAGATTCCGGAAACCTGACCAGATATTCCACCGAGAAGGATGACCCATGATTGACAATCTCATAGGAGCAGTCAAAATAAGTATCCAGCTCTTTTTCAGGCACCCCTTTCAGAAACTGGAACTTTTCTGCCACTCTCATCCAGTGGCAGACATAGGACAGCAGCAGCCGGTTATCCGGCAGGAGTGACGCATGCTGCGCAACCGTCTTTCTCAATGCCAGGTTGCTCATAGACGGTGTGATCCGCCTGACGCACTTCAGGATATAACGCCCTTGTTCCCTGCTTCCCATGGGCGCAAGCAGGTCATCCATAATATGAGTGAAGCTTTTGACATTCAGAGGCGTCGCGTCAATGAGCTGCAGCTGTTCTTCCTCCGGGAGCTGGCTGATCTCCTCCGCTGACAGGCTGATCTGCTTCAGCCCGCTGTATAACCGGAGCCTCTCTTCATGGGACAGAAGCTTCGCAAAATACTGGAATAAAGCGAGTATCCCGTCATTCATGCGCATCCTGTCCAGCTTCTTGATGGCAGGCGCAATGTCCTGTACGTCAACCGCTGTAAGATCTTCATGTGCTTTGTCCGCTATCTCCTCCAGGAAGGGAATATCACAGGAATCCAGATGTTCCTTTCCCACCGCGTAATAATGGAGCAGACGCCTGCAAGATCCGCGGAATTTCAGAAGGACCTCCTTATAGTCATCCTCCTGATAATCATCATTGTCATCCATCTCCCTGACAGCTCTCCTGTAGTCCTTCAGGACGCGCTTCAGGCAGGCACGATTGGAGCGGTGCTGCCGGTCCTCATAGTCTTCCTTCTCTGCGAAAGAAGGATCTGACAGCACTCCCCTCTGATACCGGTCATTGTCAAATAACGTCAGAAGCATGTAGGAGTAGGAGTCCTCCAGAAATCTGGAATCGTAGTCGTAGGGGGACAGATCCAGAAGATAGTGGTGAAACAGCCAGAAATAATCATCGCTTTTGGCGGATTCCAGCAGATCGATGATGTTTCTCAGCGCCTTGATCAGCTCCTGATCAATCTCCCGCTCCCGGAGCGCAAGCACGCAGGCAGTGAGCGCAGGATCCAGCAAAAGGGTTTTGTCCACCTTCTGGTCTGTCACGACGTACTGGTGCTTCAGGTCTGCAATCTTTTTTTCGATCAGCTCGCCGGCAGCCCTCATATGGATACAGTTCGAACTCCCGCAGCTGCAGGCCGCTTCCTTTCCAAATCTCCCTTTGACGACCCGGATCAGGAAATGAAGCTTACCCGCCTCAAGTTCGCAGCAAACGATTTGATCCTGATCCCGAAAAACCCGGCACGTTCCCTGCAGAAGCTCCTCCTTTTCGAGCTTATCTTTTTTCGTAGCACGATACCACCGGTCATCGGAAAAACGCCCGAAACATTCGATTTCATCCGTTATTTCATCAATGACAGGAACGGAAGCAGTCGTATCGTCTTCGTAAAAGCACTGACATTTATCTTTCTCCGAAGACCAGTTATACAGGATTCCCAGCCCATGAGGGCCGCTGCATGAGAATCGGATTCTTCTGTAACGATAATATGGCATCTCTGCTCCTTGCGTATATCCTGAATACGTCTTTCCCTTGTACCTGTTCAGAACCTGTTCTGAACAGGTATGCATCGGGCGATGCTTCGCATCCTGAATCGCCCGATGCCGCTTCATTTACACTTTCGTCACCATGGTTCCTGGAATGATTCATTCATGCCGATAAAAGCGGTCTTTCCATTCTCGTTGTACAGAATATACAGCCCTTCCGGAACCACTTCATCTTTCTCAGGATCCATATACCAGTGCGCCCACATCATGCAGTCTTCCGGTATTTCGGACACAGGCGCTCCGGGGGCGTACATGGTAAATTCTTCTCCATCATCAAATCCATACGGTTCCCAGCACACATACCGAATATCATCCTCTATGCGCTCTTCTTCCTTCGTCCCTTCCTGCTCCATCTGGTCCAGGTGCAGCCTGTAGACAGAGGTTCCGGTCAGCTCAGGCTCCGAGAACCGTCCGCTGAAATTGCAGTAGTATACCGTTCCATTCGGATATCCTTCGCCGGTGCTTCCCATTTCTGAATCATGGAAGTTTCCTGTAAATGACCAGTCATCCTTCATGAATACTTCCGTGCCCCATCCGCCGGCACCGCTGGAGAAATAGTAGTTCTGCGGCCATTCCTCCTTAGCGTCTGACTGCGGCTTCTGCTCCTCAGGAAGCGCATGCGCGTCAACCCAGATGTCCCAGGTATTCTGAATCCGGACACTGCCGTCTTCCTGTTTGCGAAGGTACATCAGCGTGTAGGATGGCTTTGCATCCTGCTTCTGGCCGGATGGAAGCGGCGTCTCCTCTGAAAGCTCCGTCTCCACTTTCCCGGATACCGGTGTAGCTCTGCACAGCAGACAGTATACGACGGCATCCTCCCCGTCAGGCTTCATCGTCCCCAGATGCGCCACCGGCTCATAACTGACATCTGTAATGTCCTTTGTTGCCTGTTGAAACACATCAAGAACCTCCTGCGTCAGCTCTGTCGGAACAGACAGATCCCACCCGGCTGTGCTTTCTTCCGATTCCGCAAATGACACCGCGGTCAGCATAAAACACATCACGATCGTACTGAAAACAGTGATCAAACGCTTCATTCTCATTCCCTCCTTTTGTGAAATACCCTCCAGTTTGTCCCTGTATAATACAGTATAGCATAGATTCGTCTCCGCATCAGGCGGAGACAATCCTGTTCTCATTTCGGCAGATATAGCTTGCTTACTGCAATTTCTCTTGCCCAGTCAGGCGCGATGCGCAGAAGCTGCATCAGTACTTTATATTCCAGGCCGACAGGGACTCTCGCGGGAGGATTCCGCCTCCCGGCCAGTGCAAGCACAACCTTAGCCGCGTCATCCGGCGATCTTCCATTCTGTTCGTCTGAAGCCATCCTGGCTACGCTCTTCCTCAACCTGCTGCCGTAGACCTCCGATGGCTGCATGACCCTGGCGGCAGTGAAGCCTGTCTTCATGTCTCCAGGTTCGATGATGCAAGCTCTCACACCATATGGCCTCATCTCCATCCTGACGGCATCCGTAAAGGCTTCAAGCGCATATTTGCTCGCGGAATACTGGCTCTGCATCGGTATGGAAACCCTGCCGGCAATGGAGCCCATCACGATCAGAAGCCCTCTTCCCTGCTCCCGCATTCTGCCAAGGCATGGCAAAGCTGCGTGGAGCGTGCCGAAATAATTGACTTCCATCTGCCTCCGGGTCAGCTCTGACGCGGTCGTCTCTGCTGGCCCGGCCACTCCCATGCCTGCGCACAAAACAGCAATATCGACTCCCGGCAGCTTTTCCACAAATTCTCTTGTTGCAATCTCATCGGTCACATCCAGCCGTCTGAATGTCAGGCTTCCCTTCCCCGGAACCCCTTTCGTCTTCTCTTCCACATTCCGTGAAACACCTGTAACATCAAATCCATGTTTCGCAAACATCAGGGCGCACGAACGACCGATCCCGGAAGATGCCCCTGTCACAAATACATTTGTTCCGTAATAGTTCTTTCTTTTCATAACATCAAAACGTTCAGAAACCGCCATCCGCAAAAAAACACAAGCCACGCCCCTGCCGGCGGGCGCCTGTGGATGAGTTCTCTCAACCATAATCACTTCGCCGGCATGGGTGTGACTTTTAACGATCATTTTAACAAAGAAGCCCTTCCTCACGCATGAGAGCGTCAAGCTCAGTAACAGCCTTCTCCAGCTGCGCTGTGCTGTGGGTCGAGGAAATGGTGAATCGCAGGCGGCTCTCGCCTGCAGGGACAGCAGGATACATGGCAGGCGGCACGAAAACGCCCCTCTCCAGCATCCTGGCAGAGAGCCTGGCCGCGTCGGCATCGGTACCGATCATAATGGGCACGATGGCACTTTCTCCCGCACGGCATGTATTCATACCGCACTCCTTTGCACGCCTGACAAAATAGGAGATGTTTTCATGCAGCCTGGTGACGGCGCTGTTGTCGCGCCGGATGATCTCGATTGCCTTTTTGCTGGCGGCTGCAAGGGGCGGCGCGATGCCCGCCGTAAACACGAACCCGTTCATGCTGTACTTCAGGTACTCGATGATCTCCTTCCTCGCGGCGACATAACCGCCGCACGCTCCCAGTGCCTTGGAAAGGGTTCCGTACTTGATGTCGATGGCATCCGGCGCAAGGTGGAAATAATCATCGCAGCCGCCGGCGTTGTCTCCGATTACGCCGCCGGAGTGAGCCTCATCCACCATGAGGAAGCACCCGTACTGCTCCTTAAGCCTGACAAAATCAGGGATGGGCGCAATGTCGCCATCCATGCTGTAAACACCCTCGACGATGATGAGAACCTTGTTGTACTTGCCTTCCACCTTCTTCAGGATGCTCTCAAGCTGAGCGATATCATTATGATCGAATGCCTTGCTGTCTGCCTCGGAAAGCCTGACCCCTTCTGTCAGGGAGTTATGGGACAGGGCATCATAGACAATGAGATCCCCCCGGCGCGCAAAGCAGCTGACAAATGCCACGTTGGTCGCCCAGCCACCCGTGCAGACAATGGCATCCTCCGTGTGCTTCCATTCCGCTATGGCCTTTTCAAGCTCCCGGTAGAGCGTCTTTTCCCCCGCAAGAACCCGGGCGCCGGAAGCGGACGTGCCGTATTCCTGAATGGCATCGATCGCGGCCTGCTCCGTCTCCGGATTCCCGGACATGCCGAGATAGTTATAAGACCCCAGGTTGATGACAGTCCTGCCGTGAATGACAGATGTGTCCCGAACGACACTGTCAAGGGGGATGAAATAGGGATTGACCCCGCCTTTGACCGTCTCCTCTTTCCTCGCCTGCAGTTCTTTGTATTCGATGGACTCACGGAAGTCAGTGATTCGCGATGTTTCCACGGGTTCCTGTTCCACGGCCCCGGTATCGCTGACAAGACCGTGGCGCATGGCATAGATGTGCTTCGCGAC
>ODAI010444315.1_pt1 | contig 11445 bp, 8 predicted proteins | sample 1539321 | NCBI WGS metagenome assembly ODAI01 (sample SAMN02144231, study PRJEB22623) | gut metagenome | biome: sheep rumen | host: Ovis aries | place: New Zealand
GAGGGCGGGAGAAAAAGGTCGCGGCTTGCCTTCTCCCGATCCGTACATCCGGTCCGGCAGAGATAAAGATACAGCAGTGTCATGTGCCCGTCGCGCTTGGAAATGAGCAGATCCGCCGCTTCCGGAGTAATGAGATTCTGTTCAGACAGCCTTTCCATGGTTCTCCGATCCGTTCCAAAATTCACAATTTGTTTTTGCACAAAGTCATTATATCATCAAAATTAACTTGTCGCAAGTGGTGACTCTGTGATATAATAACTCCCAATGTCAATTAGGAGCGATATCATGATGGAATTGCTTGCTCCGGCCGGGTCGCCGGAGGCTGTGATTGCCGCCGTACAGAACGGTGCGGACGCAATCTACCTTGGTTTGGGTGATTTTAACGCCCGGCGTGGCGCACATAATTTTTCCACAGATGAGTTTGAAAAGGCTGTGCGCTACTGCCGTCTGCGGGGCTGCCGGGTATATGTGACGCTGAATACACTGGTGAATGACCGGGAGATGAAGGCTGCCCTCGAGGCTGCCCGCCTCGTATCCTCGCTGGGGGCGGATGCGGTGCTGGTACAGGATCTTGGCCTTGCCAGGGTTATCCGCTCCGCGCTTCCTGATCTTCCGATCCACGCAAGCACGCAGATGAGCATTCATAATCTCGCCGGTGTGGAAGCCGCAGCGCAGATGGGCATCACCCGTGCCGTTCTCGCCAGAGAGCTGAGTCTGGAGGAAATACGTCTGATCAGCAGAAATGCCAGCATCGAGACGGAAGTCTTCGTCCACGGAGCGCTATGCTTCTGCCATTCCGGCCAGTGCTATCTCTCCGCAATGATCGGACGGCGGAGCGGGAATCGCGGCATGTGCGCCCAGCCGTGCCGCATGCAGTATTCTCTGGGCGGCCGTATGGATGACTACCCCCTCTCTCTGAAGGATAATTGCCTCGCAAACCGTCTCTCAGCTCTCGAGGAGGCTGGCGTTGCCTGTGTGAAGATCGAAGGCCGTATGAAGCGGCCGGAATACACCGGGATCGTTACAGGGATCTATTCCCGGCTTCTGCGAGAGCACAGGGATCCCACTCCTGAAGAGATGCAGACGCTGGAGCGTACTTTCTCCCGTCAGGGCTTCACACAGGGCTATCTGGACGGGACAAAGACGGACATGCACGGGGTCCGGGCGGAGCAGGACGAGGAGATAGGGACACTGTTCGCGGACGCAAGGCGCGCCTACAGTGAGGGAGAGCTTCGGCGTGTGCCGATCCATTTCTATTCCGTCGTGCAGGCAGGTCAGCCTGCGCGTGCCATCGTTTTTGACAATGACGGGAACCGCGCGGTTGCGGAGGGCCCGGTGCCTGAGCCTGCCAGACGCTCCGGCATCACGGAGAACTATATTGTTGAGCAGATGTACAAGACCGGTGGAACGCCCTTTACGGTTGAGGAAAACCGGGCGAAGGCAGAGCCGGGACTCTATCTGTCCGCCTCTGCGGTGAATGACCTGAGACGTCAGCTGATTACGGGCCTCTCAAATAAGCGCATGGAACCGCCTCCCCGCCGCAGCGGACCGATGCCGCCAGACCCTTCATCAAAGATCCAGCGGGCGGAGCCGGAATCCATCTTTCAGATTACGACGGAAGAGCAGTTCGTCCCGGAACTTGCGGCACTGAAGCCTCGCTATCTCTATGCGCCCGCCCTCCTGATGGCGGACTATCCGGATCGGCTGCTGAGCTTTCAGACGGCAGAGGTCACGCCTGTCGCTGTTCTGCCGAGGGTGATTGTTGACGACGAAGCTGAGGCTGTTTTCCGAGCACTGGAGAAGCTGAAGGCCTTGGGTGTGACGGAAGCGCTGGTCGGGAATCTCGGGCATGTCGCGATTGCCAGAAAAGCTGGACTCTACGTTCGCGGAGATTTCGGGCTGAATGTTTTTAATGCCCAGACACTCGAAGTGCTGAGACAGGCGGAGTTTCTGTCGGCAACAGTCTCATTTGAGCTCAGACTGTCCCAGATCCGCGATCTTCGCAAGCCTCTGGACACGGAGATGATTATCTACGGCCGTCTTCCCGTTATGGTCAGCGACCAGTGCATCATCCGTCAGAGTGCAGGAAAATGCAACTGCCAGATCCCCGGTCAGCTCTCTGACCGTACAGGATCTGTGTTCCCGGTGCTCAGAGAATACGGCTGCCGGAACGTGATTTATAACGCCCACAAGCTCTTTCTCGCGGATAAGAGGGACGAACTCCTTTCTTCCGGCCTATGGGGCATGAGGCTGCTTTTTACGACCGAGAGCGCCAGAGAATGCGCTGAGGTCGCCAGGACTTATCTCGGCCTGACCGACTATCGGCCGAACATGATCACGAGAGGACTCTATTATCGCGGAGTGGAATGACTGTATGAAGATCGTACTGGCCTCGGGCTCCCCGAGGAGAAGGGAACTGCTCACGATGCTCGGCATCCGTGACTTTGAAGTGCATCCGGCTTCGGGGGAGGAGTGTCCTCCGCAAGTCACAGACCCGGAGGAGATTGTCCGGGCTCTGGCCTCTGCCAAGGCGAGAGAAGTAGCTGCCGGGTACCCGGATGATACCATGGTGATTGCAGCCGACACCATTGTTTGGCTTGACGGAGTTCCGCTCGGAAAGCCACGCTCTGAGACGGAAGCTGTGACGATGCTCTCCTCTCTCTCCGGGAGGAGACATGAGGTTTATACTGGACTGAGCCTGATCTGCGGAGGCAGAGAGAGCTGTGAGACGGAGAAAACTTCTGTCTGCTTCCGTGAGCTGAGCCCGGAGGAGATCAGGCGCTATGTTGATGACGGCGAACCCATGGACAAAGCCGGAGCTTACGGCGCCCAGGGAAAGGGTGCGCTGTTCACCGAACGCATTGAGGGGGACTTTTTCAATGTGGTGGGGCTGCCGCTCTGCCGACTGGGAAAAATGCTCGCGGAGAGAGGAGTTTCGATCCTTTGAAGTCTTATCTGAAAAAAAACGGAATCCGGGTCGGCATCATTCTGGCTGCTGTCGTGCTGATCATCGGCCTGGGGTCTGCCGCGCGGGCAGGGCGGATCGGCTTTGTGCAGAACGCCCGGGGCATCGCCTCTGCGCCCCTTCAGAAGGTTCTGAGCTCCGCTGCAAACTGGTTTGATACCCTGTACGGATATCTGTATCAGTATGATTCCCTCATGGCAGAGAATGAATCGTTGCGCTCCCAGCTTGCGGATGCCCAGCAATCTGCGCGCGACGGGATCGAGGCCTCGGAGGAGAACGTCAGACTCCGGGAACTTCTCAATCTCCGGGAGAAGCATACGGACTATGTGCTTGAATCCAGCAAGGTTGTTTTGTGGTCTTCGTCCAACTGGTCGTCTTCCTTTACGATCAGCAAGGGGGCCCGGAGCGGGATTGAATACGGAGATCCTGTGATTACGGAATATGGTGCGCTCGTCGGCCAGATTACAGAACTGGGCGAGACCTGGGCAACCGTCAGTACCCTGATCGACGTTGACATGAGCGTCGGCGGTACCATTGTCACGACCGGCAGTTCCGGGATGGTAGTCGGGGAATATGCCCTTATGAAGCAGAAAACCGCCAAGCTGACCTTCCTTGCCGACGGCGCTCAGATCTTTGTCGGCGATGAGGTCCTGACATCGGGCTCCGGAGGGGCCTTCCCGGCGGGGCTGGTCATTGGCACGGTGACGAATGTTCAGACCGAGGCGGGCGGACAGATCGAATACGGCATCGTAGAGCCACAGGCAAATCTGGATTCGCTTGTGCAGGTTTTCATCGTCAAGGATTTTGACGTGGTGGAGTGAGAATGAGAACGCTGATTCCAAGAGAGGTGTTTTCCCGAATCAACTTCGGGAAGCTTTTCCGTTACGCCATCTACCTGCTGCTGAGCCTGATTTTACAGAATATTCTGCTGACCCAGCTTCGCCTGGCCGGAGTATGTCCGCTCATTGTGCCGGCGGTCTCAGTGGCCGTCGGGATGTTTGAGGGCGCTACCTGGGGACCGCTGTTCAGCCTGATTCTCGGCATCTTCACGGATATGGCCTTTGTGGAGAATACCATATTCTTTACTCTGAGTCTTCCGCTGCTTAGCTTCGCAGCCGCCTTCGTTTCAAACTTTTATATCAACCGTCGCTTTTTTGCCTATATGGGCGCGGCTGCTGTCGGGCTTCTTCTGATCGGTCTGGGGCAGTTGCTGAAGACCTCGGCTGCTGATACTTATTCACGCGTGATGGTGACAACTGTCCTTCTGCAGACGCTCTGGTCTCTGCCCTTTGCAGCGCTTGTTTACGTTCCGCCCGCCCGGTTCAGCGGCGGGAGATTGTGATGATATTGTGATGAGGAGTTCAGATTGAAACATCTTGTAAAACCCGGCAGAGTGACTGCCATGATTATCCTTATGATTCTGATCCTGATCGTCTACTTCTACTTCCTCTATCAGCTTCAGATTGTTGAGGGAGAGCGGTACTATAACCAAAGCAATGAGATCACCAGTGCTCAGCGGCGTGTGACTGCTGCCCGCGGGAACATCCTTGACCGCTATGGGCGTATTCTCGTGAGCAACAAGGAGTGCTACAATCTCAAGGTTGACAATGTCAAGCTTTTTGCCAATGAGGATCCCAACGCCGTCATCCTGGAACTTGTGCACATGGTGGAAGGTTTTGGAGACGATTATACAGATGATCTCCCGGTGAGCCGGAAACCGCCCTTTACCTATGATCCAAATATGACTGCCATTCAGCGCACGATGCTGGAAGCGTACTTTGTCCGCCAGAAGCCGGACGGCCTCGCGGAGAATCCTTCTGCCGTGGAGCTGCTGAGTTTCATGCGCACCCGTTACGGAATCGATAACAGCTATTCCAGCGAGGACATGCGCGTGATCGCAGGTGTCCGCTATTCCATCAATGTCCGTTATGCCGTTAATACGGCGGAATACCTCTTCGTGGAAGACGCCAGCATGGAGCTCATCTCTTCCATCATGGAGAACAAGCTTGTCGGCATTGAAGTTCAGCGCGCCTATATCCGCAACTATGAGACCGAGTATGCAGCACATATCCTCGGCTATACAGGCCTCATGACCCAGGAGGAGTTTGAACGCTACTCCCTTCTCAACTACGCCAACGACGCCCTGGTCGGCAAGGATGGTGTAGAATACTCTTTCGAGGAATATCTCCACGGCAGAGACGGTACGGTGGAGGAGATGCAGAACAGCGCCGGGACGGTTCTGAGCACCCAGTATCTCGAGGAACCGGAACCCGGTAATCATGTCTATCTGACCATCGACAAGGTGCTGCAGGAGCAGACGGAACGCATCCTCAACAACACTGTCAGCACCATGATTCTCAACCGAACCCAGGCACGTCTGGAGGGCATTGAGCGAGGAGATTACGACCCGGAGATGAAGGACGAGATCACCGGCGCCGCAGCAGTTGTGATCAAGGTTAATACAGGGGAACCTCTTGCATTGGCCAGCTGGCCCACCTACAACGTCTCCACCATTATGGAGAAGTACCAGGAACTGATGGAGACTCCCAATGCGCCTCTCTTTAACCGCGCTCTGATGGGCGCCTACGCTCCGGGATCCACCTTCAAGCCCTGTGTGGCCACTGCAGTTTTGACCGAGGGACAGATCAACACAGAGTATAAGATCAAATGCGAGGGTGTCTTCACGAAGTATGCCGCTGAAGGCTACGCACCGGAATGCTGGATCTGGAACAGCGTCAAGGGCGAGCACTATACCCACCCGGAAGAGAATGTCACGACTGCGCTTCGCGACTCCTGCAATTACTTTTTCTATTCTGTCGGCCATGACCTGGGCATCGACAAGATGGGCGAGTATGCCCATGCCTACGGACTGGGGGTCAGCACCGGGATAGAGCTGGTCGAGACCGTCGGCAATATGTCCAACGAAGCAAATCATGCGGACTACACAGGTACCGTGTGGCGTATCGGTGATACCATGCAGGCGGCCATTGGACAGTCGGACAGTATCTTTTCCCCGCTGCAGCTGGCTCAGTACTGCGCTACTGTGGCAAACTCCGGCACCCGTTATGCCGCGTCCATTCTCAAGACGGTCCGCAACTACGACTACAGCCGGAAGATCTATGAGCGCGAGCCGGAGATCCTGAACACCATCCGCTCTGCGGATTACAACTGGGCGGCCATCCATGAAGGGATGTATCTGGTTCTCAACGACTGGGGCAACGAGAAAAACGCCCTCTGGTGGGCGGACTGCCCGTGGATCTGCGCCGGAAAAACCGGGACTGCTCAGAAGGGTGAGAAGATTACCAACGACGGTATTTTCCTTGTTTACGGGCCTTATCGAGAGCCGGATGTCGCCATTGCGGTTGTGGTGGAACGCGGAGGTTCCGGTGCAGACGTGCAGGGGATAGCCCGACGTATCATGGATGCGTACATCAATATCTGCTCCTATTCCGACTCCTCAGAGGAAGAAATGGCCCTGCTTCGATAAAAATCGGGCAGAAACACAGAGAAAAGCACAAAAAATGATTGCATCTTTGACAGTATTCCGGTATAATAAACCAATTGGATGACGAACTGAGATGGAGAGCGGAACTGAAAACGGAGACAGGAGACTTTGATCGGAGGAGATCTATGAACATTGCCTTGATGGCGCACGATAGAAAAAAGGAACTGATGGTGCAGTTCTGCACAGCCTACTGCGGTATTCTCGCGGAGCACAGCCTGTGTGCTACCCACGTTACCGGAAAGCTGGTCGCGGAGGCGACCGGTTTGCCGATCACCCTTTATCTGCATGCTGATCAGGGAGGAGCCCAGCAGATTGCCTCACGGATCTCATACAATGAGATCGATCTGGTGCTTTTCTTCTGTGATCCGAATAATCCGAAGGGGTTTGACGACATCAACAAGGTGGAGCGCCTTTGCGACTATCATCAGATCCCGTTCGCGACGAATGCCGCCACGGCGGAGGTCCTGGTTCAGGGACTGCGTCGGGGCGACTTCGACTGGAGGAATATCGTAAACCCGCAGCGGAGATAATGCTTAAACGGAGATGAATTCTTAGTTCTTAGTGATGTTTCTTTCGCTAAGAACTTAATTTATGGAGTCTGAACAATGAGTAACAACAGCAAAGTAAAACCGCGCACGCTCTCCGGCTTTATGGAACTTCTGCCGGAGGATCAGGTCAGGATGGAACGCATGATGCAGATTCTTCGCGAGACCTATTCGCTTTTTGCCTTTACCCCGCTGGACACCCCGGTGATCGAGTCCTCCGAGGTCCTTCTGGCTAAGGGCGGCGGAGAGACCGAAAAGCAGATCTACCGTTTCCAGAAGGGTGACAGCGATCTTGCGCTCCGCTTTGACCTGACGGTTCCCCTGGCAAAGTATGTCGCGGCCAATTACGCCGAACTCTCTTTTCCCTTCCGACGCTATCAGATTGGCAAGGTCTACCGCGGAGAGCGGGCTCAGCGCGGTCGCTTCCGGGAGTTCTATCAGGCGGATATCGACGTCATCGGCGACGGCAGACTGGATATTCTGAATGAAGCGGAGATCCCCGCCATCATTTTCACTGCCTTCCGGCGCCTCGGACTGCAGCGTTTCTGCATCCGCGTCAACAACCGTAAGCTTCTCAATGGCTTCTACCGTATGAACGGCATGGAGGAGAAGGCCGGAGACATCATGCGCACGGTGGACAAGCTCGACAAGATCGGCGAGGTGAAGGTCAAGCAGCTTCTGATCGAGGAGCTCGCCATGAGACCCTACAAGGCGGAGAATGTGCTGGACTTTATGGCCATACGCGGAACAAACGAAGAAATCCTGACACGCCTGGAGGCTTACCGCGGCATGGACAGCCTCTTTGATGAAGGCCTTGAAGAGCTGCGGACGGTTACGCGTTATCTCTCGGATTTTGGCGTGCCGGAAGAGAACTTCGCTGTCGACCTGACCATTGCCCGTGGACTCGACTACTATACCGGCACCGTCTATGAGACTTCTCTTCTCGACCATCCTGAGATCGGCTCCGTCTGCTCCGGCGGCCGCTATGATAATCTGGCGGAGTACTACACGGACAGACAGCTGCCCGGAGTCGGGATCTCCATCGGTTTGACGAGGCTCTTCTATGTTCTTCAGGAGCAGAAGCTTCTCTCTGATGAGCTGCTGACCGCTCCCTGCGATGTTCTGGTGCTTCCGATGACCTCAGACCTTGCTCCCGCTGTCTCTGCGGCGACTTCGCTGAGAGCGGCAGGACTCCGTACTCAGCTTTACGGCGAACAGAAAAAGTTCAAACAGAAGATGAGTTATGCGGATAAGATCCGTGTGCCTTTTGTGGTTCTGCTGGGAGAGGATGAGATTGCCGAGGGCCTGGTCTCGCTGAAGAACATGACGACAGGGGAGCAGTGCAAGCTTCCCGCTTCAGAAGCAGCGTCCATGGTTCTGGAATTTGTGAGAGAAAAGAACGCTCTGGCGCCCATCAGGGGCTGAGTGCTTCGAATGAAGGAGGATACAATCAGCATGCAGTCACGTACACATACCTGCGGAGAACTCCGCATAACAGATGTCGGGCGTCAGGTCCGGCTTGCCGGCTGGATGGAGAATGTCCGTGAGGTCGGAGGAAACCTGGCATTCGTTGTTGTCAGGGATTTTTATGGCACGACCCAGCTTGTCGTCGAGGATGAGGCCCTTCTCCGCCAGATCCGCTCCATCAACAAGGAGTCAACCATCAACGTCGAGGGCACAGTCCGCGAGCGCAAGAGCAAGAATCCCAATCTTCCCACCGGGGACATTGAAGTAGTTCCCGAAAAGATTACTGTCCTGGGGAAATGCCGCTACAATGAGCTGCCTTTTGAGATCAACCGCAGTCGCGAGGCGGATGAGACCACCCGTCTCAGATACCGGTATCTGGATTTGAGGAACCCTGCGGTCAAGCAGAACATCATCCTCCGCTGCCAGGTAATCGCTGCACTCCGCGCCGCCATGCTTGACCACGGCTTCCTCGAGATCACAACGCCCATCCTGACGGCCTCCTCCCCGGAGGGTGCCCGGGATTATCTGGTCCCTGCCCGCAAGCACCCCGGCAAGTTCTATGCTCTCCCGCAGGCGCCTCAGCAGTTCAAGCAGCTTCTCATGACATCCGGCTTCGACCGGTATTTCCAGATTGCCCCCTGTTTCAGGGACGAGGATGCCCGCGGCGACCGCAGCCCCGGCGAGTTCTACCAGCTGGATATGGAGATGGCTTTCGCTTCCCAGGAGGATGTTTTTGTCATCCTTGAGGACGTGCTTCCTCCCATATTTGCCAAATACGGCAAATATGACTGTGCCTCCTCGGCGCCCTTCCGCCGCATCTCCTATAATGACGCCCTTGAGACCTGGGGCTCGGACAAGCCCGACCTGCGCATCGACCTGACTGCCCGGGACGTCACCGACCTGGTTCAGAACTGCGGCTTTGAACCCTTCCGGGATAACGGCCCGGTCAAGGCGGTCCCGGTCTCCGGCTGCACCCTCACCCGCAAGCAGATCGACAAGCTCTGTGCGGATGTCGAGGTCCAGGCCGGTGCGAAGCCCTATTGGTTCCGTGTGGATGAAAACGGTGCTCTCGCAGGCGGTGTCGCGAAGTTTATTACCGAGGAAGTAAAGGCTGCCCTGACGCTTCAGCCGGACACGCTTGTTCTGCTCACTGCTGGCAAGGGCGGACTGGCTCAGAAGACTGCCGGTGTTGTGATCAAAACATTCGGTGCGGCGGTCCCGGGACATATGGACAGAGAAAAGTATGAATTCTGCTGGATTGTGGATTTCCCCATGTACGAGATCGGGGAGGAATCCGGCGAGCTTGAGTTCTGCCACAATCCCTTCTCCATGCCGGCCGGCGGCCTTGAGGTCCTGCTTCAGGCGGAACGCGGTGAAGTGGACCCCCTCACCATCACGGCTGACCAGTACGACCTGGTCTGCAACGGGGTTGAACTCTCTTCCGGGGCTGTCCGAAACCATGACCCCGAGATCATGATCAAGGCCTTCGAGATGGTCCGTCTCGGTGAAGAGGATGTGAAGAAGAAGTTCCCTGCCATGTATAACGCCTTTTGCTACGGTGCACCTCCCCATGCAGGTATTGCCCCGGGTGTGGACCGCATGGTCATGCTCCTCGCCGGCGAAGACAGCATCCGAGAGATCATCCCGTTCCCGATGAATAAGAGCGCTCAGGACGTCATGATGGGTGCCCCTTCCGAAGTTACCCAGAAGCAGCTCGACGAGCTCCATATCTCCATCAGAGAGTAATACCAGGCACATATTTGCCGGAGAGACTACTATGTATTCCAACATCAGAAGCCTCGGCGTAACCGGCATTGGCGGCTATGAGGTGGGCGTTGAGGTCTATATCTCCAACGGCCTTCCGGCCTTCGATGTCGTCGGCCTGCCGGATGCCGCCGTACGGGAATCCAGAGAACGGGTTCGCGCCGCGATCAAGAATAACGGCTTTAAATTCCCGGTCAGCCGCATGACGGTCAATCTCGCTCCGGCGGATCAGAAAAAGGCAGGGACCATCTATGACCTGCCCATGCTGATCGGCATTCTGTCTGCCTGCGGGGACCTGCGCAGCCCGGAAGGTGACTGCGCCTTTGTCGGTGAACTTTCCCTGACCGGAGAGCTGCGCCCCATCGCAGGCGCTTTGCCAATGGCAATTGCCGCCATGCGCTGCGGGATCCGGGAACTCTTCCTTCCGGAGGAGAACGCAGCGGAGGCTGCCTATGCAGATGAGCTTCGGGTCTATCCCGTGCGGAATGTCAGACAGCTGCTCCGGCACCTTTCCGGTGAGGAGAAGATTGTGCCTGCCTCCGCACCCGATTCTTCCCGGGAACTTGGGGCTCTTCCTGATTTTGCTGATGTCATGGGCCAGGAGGATGTGAAACGTGCCTTTGAGATTGCAGCGGCAGGCGGACATAATATTCTGATTGTTGGCCCGCCAGGTTCCGGTAAGTCCATGATGGCCAGGAGACTGCCGGGCATTCTCCCGGATATGAGCAGGGAAGAGATCATCCAGACGACGGAGATCCATTCTGTTGCCGGCCTGACAGACCGCAGGAATCCGCTGGTCTCTGTCCGTCCCTTCCGCTCGCCCCATCACAGCGTTTCAGCTGCGGGCCTAGCAGGCGGAGGCACCGTTGCCAGACCGGGAGAAATCAGCCTTGCCCACAACGGAGTGCTCTTTCTGGATGAGCTTCCGGAGTTCCGCAGCGATGTGCTGGAAGTCCTGCGGCAGCCGCTCGAGGACGGACAGGTGACCGTCTCCCGGGTTTCCGGCTCCGTGACCTTTCCCAGCCGCTTTATGCTGGTCTGTGCGATGAATCCCTGCCGCTGCGGCTGGTACGGTCATCCTTCAGGGCGTTGCCACTGCTCTCTGAATGAAATCCGGCGCTACCAGAGCAGAGTTTCCGGACCGCTGCTGGACAGAATTGATCTGATCCTCGAGGCTCCTGCTCTCGAATATGAAGAGC
>ODAI014170948.1_pt1 | contig 11445 bp, 21 predicted proteins | sample 1539321 | NCBI WGS metagenome assembly ODAI01 (sample SAMN02144231, study PRJEB22623) | gut metagenome | biome: sheep rumen | host: Ovis aries | place: New Zealand
CAAGAAATAAAGTAATAAAAAAATAATGTTTGAAAAACATTGATTTACAGCACTTTATAAGATTTTATAAAACACGAAGAAAAAATATAAAAACTACCAAAACTACCTTATACTCAAGACTAGAGTAAATATAGCCGTAAGCTGTAACCGCTGATAATAGCAAGCTACAGCTTATTTATTTTTTAAAAAATAAACCAAAATAATGCAATTTTAATGCAACTAGAAATTTAATGTAATTCTAGTTGCATTATTTGATAGTTAATACTTTTGTCAACTTCATTATTTCTGTATTTATCAAAAATGGTTGTGTAAGTATTAATTGTTGTAGAAACATTTTTATGACCTAATAATTTTTGTAATATATGTGCTGGCATTCCACTTTCTATACACCTAGTTGCATAAGTGTGTCTAAGCATATGCATGTTTACTTTACTTTCTAATTTTCCTTTTGAATTTTTCTCTAGTTTTATTTTATTTTTTGTACATAATCGTTTGAAGAAACAATTAATATTAGCAGCAGAAAAGAGCGTTTGATTACGTGTAGTGAAAATTAAATTATATGGATTAGGCTGCATATTTTTAATAGCATCTTCCAATTCAGTTTTAAATAAAGAAGTGATTGGTATATTTCTTTTTGAATTGTATGTTTTAGTCGATTTTCCTAAAATAACATTGCTATTTTTATCTCTTGTTAATGATCTAGTTATATGAATTTCATTATTTTTAAAATCAATATCATCTGGAGTTAATGCAAGTATTTCTCCGATTCTCATTCCAGAAAACATAGCAATAGTATAGATATTTTTATATTTATCGTTTTGTATTGCATTAATCAATTGTTTTTGCTCATCAATAGAAAATGCGTCAACTTCTTTTGTTTCTTTCTCTGATTTTGGAACGATTACATTTATCATTGGATTTTTATAAATATAATCTCTTTTTAAGGATTCATTAAATATCAGGTTTAATAGAATATTTATTTTTTCTATATATGAATTAGATAGATTTGTTATACTGTTGTAAAATAGTTGTATTTCTCTATAAGTAACTTTTTGTATTTTCATATCTCCAAGCAAACTATTCTTAATTTTATTTAGTGAATGTGATAAAGAATTATATGATGTTTCTTTAATTATATTTGTACTTAATTTTGTATCTAGGATTTCTAAACCTAATTCATAAACAGTAATATTATTTTTATCTATAATAGTATTTTGTTGTACTTTTGCCAAAGCATCTGTCATTTTTTCTTTAACTTCTTTTCTAGTGCTTCCATAAACAGATTTACGATTTAATTTTCCATCTGCTTTTCTTCCTGCTGTAAATTGACCAACCCATTTATTTAGTTTTTCACTATAATAGATTGTGCCGTTCGCCATTTCCACGTTTTGCCATGATTTTCCTCCTTGTATAAAAAGAGATAAGTATTGCTACTTATCTTTGGTTTTAATTAAAATAAATCATCTGTATTTATAGTTTGAATTTTATCGGTATTATTGTAATAGTAATAGTCAAACATATTTGATAATTGTGTTTTTGTTATATTATATTTTTTTAACCAACTTAAAAAAGCATCATACTGTTCTTGTTCTTCCTTTGTATCATTTCTTGATAATTGAAGTATGTCTGCACGCTCATCATTTATGCTTTCGTCTTCATAAGTCATTAATGTACCAACTAAGGTATTTAAAATTCTTTGTATTCTAATGCCTTCTCTTTCATTTTCAAAAATAACATAAACACAGTTATCTGAATAAGTTGGAGAACTTAATGAAATAATTTTTTCCAGTTTTATATTGTAATTTTCCTTTTGAAACATCTCAAGTAATTCTGCATCGTTCATCTTTGAACCATCAATTGAATATGTCTTAGTTTCATTTTGAGATGTGTTTTTTATAATAATAAATGAAACTAAAATTGTGGTTAAAACTAAAATTACAACACTTAATGTTATAATTATAATTGTTTGCTTTTTCATAGAAACCTCCTTATTTATTCATTTCAAATTTTCCTATATATTTGCCTAAAATTTTTATTTGTGTATTTTTATCATATATTTGTGTTTTAAAGCTATCATCTGTTGACATAGGTTCTAATATGATAAAGTCGCCTTGTCTAGAAAATCTTTTTAATGTTGCTTCGAATCCATTTACAAGAATTGCTGCAATTTCACCATCTTCTACAATGTCCTGTTTTCTAATTAATGCATAAGCACCATTACGAATTTCTTTATTCATTGACTCTCCATTAACTTTTAAAAAGAAACATTCATCTGGATTGATTATTCCAAATAGATTTGGATCAATAGGTAGATATCCTTCTAAACATTCTTCAGCCCAGTTTGGTATACCTGCTGATATTTTGCCGTACACTGGACACATGTGGAATTTTTTATTATTCGAAATATTTTTTTCTTTTTTGGGTAATTCTCCATGGTATCTAAAATTTAAGTGAACAATTATATTTCTTAATAATTCTTTTTCACTAATTGGTAAGTTTTGAAGATATTTGTCTAAGATTTCGCCAATTGGGGTATTAGGATGTGTATTAATATAATTTAATGTTGCACTAATTATTTTTGTTTCATCTTCGGTTCTATTATAATTTAATACAAGTTTATCAATCTCTTCAAATTCATTGTAATTTTTATAAATACTATTTCCCATAAGATAATCCATTGTACAGTCAAATAACTCGCATAATTTATATTTAATTTCATCTTTAGGAATACTATAATTAGATTCATAGTTAGCAATAGCTGTATCATTTTTTAAACCTAAATATAGTGCTAAATCTTTTTGAGTCCAACCTTTTTCAAGACGCATTCTTTTTATTCTTTCACCAACAGTTTCCATAAAAACCTCCTTCTTAAAATTATAACTCAATTTAATTGAATTATATCAAAAAAATTTTTGCTTGTAAATACTTATATTTCAACTTTTTTGAATATAACTTCAAAAAAGTTGAAAAAAAGTTTTAAAAAAGTATTGACACATTCAAAAAAGTTGTATATACTGTGTTCAAGAAAATTGAGGAAAGGAGGGCAAGTATGAATAAATATTCGAGGTATGTAAAAACGGAAGAATTAAGAAAAGCAAGAGTTAAAAAGAAAAAAGACTACAAAGATATGGCTATAGAGCTAGGCTTTAAAAGCCCAATAAGTTATTATAACCTAGAAGTGGGCATAGTAGAACCAAAAATAAGTCAAATGACAAAAGTATCTAAAATTTTAGGCGGACCAATAGGAAAATTTTTTAATTTGCAACTTCAAGAAAATTGAATATAAGAGGTGAGAGAATTGAAAGAAAGAAAACCAACTAAAAACTACTCCGATTTACCAGATACAATTACACCTTTTGATTATGCAGAATGGAGAGGGGTAGGAGAAAACACAGCAAGAGAGATATTCAATAGTAAAGGATTTCCAAGATTAAAAGGAACAGGAGTAAAACAACTAGCAGATAAAAGGAGAGTTTTACTATATGAATTAGGATTAACAGATGAGCAAATGGCAGAAGTGCTAAAAGAAATGGCACGAGCAATTATTTAATGAAAGAAGGTGAACAAAAGATGGCATATCCAGAATTATATCTAAATTTAAATTATAATCAAAAAATTATATTCTCAATAACTATTATAGCAATAGTTATAACTATCCAAATTTTAGTGAGATTAAAAAATAAGGCGTCAAAAAAGTGTAATAGACAAATTATATGTCAAAGACCTAAAAAGACATTTTCAGCTAGAAATTTTATCTCAAACTATGATGAATTTATAAAAGAAAACACAAAAGGCATGACACTATATGAAGTAAAAGATTTTATAAAAAATGTCGATTTAGAAATATACAGATTAGTGATGAAAGGGGTGAGATAATGGACAGATTGGACAAGCTATATATAGCTAATCAAATTAGAAAAGCAGAATTATATGCATCAGTAAGACCTGTACGCAAAAAAAGAGAACTAGCACTGTCTGGCAAACGTAACTAGTTCAAAAATGCAAATTATAAAAGCATTCTATATTTTTATATTAACATAAAATTATAGAAATTGCAAGAGAGGAGTACAAATGAAAGTAAAAAATTATAAAAATATTCACACTGGAGAAATTGTAGCTGATGAAGATGCAGAACTATATGCATTAGAAAAATTAGGTGTAACAGTAACTGCTGAAAAAGGAATATTAACATCTGAACAAAGGGAATTTATGGATGCAACAAAAGAATGGTATTTCAGTGGGGACTGGGTTACAGAATTGGAGGAAATTGAATAATGGAAGAAAATAAATATTCTGAAATAATCAAAGGTTATACATTTGAACAACTAGTATATGAAAGAGCAATTTTAGAAAAAGAAAAAGCTAATTTATATGTAAAAGATAAAGAGTTAAGTAATGAATTTAAAAGAAGATTGGAGGAAAAATAATGAGTAGGTTAATAGGAATTATGGGAGAACCCGGTAGTGGAAAAACTACAAGTTTAAGGAGTTTAAATCCTGATGAAACATATTACATAGATTGTGATGGGAAAGGCTTAAATTGGAAAAGTTGGAGAGAACAATACAATGAAGAAAAGAAAAATTACTATAAAACGTCTAATCCAAATACTGTAAGAAGTTTGTTAAGTAATGTAAATGAAAAAGCACCACAGATAAAAACAATAATAATTGATACATTAAATAATTTAATGGTATCAGAAGAAATGCGTAGATGTAAAGAAAAAGGTTATGACAAATGGATGGATTTAGCTCAATCAGTTTGGGATATAGTAGATGACTCATTAAAATTAAGAGAAGACTTAACAGTTATAATTTTATTTCATATACAGAAAGATGAAGAAACAGGATTTGTAAGAATAAAAACAAATGGTAGAAAAACTGAAAAAAATAACATAGATTCTAAATTTAACATTTTATTCTATGCAAAAGAAATTGAAGGAAAATACTTTTTTGAAACAAATGCTAGTAATAGCACAGCGAGAACTCCGTTTGGAGCTTTTGAAGAAAAACAAATAGACAATGATATGTCAAAAATATTAGAAATATTAAAAGAATTTTAAGGAGGAATTTTATTATGAAAAAATTAGATAGTTTTGAAAAGACAAATGCTTATGGAGATTTTGAAACATTAAAAGCGGGAGGATATAAATGCTTAATTAAAAAGGTTGAGTGTAATACAAGCTCAAATGGAAAAGAATTTTTAAAAATTAGTTTTGATATTGCGGAAGGCGAACACAAAGATTTTTACAGTAAAAAATATTTAAATGATCAAAGACCAGATAAAAAGTGGAGTGGTGTATGGACTGTATTTACTGAAGGATATGAAGCAGGAAGCACAAATCCAAAATTCAAAGGACTTGTTACAAGTGTTGAAGAATCAAACTCTGGATATAAATTTGATTGGAACGAACAAACATTAGTAAATAAAAAAGTAGGTTTAGTATTTAGAGAAGAAGAATTTACAGCTTTAGATGGTTCAATAAAATCAGCAGTGAAACCATTCTATGCAGTTTCCTATGATAAAGCTGAAGAAGTTAATATACCAAAACCAAAAGTATTAGAACAAAAAAGTGAAATGACATTCGAAACAGACTATGCAGCAAACAATGATGACCTTCCTTTTTAGTAGAGTTTAAATAACTCTACTAAAGAAAAGGGGTGAAGAAGTGGAAGAAGAATTTGAAAACTTAGGAAAAGAAGAACTTTTAACTAGAAGTGTAATAGAAACTGTGATTATGACTCCGAATGTGGAGATAAGAGAAAGATTATTAGCAAAGTTAGAATCAAGAGCTAAAGAACTGAAAATAAGTCCAAATTTTAAAAGACTATACAAAACAATACAAGCTGAAATAATACAAGCCAAAAAGCAAATAAACAGTTATGAAACTGAATTTACAAACGCACCTATAAAATTAAAATGTAAAAATTATATTTGTAATGATTTGGGCGTTACAAAAACAGAATTTAACCAAGTATTGATGACTGCACTTGATACTGTGGTTTGTACGCATCCGATATTACCAGTTGAAAGATTAATAAATATTGATACAAATACAGAAAAAGTGAAATTAGCTTTCTATAAAGACAAAAGGTGGCAAACAGTAATTGCTGAAAAAAATACTTTAGCAAGTAAAAATAAAATACTTCAATTAGCAAATACAGGAATAGAAGTAAATGAAAATAATGCAAAAGAATTGATTACATATATATCAGATTTGTTATCTGTTAATACTGAAAAAATCCCATGTAATAAAGCTATAACTCATTTAGGATGGGTTGAAGATGATTTTATACCATTTACGGAAGATTATAAATTTGATGGAGATAGAAGCTTTGAATCAGTATTTAAAGATGTACATTGTAAAGGCGATTACGAATTATGGAAAGAAAAAATTAAAAAGTTAAGAAGTAAAAGTGAAACATTACATTTTATTATAGCTTCAAGTTTTGCAAGTGTATTAGTAGAATTGTTACACATAAATCCTTTTATGGTGCATTTATGGGGAAAAAGTGGTACAGGAAAATCAGTATCTCTAATAGTTGCAATGTCAATTTGGGGAAATCCAAAAATAGGACATCTTGTAAAAAATCTTAATAGTACAAATGTTGGATTAGAAAGATTAAGTGCTTTTTTAAACAATATTCCATTTGCAGGAGATGAATTACAAGCTATAAAAAACAAATATACAGATTTTAATGAACTTATATATAAATTGACACAAGGTGAAGGAAAATCAAGAGGAACAATAGATGGCGGTATTGCAGAGCAATTAAAATGGAATTGTGCATTTTTAACTACTGGGGAAGAACCAATTACATCAGAATATTCAAAAGAAGGTGTAAAAAATAGGGTTATAGAAATAGAAGAAAATAATCCGATAATTGAAAATGGAAAAGAAATTGTGAATTTTTTATCACAAAATTATGGATTTGCAGGTAGAGATTTCATTGAATGCTTACCAAGTAAAGAGGAATTACAAAAACGACATACTGAAATATTCAATATTCTTAATAAAAAATATAAAAGCACAGGAAAGCAAACTAATGCAATAGCTACAGTATTGTTAGCTGATGAGTTGGTTAGCAAACAAATTTTGAATGATGATCCTTTAACCATAGAACAAGCCGAAAAATATTTTACTAAAGATATTGATGAGGCTGAAAGAATTTACAACTTAATTCTTGACTGGTTATTTGCCAATATTAATAAATTTGAAGGATATTCAACAGTTGAAAATTGGGGGAAATATGTGGCAATAGGTGAAGAAGATTGTAGAGAAATTCAATGTTTTTATATGAATACAAAAATACTTAAAGATTTCTTAAGTAGCAATAATATTAGCTTTAATGGAATTAAAAATAAATTATTAGATAAAGGAATTTTAGAAAAAAATTCATCTGGAAGGTTTACACATCAAACAACTGTAAATGGGAAAATGCAGAATTTAATTAAATTTAACATAATAAAAGAAAATAACGAGTTAGAATTACCTTTTTAAAAACCTTACGTAACTTACAAAAAAAATGGTTTGTAAGGAAAATGTAAGGGCGTAAAATCCGCCCTACTCTAGTAACTTATATAAAAAACTTACAAACTTACATAAAAAACTATATATAGTATATATGCAAAAAAAAATGAAAAAATCAAAATATTTTTTTTCTTATATATACTATATATTTCTAAAATTACGTAAGTTTGTAAGGGAAAATTTTGAAAGCTTAGAGCGGTAGTAGTTACAAGACCTTACGTTTTCCATACGTAGCGTAAGGGGATTAGAAAAAAGTAAGGGAAAATTTATAGAAAGGAGACAGATTGTATGGAAGAAATTAAAAATCCAAGTGACCAATTACTAAATTATGCTACAGAGGTAATTTGTGTAATTAATAAAATAAAAGAGGAAAATCCTACATTCTCAGTGAATGAAATAATACAAATATTAGATATAGCTACAAAGGATATTCAAAATGATATTTTATGGAGGAAACCACAATGACATCAGAACAAATAATACAAGATGCAACACAAAATAAAGAAATGAAAAATTATAGCTTATTGGATATGCATTTGTATTTAGTAATTAAGCAAATATTATTAATGTACTTTAATAAACAAATATCTAAAGAACAGGCTAATATTCAAAAGCAAAAAGCAGTAAAAATTTATGAAGATAATAAAAAACAATATGAATTTATGGAAAGTATGTGGAAAGAACACATTGAAAATATTATACCTACAGAAAATTTAAGAGTCAGACTAAGAAAACAATTACATTCTAATACAGAAATATCAGAAATATTAAATACATCTATTGAATTAATAGAAATTTATTCTAAAGAAAAATTCACATAAAGAAAATTCACATAGGAGAAAAAACATATGAACAATAAGATTTTAGGAAATAACTTTGAAAAAGAGATGGCTGAACTTCTAAAGAAAAAAGGATATTGGGTGCATTTAATAACACCAGCTAGATATACAGGAAGTCAGCCGGCAGATATTATAGCTGTTAAGAATAATAAAGCAATACTAATTGATTGCAAAACTTGTGGAACTCATTTATTTCCAATACATAGAATAGAGCAAAATCAAAGATTGGCTTTTAAAAAGTTTATAAATTGTGGAAATAGTGATTACTTTTTGGCTATTAAATATAATAAAAAAATATATTTTATAAATTTAAAGGATGTTGATTTTAATGAAAAATATATAGATTTAACGGAGGAAAAATGAAGATTATAGTTGGAAATAACATAAGAATAAAAAATCCTACTGAACAAATAAAAGATTATGCTGAAGAAAACTTAGTAATGAAAAATCCGCAATATGATCAACTAGAGAGATTAGGAAAATGGACAGGTAATACGCCTAGATATTTGGTTTGGTATGAAATAGATGGAGAAGATTTGATATTACCTTTTGGATGTTTGCAAGATTTATTTAAAATGATTCCTACTGAAATATTTGAGAATCGAATAATTAATGGAGAAAAATTAACTTACAAAAGTAATATAAAATTGTTTGACTATCAAGAAAAAGTAGTAAATGAAGCTTTAAACAAGAGAAATGGAATTATTGTTATGCCAGCAGGTAGTGGTAAGACACAAACAGCACTAGAATTGATAGCGAGATTAGGATTAAAAACACTTTGGATAACACACACCATTGATTTATTAAATCAATCATGTGATAGAGCAAAAAACAATATAGAGAATGTTGGACTTGGAAAAATAGCAAATGGAAAGGTTGAAATAGGGACACATATAACATTTGCAACAGTACAAACATTAAAAGCTATTGATTTACAAGAATATGCAGATACGTGGGATTGTATTGTAGTAGATGAGGCTCATAGAATTTGTGGTACACCTGCAAGTACAGGAATGTTTTATAAAGTAATCAACAAATTAATTGCTAGATATAAATTCGGATTAACTGCTACACCATACAGAAATGTAAAAGGTACTGAAAAGGCAATGTTTAGTCTATTAGGTAATACAATCGTTGAAATTGATAAAAGTGTTGTGGCAGACAGAATTGTACAAGCTACTATATATAAAATAAAAACAAATTATGAAGATATTCCAGATGATTGTATTGAATATGATGGAACTTTAAAATATAGCACATTAACAACAGCTTTATCAGAGGATATTGAAAGAAATAAATTGATTCTAGATTTATTGAAGCAATGTAAAGATAAATATACTTTAGTTTTAGCTGATAGAGTAAGTCAATTATATTATTTACAAGAAAAGATAGGATATGGAAATGTAATTGATGGAAAAACCAAAAAGCAAATTAGAGAAAATTCAATACAGGAAATTAGAGACGGAAAAGAAAAAGCTTTATTTGCTACATATGGTTTAGCAAAAGAAGGATTAGATATACCTAGATTAAGTAGATTGATTTTAGCTAGCCCGCACAGAGATAAAGCAACAATAATTCAAAGTGTTGGAAGAATTGAAAGAAGATTTGAAGATAAGACAAATCCTATAGTTTATGATTTAGTTGATCCAATACTCTATTATGAGAATATGTGGAGAAGTAGGAAAAGTTATTATAAGAAAAACGGAAATAGAATTATTGAGTGAAAGGAGAAACAAAAGATGTGTAAGAATTATAGTTTTGATTGCAAAGAAGAAAGTTGTGGGTGTGAAGGATGCGGATTTTATGAAAAGCCAAAAGCAAAAAAAGATGTTGCATACTGTATGAACGAAAACTGTGCAACAAAAGAAGAATGCGACAGATATTATGAACATTATAAATACGACAACATAAGAGAACATGAATTTATTATGAAATGTGAGGAGTATCAAGGATGAGTATTTTAGTAAGAATAATAATATTAATTTTGCTAATATTCCTGGGCGGATTCTGCGCTGGAATGTTAACAGGGTTACATATCAAAGATAAATATAAACCAAAACACAGGAGGAAATTATGGACAAAATAATAAACCTATTATTTGGATATTGGTATAAAGCACCATTGCTATTTAGTACTTTTGACTGGGCAATGTGTGTTGGACAGTTAGCACTACTAAAATGGTGTATAGATACATTAAAAGGAGGTACAAATGCTAAAACAAGAGGAAGCAATAAAAATAGATTGTAGAACTGATGTAATGAAGTTTATAAAGAAAAGATTAGATGATATGACAGTAGCGGATTTTTATAGTGCAGAAGAGTATGAGTTAATAAGAAAAGAATACACAGAAATGGCAGAAATGGTAAGAGATAAAGATAAGTTGATTGATCTAAAAGAAAAACATAAGCAAGGTAGAAATAAAAATGTTAGCAAGTATTTTAAAGTTGACAGATAAATACAGAATGGAGATGAAATGTATATGGAAGACAAAACATTTTATGACATACAGAAAGAAGAATACAAAAAGAACATAAAAATAATAAAAGTGAAATTAGTTGATGAATGGTATGGCTATACCATAAAAACAAAAATCATTGATAATAACAGAATAATTAAGAAACAAACATTAAAACAACATTGCTTGACTGCACCAAACGAAGATGAACTTGAAAGAAGAGTAGAAGCAGAACTAGATTACTATATATATTCAAAAATTAAGGACAAGTGCGCAGACTATGTTGTTAAAAAATATAATGAAAAACTACAGGAGGAATTGGAATGAGTGTATTTATGAGAGAAGAAGAAAAGAAAGCTATTGGACATTTAAAAAGTTTTTTAAATATACCAGAGTATGTTTGGATTAAAGAAAGTGAACTTTTAATGGTAAATATAAAAATAGTTTTAAATCTAATAGAAAACCAACAAAAAGAACTAAACACCTTAAAAGAAATTGAACAGCTACACCAAGAAGAAAATGGAAAGTTAAGAGTAGAATTTGAAAAAGTATATGAAGACAATTTAACTTTAGCAAAAGAATTAGAACAAGAAAAAGAAAAGAATAAAGAATATGAAAAAATG
>ODAI014482333.1_pt1 | contig 11445 bp, 10 predicted proteins | sample 1539321 | NCBI WGS metagenome assembly ODAI01 (sample SAMN02144231, study PRJEB22623) | gut metagenome | biome: sheep rumen | host: Ovis aries | place: New Zealand
AACCTGCTTTCTGTCACCTGGATGGATGATATCGACGAGCCCGGCTGGTATGTCGGCTGCATGCTGGGCGAGGACTGGATCGAGGACTCCTGGGGCGGCACCCTTCCGCAGGAAGGAAACACCCTGCACGGCACGCTTCTCTCTTCCGGAAGCAAGGACGATATTATCGTCACCGTTTCCGAGGAGGGCGAAGACGGCATCATTCTCGAAGTCGAAGATGGAGAGACCTACCATCTCGCCTCCATGGGAGATATGACGGCCAGCATCATGGTGACGATCAACACAGAGGGCTGGGGCATGATCGGTTACGAGCCGGGCGAGACCAAGCCTGTACTTGATCCCGATGAGCCCTATCAGTCTGCACAGATCAATCTGGGCGAGCCTGAGACCTACACCTTTGCCGCGGCGCCCGAGGCAGGCAGCCTGTTCGTGAAGTGGACGAAGGACGGCGAGGACTTCTCCACGGAGCCGGTCATCACCGTGCTGCTGGACGAAAGCGCAGACTTTGCTGCCGTGTTTGAGGAAGACCCCGACTGGCAGAACCCGGCGGAGGACTTCATCGGAGAGTACCAGTGCGACCGTGCCAGCGCCACGGTGGAGTGCATTGGGTATGATGAAACATGGATCACCATTGAATGGAGCGGCAGCGCCGCTGAGCTGGCACGCTGGGATATCGTCGGGCGCGTAAACCCCGGGACGATGACCATCGAATACTCCGGCGTCACCAAGTCCATCGTGACTTATGATGAAAACGGAGATATCGTCAGCCAGGAGCCGGAGTACGAGGACGGCACCGGCATCATCACCTTTAATGACGACGGAACCTTTACCTGGCATGAGGATCAGTCCGCGTATGGGACAGACATGGTGTTTGAGCAGCTGCCGGAGCAGGCAGAGTGACACTTAACACACTTAATTGGTTTTTCTCCTGGCACTCTCCCGGAAACGGGAGGGTGCCTTTTTATTTAAGGAATACAAATCAATCTTTCTGTTTCAAGCATTATAATTCCCCTCCGGCATCGTCTTTACCGGTTCGCCAGTTCCTCGCAGACCGCCTCCCAGGAGACGCCCTTTTCCACCATCAGCACCATCAGATGGTAGAGCAGGTCCGCGATCTCATAACGCACTTCCTCGGGGTCCGGATTCTTGGCCGCGATCACGGTCTCCGCCGCTTCCTCCCCGATCTTCTTTAAGATCTTGTCCAGCCCCTTGTCAAACAGGTAATTCGTGTAGGAGCCCTCCTTCGGGTGAACGCGGCGGTCCTGAATGACGCCGTAGACCTCCTCGAATACCTGCATCGGATTCTTTTCCTTCGGGCCCCGCTCCAGGAAGGTGCGGTAGAAGCAGCTGCGGTTTCCGGTGTGGCAGGCCGCGCCGATCTGGATGACCCGCGCCAGGATGGTATCCTGGTCGCAGTCGATCTTCAGCTCGCGCACATACTGGTAATGGCCGGAGGTGTCTCCCTTGACCCAGAGCTCCTGCCTGCTGCGGCTGTAGTAGGTCATCCGGCCTGTGCGCACGGTGTGGTCAAAAGCCTCCTCGTTCATCCAGGCGACCATGAGGACCTCGTCGCTGCGCGCATCCTGCACGACGACGGGCACAAGGCCGTCGCTCCCCAGCTTCAGGTCCGCCCAGGAGATCGTGCTCTCCGGCACCTCCATCTGCAGCCCCTTCGCCGCAAGATCCTCTTTCATCGAGAGGATGGGGGACTTCGGATCCCGGAGAATCTCCTCCGCAAGACCGCTCACCGTCTCTTCGCCCAGGATCTCCTCCCGCTCATCCCCGGTGAGCATCTTTTCGCCGTCCACCAGGAAGATGCGCGGCATGTCCCCGAGGGCGGCGCAGTCGGCGCCGGCCTGCCGCCAGAGAAGGAAATCCGTCATCAGGATGACTTCCCCGGCACATCTGCGGATCAGCTCGCCCGTCTCCTGGTCGATCACGTTATCGCGGCGCAGATCGATGCAGACCGCGATCTTCTCCTTGCCGAACCTTGCGCTCACCTCTTCGAGCATGGCGAGGTTCGTTTCCTTTGCGTAGTTGAGCACGGCTTTTTTGCAGCCCGCGTAGAGGATCTTCTTCACATCCTCGGGGCGCTTGATGTTCCCCGCGCCGTAGACCGGGATATCCGTGGTCCTCGTGATCTGCCGGATGATATCCAGCGACCGGTCATGCTCGGCGTCGCCCTCGGACCGGTCAAAGATGAGGATCGCGTCGGCGCCTCCCCGGGCCAGTTCGCCGGCCAGGGCAACGGCGTCCCCGCTTCCGAAGGGTTCGTCCGCGGACAGGTCCCGGACAGCCTGTCCCTGATGAAGGACGATACGGGAGATCAGTTTTTTGGCCATCTTCAGAGCATTCCTTTCGTAGAGAGCACGCCCTCGATCCGCGGATCCGGACTCGCCGCTTCCCGCAGCGCCTTGCCGAAGGCCTTGAACAGGGCCTCCGCCATGTGGTGTCCGTTGCCCGGGGTGAGGATCTTCAGGTGCAGATTCATTTTCGCGCTGTAGGAGACGGCGTAGAAGAATTCCCGTACCATCTCCGCATTCATCGTGCCGAGCATGCCCGGCTGGAAGGGCGCGTCAAAGACGAAATAGGGCCTGCCGGACAGGTCGACGGCGCACAGGGCCAGGACCTCGTCCATGGGCAGGATGCGGTCGCCGAAGCGGCTGATCCCGCGCTTGTCCCCGAGGGCTTCCAGAATGGCCGTCCCCAGCACGATGCCCGTATCCTCCACGGTGTGGTGGTCGTCCACCTCCAGGTCTCCCTTCACCTTTACCGAAAGATCAAAGAGGCCGTGGCGGGCAAAGCCGTCCAGCATGTGGTCGAAAAATCCGACGCCGGTGGAGATCTCCGTGATCCCCCTGCCGTCCAGGTCAATGGTCAGCTCGATCTGCGTTTCCTTCGTTTTGCGCGTTACTGCGGCTTTTCTCCCCATCGTCTGTTAATCCTCCGTAAATACCGTTCTGCCGAGCCTGACGGCGATCGAATTGGCGTGGGCGGTCAGATGCTCCGCCTTCGCGAAGGCGATCACGTCCTCGCCGGCCGCCTCGAGGGCCTGCCTTGAGTAGTAGACCACGCTCGACTTCTTGATAAAGTCATCCACCGAGAGAGCGGAGAAGAATTTTGCGGTGCCGTTGGTCGGAAGAACGTGGTTGGGCCCGGCGTAGTAGTCGCCCAGGGGCTCGCTGCTGCAGGGTCCTAGGAAGATGGCGCCGGCGTTCTGCACCTTCGTCATCACCTCGAAGGGATCCTTCGTCACGATCTCCAGGTGCTCGGATGCGATCTCATTGACCGCGTCCACGGCCTCGTCCATATTGTCGGCGAGAAGAATAAACCCGTACTGCCCCAGGGAAGCCTCGATGATCTCCCGCCGGGAAAGCTGCCGCGTAAATTCTTCGATCTGCGCTTCCACCTTCTTTGCCAGGTCTTCGCTGGTCGTCACCAGGATGGCGGAGGCCATCTGGTCGTGCTCAGCCTGGGACAGCAGGTCCGCGGCCACGTAGACGGGATCGGCGGTCTCATCCGCCAGCACCATCACCTCGCTCGGCCCGGCGATGGAATCGATGCTCACATGGCCGTAGACCGCACGCTTCGCCAGGGCGACAAAGATGTTGCCGGGGCCGACGATCTTATCCACCTTCGGGATGCTCCGGGTGCCGAAGGCCAGGGCTGCGACGGCCTGGGCGCCGCCCGCCTTGTAGATCTCGTCCACGCCCGCTTCCTTCGCCGCCACCAGGGTGTTGGCAAAGACCTTCCCGTTCTTGTCCGGGGGCGTCGTCATGATGATGCGCCCCGCCCCGGCCACCTTGGCCGGCACCACGTTCATCAGCACGGAGGAGGGGTAGACCGCCTTCCCGCCGGGCACATAAACGCCGACGCGGGCGATGGGGGTCACCTTCTGCCCGAGGATTGTGCCGTCGGGCTGCGCCTCGAACCAGCTGCGCTGCTTCTGTTTTTCATGGAAGGCGCGGATGTTCGCGAGGGCCCTGCGCATCACTTCGATCAGCTCAGGATCCGCCTCGCGGTAGGCCTGGGCGATCTCTTCCTCCGTCACGCGGACGGTCTGCGCATTGATCTCCACGCCGTCAAACTGCCTGGTATAGCCAAAGAGAGCCTCATCTCCCCTTTCGCGCACGTCGGCGACGATCTTTGCCACCGCCTCCTCCTGCGCGCCGTAGCTGGCCGGGCTGCGGCGAAGCAGCCGCTCCAGAATATCCTTCTTTGTCTCCTCGGTAAGACGCACCGTTCTCATGCCTGTCTCTGCTCCTTCCTATCTGCCCGCGGCGCTCTCCTGCAGGGCGGCGCCGATCTTTTCCAGCAAAAGCGAGATTCTCGCGTTCTCCATCCGCATGCTCACCGGGTTGACGGCCACCCTCGCGGAGAGGGGGCAGATCTCCTCGAGCACGGCCAGCCCGTTCTCCTTGAGGGTCGATCCGGTCTCGACGATATCCACGATCACCTCCGAGAGCCCGACGATGGGGGCAAGCTCAATGGAGCCGTTCAGCTTGATGATCTCCACGGTCTGGTTCTTCTCGTTATAGAAATAATCCTTGGCGATATTCGGGTATTTCGTCGCGACCCGGATCTGCTCCTGGTGCAGAAGCTTTTCCTTTGCCGCCAGGGGTCCGCAGACGCACATGCGGCAGCGCCCGAAGCCCAGGTCAAGCACCTCGTAGACCTTCCGGCCCTCCTCCATCAGGATGTCGTTCCCGACGATTCCGATGTCCGCGGCGCCGTACTCCACGTAGGTGGGCACATCCGGTCCCTTCGCGAGGAAGAACCGCAGGCCCAGCTCTTCATTGGAAAAGATCAGCTTTCTCGAGGCGGGATCCTTCATCTCTTCGCAGAAGATCCCGACCTTCTCCAGCAGCGCCATGGTCTGCCCGGCAAGGCGTCCCTTTGTCAGCGCGATCGTCAGATATCTCATTGTGCACTCTCCTTCGCCCCGCCGGCAATGATGACCTCGCGGTACCTGTCCCTGTTCCGGTCTGCGACCTCAGCGGCGTCCTCATCCGCCCCGAGGGAGCGCATCGCGGCAAAGACTCCGCTTTCCCGCAGCTGCCTGACCTTCGCCACCGCCTCCTCCCGGTCCCCCGGTCCGTAGAGGATGAGAACCCGGTCCGGCGCGGCGCTCTCCTGTTCCGCGGCGCCCCCTCTGGCGAGGGCGTTCAGGATAAGGCCGATCACGGAGACAAAGCCGATGGCGGGCGCAGGCTTGCCGAAATGCCCGAGCAGGCCGTCATAGCGGCCGCCCTTGATCACGGCTTCGCCGACTCCGTAGGTATAGCCGCGGAAAATGATGCCGGTGTAGTACATGTACCGGCTCGTCATGCCAAGGTCAAAGGTGACGTGCTTATCCACGCCGTAGAGCTTGAGGATGGAGAGGATCTCCCGCAGGCGCGCGACGGCCTCTGCGGCCTTTGTCCCTTCCGCCAGCCGCTCTGCCTTATCCAGCACCTCCTCGGACCCGACAAGGCCGGGCACGGCTTCCAGGGCAGCGCGAGCGGGGCCTTTTACCCCGAGGCGCTCTAAAAACTGACCCGCACCGAAGGCGTTGCGGTTGACCAGCAGGCGGATGAGCCCTTCGGCGTCCTCCCCCCCGATCCCTGCCGCGTCAAGCAGGCCGGCGATAAAGCGCACGTTGCCGATGCTGATCTGGAAATCCTTGAGGCCGGCCTCCAGCAGCATCTGGACAGCCATCGCGATCATCTCCGCATCCGCGTCCACGGACCCGTCTCCGATCAGCTCGGCGCCCATCTGCGTGTTTTCCTTCAGCCTGCCCTGGTAGCTGGAATTGTTGACGAAGGTGTTGCCCGCGTAGCAGAGCCGCACCGGCTCCGTCTCATCCGCGAAGTATTTGGAGACCGCCCTGGCGATCGACGGGGTAAAGTCGGGCCGCAGGACAAGGGTGTTTCCCTCCCGGTCAAAAAAACGGTACAGCTCGGCGGAGGGGATGGTGCCAACCTCCTTGCCGAAAACATCAAAAAACTCCAGGGAAGGCGTCTCGATATCACCGAAACCGTAGGAGCGCATGACGCGGTGCAGTCTTTCCTCCAGCGCCTGCTTTCTCTCGCATTCCTCGTTGTAGATATCGCGCATCCCCTCAGGAGTGTGCAGAAGCCTGTTTTTCATGGGAATTCCTTTGCTTTACTGTGGTAGAGTGTTAAATTACCACGCTATTATACTAATCTTTCCCTCAGCTGTCAACTTGTCCCGCCAGCTCTTCCCTGCGCTCCAGATCCTTCTGCAGGGCGTCCAGGTAGGCGACGAGGAATCCGCGGTTCCGGGTGATCCGGAGGCTCGTGTCGACCTCCTCGAAGCGGAAGCTTTTCCTTCCCCCCGCCTCGGCCCTGTCCCAGAAGGCGCGCATGTGGTCGTAGGGCATGTAGTAGATCTCGTTGCGGTGCGTATAGAAGATGATCAGGAAGGCGATTCCGCCCTGGCGCTCAAATTCCTCCATGAACTTCACCTGGTGCTCGTGAATATTGTGGAGGGCAAAGGTATCCTCATGGCATTCCTTCGCGTCGAAGCAGACGGGAATGCCCTGCACGACGCCGATGTAGTCGACGGTACTCTTCTGGTCAAAGTAGGCCAGCGTGATCTGCCGGTTGTCCTTGTCGATATTGATCGGCGTGATCGGCGTCGGGATCTTCTGGATCAGGGCCAGGTTCTTCTCCCGGTACATCTCGTTGGTGCGGTTGATCAGCTCCTCCAGCGTGGAGCCGCGCAGCCCTCTAGAATTCCAGGTCGCCATGTAAACCTCCCATCTCCTCACGCAGGAATGTGACAAAGGGCGCCGGAAGCGGCGCGGTCACGGTCCTGCCGGAAAGCGGTGCCAGCACGCCCTCGCTTTCGGGGAAAACCAGGCGGCGCGAATGGAGCATCTGGCCGCGTATCCCGTACTGCCGGCGAAGATCTGCGTTCAGCCTCTCGTCCCCGTATTTGGGATCCCCCAGCACCGGCAGGCCGATGGAGGAAAGATGGGCGCGGATCTGGTGGCTGCGCCCGGTGACCAGGTGGACCTCCAGCAGGGTGAACCCGCCCGCGGAATGAATAGGCCTATAGGCGGTCACGATGCGCTGCGCGTCCTTTTCGGGGCTCTGCAGGATCTTCACCTGGTTTTTCTCCTGGTCCTTCAGCAGATAGCCGTCGAGGCGCATCGGCTCTCTGACCTCCCCGCGCACGATGCAGCAGTAATACTTCTTCGCGGTGCGGTCCCTGAACAGGGCAGTCAGGGCCTGCAGCCCGGCGGTCGTCTTTCCTGCCGTCAGCACGCCCGTGGTATTGCGGTCAAGGCGGTTGCACACCCCCGGCCGGAAAACGGCCAGGTTGCGCACCTTCAGCGCTCCTGTGCGCAGCAGGTAGCCGGTGACATATTCCACCATGGAGATATCCTCCGGCTTTGCCTTCTGGGAGAGGATGCCCGCCGGCTTGTCCACGATCAGGACGTTCGCGTCCTCATAGAGGACATCCAGATGCCGGTAGGGATAGTCCGTCCCGCCCTGTGCCTTCTCCTGCTCAGCGCCGGATGCGGGGGAACCGAGGCGCTCCAGGGTCTCCTCCGAAAAGTACAGCCGGATCACATCCTGGTCTTTGAGCTTTTCCGACCCGTCCGCCTTCTTCCCGTTCAGGGTGATGTTCTTTTTCCGGAGCATCCGGTAGAGGAAGCTCTTCGGGGCGTCCTTTAAGATCCTGCCGAGAAACCGGTCCAGACGCTGCCCGGCCTCCAGCGAAGTGACAAATACTTCTCTCATATTTCCCCCGTCAGATCGAGATCGCCATGATCAGGTGCAGGATGATCTCCTCCCGGGAAAGCTCCGGGTAGCGCTCATCCGGCGTAAAGGCGATGCCTTCTCTGTATTTTTCCGGATCCTTTGCCAGCATGCGGATCCGTTCACGGTACTTTTCCTTGTCCCGGAAGATCTTCACCCTGACGCCGAACACATCGTTAGTGGAAAGAATCTTCACGATATGCTTCTCCATAAAGGGAAGGTCAGCCTTGCTGTCGGCGCTGCAGGCGGCCACCTCATTGCCGCAGATCACTACGGCGTCCAGCGCAGCCCTGCCCTCGTAGGCGGTCACAGCAAGCTCATAGCCGCGGACCAGTTCTCCCGCCTCTTTTTCCGTCATCTCCACGACCTGCGGATCCGCGTCCTTCTGCAGGAGCACCATGATCCAGCTGACCGCGAACCTGGCCGCGGGAAGGACGCCCACGATGGCGACCACCGTCAGGATGTTGTTCCTCGTCCCGTTCCAGATGATGCCGGAGAAATAGATCACCAGGGGGATGGCAAACATCAGCGCCGTGATCAGTCCCCGCTTTACCTTCTCATAGCGGAAATAGCCCGCCTTTCCTTTTTCCGTCTTTTTCATCTTTTCTGCTCTCCGAATCGTCCGCCTCTGCCGCGCTCCTTTGCGGCCGGCCTGCCGCCGTGCCTGGCCGGGCGCTGCCCGCGGCCCCCGGTCTTCTGCTGCGCCTTTTCTCCGCGGGCGCCGTTCCGTCCTCTGCCTTCCGGCTTCCTGCCCTCCGGCCTTCTGCCTTCTCTGCCGGTTCCGTGTTTCTCCTCACGCTCCGGCCGCAGCAGGCACTTGGGCCCGAACCCGATCAGGTCCGTCCTGTGCGCCCTGCGCAGGGCTTCCTCCACCAGCGCCCGGTTCTTCGGGTCACGGTATTGGATGAGGGCGCGCTGCATCGCCTTCTCGTGGGGGTCCTTCGGCACGTAGACCGGCTCCATCGTGCGCGGGTCAAGCCCCGTGTAGTACATACAGGTCGAGATGGTGGAGGGCGTGGGATAAAAATCCTGCACCTGCTCCGGCATCACGCCCATGTCGCGCACATATTCGGCCAGCTCCACCGCCTCGCGCATGGTGCACCCCGGGTGGGAGGACATCAGGTAGGGCACCAGGTACTGCCGCAGTCCGTACCGCTCGTTGATCTTCCTGTATTTCTCCGCGAAGGAGACGTACACGCTGTGCCGCGGCTTCCCCAGGCAGGCCAGCACCCGGTCGGAGACGTGCTCCGGCGCGACTTTCAGCTGCCCGCTCACATGGTAGCGGCAAAGCTCGGTCAGAAAGGCGTCCGACCGGTCGAGCATCACATAGTCGAACCGGATGCCGGAGCGCACAAAGACCTTCTTTACGCCCGGCAGCGCGCGCAGGCGCCGCAGCAGGCGGATGTAATCCGTGTGATCGACCTCCAGATTGCGGCAGGGGTCCTGCCCCAGGCACTGCCTGTCCGGACAGACGCCGCGCCTCAGCTGGGCCCTGCAGGAGGGTGCGCGGAAGTTCGCGGTGGGCCCGCCCACGTCGTGAATATAGCCTTTAAACTCCGGATCCTGAATGAGGAGCTTCGCCTCCGCCTCGATGGAATCGTGGCTGCGGGCCTGGATGGTCCGCCCCTGATGGAAGGTCAGGGCGCAGAAGCTGCAGGCGCCGAAGCACCCGCGGCAGCTGGTCAGGCTGAATTTCACCTCGGCCAGGGCCGGCACGCCGCCGGCGGCGTCATACATCGGATGGGCCCGCCGCGTGTAGGGCAGGGCGTAGACATCGTCCATCTCCTGCATGGTGAGGGGCCTTGCGGGCGGATTCTGCACCACATAGACCGTGCCGTAGGGCTCCGCCAGCCGCTTTGCCTTGATCGCATCTGTATTGGCGCTCTGGATGCGGAAGCTCTCCGCGTACCTGCGCTTATCGTGAAGAAGCTCGTCGTAGTCCGGCAGCATCACCGCCTCCGGACCGATCAGCTCCCTGTCCTTCGTCTTAAAACAGGTCCCCGCGATCCAGGTGATCTGGGAGACGGGCAGGCCCGAGGCGAGGGCGTCGGCGATCTCCACGATGGAGAGCTCACCCATGCCGTAGGAAATGAGGTCGGCGCCGCAGTCCATCAGGACAGACCGGCGCATCCCGTCCTGCCAGTAGTCGTAGTGGGCAAGTCGGCGAAGGCTCGCCTCTATCCCGCCCGCGATGATCGGCACGTCCTTATAGACGCTGCGGATCAGGGTGCAGTAGACGATGACCGCCCGGTCAGGACGCCGTCCCATGACGCCGCCCGGGGTATAGCTGTCCCTGCTGCGGCGCTTCTTCGATACCGCATAGTGGTTGACCATCGAATCCATATTGCCGGCGCTCACCAGGAAGCCGAGCCTCGGCCGTCCCAGAATCGTTACGCTCTCCGGATCCTTCCAGTCAGGCTGCGGGATGATGCCCACGGTATACCCGCGGGACTGCAGCACCCGGCTGATCACCGCCGGCCCGAAGGACGGGTGATCCACGTAGGCGTCGCCGATCACATAGACAAAATCCGGCTGCGCGATGCCATCCCGCGCAAGATCTTCCTTCGATACGGGAAGAAATCCGCCGCTCATGCCTGTTCCCCCTCATTTGCGAAAAGCTCGTCAAAGTCCCGGATATAAAAGTCCGCCATCTCCCTGATCTGGTCCTCCCGGTCCGCGCTGTACCTGTCCCACACGCCGCAGACCTGCATCCCGGCCGCCTTCGCGGCGAGGATCCCCATGGGCACATCCTCAAAGACCAGGCAGTCCTCCGGGGCGGTCCCCAGCGTCTCTGCGGAGAGAAGGTAGATGTCCGGCGCCGGCTTGCCCCGGCTCACCTCCAGGGAGGTGTGGATGGAATCGAACAGGTCCAGGGCGCCGTTGGCCTCCAGGGCAGCCACCGCAAGCTCCCGGGAATTGCTCGTCGCAATGCCGAGCTTCAGGCCGCTCTTTTTCAGCGTATCCAGGAACCGGCGGGCGCCCGCCTTCAGCGGAATGTCGTGGGCATAGCGGTGCATCGCCATGCGGTTCCAGTCCGCCTCGATCTCGGACACGGTGCGCGGCAGGGCAAAGCGCTTCAGGAAGTACTCCGCCGTCTCCGTAAAGCTCATGCCCTCGATCGACGTCTGCAGGTCCTCCGGCAGGCTGATGCCGAAGCTTCCCAGATATTCGATGTCGATATCCTTCCAGATCCACATGGAATCGATGAGGGTGCCGTCCATATCAAAGATTACCGCTTTTTTATTCCTCCACATCCGCTTCTGTGCTCTCCTCTGTCTCAAACTCTGCTGCTTCTTCCGGCCCATCCGCGTCATCCCGGGGCCCTGCAGCTCCCCGCAGCTGTGCAAGCTCTTCCGGCGTCAGCCGCCTGGCCGTGCCGGGCTTTAAGTCCTCATCCAGGAAAAGCCCGCCCATGGCGAGCCGGTGCAGGCCGGTCACCTCATTGCCGACGGCCGCAAACATCCGCTTGACCTGATGGTATCTGCCCTCCCGCAGGGTGACCCGGCAGGTATTCCCCTGAATATCCTCCAGCACGGCGGGCAGTGTCTTTTTCTCATCCCCGATGTCCAGGCCCTCCAGAAAGCGTCCGGCCGTTTCAGGCGGGATCTCCTCCCTGCAGCGCACCAGGTAGATCTTGTCCACATGGCGGCGCGGGGAAAGCAGGCGGTGGGCGAGG
>ODAI010561097.1_pt1 | contig 11444 bp, 2 predicted proteins | sample 1539321 | NCBI WGS metagenome assembly ODAI01 (sample SAMN02144231, study PRJEB22623) | gut metagenome | biome: sheep rumen | host: Ovis aries | place: New Zealand
ATTGGGGATTGGGGATTGGGGATTGGGCCCAATCCCCAATCCCCAATCCCCAATCCCCAATCCCCAATCCCCATGAAAAGAGGATTTATATGAAATAAAATTTATATTCAATAATAAAATTTAAACTAATATTTTTATTTAAAAAATACATCATTTAAAAAATGCTGAAAAAATCGGCATTATTATTATCAGTAAATGATAATAAATTAAGTTTAACAGACATTAATGACATTAATGCAATCATATCTTTAGAAAATTTTGATGATTCATTAATCTTAAAGCAAAAAGATTTAAATTGTTTTAATATTATATTAAATATAACCAATAATAATACTTTTTCAATAATTAATTTCATTATAAAAAATTCAAATAAAAAATACAATGAAAAGAAATTTGAAAAAAAAGAAGGAAATAAATATTTTATAATAAAACAAATATTATTATTGTTTATATACTTCTCTAAGCAAAAAGAAGAATGTTTCCAAAACCAAATAAATGATTTATATCAATTATTATTAAAAATTCATGATACATTGGATTTTATCAATATTAAAGATTTAATAGAAATGATACGATTTAATATTATAATTTGTATGAAAGATTTAAGAAATAGACATATTATCTTTTTAAATACGGTAACATTTTTGATACAATATTATAAATCATTGATTAATAAAATAAATGTAAAAGATGTAAAAGATAAAGAAATTATATTATTAATGAATAATTCTCTTATAAAGGTATTAGAAAGTATATATAAATATCTGTTAAATAATAAAATAAATTTATCTATTCTACAAAAATATGACAATATAAAAGATTTAGCTTTATTTGATATTTGTATATTTTATAAAGATGAAAATGAACCTAAATTAAATGATATAATTATTAAAATTTTATTATTAATATATAGTCATAATTATAGAAAATTAATAAATGAAAATATTTTGGGAGATATTAAAGAAGGCTTTTATGAATTAAAAAAAGGAAATAATATTAAAATAGAAAATATTTTACATTTATTAAAAAATAAAATGCATTTGGTGAATCAATTATATAAAAACGAAAAAAATTCAACAGAGAATGATATATATTTATCTAACAGTTATTTTGTTTTTAATCAATTTAAAGAGAGTGGAATCTGTTATAACACAGAATTTGATTTGTTTAATTATAATTTCTTATTAACATTTTCTTTTAAATGCTCATTCAACAATAATAACAACAATTTTCCATTGTTAACATTTTTAACAACTAACAACGAAAATGATGAATCTAATATCCTTCTTAATATATCTATACAAAATAAACATTTAAGTATACTTTTTCAAAATGAATATCACAAATTAACTGAGCATGAAATAAATAGTGACTTAACTACTTTAGTAATAATTGAATTCTATCAAAATAAAAAGAGCAGCGATAAATTAAAATTAACTTTAAATAATCAAGAAGTAAAAAAAGGAATGAATTTTTCTCCTATAACATACAATGGAAAAGTTGAATTAAATTTAGGCTATTTAAATGATAATATAAAATCTAAATATCCTCAATTAGAAAATGTATCATCAAATTATGAGGGGATCATTGGCCCTGTTTTATTTTTAGTTGATACAGATAAAAAATTGAAAGATACAAGCACTTTCAAATTATTAGAAGAAAATAGTGTATTAATTCCAAATATTATTAAATTAAAAGGATTTTATGATACGTTTATTTATATGAATGATAATTACGAATTAAAAAATTTATTTATGTATGAAAAAGAAATTATATATAATACAAATAAAGTAATTTGTAATTGGAATAAAGAAAGAAAAATGGAATATTTTATTTTATCTCCTTTATCAATGATAAATTCAATATGCAATAATAGTAATATATTTATAAATTATTTTAATACTTTAAAAATAAATCATATTCAAGATAAAGAAACATTCCTTAAAACTTTAGAAATACCTTCTAAATATAATAATACAACTTTTGCCAAAATGTCTTTTAATACAATTAAAAGTTTTGTGCAAAATGATGGAATAAATTTATTAAATTTATTATTAGAATATTATTATAATATTTTGAATATGATAATAGAATCTACCGATTTTACTGATTATGAAAATAAATTATCAGTTTCATCAGAAATAAATAAAGCTATTATTCCTATAATCAATATAATTACAAAAATTATGATATCTTTGAATATGAAAAAATTTAAAATTGAATTAGAAACTTTTGGATTTTGCTTAATGAAAACTTTGAATTTACTTGGAGATGTCAATAATTTAAAAAGTAAATTAATTCAATGCTTTATAGATAATATGAATGAATTAATTGATTATTCCAAAGAAAAACATGATAATATAATTCATGATTTTATAAATAAATTATTTGTTCTAATATGTAATCCAAAGTATTTTGATGTTAAAAATACAAGGCAAATGTCAAATATATTTAAAGTATTTCATGAAATATTAATAAATAATAATGAATTAATGAACATAGAAACATTTAATTCAATAATTCGTTTTAGTTTTGTTTTTTCACATGAATATAAAGAAGAAGAAGTTAAAGAAGTTAAAGAAGCTAAATTAATGTTAAAAGAATATAAATCTTTAATTGAATTATTAATAATTCAAAATAAATCTGTGTCTTTTTATTTAGATTTTTTAAATATTTTTATTAAAAGACATTTATCAATTAATGAGAAATATAAGATACTAAAAATATTTTACAAAACAAATAAAATAAAGACATTGATTAATTGTTCAAATAATAGCGAAGATAATAACAATAAAATAATAGAAGAAAAAAGGAGAAATAAAGAACTAACAAGAATGAATACAGTTATTGATAAAAAGAAAAAAAGGAATGAAAGAATCAAAAAAGACCAACAAAGTAACAAAATTTTTAATCAGTTTTTTTTTAATGAATTAAATGATATATATAAGAAATTCTTGATAAAAATATTATTAACAAAGAATAAGAACAAAGCGATGAATAATATAAAATATTGCGAATTAATAAAATGCATTTTAATTCAATTATCTTTTGAATTGAATCAATTAATAGGAGACATATATCCTGAAAAAAAAGGTTACTTTTTTTCAAATCATAATTTATTAAATAAAGAAAATGAGAAAAATTATCGGGGACAGATGCATCTAAAAACTATAGTTCACAATAATACTCAAATTGATATGCCAAAAATATTTAAAAAAAGGCCAAGTTTTTCTATTGAAGATTCTGATGGAATGTTTAATACAAAAAAATCAGATGATAATATTTTTTTATTTGATGAACTTCTTAATTATAATAATCTATCCTTTTATGTGATAAAGTCTTTATTTGCATGTTTATTTAATCAATGGGAAAATAATGAAAAATTTAAATTTATAAAAGATAATGATTGCATTCAATTTGATAAATTTAAAGGTAATTTTGGAGATTTTAATAAGTACAAAAAAAAGTTATTTACTCAGATTTTAAAGTTATTTAAAATAATAAATGGAGAAAATGAGAAGAAAAAATTTATAAATTTAATTCTTTATTTTTTGCTTCAAAGTATTGAAGAATATAAATCTATAGAAAATCAAAAAGACAAATCTCCTGAAGAGATGAAATTTATTGTAAAAAAATTTTTCCATTTATTTGAAAGTAAATCCCTTATGAAGGAAATATTTAATTATTTTCTTTTAAACAAAGAAATTATTAATGATGATAAATTTATTCAAAATATTATATACATATTCAATAATGCAATTGACTATCATCCAAAGCCATTCGTTTTTTCTTTTTTAAAATCTCTTTTAAAAAATGAGAAAATTAATCACAATTTTATTGATATTTTTAATGGTATATCTGAATCTATTATTAAAAATCTAAAAATAGATTCAGAAGAAATGATGAATGAAAAAGAAGAAATTATAAAAGCAAATAAAAAAATATATAATAATATTGTTAATAATGAAAATTATTATAAAATTAATTTATATTGCTATTTTAATGAAATTAGATTTATTAAATGCTTGATTAAAATGTTTAAAAAATATCCTAAGCAAGCGATAAAAATTTTAGAAGAAAACAATTATTATTTATTGTCTTGTGTGCAAAAATTAATTTTAAGCTTTTTATCAAGTAATTTAATTTATGATATTAATCTATATATATTTCATCCCTCAAGTTTAGAAAATATAATTCAAACCAACAATAAGTTACAAACTAAAAAGACAAAAGAAAAAAATGAACTAAAATTACTAGAAACTTCAGAAGCTAAATTATTTTCTAATCAAATATTATTTTTAGATATATTTGAATTGTTCTATCATATTATATATATTTTAAGCACAGTAACAGGTGATCCTAACAACATTAAGCAGATAAATTCATTTGTTAAACCAATTATAGAAAAAAGTTGTTTAAAAGGGCATTTCATTAGTTTTTATTTAGACATTTTCAATAGTAAAAATGCCAGTAGTTATTTTAAAAAGGCAAAAGTTGATAATTCAATAGCTTCACACTATTTAGAAGAAATTCCTTTAAAATATGATAATTGGAAAAGATGTAATATTGTTGCAAAAGATAATAGACTAATTTCTGCTTTACTCTTTATAATTGTATTCAAATATGAAAATTGGTTTATATATTATAAGAACCATAAAAATAAAAATATTGATAATAATATGAATGAAATTTCAGGTTTATTCGAATCTAATCTTAAATTATGTCTGGAGGACATAATTGAAATTAATAAATATTATTCAAAAATAAAAGAGAGAAAAAAAACAGAAATAATTTTAGATAAAGAAGAATTAAATAATAAAGAATTCAGGATTCATAAAAACTATTATAAAAATTTAATGAATTTTATATCAAAGGGAAAAAATATAAATTCGACTCAATTCATATTATTCAAATCAGATTTGCAAAAAAAATATTTAAAAGAAGAAGAAGAAAGTATAAATTATTTTATACAACCAAATGAATTTAATACTGAAAAAGATTTACTTTCTAATTTAAGGAAAGATAGCTTTAATATATATTATGTAGATGAAGAAGAAGATGGTTTCATCTTTTTAGAATTTAATGATAGTAATGATAGTAATGAAAAAGAAAATAATCAAACAAAGGAAGAAATTAATAAAAAAAAAGATATAAGTTTTTTTTATGCTACAGAACAGATACTTTGTACCAAGAGAGATTTAATCTTAAAAAAATTCGGTTATTATTTTTTCAATGATTATTTCAAAGATGAAAGATTTATCAAAATAAAAAATTATTTTTTGAAATTGCATCCTCCATCAGACCTTTATCAAAATTATAATGACTTCGAAAAACAAATGAAATTAGATTATCCTAGTATTTTAAAAAATTTTTCAAATTGTATAAATTATTTTCCTAAAATATTTTTAAGGCCTGATTTAAATTTTTTTAAAAATAAAAATTTATATTTAAGTCACGATTATTTGCAAATAAATAGAAATGAAAAAAATAAAGAAAAAAAAGAATATTTAATAGTGAAAGATTCAAATAATAAAATAATGCATTTTGAATATAGTCATGGCCTTTTAAATCAGGATACAAATAATTTTAATTTATTCTCAATTGGAAATACTAATGAAAATAATTTTTCTTCGATAAAATATACAGAATGCGAATATATAAATAATAAAAATACAATCCAAGGAAAAATAAAACTAATAAAAAATTGGATTGTATATCAAACAAATAAATCCTTTGATATTTCTATGTATAAAACAAATTTTAAATATCGTATCGCATCAAGAAAGGAAGATATTGAACAAAAAAAAAAGCAAATTATTATACCTTTAAATTTAATTCAACAAATTATTTATCGTAATTTTTTGTTTTATAAACAAGCTATAGAAATATTCCTTTTAAATGGAAAAAGCTACTTCTTTAATTTTTATGAATTTAACATTTTAGAAAGCTTCATTCGACACTTAAAAGAGCAATACAAACAAAATGAAATTAATTTACCAGAAATTATTGATGATCCTATTGGATATTTTTTTAATAAAAATTATACTAATGAATGGGTCGAAAATAAATTATCAACAATAAAATATTTATTATTGATTAATAAATTTAGTGGAAGAACATATAATGATGTATCCCAATATCTTATATTTCCTTGGGTATTAAATGATTATTCTGATATAAAAAATAAAGATAATTATAGAAAAATGGAATACAGTATGGCAATACAAGATGAAGAACATTTAGAAGCAATAAAAAAAGATTATGAAAAAGAAATTGATATAGAAAAAAGTCATTTTAACTATCATTATTCAAATTCATCTAAAATTTGTCTCTATTTATTAAGATTAAATCCTTTTACTTATAATCAAATAAAATTAAATGGGCAATTTGATTCACCTGATAGACAAATAGAAAATTTACAAGATATGTGCTACGTACTTAGAGAATTTAAAGAAACTAGTGAATTAGTTCCTGAATATTTCTTTATGGTTGAATGTTTTCTTAATTTAAATTTTAATTTTTTCGGAGAAAAAGAGAGTAAAGAGAATAAAAAACTTCTTAATAATGTTAAATTAAATATTGATTTTAGTTCCTTATTAGAATTAATTTTATTTCATAAAAATTTTCTTAATTCTGATGAAGTAGGTGTTAATATAAATAAATGGATAGATAATATATTTGGAGAAAATCAAATAACTTCTAAGAAAAATGTTATTAATAAATATCCTCTACGCTGCTATTCTAAATATGTTAAAAAAGAAGTGGATGATATCATCTCTGAATTAAATAAAAATAGTCAAAATTCAGAAGATTATCCATCAAAAGTGATAAAAGCTCTTAATCAAATTAAAGGACAAACAGATCCTGCATATTTATTTGGCCAATGCCCACCTCAATTATTCCAAAAAGCTCATCCTGAAAAAATTGTGAAAGAATATGATGAAGATTCAAATAATAGTAGTGAATATGATATAAATGAGCAATGTTTAACTGAAATTAAAATTCATTCAGAACAAAATATGAATATTTTATATTTAGGTTTCAAAAATGGAAATAATAATTTATTCATATTAACAAATGATGAAATTTTAGTCATAAATAAATCACTAGAATTTGTTAATAGTTTTAAAATAAAAAATTTAAATTATATTTTTGGTCCAAATAATGATAATGAAGAAAAACAATTGTTGAATAAATTTTCGTATAAAAATTTAATATTTGAAATAAATGATTGTAATATATTTTTTATTGGGGGATATTATGATAATTCATTAAATATATATTTTAGCAAAAATAATAATGATACATATTTGTCTTTTGTATTAGAAAGTAGAGTAACTTGTTTAAGACATTTAACTTCTACAAATGTATTTTTTACTGGTCATTTAAATGGAAAAATTATAAAATGGAAATACGAAATATTATTAAATAAATATTCTAGTGTTGAGATTAAAAATTCTTCATTAATATTAATAAAAAAATTATCAAGTATCATTGGCCATAATTCCTTTGTTCAAAGCCTAGAAATAAGTGAAGAATTAAATATTTTAATATCAGCAAGTAATGATGGATACATTTTTATAAGAAAATTATTTGATTTTGAACTATTAAATGTTATTAAATATAATAATACCAAAATGTCTTTATTAGATTTATGCCTTGATAATCAAATAATATTAGCTACTTATTATAATAAAAAAGAAGTAAATATTGATAAAAAAATAAAAGTTAATACTTACTCTGTAAACGGGATTAAATTAGGAAAGGTCAACAGAAATATAACGATTCCTTTTATCTTCAAAGATTCAAATGATAAATTATTTATATTTATTAATAAATCATTGTATGAAGCATATATAACATTTAAAGAATGGGAACTAGTTATTGATTTAAATAAACTTGTTGATAAAAAAGATAAAGAGTCTAATATTATTTCTTTTGAATATGATAATGATATGAAATTAATGTTTTGCTTATTTGATAATGGAAAATTACTTAAAATAAATTTATTTTATTTATTTCTTTTAATTACAAAAATAAAATTTATCAAAATATTTAATATATAAATCATAAATAAATTTAATAATTTATTTATAAGAAAAACATAAACCAAAATAATATTAGAATATAATGAATCATTTTTTGTTAGTGATAATGCACATATATAAAAATTGATAATAATTTTAGATGTGTGCTTATTAGAATTTCCTCAAATTAATGGTGTTTAAAAAGAAGAGACCGTCAAAGCTTCCACTTTAGCAAACTCAGTCAAGAAAAGAAGAATAATAAATTTATCAACTTTTCTATCTTAGCTTGCGATTCACCGAAATATTTAATTTATTATAAAAACTTATATTAATGAAAACTTTAATTTTATGGTTATTTATTTTATTATTAAAAAATAATTTTATTATACTTATTCATTATATTTCATAGAAAATGAATTTAAAATTCACTTTCAATTATCATAGAAATGAAAAATTAAAAGTTTCATTAAATAATCTAATATAATATAAAACAAAAATAAAAAATGGATAAGAAAAGAAAAAATTATATACTTGAAATTAATGATAACGATTTATATATGATAAATAAAGATAATGATAATAAAAATAATAACTCAAAAACATTTAAAAAAAATATTTCGATGATTACAAATTATAAAATAAGAAATGAATCACTCTTAAATAATTTAAATAACATCGTAACAGAAAATAAAGAAAAAATCAAACAAAATAAAAGAGAAATATCTGATTTAATTAATCTTATTAAATATAGAGAACATAATTCTAAAAATAAAATGAACAATACAGCAAATGAAAAAAATTTTGTAAAAAATGGTTTAAACCAAATATATACTAAAACATTAGTCAGTAATAAATCTAATAACAAAAAAAAGAAGAATATTCGAATATTTAACTCAAATTTTTTGAATTCAAAAAAAAATACTCTAATATCAAGTGTAGATACATATAATGCTAGGACAAATTTAAATAATAATGAGACAAATGTTTATATCATTGATGAAAAGCCAATTGTATATTTTAATAAATCCAAATCTATGAAAAATATAGATGTTAATTATAAAATATATATGCAAAAAAAGGCATCTTTACCCAAAAAATATATATTTGAAACAAAAAGAATAGATGAAAGTCCTGTTTATCATAAAAAGAATATTAAATATAATAAAAATAATGATTATAATTTTTTTACTTGTAACAAAGAAAACTTAGAAAATGAAAATGATAATAAATTAAGAATGACTAATTCAAAGAAATATTATTCTAAAAGTAATCCTAACTTTTTTAAAAAAAATGAAAATAATGAAGAAAATAATATGAATTTAAAATATTTTAAAAATTTTTTTGAAAGAGATATTGATGACTTAAGTTCTATTCATAATAATTCTAGTTTTGATTTTTATACAATTGATAAAGATGATAACAAAACTAATAAAAAAAATAATATTATTAATAGAAATTCAGTATATATTAAGAAAAGGAATACAAATATAATTAATTTTGAAAATAATAGTAATAATAATAATGCAAAAAGCAAAAAAAATTTTTTTGAAACAACAATTAAAAATAAAAACAAATTGAATATTAAAAATCAAAAATTTATTTTTGATAAAGAAATAATTAATGACAAAAATCATCCAATTAAATCAAATCTGAGAAAAAGTAATACAGAAATGAGATTTTCTAATACATACAATCAAAATAATGAAATAAAGCAAAATATTGAACAATTTAAATTGAATAATGGGACACCTTTTAAATTGGATTTCGCCCTTAAAAAAGAAACAAATAATAATAATAATATACAAAACTATAATATAATAAAAGAAAGGAAAAATTTACTTAATAGAATATTCAAAAAGGAAATTATGAATTTTCACTTATATGAACTTATTATTTTAGAAGAAAGACTAAAAAATATAATTTTGGCATTAAATAGCAATAGGTCGGCTTATTATGAATGCTATGACTTTTTAACCTATTTCAAAAATAATTGTGATATTTTCAAAAATTTGAATTTATTAATAAAAAGCGAATTTGATTTAAAAATTATACAAAAAGGAATTAATTATATATTAATATCAATTATATTTACATATGATTATTCATATAAACAAAGCATATTAAATAATATAATTCTATATATGAAAGAAATGCTAAATTTAGCATATCAAAATATGATTTTAATTTATGATTATTTTTTTAAAAGGACTTTAATTTCAAAAATTAAAGATATATATTCAATAAAATTAGTACAAATAATCACCAATGAATTAGCTAAATTAAATAAAGAAACAAATATAAATTTAGATTGTATTATTATAACCACAGATAATAATAAAGAAAATAAAAATAATATAGAAACAATAAAAAATAATACTAATTTTATTCTTCAATCAATTAAAATCATAATAAAGAATTATAAAAATAAAAACAGTAGTTCATTTTTATTTTTTTTGAAAGAAATATTTCAAAAAACTTCTTTTATAGATATATTCTATTTTTTCCAAAATAAAATACTTAATTCAAACGGTTTATTTACATATTTATTACCTAGTGTTATTTTGAGACAAAATAAAAATTTATTTAATGATATATACCCACCTTATATAGACACATTTTCAAAAAAAAAATATAGTTTAATATTAGGACTCGAAAATACTTTGGTTAATTTTAAATACGATTTAAATTTTAATTTAAATAAAAATTATGGCAAATTAGAATTAAGACCAGGATTATTCCCTTTTTTATCAGACATGAAAAAATATTTTGAAATTATCCTTTTTTCCTTATATACAAAAAAAATTGCAGATTATATATCTAATATCATTGAACAAAAAGAAAAATATTTCGATTTTAAATTTTATGTGCAACATTCTACTATTATCGAAAATGAATTCATTAAAGAATTAAAAAGAATAGGAAGACCTATGGATAAAATTATTATTATAGATAATTTTCCTCAAAATTATAAAATGAATAAAAAGAATGCAATAAATATTAAAAGCTATTGGGGAAAAAATAATAACGATAATACCCTTAATGAATTAGGAAAAATTTTGGTAAATATAATTAAAGATGGAAATGATGTTAGAAATGGTATAGAAAAATATAAGAAGGAAATTATAGAAAAAATAAGTTCGAATTCATACATGAATAAATATTAATATTATTTTGTTTGATATATTTTTTATTCATAAGTATATTTATTTTTTAAATTCTTTTATTATTAAAATATTATAATGTTCAATTTATTAAAAATATGGGGATTGGGGATTGGGGATTGGGGATTGGGGATTGGGGATTGGGGGTTGGGGGTTGGGGCCCATTCCCCAACCCCCAATCCCCATCCCCCAACCCCCAACCCCCAACCCCCAAATCTATTTTTTAATAATTGAACAATATAATATTTTAATTAAA
>ODAI013933222.1_pt1 | contig 11444 bp, 7 predicted proteins | sample 1539321 | NCBI WGS metagenome assembly ODAI01 (sample SAMN02144231, study PRJEB22623) | gut metagenome | biome: sheep rumen | host: Ovis aries | place: New Zealand
CCCAAACTTCCATTTCTCCGAATCTTTGACCGCCGAACTGAGCCTTACCGCCTAAAGGTTGTTGTGTAACTAATGAGTAAGGACCTGTTGAACGAGCGTGAATCTTATCATCAACTAAGTGAACAAGTTTCAAGATATATGAAAGACCTACTGCAATAGGTTCATCAAACGGTTCACCTGTTCTTCCGTCTATCAGATAAACTTTACCGTCTTCTCTTACCCAATCACAGCCTGATTCTTTAATACCTCTTAAAAGTTCTGCCTTAGTAGCTATTTCAGATTGGTTATCACCGTATCTTTCATCGAAAGACGGTGCTTCGTAGTGGTCTTTTGTTAAGTATGCCGCTAAACCTAACAAGCATTCATAAGTTTGACCTACGTTCATACGAGAAGGTACACCCAGCGGATTAAGAACTATATCAACAGGGGTTCCGTCAGGTAAGAACGGCATATCTTCTTTTGGTAATATTCTTGATACGATACCTTTGTTACCATGACGTCCTGAAAGCTTGTCACCTACTGATACTTTACGTTTTTGAGCAATGTAAACTCTGATAACCGTATTTGCTCCCGGTGGAAGCTCATCGCCTTTTTCTCTGTCAAATACCTTAACATCGACAACACGTCCGCCTTCACCATGAGGTACTCTTAATGAGTTATCTTTTACATCTCTTGCTTTTTCCGCAAAGATTGCTCTTAATAATTTTTCTTCCGGCGGATGTTCAGATTCACCTTTCGGTGTTACTTTACCAACCAGAATATCGTCAGCGTATACTCTTGCACCTATACGAACGATTCCTCTTTCATCCAAGTGTCTTAATGCTTCTTCTGAAACGTTAGGAATCTCTCTTGTAATTTCTTCCGGTCCAAGTTTTGTTTGACGAGCATCTATTTCTAACTTTTCAATGTGAACTGATGTAAATATATCATCGTGAACGCATCTTTCAGAAAGTAAGATAGCATCTTCGAAGTTATATCCTTCCCAGGGCATATATGCTACCAAAATGTTTTTACCGATTGAAAGTTCTCCGCAGCTTGTAGATGCACCGTCTGCGATTACATCACCCGCTTTAACTTTGTCACCTTCATGAACAATCGGTTTTTGATTAATACATGTATCTTGGTTAGAACGAACATATTTCATTAATGTATGTAAGTGAGCTTTTCCTTGTAAATCTCTGATTACAATTTCTTCACCTACTACTCTTTCAACTGTTCCGTCACATTTTGCACAAACTACCATGCCTGAGTCTTTAGCAACTCTTCTTTCCATACCTGTACCAACAACAGGTCTTTCAGTAATAAGAAGAGGTACTGATTGACGTTGCATGTTTGAACCCATCAGAGCTCGGTTAGCATCATCGTGTTCAATAAACGGAATCATTGATGTTGCAACAGAGATAATTTGTATCGGGCAAACACCTACATAGTCAACCTTTGATGAATCAGACATAATAAATTCTGATTTATATCTTACAGGAACTTGCTTTTGTTTAAATGTATTATCAGGGTTCAATTGAACGTCTGCAGGAGCACAACGGAAGTTTTCATCTTCGTCTGCGGTCATATAAACAACTTCGTCTGTTACTACACCGTCTTTAACAACAAAGAACGGAGATTCAACAAAACCGTAATCGTTTACTCTTGCGTGAGTCGCAAGTGAACCAATCAAACCTGCGTTCGGACCTTCAGGAGTTTCAACCGGACAAATACGTCCATAGTGTGAAGGGTGAATATCACGAACAGCAAAACCTGCTCTTTCTCTTTGCAAACCGCCAGGTCCTAATGCTGAAACACGTCTTTTGTGAGTAAGTTCAGCTAGCGGGTTAATTTGATCCATGAACTGTGATAACTGAGAACTGCCGAAGAATTCTTTTAATGAAGCAACTAATGGTTTAGTGTTCAATAAATTCAACGGAGTTAATGTTTCAGAATCCTGAAGAGTCATTCTTTCTTTTACAATTCTTTCGATTCTTGAAAGACCAACTCTGAATTGGTTTTGTAAAAGTTCGCCAACTGAACGGATTCTTCTGTTTCCTAAGTGGTCGATATCATCCAAAGTACCTTCATCGTATGTTAAGTTAATTAAATATTCGATAGAAGCTACAATATCTTGAACTGTTAAGGTTCTTTGGTTCTTAGGAATATTCAAATTTAATTTTTTATTTAATTTATAACGACCTACACGACCTATATCGTATTTCTTTTCATCAAAGAATCTTGATTCTAAGATTTGGCGTCCCCCTTGAGCAGATGCAGGATCACCGGGTCTTAATTTCTTGTATAAATCAATTAAAGCATCATCCGTAGTTTCTGTTGTATCTTTATCTAATGTCTTTTTCAAAAATTCAAAGTGAGTAAATAAAGATTCCATTTCGGCAACAGTTATACCCATTGCTTTAAGTAATGTGGTAGCAAGGATTTTTCTGTTTTTATCAATCTTAACATAAATTACGTCATTTGAGTCTGTTTCAATTTTTAACCATGCACCTCTGTTAGGTATCATAGTTGCGTTGTATAATCTCTTACCGGTTGGAGAAATCTCTCTTTTGAAGTAAACACCCGGTGAACGAACGATTTGTGAAACGATTACACGTTCTGCTCCGTTTACAATGAATGTACCTTTGTCAGTCATTGTAGGAATATCACCGATATATACTTCCTGTTCTTTAATTTCACCGCTGTCTCTGTTAACTAAACGAACCATTACACGAAGCTGTTTTGCATAAGTTGTATCATGGATACGAGCTTCTTCAACTGTGTATTTTGCATTGTCAAACGTGTAGTTAGGTAAGAAGTGTAACTCTAATCTTCCGGTATAATCTTTTACCGGAGAAAAAGCTAAAAGCTCTTCTTTAAGTCCCTCTTTTAAAAACCATTCAAATGATTTTTTTTGCACGTCAATTAAATCCGGTAAATCGTCCAAACGAGTATTTGGTATACCCATTGGCGTTACTCTTTTTGCGTATTCTGTCGACATTAATTCACCTCATTTATTCTAGTGTGATGTACGTTATAATTTATATATTATAGGGTAGTCAAACGTAACTAAGACTGCGACATACCTTTATCTATTCAATTTTTTTGCGAGAGTCTCCCGCATTACTATTATTTTTCAACCTTGTATATCTTGCGGAGTCTTTATTTGACCCCTAACGGACATAATTATCCCATGTACATGACCGCATGTTATATATAATATAACGTCAAAAACTCCAGTCAACTAATAAGGGTATGTTTTACATTTTTTCAAGTGTTATTTTTACAAAAATTTACAAAAATTTACATTTCGTCTTTATTATTTTTTAAAGATTAATTGTATAAAACGAGTATTGTTTAAAAATTATATATAAATATGATAAAATGTCATTATGAACGAGCAATTAAAAGAAACAATTAAATTAGTTCCGAATCAGCCCGGGTGTTATATCTATTACAACAAAGCGAATGAAATAATTTATGTCGGAAAAGCAAAAAACTTGAAACGCAGGGTTTACAGTTATTTTCATAAACAACATGACAGCGTAAAGGTTACGGTACTTGTTTCTCAAATTGAAAAAATGGAATATATCATTACGGATTCTGAAGTTGAAGCGCTTATCCTTGAATCACATTTGATAAAAAAACATAAGCCTAAATATAATATTCTGTTAAAAGATGATAAAAAATATCCGTATTTTTTAATTACTGATGAGGATTTTCCGAGAATTCAAGTCGTACGAAAGAAAAATCTTAATCCCGATAAAGGCAGATTCTACGGCCCATATACCGATATAGGCGCAATGTATGCTACTCTGGATTTTTTAAAAAGGATTTTTCCGTTAAAACAATGTAAAACACCAAAATTCTCAAACAGACCCTGTCTATATTATCATATAGGGAAATGCCTTGCTCCATGTCAGGGTAAAGTCACTCCTGAGGAGTATCAAAATCTTATAAATCAGGTAGAGCTATTTTTAAGCGGAAAACAAACAGAACTTTTAAAAAAAATCCAAGCTCAAATGGTTAAATATTCAGAAGCCGAGCAGTTTGAAAAAGCTGCAAAAATGCGTGACAGTTACAATGATTTGCTTAAAACTCTTGAACGTCAAAAGGTCGTTTATGAAAATACAAAATTAAATGAAGATATTATAGCAGTTTTATATGAAGACGGCATTCTTGTGATTGTTATAATGATGATAAGAGAAGGACGTTTAATTGACAAAAAAGATTTTACATATTTTGTCGATAATGTAGATAAGACAGAGTATTTTGAAACCTTTTTTAGGGAATATTATTCTAATTTGAAATTAGAATTTCCGGATAAGATTATTTCCAAAGACTTAGAAGAAGTCGGAAATAAAGATTTGTATCAGGATTGGCTTAAAGTGTTGTCAGGAAAGAAGATAACTATAAACTACGGCAATGGAAGAGGTAAGTATGGTGAACTTTATGAGCTTGCTCTCAAAAACGCTTCCAATACACTGGAAAATGCAAAACTTAAAAAGATGGCAGAGATAAGAGATGATTTTAATGAAGTAGGTTCTTATTTAGCAGAAAAATTGCAGTTGACCAATTTCCCGAATAGGATTGAATGTTATGATATCTCTCATATTCAAGGTACAAATACTGTTGCATCAATGGTTGTATTTCAAAACGGACTTCCTAAAAAAACTGCTTACAGAAAATTTAAAGTGCGTATGACGGAAGGGAAGCCGGATGACTTTTTATCAATGAAAGAAGTCTTAACAAGGAGGCTTAAACGTTTAGGTGAACCTAAATGGGAAAAACCGGATTTAATTATTATTGACGGCGGTAAAGGACAACTATCCAGTGTTATGCAAATTGTAGAGGGAATGGGAATCAAAACAGGCAAGGGCGGTATAGATTTTGTTTCTTTGGCAAAAAGGGAAGAAGAAGTATTTTTGCCGCATAAATCAAAATCAATATTGCTGCCCAGAGATTCTAATGCATTGTATTTGATACAACGGATTCGTGATGAAGCTCACAGATTTGCTATAACATTCCATCGTGAACTACGGGGCAAAAATGCCATAAAAGAATAAAGTAAAATTGTTTAATCTTAGAATCCATATATAAAACAGAATCTTACGGTTATCTTTAGTTTACGTAATTATGTAGTCTTTTGTATCGATAGCCAGGATTTTTTGAATTTCGTCTGAATTACCGGTTGAACCGAAAATGACTGCAAATAGAGGATGTTGTTTATAATTTATTCTGCGAACCTCTAAAACATTTGAATAATTTGACAAAAAGCTTTCATAATCAAACTTACTTATTTCGCTTTTGTTTATTCCTGCCGGAACCTCTGCCATAGACAAGTAATATATATTCTTGTCAGAGTTTTCCAGAATCTCATTCCAGTTCGGACGTTTTTGGCGATAAAAATATTCATAAACATTTATTCCCCAAGCATATTTTGCAACATCAGTTGTGCACCATCCTGCAAAGCGCATTGGATTAATCTCTATAGGAACTATTTCTCCGTTCTCTTTTACTCTTAATTCAATATGTAAAGGAAAATTTCTGATATTTTTTAATTCACCGATTTCTCTCAAAATTGCTGAAAATTTAGCCATGTATTTGACCATGATGCTGGCAGACATGATATAAATTCGGTCTCGAACGTCAGATGAATTCAGAAATGGATGTTGAAATATGTTTAAAATTACTGCATCGCCATTCCTATCAAAGTAGGCATCTACTGCATACTCTTCGCCTTCTATAAATTCTTCTATAATAAACATAGAAGAATTTATTACATTGCTCGGGTAAAGAGATGATGCAATCTTCATTTCATCTTTTAAGTTTTTTAATGTTTTTGACCATTCTTCCGCATTTCTAATAGTATGAACACCTAAACTTAAAAAACCTACAGCCGGTTTTAATATAATAGGAAATTTAATAGTTTCAACAGATATTGTTTTTAAATCATCAAAATTTACAGCTTTATAATAAAAGTCAGGATACATTTTTTTCAGAAGCTCTCTGAAAAGTACTTTATCCTTGAATAGTTTTATATATTCGCTCAAATTTGATTTGGGTAAATGTTCAAGAACCCAATGAATTGAATTTTCAGAGTTTGAATAAATTAACGGAAATTCTTGTTTAAGATAATAATCAACAGCGGATTTTTCGGAACACAGATTAAAAGCACCTTCCTCAATATTTGCATCTTCTACTGCTTCGTTATCCAAAACAAACCAATCATTTTGAACAATAGTATCAACCAAAAATTCAGAAACATAAGGTTTTTCTATAATAAACATATTAATTCCTTCTACGAATTTATTATATAATAAAAGATTTAATAAAAGTTATTTTACATTTTTATAAGAATCTTAATTGTATCTTTTGCTTTGTTTGCTTCAAAAGCTTCTATAGCATCATCTATCGAATATATTTTTGAAATAAACGGTTTAAAGTTTATTCTGTTATTTTTGAGTAAGCGCAGCGCCGGCGGAAACTGCCCGCAGCGTGAACCTAAAACTGTTATTTCATTTATTACTATAGGTGCAAGATTAAGTTCTTTTCCCGTAGCAACCGTACTTTTTAGAACCAAAGTTCCTTTAGGTTTTGTTAATGCCATTGATGTTTCAAATCCGCCGGCGGTTCCTGTTGCTTCAACTACAACATCATAAATGTTTTCTATATTTAAATCTTGTAATAACTGTGTTTTCACTCCTTGTGCTTTTGCAATATCAAGTTTGTTTTGATGTTTCCCTACTAGTGTAACATCCAAATTCTGAACGTGTAGTGCTAAAGCTGTCGTTAATCCTAACTTACCGTCTCCCAAGACAAGAACCTTTTGCATAGGTTCGATATGCAGCTGTTCTGAAATTTCACAAGCTGCTGCGAGCGGTTCTACAAATACAGCTTGTTCATCAGGAACATTATCCGGTACTTCAAATAATACGTTAACAGGCATTGTCATATATTCAGCAAAACAGCCGTCCTTGTTAACAATTCCGAGCGTATGACGATTAGGACAGTGGCGGTAGTTTTTCTTGGCACACCACTGGCAAGAGGAATCCCCGCATCCGTAGCTAATCTCTGCCACTACTCTTTTTCCAACCCATTTTAAATTCTCAGGGTTGGAAGAATTTACCTCTTCTACTACTCCGACAAATTCGTGACCTAAAACTCCAACATATCCCATGTATCCTTTTGTAATCTCGTAATCTGTGTTACAAATACCGGCTAACGATACTTTTATAAGAGCTTCGCCTGCTTTTGGCTCCGGTTTTTTATAGTTTATGTCAAGTTTTAAAACATTATCAAATACAATTGCTTTCATACCCTGCTCCTTATTATACTTTTATTTTATCACAGATATTGAAAAATACAGAATAAGATTAATGCCCATAAATATTGTATCTTAGGTTTAGATGTAAAGAAAGTGTTACAATAATCAGGCTAAATTTGAAAATATTGTAGTATATAAGGGTACTCGATTTTGAAACAAAGCGAATGCAGCGTAGGATAAATCATAAGCGGTACAGGGAATTTTATGCAGCCCTGAAAATCTGACTATTTTATAATTTTATGAACTTAATTTTTGTAATTAGGAGGTTTTGTAATGCGTCATTGCTGTCAATTTAAAGCGGATGATATTTATTATCTTGAAGATACGAATTTATATTCAAATAGAACTCTCTCAATTGGGTTTTGTCCTATTTGTAAAAAACCTGTTGCAGAGTTAAAAGAGTTTTTGTTTACCGGCGGTATTAATAGAATCTCAGCGTCAGGAATTAATGCACAAAATTTAATGATGAGCGTGAAAGACAGTATTTTGTATTCTGTGCAAAGTTTGAATTATAAAAAACAGAAATCCAAACCTTTTGGTTGGAAGTTTGGTATAAATAAAGGTTATAAAAACGGACAAATTAGGCAATATGCTTGTGATTTTTACGGAAATAAAGAGTTAATAAAAAGTGTCTGATTATATAATTCTTGGATCTCTTCTCGAAGGCATTTTTTATCATTTCACCTTTCTCTCACGAATAAATTATTTATTCGGACTCCTTTATGACATACACACACCCCTGCCTTCGAGATTTTTTTTATTTTTTTAAATATAGGAAAACATTATGACAAAAATAAAGATTTCTGATACTCAACAATTAAAAAAAGATATTAATGAAAAACACATAAAGTTTTACGACAAAACGCTGTCTATTTTGGAATTTATTTTGGACGAATATTCAAGAGAATTAACAAGAGCAGATGTAGAATTTTTAGAGATGCCAAAAAATGCAGTGGCGACAATAGACTTTTTAATATCTGCAATCGGAAAAGTACAAAAAGGACAAAGGCTTGCTCTCGGACTTGGTGAAGAAACAACAGAAAATATAGAGCCGGTAATAAATATCGTAGAAGGACTTTCGGAAGAAAAAATATAAAAGTTTAGAAAAACAGAAAGGAAAAACAATGAGATTTAGAAATTATGTAAATAGTTATACACGAAGAAACAAGATATATTCGGATGAAGATTTATTACAAATGACATTAGAAAAATTATTTGATAACGAGCCTGAAATAATGGCGCAAGATTCAAGTATAGGAATCCCAAGTTATGAAGAATTAGTGAACTCTCCAAATGCGCAATGGATAGAGCCGTTTACAAATAAAGAAGGCAATCAAGACGGCGGATATTGGCAGAGTATATTACAGCCTGAGTATCAGGAATCGTTTGCAGGGAATATCAAACAGCCTGATTTTTATAGCGGAATAAGTGGCAACATACCTGTAAATCGAACAAAAAATATTATAGGTTCTCCAATATATATGAATGATTCAGGGAAAGCAATTCAGGAAGAAAATCCGCTTCTATTGACGGGCAATGTAGAAGAAAATGTATACAAAGAGCCGGAAGAAGCCGCACCTGTTTTGGAAGGCGGAGTAGAAAAAAATATAGAGTTACCTAAAACACCTGAGATGTATTATGAAAATAGTCAAAATAAGCAAAGAAAGGAAAAATATGAGGGTTTACGTCCCTGGGTGGCAATTCAGAAAGCTGCAAGTAAAGTAGCAGAAGATGCATTAGTTGAAAACGAGTATTACAGAAATTCATTAAAAATGAAAGACGGCGAACCGTTGACGGATAAATTTTTAGAGGAAAATGATATTTATTCGTTAAAGGACATAACTGACCCTGAACAATCCAAATATTACAGAGAGCAACTTGCAAAAATGTATGGTGTTGATATGAACGACCCTGATATAGACAATAAGTTAAAAGACAAGAAAATAGTCATGCCAAAAGAAAGTTCAAGATTAAGCCAATATGCAAAAAATTCCGAAGCAATGGAGAAATGGATTGTTGAGAATTACGACAAAATTAAAAATGGAGAAAGTTTATCAGATGATTCAATAGTATTTCCACCAAGCATCTTAAAAAATGAGGGTCGTGCTCTTTATACAACAATTCATAATGCTAATATGCGTAATGTAAAAGTAAGTTCTGATGGTTCTATAAAAGGTAGTATTGATGATCCCTACAATTATGAAAAATGGAATCTGAAAAATTATAAGGATATGAAAAATCTTAATGATGCGTGGGAAATATTTAAGCATAATGTTGCTACAAGAATTAATAATCATGCATATGAACAACAAGAAAATAATCAGCTTGAAGATTCGTATTTGAGTATGCCTTTTAATTATACAGAAGAAGAAATAAAAAAATTAAAGAAAAAATATAGAAAACTTTGAAATTTATGTTTTATTATGGACTATTAAGTCTATAATAGAAGTTATAATCCACTTAATAATTAAAAATAAAGCTAAAGAGACAATATATATAATGATGAATATTAGACTATATCCCCACAGACTTGAAAAACATACAACACAGAAACATAAAATAATAACAAAACAGGCAATAGAGTAATGAATATTATACCATTTGTTAAGAATCAAAAAATTATGTTTAACAAATATTTGTTTTTTCTTTATGTGGCTAATAATAGATACAACTAATACAATGGTATATGACCAATAAAGCATGTAATATAATGCAATTGCGCACAAAGCCATAAACTCTAATAAATTTTTATAAAAAGAAAAATTTTTGTTTAATATTTCAGAAATTAAAGTTGCATAAAATAAAAATATAAAGATATTGACGTATATATGGCATACATGCCATTTTTTTGTCCATTGTATAAAGTTATTAAATTTTAGAATTAAGTTTTTAATCATAATAAAAATAATATAATTTCATATATTTTCTAATATACAACAAAGAATAAACAAAGCATATTAGCTTAAGAGCTGATATGCTTCTGGAAATGGATGCGCAGACTTCGTGCCAGATATAGTAGTGCGAGTCTTGCCCCGCAAAATATAAGCAAATCAAAGTGTAAGTCTATAAAACTAATGTATTATCAGAGGGTGACTAAAAAGTTTTAGTTATCACCCCTCTCAAACTTTCTCCATCCGGAGCGAGAACACCTTCCCCGTCCGGGGAAGGTTAGGAAGGGGTGATATAAATTTGACTTTTTAGTCACCCTCCTGATTTTTGTAATGAAGTAGTGAGTTTAAGGTCGGCAGGTAGGTTTTATTAAGTTAGACGAGTTTTTCTATGCCTACCGATTGTACATGAAAAGTTTTTTGATTCCTTTTTATAAAAAGGAAAATGTATTACCGAAAAGAAAGGAAAAAGTTATGACATTTGAGTACATCGTTAACAATGATATGGAAGTTAAAAAGTTAAACAATGAGCAAGAAGAAAATTTAGTAAAAAAAATCAGTTCAAAATTTACTGAATGGAATTCAGAACGCTCCAAGAATTTAGAAATGGCGCAGAATTTGAGTAATGAAATATTCTTTAAAAATGAATATATTCCATCCGGTGATAAAACTCAAAGATGGAAAAGCAAGATAAAGATGTGTAAAACATTTATGTTTTACCAGACGTTAAAATCATATATATGGAGAAACACATATGCAAATGTTAATTCTATGTTTGACGTATCGGGTGAGAATCACGACTCGGATAACGCAAGCAACAAACAAAAGGCAATGCTTGTGGACATTATGGAAAAAATGGATTACCAGAAGACCTGTGACCAAATTATTGATAATGCTTTACTTTATGGTGAGCTGATATCATTTACCGCGTGGAAAACATTGTCGGAAGAGTACAGACGTCCGATAGATTACTTTGTAGATCCGACCTCATTGGATATAGAGAAGCAAGAGAGAATAACGAAGGCAATAGAAACAGGAAAGAACTTCTATGTAGATGAACGAGAAGTGTATAATAATCCATACATTTACCCTGTAAATCCTGCGGATATAGTTTTTGATTCAACCCAAAGCGATGAATGGGATAATTGTCCGAAGATATACAGAGCGTATAAAACACCGAATGATATTATTAATAACAAATTGTATACAATAACAAAAGAGCAAGCAGAAATAATAACCAATCTTGTAAA
>ODAI014085471.1_pt1 | contig 11444 bp, 12 predicted proteins | sample 1539321 | NCBI WGS metagenome assembly ODAI01 (sample SAMN02144231, study PRJEB22623) | gut metagenome | biome: sheep rumen | host: Ovis aries | place: New Zealand
AAAATAATGGAGAATCCGTTTTCATTAACAGGTAAGACCATCTTCATCACGGGTGCAGGCTCCGGCATCGGACGGGCGACAGCCATCCAGTGTGCCGGTCTTGGGGCCACCGTACATATCACCGACCTCAACGAGACATCCTTGGCGGAAACGCTGGGGATGCTCGAAGGGGAAGGACACCAGATGTATGTGGCCAACCTGACCGATGATGCAGCCCTGCAGGAGTTGGTAGGGATGTTGCCAAAACTTGACGGCTTTGTAAGCAATGCCGGAATCATCAAGACTATCTTAACACAGTTTGGAGAACGTACTGATGTTGAAAAGATACTTGGCATCAACACGGTAGCCCCGATACGCCTGACCCAGATTCTGCTTCAGAACAAGCGCTTCAATAAGGAAGCCGCCCTGGTATATACCAGTTCCATGGCAGGCGTGTTCAATGGAGCAATTGGCAATGGGCTGTATGGCGCATCCAAATCTGCATTGGTGGGATTTGTGAAATCGTTGGCACTGGAACTTGCACCACGTAAGATTCGCGTAAACACGGTAAACCCCGGTATTACCCAGACCAACATCTACAAAAACACTTCCATTACGCAGGAACAGTTGGATGAAGAAATGAAACGTTATCCGCTGGGTCGTTATGGTCGTCCTGACGAGATAGCCAGTGCCATTGTGTACTTGCTGTCGGATGCCACCAAGTGGATGACAGGTACGAATCTTTTAATTGACGGCGGTTTCTCGCTGCAATAAACTTAGATTATGGACACATACAAAGAATCAATCATTTCGGGCCTTGAACGACTTCTTGCAGACCCGAAATGTTTCCTCTTGGGCGAGGACATAGCAGACCCATACGGTGGAGCCTACACGCTCACCAAAGGGATGTCTGCCAAGTTCCCCGGAAAGATTATCAACACCCCGATGTCGGAGCAGGGTTTCACCGGCCTTGGTGTAGGAATGGCATTGGCAGGGTACAAGCCCATGATAGAAATCATGTTCGGTGACTTCAGTACACTAATAATGGATCAGATACTGAACCACGCATCGAAGTTTGTCGAGGGCTTTGAGAAGAAACTCCACTTGGTGATACGCGACCCGATGGGCGGCTACCGTGGTTATGGTGCAACGCACAGCCAGAGTCTGGAGAAGCTCTATGTGGGCCTACCCAATATAGCGGTTATCTCTCCCTCTGTGCTGCACGAGCCGGGTGACCTGCTGGTGAAAGCCATGGGACTGGGCGTGCCGGTTATCTTTGCAGAGAACAAGCTGGACTATACCCGCAAGATGTTCAAGGCAGAGAAGATAGCCAGTGCTTTTGACATCCAGTATCATGGTGGTGATTTCCCCATAGCAGAAGTCACCTTCCCCGATGAGGAAGCAGAAGTAACGATTGTGAGTTATGGCGGACTAATACATCCGCTGCTCCAGATGATGTACGATCTCTATATGGAGGAGGAAGTGGCTGTGAGGCTGCTGGATGTATCTGGTCTGAGTCCGATGGACTTTGACCTGTTGCATTCGCTGTTGAAAGACAGTAAGAAGATATTGACCGTAGAGGAAGGTCACATTCCGTTTGGCATTGGAGACACTGTGATTTCACAGATGGTACAGCGAGGTCTGCAGGCCCAGTACAAGACCATTGGAGCCAAGCAACACATCATTGGAACATCCAAGGAGGCAGAGGCCATGGCACTGCCGCAGATGGAAGATATTCAGGAAACCATTTTAAATTGGTAAAGGAGGGAAGACAATGGACAAGAAAGAGGTATTGTACAGAATGATGCTCATCCGTGAGATGGAGCACAAGATTGAATCACTGTTTTCCCAGGGCCTGCTTCGCGGTACTACCCACTGCTGCATTGGTCAGGAGGCTGTGCCAGTGGCCATGAGTTACCTGCTGAATATTGACCACGACTACCTTTGCAGCGGACACCGTGCTCACGGTCTGTCGATGATGATGACGATGAAGCCGGAGATGCTGTTGGGTGAGATTATGGGCAAACCCTTCGGTATGGCCAAGGGACTAGGCGGCAGCCAGCACGTGTACTACAAGAACTACTTCACCAATGGTATTACAGGCGGTATGGCAACCGTAGCTACCGGCATTGCCTTTGCCCTGAAGCAGGAAAAGACGGATGCCATCTCCGTTGTGGACTTTGGTGACGGAGCGATGAACGAGGGCTATGTATTGGAAGCCTTCAATCTGGCTGCTGAGATGAAACTGCCCGTGCTCTATATCCTGGAGAACAACGGCTATGCGATGAGTACACCCGTTGAGACAGCCAATCCTTTTGTGGTGTTTGAAGACCGTGTGAAAGGTTTTGCTCTGCCTTATACCCGTGTGGAGGCCAGCGACTTTGATAATCTCTATAACGTGTTGGAAACCGCAGTGAAGAAAGTCCGCGAGACCAGAGAACCGCAGTTTGTGGAGGTGCTGACCCACCGTTTCTGTGGTCACAGCAAGAGTGACAAGCGTGCCTACATTCCTAAAGAGCGAGACGAGTACTGGCACGAGCACGACTGCATGAAGAGTGTGGCCAAACAACTCTCTGATGCTGACGTGAAGGAAGTGGAGGAGAATGTGGCCGCAGAGATAGAACGCGTTTATCAATACTGTATCAGTCACTGATGAAGTATATTGCGCTATCCGACGAAGAACAGCGTAGGCTCGTCTTCTATCTTGCGATGGAAGAATACCTGGCAGACCACTGTGAAGAAGAAGCCTTCTTCTTGTGGCAGGTAGAGCCTACGGTCATCTTCGGGCGCAATCAGGTTTTAGAGGCAGAGGTGAATGTTGCCTACTGTGAACAAAACGGTATTCAGTATTACAGAAGAAAGAGCGGTGGCGGCTGCGTGTATGCAGACAGAGGGAATGTGATGCTTTCCTACATCACGCCAAAGATGATGGCTGACGAGGCCTTTGCTGCATTCCTTGACAAATTGGCGGATGCACTGCGAAAGCTGGGACTTCCGGCAGTCAAGACAGAGCACAACGATGTGTTGATTGGTGGAAGGAAAGTTTCCGGGAATGCCCTCTTCCAGAAAGAACGAGCCAGTATTGCTCACGGAACACTGCTGTACGACGAGGACTTGGAGACCATGCAAAATGCCATCACACCACCCAAGCAGAAACTGGAGAAACACGGGATTGAGTCGGTAAGACAGCGAGTGGTCAATCTGAAGGAATTGGGGTTGACGCTCACCGTAGAAGAACTGAAAGACTATCTGGCCAACTATTTCTGTGGAGACCGGAAGCGGGTATTGACGCAGGAAGAAGTAGCAAGTATTGAGGAGATAGAAAAGGAATACCTGAACCCTGAATTTATCAGAAGGAAATAATGGAAGACTTGATTATCATAGGTGCAGGTCCGGGTGGTTATGAGACCGCTGTGGAGGCTGCCAAACGGGGCATGAAAGTGACAGTCATCAATGATGGGCCTTTGGGTGGCGTATGTCTTAATGAAGGCTGCATTCCCACCAAGACATTCTGTCACTTTGCAGGGAAAGAAGATTTTTCTGTGGTGGCAACCAAGAAAGAAGCGGTAGTGAACCAACTGAGAAATGGTGTGGCCTATCTGCTGAAGAATCCCAACATCACGCTTGTTGAGGGAAAGGCAGCTTTCAAGGATGCACATACCGTGACCGTTGGCGATGCTGAATATACGGCAAAGGACATCATCATTGCGACGGGTTCCAAGCCGGTCTCTCTGCCCATTCCCGGAGCAGACCTGCCTTTTGTGCTGGACTCAACCTATGTGCTGAACCTGAAAGAAGTGCCAGAAAGCATCTGTGTGATAGGCGGAGGAGTGATAGGACTGGAGATGGCTAGTTATATGCACCGTTTTGGTGTGGAAGTGACCGTATTGGAATATGCTCCGCAGATACTGCCCAACTATGATGCGGAGATTGCCAAGCGGATGAAGCAACTGATGGGCAGACAGGGAATCAAGATAGAGACAGATGCCCGTGTGACTGCTGTTGATGAAGAAGGCTTTGTGACCTACCAGAAGGGCGACAAGACCTTTGATGTGGTCTGCGACAAGGTGTTGATGGCAGTTGGAAGAAAGCCCAATACCGAAGGAGTGAATTTAGAGGCTGCGGGCATAGCCTGCGGCAAGAAAGGCATAGAGGCGGATGAGAACATGCAGACCAATATTCCACACATCTATGCCATAGGTGATGTGAACGGCAAGATGATGCTGGCTCACGTTGCCACTTTCCAAGGCTACCGGGCCTTGAACCATATACAGGGCAGAGAGGACAAGATACGTTTTGACTTGGTGCCCTCTGCCGTGTTTACCGAACCCGAACTGGCATCCGTTGGATTGACAGAAGCCCAGTGCGATGATGAAGAGCTGGATTATAAAGCGGTCAAAGTGCCGTTTGGAGCTGTAGGAAAGGCAGTGGCTATGGGCGAGACGGACGGCTTCTGCAAACTGCTTGTGAACAACGAGAACAGAACTATCATGGGTTGTCATGTCATGGGTACACACGCCTCAGACTTGATACAGGAGGTGGTGACGATGATGAATATGGGCGTGACTGTTGATGATGCCAAGGACATCATCCATGCACATCCGACATTGAACGAGATTATACAATTGGCAATACACCAGTGTTGCTGACAAACAGATAACAATTAAAAGTTTAAGAATATGGAATTCAAAGATTTAATTATCCCCACGATCAATGTGAACGACACGAAAGTTACCATCAGTGACATTCGTAAAGAGAATCTGGAGTACATTGAAGAAGGTGAAGTGCTCTATAGTGTAGAAACCTCCAAGGCCACGGAAGAATACAAGTGTGACTTTGCCGGATATGTAGTCCTGTATGTAGAAGACATGGACGAAGTGGAAGTGGGCAAGAGTGCCGGTATGATTTTCAAGAGCCTGGATGATGCCAAGGCAAAACTGGCAGAGGTGGAAGAGGCCAAGCAGAAGGCCAAGAAACTTGCTTCAGTGAATGCTTCGAAGAAGGCCATAGCCTACGCTGAAGAGAAGGGTGTGGATATTACCGTGATTAAGAAGGATGGTATCATTAAGACGCAGGATATTGATGAATGGATTGCGAACCATCAGTGAAAAGTGAATAGTTAAAAGTGAAAAGTTAAGATAGGATGAATATAAGTACTGTAAAAGGTGTGCGCATTGAGACAATATGCGGATGCGTACCAGAACATAAAGTAGATAACCTGGAGTTCGCCAAGGCACACTTTGAGGAAGACATGGAAGCCACCTTGAAGGCACTTGGTGTAAAAGAACGCCATGTGGCCGTAAAGGAAGAGACCACCTCGATGGACTTTTGCATTGCTGCTGCTGAGAAGATCTTTGCAGAGGGTAGTGTAAAGAAAGAGGATATTGGTGCTGTCATTTTCGTGACACTGACCCCCGACTGCCTGATGCCCAACAACTCCACTTACGCACAGTATCTGTTGGGATTGAGTAAAGATGTGGCTACACTGGATATTAACCACGCCTGCCCCGGCTATGTGTTTGGTCTGTGGAATGCAGCATTGATTGCACAGAATATGCAGAAGAAAGTGCTGTTGCTGGATGGTGACATCAACAGCAAGTATGTTTCACCTTGGGACAAGAGTACCGCTCTGTTGTTTGGTGACGCCGGTACAGCTACAGTAGTTAGCCCAGATGCCAGCGCTCCAGATTGGCACTTCACCTTTATGAGTGACGGCAGCAATCGTGATGCCATTACCGTCAAGTTAGGTATGCGCTATCCCTTGAAGAAAGAGTATCTGGAGTACAAGACTTGGGAAGATGGCGGCAAGCGAAGATTTATAGATATGTATATGAATGGCCGTGCCGTGTTTGACTATGTGGTGGACGTGGTTCCTGAGATTGCTAATGCCTTTATGGATGAGCTGGAGACCAGTGGCGAAGAGTATGACAAGCTCGTGCTGCATCAGGCCAACCATTTCATGCTGAAGAAACTGTCCAAGGCCATTGGTTTTGACCATAAGACCCAGATGCCGGTATGTATGAATAAATATGGTAATACCAGTTCGGTGAGTATTCCTTTGACCATTTCGTCGGAGTTGCAGGATGGTGCTGACCATATCTTTATGATTGGTATGGGTGCTGGATTGGCTTCTGGAATTGCTGATTTGTCGGTTAAGGATCTGAAGAATCTGGGGGTAATTGAGAAAAAGTTGTAATGGTTGTAATGCTATGAATATTCCATTTTTATCACTTAAAGAAGTAACAGCTCTTCATGGAGCTGAGATTAACGAGGCGGTAAGCCGCGTAGTGAATGGAGGCAGGTACCTCCAGGGAAAAGAGAACGAGAAGTTTGAGGCGGACTATGCCCAGTTTATAGGAACTAAGTATTGTATCGGATGCGCCAACGGACTGGATGCGCTTATCTGGATATTTCGTGCGTATATCGAGATGGGCGTGATGAAGCCCGGTGACGAGGTGATTGTGCCTGCCAATACGTATATTGCTACCATTTTGGCGATTACGGAGAATGGACTGGTGCCGGTACTTTGCGAGCCAAAGGCTAATACGCTGGAGATAGATGATGACTTGATTGAAGGATTGATTACTTCTAAGACCAAGGCGATTGCCATTGTGCATCTGTATGGGCGTAATGCCTATACGGATAAGATTGGTGCATTGTGCAAGAAGTATAATCTTAAGCTCGTAGAGGATAATGCTCAGGCACATGGTTGCAAGCATACCGATGGGCGTGTGACTGGTTCCATTGGTGATGCTGCCGGGCATTCGTTCTATCCAGGCAAGAACCTGGGTGCTTTGGGTGATGGTGGTGCTGTAACCACCAATGACCCAGAACTGGCTGCTGCGGTTCGTGCTTTGGCTAACTATGGTTCTCAGAAGAAGTATGTGTTCAAGTATGCCGGTCGCAACAGCCGTTTGGATGAGATCCAGGCTGCCGTACTGGATGTGAAGTTGAAGTATCTGGTGGAGGATAACCTGCATCGTAAGGAGGTGGCTCATTACTACTATGAACATCTGAACAATCCGCTGGTAACGCTGCTCGACTTGCTGCCCGACGAGCAGAACGCCTATCACCTGTTCCCGATTCTGGTAGGCGGTGGCAAGCGTGATGCTTTACATGACTATCTGGAGCAGAATGGTGTAGGTACAGTATGCCATTATCCTATTGCCCCACATAAACAGGAATGCTACGCTAAAGAAAGTTGGAATATTCCCCAGTTGAATTTGCCTATTACGGAAAGATTGGCAGATGAGGAACTGAGCCTGCCCATTGGTCCTGCCATTACAATCGAAGAAGTGAAACAGGTTGTTGAACTGATTAATCAGTTTAAATAATGCGTGTCTGGATAGTCAATTATTACACAAGTCCTAACTGCTCAAACCCCAGATATGAGCAGTTTGCCAAACACTTTACAGCCAAATGCTGGGAGGTGCTGACCTTCTACGCTAACTGGAATGGGACTGTGACGGAACCACTGTTTAAAAGGGAAACGGTGAATGGGCTGGACTTTGTTCAAGTGAAGGCTCCGCACTATGTGGGCAATGGCCTAGGACGAATGAAGAGCATCTTCAGTTTCGCATGGCAGATATACAAGCATTGCAAAGAGTTTAAGAAGCCGGACGTGATACTGCACAACATCCATACGCCATTTGACTATCCAATCCTATGGGCTGCCAAGAAGGAGAGTGCTAAATACGTGGCGGAGGCATGGGACGCATGGCCGGATGTGTTTGCGCATCTGGGACTTGTGTCACGGAAGAATCCGGCACTGAAGGTGTTCTACTGGTTGGAAAAACGCATTTACCAGAAGGCTGTTCAGGTGGTGTTTACCTTTGCTGGTGGAGTACAACACATCAAAGATAAGAAATGGAATATAGAGCAAGGAGGGAAGATAGACCTCAAAAAGGTACACTACATCAACAATGGTGTGGATCTGGAGCAGTTTGATAAAGACCGTGAGGCTTGGCCCCGTGAGGATGAAGACCTGCACGACCCCAAGACGCTGAAGGTGGTGTATCTGGGGAGCATCAACCGAGCCAACCACGTGCATACGTTAATAGAGGCGGCGAAACTGCTGCAGAGTCTGGACTACTACCGTTTCTTCATTTATGGCGACGGTGCAGACCGCGAGGAACTGGAACAGAAGGTGAAGGATGAGGGCATCACGAATGTGGTGTTCAAGGAGAAACGAATTCCGCTGTGCGAGTGTGCATGGGTAGTGAGCCAAGCCACGGTGAATATCATGAACTACCAGAAAGGATTCGGGTATATGGGCGTGAGCAGCGGCAAGATGTTCCAGTATCTGGCGGCCGGGAAGCCTATCGTATGCAATGTGAATATTGCCTACGATGATGTGATCACGGACAACCAGCTGGGTATTGCACGGGATATAGAGACGCCGGAGGCCTTTGCGCAGGCGATACGCGATGTGGCGGAACAGCCACGGGCCAGTTATGATGCCATGTGTGAGCGGGTGCGTGCTGTCGCGCAGAGATTCGATTATAAAGTGCTGGCGGCGGAAGAGATTGCAGTCATAGAGAGCGCACTGAAAGGAAATTAAAGGTCACACAGAAACCACGGAAACCACGGAAAGGCTGTGCAAGCACAGCAAAGAAAAATTTCTGCGAGAGATAAGAGACTATGGAAAAGGAACTATTTGCGCTGCTGAGGTTGGGTTTAGGAACAAGTACAACGAAGGAGGAGAATCTGTCGGACTTTATTGTGCTCTCTGCTGAAAAGTGGACGCAACTTGGGGATATGGCCCAGAAGCAAGGTGTTTTGGGCATCATGCTCGATGGCGTTGAAAGATTAGAGGGTTCGAACTATGGGCTTACCAGAGGGCTGACAGCGAATCAGAAGCTGGAGTGGATTAGCGAGGTGCTGCAGATAGAGCAGTGGAACCAGCAGCAGGTGGCCGTGATGGAAGACCTTGCAGATAAGTGGGAACAGAAGGGTTGTCGCGTAATGGTGATGAAAGGACAGGCCAATGGGACGCTTTATCCGAAGCCTGAACACCGTAGTCCTGGCGATATAGATTGCTATCTGTTTGAGAACTATGCAATAGGCAATGACATAGCGAGAGCGGTAGGGGCAAATGTGGATGAGAGTTGGTACAAGCATTCTGTGATTAGCTATAAGGGCGAGACCTTCGAGAATCACCAGTACTTTGTGCATACACGGGATGGAAAGCGAGGGAAACGGTTGGAGAAGGAGTTGGAAGAAGCCTTAAAGGTTGACAAGTCGGAATTTCAGCCATTGACAAAATCAACTGTGATACCTCCTGTACAATGGACAGCGATGTTTCTGACTTACCATGCCTGTGCACATTTCGTCTCTGAAGGGCTGCGATTGAAACAGTTACTTGACTGGGCAATGTTCTTGGATAAACACCAGAATGATGTGGACTGGCCACAATACTATGCTTACTGTGAACGAAATCATCTGCGCCGATTTGCAGATGCTGCAACAGCAATTAGTGTAAAACACCTTGACATCAAGATTACTAATCCTGCCATCGTGACCACCAGTCCATACGCTGACAAGATACTCCACAATGCCCTTTTTGATGACGATTATGTATTCAGTTCGGGTGAGAGTGGTTGGAAGAACCGCCTTCATATCGTAAAGAACCTTTTCCACTACAGATGGAAGTATGAGGAAATTTATGAGGAGAGCATCTATCGGCAGTTGTGGTATTATGTGACGGGATTTTTATTTAAAACAGAATAAAAATATGTACAAACATTTTTTTAAGCGGTTTCTGGATTTTTGGACATCGCTGATAGTATTGATTTTGATTTCCCCGATTTTGTTGGTAGTGACGATATGGTTACACTTTGCAAACAAAGGTGCCGGTGCTTTCTTCTTCCAGGAACGACCGGGTAAGGATGCAAAAATCTTTAAGGTCATCAAGTTTAAGACTATGACGGATGAACGGGATGCAGAGGGGAATCTGCTGCCGGACGAACAGCGGCTGACGAAGGGAGGAAAGTTCGTGCGTTCGACATCGATTGACGAGTTGCCGCAGCTCATCAATGTGCTGAAGGGCGATATGGCACTGATAGGACCACGTCCGCTGCTACCGCAATATCTGCCGCTTTATTCTCCTGAGCAGGCTCGTCGCCATGAAGTACGTCCAGGTATTAGCGGTTGGGCACAATGCCATGGACGCAATGCGATCAGTTGGACAGAGAAGTTCAAACTGGATGTGTGGTATGTGGATCATGTGAGTCTGATGACGGACTTGAAGGTGATTTGGATTACCATCATGAAGGTGATTAAGCGGGCTGACATCAATGAAGCAGGACAGGCCACGATGGAAGCGTTTAATGGATATAACTGAACATGAACGTTTCGCACAGCGAGAGAAAAGAAAACTTGTTTGCTTTTCCGAGCCAAAGAAATGTCAACGAAGTTAATAACACTAATTTTACGAATAATATGAAGGATATAGCTATATACGGAGCAGGTGGTTTCGGAAGAGAGATCGCCTGCTTGATAAAAAGAATCAATGAGAAAGAGCCTAATACTTGGAACTTTATCGGATTCTTTGATGATGATGAAACGCTGAAAGGGACTTGGAATGATTATGGAAGGGAAATAGGTGGGATGGATGTTCTTAACTGTTGGTCGAAACCTCTAAATCTTGTTATAGCCATCGGAAATCCGCAGGTATTGGAACAGATAGTTGGAAAAATAAATAATATAAATATAACATATCCAAATCTGATAGACCCCAATGTGGAGTTTATGGATAAGGAGAAGGTGGAGATGGGAATAGGCAATGTGATATGTATGCGTAGTACCATCAGCACAAATGTTAAATTTGGGAACTTCAACCTGCTAAACGTGGCAGTAGGAGTAGGACACGATGCCAGTTTCGGAAGTTTCAATGTGGTGATGCCCAACGTGAATATTTCCGGAGGTGTAGAAATAGGAAGCAGTAACCTATTTGGTGTAAAGTCAACCATCCTTCAATACTTGAAGGTGGGTGACAGAGTAAAGATTGGTGCTTGCAGTCTGCTTATGAGAAATGCCAAGTCAGATAATCTATATTTTGGAATACCCGCAGAAAGAAAGTAACTTTTAATTTATCATATTATGTCAATAGAAGAATTTGTTAAGCATTTTGCGGACCAGTTTGACGATACTGATCCCAGTGAGATTACCGCAGAAACCGAGTTCCATGATTTGGACGAATGGTCATCAATGATTGGCCTTTCAGTTCTCAATATGGTTGAAAAGAGTTGTGGTGTGACACTTACTTTCGATGAGTTGCGTCACGCGACCACCGTTAAGAATCTGTTTGAAACCATTGAAAAGAAAAAATAATGGAGAATCCGTTTTCATTAACAGGTAAGACCATCTTCATCACGGGTGCAGGCTCCGGCATCGGACGGGCGACAGCCATCCAGTGTGCCGGTCTTGGGGCCACCGTACATATCACCGACCTCAACGAGACATCC
>ODAI014228240.1_pt1 | contig 11444 bp, 6 predicted proteins | sample 1539321 | NCBI WGS metagenome assembly ODAI01 (sample SAMN02144231, study PRJEB22623) | gut metagenome | biome: sheep rumen | host: Ovis aries | place: New Zealand
CACCTGAGATTCGGCAAGAACCCTATCAGATCCACATATCTGGTAAAGACAGCCGACTTCGTAGCCTGCCACAATCAGGCATACCTCAAGATGTACGACATCCTAAGCGATATCAAGGACGGCGGCACATTCTTACTCAACTGCGAGTGGCACACTGTAGAAGAGCTCGACAAGAACCTGCCGGGCGATGTAAAGCGCGCTCTCGCACAGAAGCACGTTAAGTTCTACGTTATCGACGCAGTAGCAGTCGGCGCAGAGCTCGGCCTCGGCAACAAGACAAACGCAGTGCTGCAGGCAAGCTTCTTCAAGCTCGCAAAGATTATTCCTATTGACGATGCTGTAAAGTATATGAAGGAAATGATCGAGCACTCCTACGGCAAGAAGGGCGAGGCAGTCGTAAAGATGAACTACGCAGCCGTAGACGCAGGCCTCGACAAGGCTGTGGAAATTGCAGTTCCTGCAGAGTGGGCGAACGCAAAGGACGACCCTGTACAGGCTGACAACGCTCCTGATTTCGTAAAGAAGGTTGTACGCCCTATCAACGCTTGCAAGGGTGACGATCTGCCTGTATCCGCATTTGCCGGCCGTGAGGATGGTCATTTCGACCTCGGCACAGCAGCTTATGAAAAGCGCGGTGTAGCGGCAACAGTTCCGCAGTGGGATGCAAGCAAGTGTCTCCAGTGCAACCAGTGCGCTTATGTATGTCCGCACGCAACAATCAGACCTGTTCTTCTGACTGAGGAAGAGGCAAAGAAGGCACCTGCGGGCTTTGGCGCAGTGGACGGCAAGGGCAAGGGCATCGACCAATACAAGTTCAAGATTCAGGTTTCACCGCTCGACTGTCTCGGCTGCGGCAGCTGTGCACACGTTTGCCCGGCAAAGGAACCTGCTCTGACTATGGTACCGCTTCACACTCAGCTAGGCGAAGCAGCAAACTGGGATTATGCAATGACAGTTTCCGAAAAGGAAAACCCTCTCGACAAGTACTCCGTAAAGGGAAGCCAGTTCGAGAAGCCTCTCTTCGAGTTCTCGGGCGCATGCGCAGGCTGCGGCGAAACTCCTTATGTAAAGCTGATTACACAGCTCTTTGGCGACCGTATGCAGGTTGCAAACGCAACAGGCTGCTCATCCATCTGGGGAGCATCGGCACCAAGCATGCCATATACAAAGAACAGCAAGGGCCAGGGCCCTGCATGGTGTAACTCACTCTTTGAAGACAACGCAGAGTTTGGTCTTGGTATGTACACAGGCCAGAAACAGCGCAGAGAAAGAGTTGCCGAAGCAGCAAGGACACTTGTTGAGAGAAAGGCTCCTATTGCAAAGGAAGCACAGGCTTGGCTCGACACAATGGAAGACGGCGAAGCTTCAAAGGCTACAGCTGCTGCATTCCTCGAAGCGGTTAAAAGCTGCAACGGCGGAAACTGCGATGATCCGATCAGAAAGACGATTCTCGAAGGAGCAGACCTCCTTGTTAAGAAGAGCCAGTGGATCTTCGGCGGCGACGGCTGGGCTTACGATATCGGCTACGGCGGTCTCGACCACGTACTCGCTTCAGGCGAAGATGTAAACGTACTCGTACTTGATACTGAGGTTTACTCCAACACAGGCGGACAGGCCAGCAAGTCCACACCGACAGGTGCTGTTGCAAAGTTTGCTGCATCCGGCATGAAGACAAAGAAGAAGGACCTCGGCATGATGGCAGCTTCCTACGGCTATGTATATGTAGCACAGGTAGCAATGGGTGCAAACCAGGCACAGCTCATCAAGGCTCTAAAGGAGGCGGAAGGCTACCACGGACCATCGCTTGTTATCGCATATGCACCTTGTATCAACCACGGTATCAAGGGCGGCCTCGCAGGCGCACAGGAACGTATAAAGAAGGCTGTAGAATGCGGATACTGGCATATGTGGAGATTCAATCCGGAGCTCAAGGCAGCAGGTCAGAATCCGTTCATCCTCGATTCAAAAGAACCTGATCTTTCGAAGTTCAGAGACTTCCTGATGAACGAAGTTCGTTACAGCTCACTGCTCCGTGCATTCCCTGACACAGCAGAAGCACTTTATGCAAAATGCGAAGCTGAGGCAAAGGAACGCTACGAAGGCTATGTGAACATGGCAGCGGGAAAGTAGTCTGGGGTACATCCGGGACAGAAAAAAGCCTTAGAACGTAAAATAAGGGCATATAAAGGGCAACCTCTTTCGGGGTTGCCCTGTTTTAATGCGCGCGTATAAAAGACTAAAAAAAGACGGTCCCGAGAGACCGTCTTTAATTGCATTTGTAAGTTTATTTCCTTTGCTAAATCTTAGCCGAAGAGACCAAGACCGAAGAAGGAGTCAATCTGACCTAAGAGAATGAAGAGCATTCCCAGAGGAGCGATGAACTTAGCACAGAACATTGTATATCCTGCAGCCTTCCAAGTGTGGCCACCTTCTGAAGCTTCCTGCTCTGCCTTGATCCACTGAGGTCCGAGCTTCCAGCCGATGATGAGTGACATGCACAGAGCACCGAGAGGCATCAGGATACCTTCTGACCAAAGATCGAAGAAGTCGAGCCAGCAGAATCCCATTGGCTGTGGAAGCCCACCGCCACCGAGAGCGTCTGCGGAAACGAGTGAAGATGTAGCGAGGATGATAAGAGCTTCTACTACGCAGATAGTCTTTCTGTTACCAACCTTTCCCTTGCGCTCCTTCATATCGATTACAGAAGCTGCTGCAACCTCGAGGAGAGAAATGGAAGAAGTGATAGCTGCTACGAATACCAGGAAGTAGAAGAGGAATCCGAACAGTGCGCCCATGAAGCCGCCCATGTGGTTGAATACGTTCTGGAGAGTCATGAACAGGAGTCCAGGACCGCCGGAAGGTTCAAGTCCTGTAGCAAATACTGCAGGAAGTACAGCCATACCAGCCATAAGAGCGATTAATGTATCGCAGATTACGATGATTACTGCATTGGATTCGAGGTTTTCCTTCTTTGAGAGGTATGAACCGTAAGTGATCATACAACCCATACCGAGGGACAGTGAGAAGAACATCTGACCGCCGGCTGTTGAAAGAACTCCGACAAAGTTTTCCTGAAGAGGCTGCATGTTAACTGCGAACATGAATGCGAGACCAGCGCCTGCACCAGGTAATGTGCAGGATCTGATGATTACGATAATCAGGAGAACGAACAGTGCAGGCATTGCAACTGTAGTGAACTTTTCGATACCACCGGATACACCACCGATTACGATGAGCATTGTGATGAGAACGAAGATTGCACCGAATGCAACTGTCTGGCCTGTTGAGCTGATGAAGTTACCGAAGTAAACGTCACCTGCTTCGCCGTTTACACCCCAGCTTGCACCGAAGATATCGCCAAGGTTAGCGATTGAGTACTTCAGGCAGTAGCCGCCGAGTGAGCAGTAGAATGAGAGGATGAGGAATGGGCAGATAAATCCGAACCAGCCTAAGATTGTGTACTTTGAGCTGAGTTCTCTGTAAGCACCCATTACGGACTTACCGGTATAACGACCGATAAGTAACTCACCGAACATAATTACGAAACCTACTAATGCTGCAAGAACGAGGTAAATCAGCAGAAATGCGAATCCGCCGGATACACCCATCTTGTAAGGGAAACCCCAGATGTTACCAAGACCTACTGCAGAACCTACAGCGGCCATGATGAATCCAAAGTTACTCCCCCATTGATCCTTGTTTGAACTCATGGGAAAATCCTCCTTTAAATAATGGAAAAATTGCGCGTGTAACCGATGTTCTAGGTTTAAAAAACACGCGATTACACTGATAATTATACAAGAATATTTTATTAAAAGTATACAGAAAAGTCAATAATGTTTTTGTACATTGGACGGTACTGCTTTGCCAAAAATGTTTACTTCTTTGCTCATTATTTACAAAATACAAAAGTTTCGTGCAAATACAATAGGCGGGGCAAAAAATTAAATAAAATAAGATTTTGTTAAAAATATTGCGAGGTTTTCGACCTAAATTTTCCTTAAAGTGAAATGAAACGGAATTATGTTTCGCTATGCGAAATATTCTAACCTTGACTAAATAAAAAAAAGTTAATATCCTATTTATGTATGCGCTTTGATGCATACGAGTAAAATCAATTAATCCAAACCTATTGATTTCGGAGGCAATTAAATGGCAAAAATTATGAAGATTTGTGACGGTAACGAGGCTGCTGCTTATGTCGCATACGCGTTTACAGAAGTAGCAGGTATCTACCCTATCACACCAAGTTCACCGATGGCTGAAAAGACAGATGAATGGTCAGCTAACGGTAAAAAGAACATTTTCGGTCAGCAGGTAAGACTCGTAGAAATGCAGTCTGAAGCCGGTGCAGCAGGTGCTGTTCACGGTGCCCTCGAAGCCGGTGCTCTCGCAGCATCGTTCACTTCCTCCCAGGGACTTATGCTGATGATTCCTACTCTGCACCGTATCTCCGGTCAGAGACATCCGGGAGTTCTGCATGTAGCATCCAGAACAGTTGGTACTCATGCATTCTCTATTTTCGGCGACCACTCAGACGTAATGAACTGCCGTCAGACAGGATTTGCAATGCTGTCATCCGGTAGCGTACAGGAAATCATGGACCTCGGCGGAATTGCTCACCTTGCAGCAATCAAGTCCCGCATTCCGTTCATGCACTTCTTTGACGGTTTCCGTACTTCACACGAAATCCAGAAGGTTGAAGCTATCGATTACGAAGATTTCGCAAAGATGGTAGACTATGACGCTCTGGAAGCATTCAGAAAGAACGCTATCAATCCTGAAGAACCTGTAATGCGTTCCACAGTACAGAACCCTGATATTTACTTCCAGGTAAGAGAAGCAAACAATGCAGATTATGATGCACTTCCTGATATCGTTCAGGACTACATGGATCAGATCAGCAAGCTCACCGGACGTAAGTACAAGCTCTTCAACTACTACGGCGTAAAGGATGCTGAAAGAGTCATCATCGCAATGGGTAGTGTCAGCGGCACAGCTCAGGAAGTAGTTAAGTACCTCAACGAAAAGGGAGAAAAGGTTGGCTTCCTCCAGGTACACCTCTACAGACCGTTCTCAGCAAAGCACTTACTCAAGGCTATTCCAAAGACTTGTACAAAGATTGCTGTACTTGACAGATTAAAGGAAATCGGTTCCATCGGTGAACCTCTCTTTGAAGATGTCTGCACAGCATATATAAATGAAGCAAACCGCCCTGCAATTTATGCGGGCCGTTACGGTCTTTCTTCAAAGGATACAACTCCTGCAATGATCAAGGCAGTATTTGATAACCTGAAGAAGACAAAGCCGCTCAATCACTTCACAGTAGGTATTGACGACGACGTAACTCACCTTTCACTGAAGGTCGGCAAGCCGCTCTTCACAGAACCAAAGGGCACAATCGCTTGCAAGTTCTGGGGACTCGGTTCCGACGGTACAGTTGGTGCAAACAAGAACTCCATCAAGATCATCGGCGAGACTACAAACAAGTACTGCCAGGCTTATTTTGAATATGATACAAAGAAGTCCTTCGGTATCACAAAGTCCCACCTCCGCTTCGGTAACAAGCCGATCAGCTCGACTTACCTCGTAACAAAGGCTGACTTCGTTGCTTGCCACAACGAGCACTATCTTGAAAAGTATGACATCATCGAAGAACTCAAGCCAAACGGCACATTCCTCCTTAACTGCGAATGGTCCGAGGACGAGCTCGACGAAAAGATGCCTGTTCACATCAAGAACTACATCGCAAACAACAACATTAAGTTCTATATCATAAACGCTAACAAGTGTTCACAGGAAATCGGTCTCGGAAACCGCTCCAACATGGTACTCCAGGCTGCATTCTTCAACCTGGCAAAGGTTATTCCTGTAAAGGACGCTATCGAGCACATGAAGGCTGCTGTAAAGAAGACCTACGGCAAGAAGGGCGACAAGATTGTTAATATGAACATCGCCGCTGTAGACGCAGGTATCACGGCAGTAAAGGAAGTAAAGGTTCCTGCGGCTTGGAAGACTACAAAGACCGGCGCTGCAATGCCTACAATTGATCCGTCACTTCCTCCTATCATCAAGGACATCCTGATTCCTATCAATGCACAGAAGGGCGACAGCCTGCCTGTAAGCACATTCCTCGGAACAAAGGACGGTACTATGCCGCTCGGAACTTCCGCATACGAAAAGAGAGGTATCGCAACAGCTCTTCCTGTATGGGATGCTACAAAGTGCCTCCAGTGCAACCAGTGCTCATTCGTATGTCCACACGCTGTAATCAGACCGTTCCTCCTCGACGAGAAGGAAGCAAAGAAGGCTCCAAAGGGCTTCGATATGGTTGACGCAAAGGGCAAGGGCCTTGAAGGACTCAAGTACGCTATTCAGGTCAGCACACTCGACTGCACAAGCTGCGGCTGCTGCGTAGCAAGCTGCCCGAAGAGCGGCGAAGCTCTCAAGATGGTTCCTGCTGCAGAGGTTTCTCTCGATCAGAAGAACTGGAACTATGCACTTACAGTTGACGAAAAGGCTGACAAGATGGACATCTACTCAGTTAAGGGTAGCCAGTTCAAGCAGCCTCTCCTCGAGTTCTCCGGCGCATGCGCAGGCTGCGGCGAAACTCCTTACGTTAAGCTCCTCACTCAGCTCTACGGTGATAAGATTTACATCGCAAACGGCACAGGCTGCTCTCAGGCTTGGGGTGCTGCAATGCCATGCATGCCATACTGCACAAACAAGGAAGGCAAGGGTCCTGCTTGGTCCAACTCCCTCTTCGAGAACAACGCAGAGTTCTCCTACGGTATGTGCCTCGCTGTAACTCAGCAGAGAGAAAACGTAAAGATCGACGTTACAGCTCTGAAGGGAATGAAGATTTCCGCAGGTCTTAAGAAGGCTATCGACAAGTGGTTCGACACTTACGACAACCTCGATGACAGTGCTGTAGCAAGCAAGGAGCTCATCGCTGCACTCAAGGCTGAAAAGGCTACAGGCGAAGAGAAAAAGCTCATCGATACAATCCTCAAGAAGAAGAACCACCTCTCAAAGAAGACCATGTGGATGGTCGGCGGAGACGGCTGGGCTTACGATATCGGTTATGGTGGACTCGACCACGTATTTGCAATGGGCGAGGACGTAAACGTTATGGTTATCGATACAGAAGTTTACTCCAACACAGGCGGACAGTCTTCAAAGGCTACTCCTGTCGGCGCTGTAGCTCAGTTCCAGGCAGCAGGTAAGAAGACAAAGAAGAAAGACCTCGGTCTTCTCATGATGTCCTATGACAACGTATACGTTGCACAGTGCTCAATGGGTGCAAATCCTAACCAGCTGATGAAGGCATTAAAGGAAGCAGAAGAGCACAAGGGACCTTCCATCGTTATCTGCTACACTCCTTGTATCAACCACGGTATCAAGAAGGGTATGAACAACGCTCAGAAGGAAATGAAGGAAGCAGTAGAATCCGGTTACTGGAACCTCTATAGATACAATCCAAAGAACAAGGAATTCATCCTCGACTCCAAGGAGCCAAGCATGGATCTCATCGACTTCCTCCGCGGCGAAGTAAGATACTCGGCACTTGAAATCACATTCCCTGACAATGCAAAGACTCTCTTTGCGGAGGCAGAGGAAGCTGCAAAGGCAAAGTACGAGTACTACAAGAGCAGAGCGGCAAAATAAAGACCATCTTTGTTTAACTTCGATTAATAGGTAAATTAAAAACAGCAGCTCTTCCGAAAGGGAGAGCTGCTGCAATGAAGTTTTTTATTTACCTTTTTTTATTTACTTTTCTTCAAGGAAAAGCGAGCTTGGCCTATTGATGACCATCATGTTGTAGTGCCTTACCTGGCGCAGGTCTTCCTTGCCGAGCTTTACGACCTCCATAAATCTGTCGTTCTCTTCGAGAATTTCCTTGGAGATAATGGTCTTGATGCTGATAGGCGCAAAGAAAGGATTTGTGCCGAGGCCCGAGACGATGCCCACCGCCTGCGAGTTCGCATGCATAGGGTTCATCATGCAAATATACATCTTTTCGGATGGATTGACCTGATTGGTCAAAATGAAATGTGTTATGACATCATAAGGATAAACCTTGCCGGTAAAGAGATGCTGGCACTTTTCGGGATCGTCGAATGATGTCAGGCCGTTATAGACGATTACGTCCAGATAGTTCTGATTATCGTCCTTTTGATAGAACTTCATCAGCGACTTTACGATCTTTCTGGTGCGACCGTCAAAATAATACATATACGCAAAAGGCTTATTGAAATAAATGTTTTCCGGAAGCTTTGCCGGTTTAACATTCGGCGACTGGTAATCTACCAGCATGGAGATTTCGATTTCCAGAGCATCTGCGATTTCCTGAAGTGTTTCGATATCGATGCTGATGGCACCGTTTTCGTATTTGGAAATTGTGGCCTTGCTCTTGTTGATCTTTTGCGAGAACTGTTCGATCGTCAAGCCATTGCGTTTGCGATGCTTTTTGATCTGCTTGCCCACATATTCGGAAATAGTCATAATTTCAATACCTCTACATACCTGATTTATAAAGCGAATTCTTGTGCTTTTTTACATACAAATTTATTTTAATGGAAAACAGATAAATTTGCAAGCAAAAGTTTCGCAGCAGGAAAAAGATATGGCAAATTATTCCTCAGGGGCAACAAGGCGAAAAACGACGAAAACAAGTATTTGACAATGGTTGATGCTTAGGGTATGATACTATTGGCAAAGATGTTAAATAATAAACAAACAATCTTATAAATCTATTGTTAAGGAGAAAGAAAATGGATTACAGAGCAGAATACAAAAGTAAGTTACGTACACCTGCCGAAGCAGCCAAAGTCGTAAAGAGCGGCGATTGGGTTGACTTCGCTGTATCGCTGGGCTTCCCTACACTTGTGGACAAAGCCCTTGCAGAGCGCAAGGACGAACTTACAGACGTTAAAATCAGAAGCTATCTGGTACTTCAGCCTGTACAGTGCGTGGAATGTGACCCTCAGAGAGAGCACTTTACCTACAATAGCTGGCATTGCTCGGGATACGAGAGAAAACTCTGCGACAAGGGACTTTGTAACTACATCCCTATGGTTTACAGAAACGTAGCTTCCTACTACAGAAAGTACCTTGAGGTTAATGTGGCTGTAATGGCAGTGCCTCCAATGGACGAGCACGGCTGCTTCAGCTTTTCCATCAATGCCGCAACAGCAAGAGCTACTATGGATTGTGCTCTAAAGAGCGGCGGTAAGATTATCCTCGAAATCAACGAAAATCTGCCACCTGTTCGTGGCGGCCAGGAAGATTACATTCACATTTCCGAGGTTGACATGATCGTTGAGGGACCTCACGATCCGCTTCCGGAGCTTCCTACTCCTCCTGCTACAGAAATCGACGAAAAGATTGCAAAGTATGTAGTAGACAACATGGTTGACGGTTCTGTTATCCAGCTCGGTATCGGCGGTATGCCAAACGCTGTGGGCCAGATGATTGCAAAGTCAGACTTAAAGGATCTCGGTATCCACACTGAGCTCCTCGTTGACGCGTATCTTGATATGTACAAGGCCGGCAAGATTACAAACCGCCGCAAGACTATCGACAAGGGCAAGGGTGTATTCGGCTTCGCACTCGGTGCACAGTCACTCTATGATTGGTGCCGTGACAACCCTTCACTGGTAACATACCCTATCGAGTACGTTAACCACCCTGAAACAATCAAGAAACTCGACAACTTCGTATCCATCAACAACTGTATTGCAGTTGACCTTTATGGACAGATTTGCGCAGAGAGTGCAGGAACCAGACATATCAGCGGCACAGGCGGTCAGCTCGACTTCCTCACAGGCGCATACGAAGGAAACAACGGTAAGGCATTTATCTGCATGACTTCATCGTTCACGGACAAAGAGGGCAACCTCAAGTCCAGAATCTACCCTACATTCTCCGGCGGAGACATTGTAACCGACCCACGTAGCCAGGGCTTCTATCTGGTAACAGAGTACGGTATCGCAAACCTCGCAGGCAGAACTACATGGGAAAAGGCAGAAATGCTCATTAGCCTTGCTAATCCTATCCACAGAGACGAACTCATCGCTGCTGCCGAAAAGCAGAAGATCTGGAGAAAGTCCAACAAGAGATAGTCTACAAACGGTAGAAAACAGACACGGACTTTGGTACGTTATTGTGCCAAAGTCCGATTTGCTTTTTTGGAGTAACTAGTTTGCTGAATATTTTAAAGTAAAAAATAATTAAAAAAAATTTTTTGTGGACGGTCACTTTTTTGAATGGCGAAAACGTTGAAAAATCAAGGGGTAGAGAGGTGAATATCACATAACGCAAAAGTTTCTCACTGCGAAAAAAACGAACAAAAAAAAGACATTTTTTTCTTTTTAAAATGATGTTAAACGTAAAGCCTAAAAAAATTCATTTTAACGAAAATTCAAAGTTAAAATGTTTCCTTTTGTGAGAATTCGCGTTGTTGACTTTACGGTGTTTGCACAATAAAATATATGGGTAAGATAGATAAGTTATATTCACTTTCAAAGACAGTTATTCTTGAAAAGTTAAGAAAAGGATGTGACGACATTGGCTAAAGGTAAATTAGTTTTTCGTGCAGACAGATGTAAGGGTTGCGAACTTTGCGCATCTGCTTGCCCAAAGAAGTTGCTTGCATTGGATGAGGTAAACGTTAACAAAAAGGGTTACCATCCAATCACAATCACAAACCCGGATGAATGCGTAGGCTGCGGTAGCTGTGCTATCATGTGCCCGGACGGCATCATCAATGTTTACACAGAGTAGGAGGAAACGACATGGCAGAAAAAAAATTAATGAAGGGTAACGAAGCCTTCGCTACAGCTGCAATGAATGCAGGATGTCGCTACTACTTTGGATACCCTATTACACCACAGAACGAAGTTCCTGAATTTATGTCCAGAGAACTTAAAAAGGCAGGCGGTGCTTTCATTCAGGCTGAATCTGAATTAGCATCCGTTAATATGGCTTACGGCGCAGCAGCTGCAGGCGGAAGAGTAATGATCTCCTCCTCCTCCCCTGGTATCGCTCTGATGCAGGAAGGCTTTGCACTTCTCGCTTCCATTCAGGTACCTGTTGTTGCTATCAACGTAATGAGAGGCGGCCCTGGTATCGGTTCAATTCAGCCTTCACAGGCAGACTATTTCCAGGTAACCAGAGGCGGCGGTAACGGTGACTACCATGTTATCGTTTACGCTCCATGCTCGATTCAGGAAGCTTGCGACATGATCTACAAGGCATTCGACGTTGCAGAAGAATATCGCAATCCTGTTATCATCGCAGCAGACGGTATGCTCGGCCAGATGATGGAACCTGTAGTTCTGCCACCTGCAAAGGAACCTGTAGCAGAAGCAGATATTCCAAAGGTAAAGCCTTGGGCTCTTACAGGGCACAAGAACAAGAGAGAAAGAAATGCCATCAACTCA
>ODAI011103344.1_pt1 | contig 11443 bp, 10 predicted proteins | sample 1539321 | NCBI WGS metagenome assembly ODAI01 (sample SAMN02144231, study PRJEB22623) | gut metagenome | biome: sheep rumen | host: Ovis aries | place: New Zealand
CCGCTCGATGCCCTCCAGGAGGTTGCGGCAGGCCTTTTCCCCGTATCCCTCCATGCCCGCGATCCTGTCGGCATGGTCAGCGAGCCGGAAAATATCCGCGAAGCTGTGGATGAGGCCTGCGCCGATCAGCTTTTCCAGCGTCATCTCGGAGAGGCCGTCGATGTTCATCGCGTCGCGGCTCACAAACAGGGTAAAGGCCTTGATCTTCTTGGCCTGGCAGTCCGGATTTTCGCAGTGGAGCGTCTCCGCGCCGTTTTCCGCATGGATGCTGGTCCTTCCGCCGCACACCGGACATACCTCCGGGATGGGCAGCGTTCCGCTGCGCGTCAGGTTGTCCGCGATCTGGGGGATGATCATGTTGGCCTTGTAGACCGTGATCACGTCCCCGATCCCTAAGGCAAGGGAGCGCACGATGCTCACATTGTGCACGCTCGCCCGGCTGACCGTCGTTCCCTCCAGCTCAACGGGGGAAAAGACCGCCACCGGATTGATCAGGCCCGTGCGGGAGGGGCTCCACTCCACTTCAAGGAGGGTCGTCTCGCGCAGCTCGTCCTTCCATTTAAAGGCCATCGCGTTGCGCGGGAACTTTGCCGTCCGCCCGAGGGAAATGCCGTATTCAATGTCGTCGTAGAGGGCCACCAGCCCGTCGGAGGGTATCTCGTAGGACGCGATCCTGCCGGAAAACCAGTCCAGCGCCTCGTCAAGGCCCGCGCCGTCAGTCACGCGATACTCTACCACAGGAAAGCCCTGCTTTGCAAGCCATTCAAACTCTTTTTCATGGGAGCCCGCAAAGTCCACGCCCGGCGCCTGCACCAGGGCAAAGGCGAAAAACCGGACGCTGCGCGCTGCCGTGATCTCGCTGTTCAGCTGGCGCACGGAGCCGCTGCAGAGGTTGCGCGGGTTCTTGTACCGGGCCTCCGTCTCGGGGATCTCCTCGTTGATCCGGTCAAAATCCGGATAGGAAATGACCGCCTCGCCCCGCAGCACCAGGTCGCCCCGGTAGGGAATCTTCAGCGGGATCCCGACAAAGGTCTTCGCGTTGTTCGTCACGACCTCCCCGATCTCCCCGTTGCCGCGGGTGACCGCCTTTTCCAGGGCGCCGTCCCGGTAGGTCAGCACGATGGTCAGCCCGTCCAGCTTCCAGGAAAGGAGGGTCTTATGGTCCCCGATAAAGGCGCGGAGCGCTTCCCTGTCCTTGGTCTTGTCCAGGGAGAGCATCGGCGCGGCGTGCCGCTCCTTGGGCAGCTCGTCCACCGCCGCATAGCCCACCTGTGCGGTTGGGCTGCCGGAGAGGACCATGCCGGTCTCCTCCTCCAGGGCGAGCAGCTCGTCGTAGAGCCGGTCGTATTCCAGATTGCTCATGATCTCGTCGCCCTGCTGGTAGTAGGCCTTCGCGGCCTCCCGCAGGATATCGCCGAGCTCGCGCATGCGCGCGACCTTCTGTTCATGCTCCGTCATGCTCTTCCTCCCCGCCCTGTGCAAGGGCCTCAAGGAGACCGGCGGTCTCCTCTTTCGTCAGCTCGCGCCACTTGCCCGGGGCCAGACTGCCCAGGCGGACATTCATGATTCTTACCCTTACCAGCCGCTCCACCGTATAGCCGAAGGCGGCGCACATCCGGCGGATCTGCCGGTTCAGTCCCTGGCGCAGGATGATCCTCAGCTGCCTCTCCCCGGTCTTTTCCACCCTGCAGGGCAGGGTCTTCCGGTCAAGCTCCGCAAGGTAAACGCCCCTGCGCATACCGGCCAGAAAGGCGGCCGTCACCGGCTTGTCCACGGTCACCAGGTATTCCCGCTCGTGGCCGCCGGCGGCTTTGAGGATGCTGTTCGTCAGTTCTCCCCGGTTCGTCATCAGGATAAGGCCCTCGGACTGCTTGTCCAGCCGGCCGATCCCGAACACCCGCTCCGGAATATCCACCAGGTCCTCCAGCGTCGGGTCTCCCCAGCGCCTGTCCGTGGTGCAGACAACGCCCCGGGGCTTGTGCACGGCAAGGATCAGCGTCTTTCCCTCGTCCTGCACCTGCCGGCCGTCCACGCAAACCTTCTGTCCGGGAAGGACACGCTGGCCCGTCACGCCGGGCTCCCCGTCAACGGTGACCCGTCCCTGTTCGATCAGGCGGTCCGCCTCCCTGCGGGAGCACACGCCCGCCTGGGCGAGAAACCGGTTCAGGCGCTCGCCTTTTCCTGTCTCATCCTGCATGTTTCACCTCAGTCTTCAAGAGAAAAGGCTGCCGGGGATAGAACTATCCGCGGCAGCCCTGTTACCTTCACTTTATTCTGCAGTCTTGCTTATTCAACGTCAGCGAGGTACTCGTAGCGTACATAGCCCTCGATGACCGATCCGCTCGCATCGCTGCTGATCTTCACCCAGCCGTCGCCCGCGTCCTCAAGGACCGTGATGGTCGTACCGGTGTAGACTGCGCCCAGGATAGCGCTCTCCGTACTGGGGCTCTCGCGGATGTTCAGGTCATACATGGCCCGCATCTCGCCCGCGACGCCTTCCGTCTCCTGCTCCTCCTCGCCGGACTCGTTCCGGTAGGAGCTCATGAACGCGTCAAGCTCCGGATCGGAAGCGATGGCGGAAGCATATTTCTCGTTCACGTCCTGAATGAGCGCCTGTACGTCATCATCCAGAGAGATGGAGGAAACATAGCCGGCGATCTCGGGATCGGCGTTTCTGTCCCCTACCTTGAGGGTGCCGTCCGCGTCCGTGAACAGGTAGAGCATGCTCAGGCTGGGCACCAGGGTGTCATACCCCTCAAGCTTGCCCTCGTAGTACACGTAGACGACGTAGGTGCCGTCCTCCGGACCTGTCTTGGAATAGGTGGAGATGTTGTTGTAGCTCTCCACGATATTGTTCTCGAAAATGCTGCCCTTGACGGTGTCGTTCCAGGGGCTGACGATCCCGGAGAGGGTCTCCTCGTCCTTCTGGACCGCCGCGTTGTAATACTTCGTCACGAGCGTCAGAATATCGCTGCTGTCCTTGACCAGCGCCTCGGGTGTTTCCGTCCCGGTCACGGCGGCTGTATCGACAGTCGTGTCCTGCGCTGCCTGCGCAGGCTGCGCCTCGGTCTCCTCAAGCGCTGTCACTTCCACGTCCGCAGATGACTGCGCGGCAGTGGAGCTGTCCTGCGTCGGGGTCTTCCCGCCGCCTCCGCTCACCAACCTGACGATGCAGAAGATGATCACGGCCATCAGGACCACGGCAAGTCCCAGCAGGATGTACCTTAAGTTATCGGAAAGCCACTCACGGAAATTATCCAGCATGCCCGTCCCCTCCATTCAACAAAAGCCTGCCTTCGGGCAGGCTTTTGAACAGAAAAATGCTTGAAGCGCATCTGGAGGGATTCGAACCCCCGGCACGCGGTACCGGAAACCGCTGCTCTATCCCCTGAGCTACAGATGCCTGGTCCCGGGTATACCCCGAAATGACCTAAAACATCATAGCATAATCAGGTCTTGTTGTCAAACTTTCCCGACAGCAAAAGCGGTCACGCACAGCCCGCCGGACCGTCCAGAACGATGAGTCCTTCCCCGCCCCGCCCGTAGAGATAGATGCTGTCCGAGAGGACCTCCTCCGGGGCCACCTGGGAGCAGTTGATGTCCGCGACCATACGCCGCAGATGATGGCTCTCCTTCGTGGCGCTCCTGGGCAGGATGATGCACTCGTGCACGGAGCTTGGCAGGACGTAGAAATCCTCCCCCAGCCTGTCCCCCACCGCCGAGAGGGCGCTCTCCTCCGTCATCCAGATGGCGCCGAAGCTCTTGGGCCGGTTGGTGAGGATGTACATGGGCACCGGGTCTGCCCGCTGCTCGGCCAGGACGCCTGCCGCGGAGCGGAAGGTGTACCCGTCCCCGCTGCCCGGGAGCTTTTCCCCGAGCAGGTCCCCGCCGCCGGGCAGTCCGATCTCCTTCTCCGACAGCAGGGAGACGAGCATCTCCTCCATGCTCACAAAGATCCAGGGCAGGGAGCGGTACAGGTTTTCCCGCCCTGCGTCGTAGAGCTCCTGCTCCTTCATGTTCCACATGTCCCGGTGCTCCTCCCGGATCAGGATGGAGGCGTCCCCGAAGCGGCTCTTCTCCAGTACGCAGTAATACACGATGGCCAGGTCATGGAAGCGGCGGTGCGGGATGCGCGAAAGGATCTCCCGATTCTTTTCCCAGTTGACGAGCCGGGGGAAGATGCGCTTCTTCACCCTGGCCGGGTCCTGGAAAAAGCTGACGTCGATCTCACTGGCGCTCTTTCCCCGGCGGTAGCACTGCACCATCTCCTCGAGGACCTGCTCAAACTCCTGCCCCTTCTGGTACCTGCGGTAAAAATCCTGCAGATAGAGGACGGGGCTGATCGTCTCCCCCGCCTCCCGGACAAAGAGGGCGTCAAGACAGACGGCGTTGTTCTTGCGCACCCGGTCACGGGTCACCATGGCGTCCGGACCGAGGCGTTCCCGCATCCCTTTTTCTGCTGCTTCGATAAATTCCCTGTAGATCATACGGACTCCTTTCCGCCGCTGCGGGCAGGCCGAGGCGGAATCTGCCGAAAAAGTGCCTGCTGCGTCTGCGACAGTCATAAAAAGAAACGGGTATGTTGTGCGAAACGCACGAAAGAAAAGAATAGGGCGGCGCGCGATGGGCCGCAGAACTGAGACGGCCGGGAACCGGTCCCGGACCGCAGTATTACTATAGCACAGTCAAAAAAGCCCCGCAAGGAAGAAGGGCTCTTCCCGCGGGGCGAAAACTGCTGAAAAAATGTATGCAATTGCTTACACCGGCGCCTCGTCCTCGATCTGCCAGTCGATGGGGGTCTCGCCGTGGGCCTTCAGGAACTCGTTGGTCTTTGAGAAGGGCCTGCTCCCGAAAAAGCCCCTGTAGGCGGAAAGCGGACTCGGATGCGGCGCCTCAAGGATGAGATGGCGCGGATTGTTCAGCATCGACCGCTTGCTCTGGGCGGGCCTTCCCCAGAGAATGAACACGATGGGCCTGTCCTGGGCGTTGAGGATGCGGATGGCCGCGTCGGTAAACTCCTCCCAGCCGATGTTCCGGTGGGAGTAGGCCTGATGCGCACGGACCGTCAGCACGGTATTCAGGAGGAACACGCCCTGACGCGCCCATTTCTCCAGGCATCCGCTCTTCGGGATCCGGCAGCCCAGATCGTCATGCAGCTCCTGGTAGATGTTGACCAGGGAGGGCGGGATCTCCGTGCCGGCCGGGACGGAAAAGCACAGTCCCTGGGCCTGCCCGTCCCCGTGATAGGGATCCTGCCCGAGGATGACCACCTTGACCGACTCAAGGGGCGTCAGCTCGAAGGCCCTGAAGATCTGATCCGAGGGCGGAAAGATCTTTCTTGTCCGGTACTCCTCCCGCACAGTCTTGTACAGTTTTGCGTAATAGGGTTTGGCAAACTCCGGCCGAAGAGGGGCCAGCCAGTCGCCGCTGATCGCTGCCATTTCTCCTCCTTACTGCCGCACGGGTACGCCTCGCCCGGCAAGATATTCCTTTACCTGGCTGATCTCCAGCTCCTTGTAGTGGAACAGGGACGCTGCCAGCGCCGCGTCAGCGCCGCCCTCCGTCAGGGCATCATAAAAATGGGAAAGCTTTCCCGCGCCGCCGGAGGCGATGACCGGGACCGGAACGGCGTCCGCCACCGTCCGCGTCAGCTCGAGGTCGTAGCCCTCCTTTGCGCCGTCGCAGTCCATGCTGGTCAGCAGGATCTCTCCCGCGCCAAGGCTGCAGGCCTTCTTTGCCCACTCCACAGCGTCGATGCCCATATCGATCCTGCCGCCGTTGCGGAAGATGTTCCAGCCGCTGCCGTCCGCCCTGCGCTTCGCGTCGATCGCGACGACCACACACTGGCTCCCGAAGCGGTCCGCCGCGTCGCGGATCAGCTGGGGATTCAGGATAGCCGCGGAGTTCACGGAGACCTTGTCGGCCCCCTCCCGCAGCAGGAGCTTAAAGTCCTCCACCGTCCGGATGCCTCCGCCCACGGTAAAGGGGATAAAGACCCTGCGGGCCACCCTGCGGACCATATCGACCACCGTCGATCTGGCCTCCGCGGAGGCCGTGATATCGAGAAAGACAAGCTCATCGGCACCGGCGCGGTCGTAGGCGGCCGCCGCCTCCACCGGGTCGCCGGCGTCCTGCAGATCCACGAACTGCACGCCCTTGACCACGCGCCCGTCCTTGACGTCAAGACAGGGGATGATTCTCTTTGTCAGCACTTCGCACCTCCGACCGAAAGGAAATTCTCGAGGATCTTCAGTCCCGCCCTGCCGCTCTTTTCCGGATGGAACTGGCAGGCAAACAGGGAGCCGCTCTCCACCGAGGCATGGATATTCGTGCTGTAGAAGGTCGAAGCCGTCACGATCTGCGGATCCTTCGCCTCCAGGTAATAGGAATGCACGAAGTACACGTAGGTCTCCTCCGGGATGCCCGCGAAGAGCTGTCCGGGATGGTCAAAGGTAAGGCTGTTCCACCCCATATGCGGGATCTTGAGGCCCGGCGCGTCCGGGATGCGCCTGATCCTGCCCTCCAGGAGGCCGAGGCCTTCCACGCCCGGGCTCTCCTCACTCTCTTCAAAGAGAAGCTGGAGGCCGAGGCAGATCCCCAGCAGGGGGATGCCCCTTTTCACCGTCTCTTTCACGGTCTCATCCATCCCGCAGGCGCGCAGCTGCGCCATCGCGTCGCCGAAGGCGCCGACGCCCGGCAGGATCACGCGGCCTGCCGAAAGGACCGTCTCCCGGTCGGCGGTGACCACCGCCTCGCGGCCGAGGGCAAGCAGGGCGTTCTGCACGCTGTGCAGGTTCCCCGCGCCGTAATCGATGATCGCGATCGTATCGTTCTCTCTCATTTCCTTACCATTTCTTTCTTGTCTGGACAGGATCGCTCGTCACGTCGATGCCGAGCTTGCGGAAGCTCTTGATGTCAACCTCCGAGAGCATGGCCGTGGTGTGGACCTGGCACCCGCGAAGCTTCGGGATCTGGTCCATGGACCGGCGCGCGTTCTCGTCGCTGATGGAGGACATGGCCAGGGCGATCAGAACCTCGTCCGTGTGCAGACGCGGATTGATGCTCCCCTGGTAGCGGACCTTCAGGTCCTGGATGGGGGCGATCGCCTCGGGCGCGATCAGGCGGACATCGTCGGGCACGCCGGCGAGGCGCTTGAGCGCGTTGAGGAGCAGGGCCGCGGAGGCGCCGAGCAGGTCGGAGGTCTTCGCGGTAATGATGGTCCCGTCCGCCAGCTCGATGGCAGCGGACTCGAGGCCCGTCTCCTGGGCTCTCTGCTTGGCGGCCACCGTCACGGCACGGTCGGAGTCCGTCATCTTCGCCTGCTTCATCAGCAGCTCGATCTTGTACACTTCCGTATCGCCGGCACCCTCGGAGACCACCTTGCCCAGCGCCTGGTAGTAGCGCCGGATGATCTCCTGCCGGGACGCCTCGCAGCAGGCCTCATCGTCCACGATGCAGTAGCCCGCCATGTTGACGCCCATATCCGTCGGCGACTTGTAGACGGAATCCCCGTAGATCGCCTCGAACATGGCCGAGAGCACGGGGAAGATCTCGATGTCGCGGTTGTAGTTGACCGTCGTCTCCCCGTAGGCCTCCAGATGGAACGGATCGATCATGTTCACATCATTAAGGTCCGCCGTTGCCGCCTCGTAGGCCAGGTTCACCGGGTGCTTGAGGGGGATGTTCCAGATCGGGAAGGTCTCGAACTTCGCGTAGCCCACCTTGATTCCCCGCTTGTTCTCATGGTAGAGCTGGGACAGGCAGGTCGCCATCTTTCCGCTGCCCGGGCCCGGCGCCGTCACGACGACCAGGGGGCGCTTCGTCTCGATGTAATCGTTGCGGCCGAAGCCTTCGTCACTGATGATGTACGGTACGTTCGCGGGATAACCCTGGATGGTATAGTGCAGGTAGACCTTTACGCCCTGGCGCTCGAGGCGCTCCTTGAACTGCTGGGCGCCGCCCTGTCCCGCGTAGTGGGTGATCACGATGCTGCCGACGTACAGGCCGCGCTTTTCAAACTCGCCGATCAGGCGCAGCACGTCCACGTCGTAGGTGATCCCCAGGTCGCCGCGCATCTTGTTCTTTTCGATGTCCGCCGCGTTGATGACGATCACGATCTCCGCCATATCGGAGAGCTGAAGGAGCATGCGCATCTTGCTGTCGGGATGGAAGCCCGGAAGCACGCGCGAAGCGTGGAAATCATCGAAGAGCTTTCCGCCGAACTCCAGATAAAGCTTATTTCCGAATTGGCTGATCCGCTCCCGGATATGCTCTGACTGGATCTTCAGGTATTTATCGTTGTCAAAACCAATCTTCATTTCACGTCCCCCGGCTCATGCTGTGCTGTAAAAATTATCCATAAAAACAATCCAAGCCCCGGGAGCTGGCGGTTGTTCCGCTCTCCACGGGGCCCGTTTTACTTTATCATATTCATCGGAGCGATGCAAGGAGGAATCACGTCACGTCACGCCCTGCCCTCGCAGATGCGCCATACCTCCTCCTTCGCCGCGCCGTTCACGGCAAGGATACTGCAGTTGCCGTCATAGAGCGGCTCTCCCCCGCCGATCCGGGTCACAAAGCCGCCGGCCTCGGTCACGATCAGGCCGCCCGCAGCGTGATCCCACGGAGCGAGGCTGTACTCAAAGAATACCTCCGCCCGTCCCGCCGCGATCGTGCACAGATCAAGCGCTGCCGATCCGCGGCGGCGGATGTCCAGGCCGATGTCCAGCAGGCGTGAGGCCAGGTCCATCGATTTGGTGTGCAGGCTCGCATTGTAGGGCGCCGTCCCCACCAGGATGATCCCCTCCTCCAGCGGCCAGGGGGAGACATGGATCGCCGCGCCGTTCAGGCAGGCTCCTTTCCCGCGGATCGCCGTGTACATCTCGTCCGTGTAGGGATCAAAGACCGCACCGGCCACGCTCTGCCCGTCTCTCATCAGGGCCACGGAGACCGCGGAATGATGCATGTCGCGGATAAAGTTCGTGGTTCCGTCGATGGGGTCGACGACAAAGGAATACTCCGCAGCGTGATAGTCGCGGATGGCGTCCTCTTCGCCGACAAAGGCGGCTTCCGGAAAGATCTCATGCAGGCCTTCCTTCAGCACAGCCTGCACCTTCCGGTCATAGGAGGTGACAAAATTGCCGCGCCCCTCTTTTTCGTCGATCAGGGTATGGCCCCGGTCAGCAGTCAGAATGATCTGCCCGCATCGGCGCATCAGATCCGTTGCCTGGTCCAGTATTTTTTCCATCATCTTTCTTCCACTTTCCATTCGATGGCGGGACCCGCCCAGGCGCAGAGCGCCTCAAGGCCTTCCCTGTCTTTCTGCGAGAATCTGTCCGTCACGGGGCTGTCGATATCCAGCACGCCGCGCAGCCTGCCGCCAGCGTCCCTGAGCGGAATAACGATCTCCGACCGGGATGCGCTGTCACAGGCGATATGTCCGGGGAACAGGTGCACGTCCGGCACCACCACAGTCTCTCCGGCGGAGAAAGCGGCGCCGCACACGCCTTTGCCCGGCCCGATGTGTATGCATGCGGGGCGTCCCTGGAAGGGGCCCAGCACCAGGCGTCCGTCTTTTCCCTCGAGATAAACGCCCGCCCAGTTGATCTCCGGCAGGTTTTCAAAAAGAAGAGCCGACAGATTTGACAGAAACGGAATAAAATGGGGATCTGTCTCCATGAACCCTCCGGCCATCTTCAGCAGGAGATCGTAATCGGTACCGCGCTCCATGCTATTCTCCTTCCTTTTCCTTAAAACACATATTTCTCCAGGCGGTCGAAGGCTTCTTCCACGTATTTCTCCGGCAGCGCCAGGTTGATCCGCACGTGGCAGCTGCCGTGGAACGGCCTGCCGTCCTGCAGGGCAACGCCCACATCCCAGCACGCGGCAAGGAAGTCGTCCAGGGTCTTCCCCTTAGCCTCGCACCAGCCCGACATATCCGCAAAGATCATGTAGGTGCCCTGGGGCCTGGAGAAGGTGACGCCCGGGACACGCGAGAGGCGTTCGCAGGCGATGTCCACATTCCGGGTGATCCGGGCGCACAGCTGATCCGTCCACGCCATGCCCTCAGTCGAGTAGGCGCCCATCAGCGCGTACATGGAGAGCACGTTCATGTCATTGTAATGGCAGAGGGAGCTCTCCTTGAGCACTCTCTCCCGGAGCCTGCGGTCATAGATAATGTGATAGCTGCCGATCAGACCCGCCAGGTTGAAGGTCTTGGACGGCGCGTACAGGGCGACCGTATGGCTGTGCAGATAGGGCGATACCTGCTGGAGCGGGATATGTTTATGCCCCTCCAGAATGATGTCCGACCAGATCTCATCGGAGATGACGGTCAGGGCATACTTCTCACAGAAGGCGGAGAATTCCAGGAGTTCCTCCATCTCCCACACCCTGCCGCCCGGATTGTGGGGCGAGCAGAAAATGACCGTGTGGATGTGGTGCTCCTCAACCTTCGCGGCCATATCAGCAAAGTCCATGCGCCGGATCCCATCCTCGTCAAAAACAAGGGGGCTGTGCACGATGTGGTAACCGTTGTTCGTCAGCGAGCCGGTAAAGCCGATGTAGGTCGGGCTGTGCAGCAGTACCGCGTCGCCCTTGGAGCAGAGCACGTTCATGGCGCTGATCACGCCGCCCAGCACGCCGTTCTCGTACCCGATGGCCTTCCGGTCAAGATCCGTGACGCCGTTGCGCTCCCGCTGCCAGCGGATGATCCCGTCGTAATACTCGTCCCGGGTCATGAAGTAACCGAAGGAGGGGTGATTCACCCGCTCGGTCACCTTCTCCTGGATGCCGGGGAAACAGACAAAATTCATGTCGGCGACCCACATGGGGATCACCGGGAAACCCTCCCGCGGCGTCTTCGGCACACCGGGGAGCCGTCCAAGGCCGTCCACCGCCAGGGCGTCATGCCCGGCACGGTCGGGGCGGGTCGTAAAGTCGTACTGCATAGGGGAACCTCCTCTACTTCGTTAATAGTCAGGAACCTTGTAAATGATGACAAATAAGATGAGCATGACAGACTCTTATGGCGAGCCGTGCGTGGCTCGTAGTTTACATATAAAGAAAATGGGCCTCCCGCTTTCGCGGAAGGCCCACGCAGCCGGAAATGGGACTCGAACCCACGACCTACGCATTACGAATGCGTCGCTCTACCGACTGAGCTAATCCGGCATTGGCATACGGCGCTAAACCGCTGTCAACTTCCACATTATACTCAAAAGCCGAAAATAATGCAAGAGGTTTTTGTAACAAAAATATTCCCATCCCGTGAAGCGGGAACCCCGCATACAGTCACAGGTATATGACGCCTGGTTTCGGCGGCATATAGCCCGTCAGGGCGGCCTGTGACCTGAATGCGGAGTTCCGTGAATGGTTCAATTATTTACTTACCGCCATCTCACTGCTTCTTCTTCCCGAACCCTTCCGAGAAGATGGTCTTGTC
>ODAI012423378.1_pt1 | contig 11443 bp, 11 predicted proteins | sample 1539321 | NCBI WGS metagenome assembly ODAI01 (sample SAMN02144231, study PRJEB22623) | gut metagenome | biome: sheep rumen | host: Ovis aries | place: New Zealand
ACTGCCCATCTGGGCATTGCAGTGCACGCCGGGATGATTGGCAAAGCGAGCCGTCTGGATGGCGCGGGCGGCGACAACACGCTCCCTTATCGCGGCACTGCTCTCGGATTTCTCCTCCTTGTTCAGCTGGCTGACGGGCACTGGCGTCACCTCGATATGGATGTCAGTACAAGTGTGGATAATAGGGGTCAGCATTTTTGTCTAGAATAGTCTATTACATTTTCACTATAACAACGATAAATCCAGATAATTATTGTGTTTGACTTTTTACAAAACTAAAATTTCAGATAGTACCAACCCGAGGTCAATTCTCAACTATATGAGGTTCTACAAAATTACAGTCTTTTATTGCCTTGTCTATATCCAACCAAATGTAAAACCCACGAGTGGATTTACGGCATCCAACAATATAATCCTTACTTATCACTGTTGAGAGAACCACATAATCCTCATCTTCATCATCATCTCTGACACTCATCCTCCAACTCCCCAAAACATCAGTCCAACATTTATCACCTATTATTACCTCTTCATAAGTTTCTCTCTCAACATCAGTATATACCATTACTTTTTCTGGTAGGTTTTTTTTGAATACAACTTCCTCTGCGCCACAATATATTTCTGGTTCTTCAAATTCCTCATTGTCTTCAAATGCCTTTTCAAAATCTATTGTGAATGTCTTGCTTGACTTACGGTATTCAGACAAGTACTTTTTGTCTATCTCCAACGAGAGTATCACAATATCTTCTTCTTCTTTTAATACACGTTCCAGTACATCAGATTCTGCCTGCTTCAAGTCAGTAGTCCAACCGTCTTTCAAATTTTCCCAGTTATAACTTTCATAACAGTTCTTATATGTTTCCTCATCAGATGCTTGATACAGGGCAACAAGGTCTGAATCACCATCCAGATATGCATCTACTCCCACATAGGGTCGGTTAGTTGGACCGTCACAGTCTTGTACTATGGTGATTCCCCCGAGATTTTCAGGGTCGATTATGACTTCATCTTCTCCCCCAATAAGTGCTAATATGTCACTCTTATTTACCACAGATGAAACGACCACACCTTTATCAGATTGTTCAGAATGTCTGTCTGCAAATAAGACTGCTATATCAAAACTTACGGTAAAACTGAGCTTATTCTTAATATCCTCATCTTCCCTCATTCCTCTATATATTACCACTTTATCGGGAAGACTTTCAAACAGTCTTCTGTCTTCTTCTGTCATAAGTATAACACCATCTTCTTCCTTAACCTTTTGGAATATTTGCAAGAAGAACAATTGGTCGAAGTCTTCACTCCCAGTATATACTTCAATAAGGTGATTTTTTATAGCATCAAGTGATAAACAGTCTTGCTGGTATAGTTCTTTGAACAATGGGGCTTTCATTTGATGATTTATTGTCCCCAACACATCATCAAGCTCATCTTTTGTGAGTTGTGGTTTTGATTCTGTATATCTTTCAGCCTTAAGTTTGGCATAGTCCATATTAGCGGTATTATTTATCCTTTTAGCCTCTAATAAATTCCCCTCAGATTCTTCCAATTTCCTATATAATTCAAGTAGTTCTTTAGCCATCCCTTTGTCACTATATTCGACAAACTTGTCAAAATACTCTAAATATTCGGAACCGTTCATATATGTATGTTTTTAGTCATAAACTTATATTAATATACCTTTGAAACAGTCGGTCGGATTCAATATTGTTTGCTGGATTTCAAGAAAATCATCTGGAAGATTATAATCAAGTCTCCCATTGTCTCGTAGTTCCATCAGAAGTCTTCCCATAATGTTGGGTCCGACGTATAGCTCTCCTTTGGTTTTCACACCCCATCCATTCGGTCTGGATGAGTCTGTGTCCGTCTTTCTGTCCTGCAACTCCACGATGTAGTATCCTTTTGTCTTTTCCAGTTCCTCTCGGAATTTCGGACATTGGTCATACTTCTGTTGAAGACAGAACTTCATCACGTCAATTATAACTGCACCCCAATCATCACGCCTATGACCGCCCAACTTTTGATAGTGCTTGGCGGTCATCTTGGGAGAATGGGAGTGATATACCGCTGAAACAGATTCCTCGGTGGCGAATTTCATCACCTGAAACAGGTGCTCGCTGTTCTTGAAATGGATTCCATTCACGACAAGTGGTGCTACCGCCATATTGGACAATATCCAATGGTCATCCGTCTTTTTGTGAAAGAAAACGGATTTAGAGATAGGGTATTCTTGGTCTCCTATATATTCGGGATAGTATTCCTTGATGAACTCGAAAATGCCGGAACTTGAACTCATATCTCAACTGGTTTTACATCGACTATTTTTATGATACTGTCATCAAGGATTGCCACATTTATCTCACCGTTGTCTGGATTGGTTTGGGCATTGGGCCAGACAAGGAACAGAACTCCAATGGAGTTTAGGAACTTGGATACGGTAATCTCACCTTCAAGACTCAATTTGTCCATCATCTTCTTTGTAGTTCCCTTGTTTCCAATCAAGAGGTTCCCGACATATTTCCGGAAATACTTGCCGACTTGTTTTACCTCTTCGGGCAATGGACCAAGTTTCTCTTCGGTCTTGCTTATGATGGACGGATGGACGGGTTTTGCTGATACAATATGGTTCTCGTCCGTCAGGTCGGGGACTTCAATGGTATAGACGTAAGGTGTATCACCTTTTCCTTTTTTGGCATATACGACTGCTGTTCTATACACAGAGGTGGCATATATACCGACACCAAACTTGCACTTCCCATCACCCTCGAACAGATGGGAGATGTCGAAGTGGTCAAATAATGCTGTGGTACCGTGGTAGTATGTTGTCATAATTACTTCAATCTTATAATATCACTCCACCGTGTAGTGGGGTTCTTGCTTCTAAAATCGTGTTTGATGGCATTTGCAAAGACATCAGATTTCCCTTGCTCGTTTTTCTGTCGGTATTGTTGGGCAGCAAGGATTACGGTCTCGGTCCCATTGACCTTGTTTATCCGGTCTATTACCTTGTCCAACGACTTCAACTTCTCGAATCTTTCGGCGTTGATATCAAAGAGATTTAACTGGATGGGTGATGTCGGAGCAATGCCCATAACAATCACACCTGCTTTCTTGTACTGATATCCTTCCTTGTAAATCTCATTTAACACCCCGTGGGCGGATTTTACTATCGTGGTGGTGGAATTGGAGGCGGTGGGCAGAGAAACCTCCTTAAACTGCCAATATTGGGGCAAATCGTCCCTGAAATAGTTTGTGTTTAGGAAAACCCCGACGATGGATGCCACTGTGTTCTGCTGCCGGAGTTTCTCTGCACATCGGGCAGCATAGTTGGCAACGTGTATTTTCAGAGTATCAAGGTCGGAAATCATCCCGTTGAAACTACGACTGGTGCAGATGCTCTTTTTCTTTGCCATTGCCTCATTGGGAACACAATCCTCTCCATTCAGTTCTGCCCAAGTCCGATATATCACCACGTTATTGAACGTGGCATTCAATGCCTCTTTGGACATCGAGGCAAACTCGTATGCAGTGTGTATTCCGAGAGATTGGAGTTTGGCGGCATATTTCCTTCCTATGCCCCACACTTCATCGACGGGATAGAGTTTCAATGCCTTTATTCTCTTTTCATCGGTGTCAATCAAGCAGCAGTGTCGGTATCCAGAATGTTTCTTTGCAAAATGACTTGCCATCTTTGCAAGTGTCTTGTTCGGTGCAAGACCGATAGAGACGGGAACTCCAACGGACTTTTTGATACGTTTGTGGAGATTCTCACCCCATTGTTTTAGGTCGATACGTTCCATACCATCCAGATAGACGAAACACTCGTCTATGGAGTAACGGAAGTATTGTGGTGCTTCTTGTCGGATAATCTCAACGACACGACCTGTCAATTCTCCGTACAACTCGTAATTTGACGAAAAGACAGCAATCTTCTGGTCGGGGAACTGTTCTTGAAGTTTGAAGTAGGGAAGTCCGGCTTTGATGCCGAGTTTCTTTGCCTCGTTAGACCGTGCAACAATGCAACCATCGTTATTGGAGAGCACCACGACCGGCTTCCCGTTCAAATCAGGACGGAAGACTCTCTCACACGAGACGTAGCAGTTGTCACAGTCGATTATTCCATACATAGGACTACTTCTTCCAGTTTCTGATGGTCCAGACTACTACACCCCACACCTCGAAATCGTCACTGTCGTTTATCTTGATGGGATGGTATTTCTTGTTAGCAGGACGTAGTTCAATATATCCTTCCGACTTATGGGATAAGTCAAGGAACTTGATGGTAAACTCATTGTTCACAAAAGCCACAATCACATCACCGTCTGCTGCCTCTGCACTACGGTCAATGATAGCAATATCCCCGTCGTTGATGCCGGCTTCTACCATAGAATCTCCATCCACACGACCATAGAAGGTGGCTTCGGGGTGTTTGATAAGGTCTCGGTTGAAGTCCAGTGTGCCGTGTTGATAGTCTTCGGCTGGGGATGGGAATCCTGCCTTGATGGAGTAAGCAAGTTGAAGTTCGAGCTCTTTATTGAACTCACTTGGTATGATGTGGATTTTGGACATATATCAAACATTACTATTCGGTGGGTATCATTATTACAGAGTTATTTGTTCAAGATGAGAATTTATGTATAAATTATTTTAATTCTGTGATATATGATAATTTTTTGGCACAATAAACGCTGCTGGTTTTGGTTTCTTTATGAGGATAATGTGCTATCACATCAGGAAGTAATGAGCATAAAGAACCTCTTTTATAAACGGGTATCTCATCGGTTCTGGTATTATACCACTCGTTAATAATATATATTTGGCATTGAGGACGATAATAATTGGTTTCATTAGACATTTCGTCTGGGGGTGAAATCAAATATTGATGCATAAATGAAATCAACAGATTTTCAATCTTGTTCACATCATCCTTGCCGGGTACAGTATTTACAATCTTTCCTACCCAAATATCAAGTACATCAGAACGGTCAATAACCTCTTGTACGTGATGATATGTATTTTTCATTCTCTTTCCTGCCGACTGGTAGAATGCTTGCCCACAATAATACGTATATTTCTTGGCATTCTTCTTTTTGCCTCTGAAAATGTAGAGATAGGTATCATCTCCATTGTCCGATTCCCAATCTCTAATGTCGTCCAAGTTATGAAAAGGACCATACCATTGTAAAACAAATACTTTCATTCTGTAATCCTTTTTATTACGTTTCTCATTATTCTGGTCTTTATCAACAAATTGCAATCATATATTGTTTTTCGCCATATTGTAGGTGTTTTGTATCTTATTCGGTCTTATTTAACAAATAATTTCAACGTGTATTCATCCATAGAGACTCCATCAGGGAGATTAGGGGTCCAATCCTTTTCAAAGAAAGCAGTAGGATAAAGACTATCGATAGCATTAAAATCTATGCTTTGACCAATGGATGTGTATAGGGCTTGTTTCACAGAGTCATCAACATAACGTTCGTATTCTTGTGGAGAATCAGAATAATAATATTTCTTCCCATTATAGAAAACGTAGAAGCTATCCAATAAACAACCTATACACTCATCGTAATTGGTCATATATACCAAATCAAACTCACCATCTTCAAGCTTAATAATCCTATCATAGTAGTGACCCATACTACCATCTTGGTTGTTAATCAATCCACTCTTGGGGATGTATGATACTCCACATCGCCAAGAGTTCCATTCCGACACTTCACCATTGTGTATGGTTAGAACCTTGTTGCCTGTAGCCTCACAACCATATAATAGGAGCATTTCGGGTATTGTGTCATCGTCAATATATGCCAATCCCCATTTTTGCCAAATGTAAAAGATGCTGTCTTCTGTGTAGAAATTATCGTTATTTCTTACATATTCGACATATTTCTGCATCCAATCAGTAGTCCATTGTCCGTTCTGCCATACACAGACCTCGGATGGATAATCTTGTTCTACCTTATTTGTGTTTCCACAGCTTGCAAGTAGTAATGCAAAAACAGTAAAAGTGCAAATCTTTCTCATTTTGTTCTATTTATCAAATAGTATTACCGTACCACCTTCTTCAGAATGTAATGGATGTAGGCGGATTGTATTCTTGTTGTAATCCTCTTTACACCACCAATAATTATCAGGTTCCTCTTCACTTGCTGTGCCATAAAGTGTATTGAGGTATTTGACAACCATTTTTATCTTTGGGTCATCCACTTGAGTGCTTGAAATCAAGAGAACACCGTTGTCGTGAATGTTGATACCAAACCACACCTTGCAGACGGCTATGACATTATCTTTTACTGTCAGCATCTCATCTTCATCAGCTATATCCTTTATCTGCTGTATGATATGTGCAGAATCGTCCATTACCAATGTTTTTCCAAAGAATGAAATCGTGTCTTTGTTGAGCGGTAATGGGTGCTTCTCAATAGATTGTTCACCACACATATCAACCAGAGTGTCATTTGGGGAATTCATCCGGTTGCACCCAACAAATGTTATAAGTACTATAGCAATGATTATTATCTGTTTCATACCTAATAGTTATTTCTTTAATAATTCAACGACTGACATCAACTCCATCGGTTTAGGAAAGCGAATGTTATTCCCTTTGGAGTAATACATAGAGTTCATTATCGAGTGTAGTTTTGAGGATGACCAGTTGCAGTATCCGTAATTGACATCAACCACCTCATCATTTATCTTTACCCCACTTATACCAACCGTGCCATCTCCCATCTGCCAACTACTCAAATTATCCCTATTTAGTCCATACTTCTCTATATCGTTAGTATCGTAGTAATTTGTGAAACAATAGTAGTTTACTTTCTCGATGAACTGACCGTTATTCATCTCATATACTTCACCCCAAAACTCGTCGCTATGTGACCACTGGGAGTGCAATAAACCTTTACCCCCTTCAATAAACATAAAGCCTCCTTTGGGTGACTCATACACTTTCCCATTATGCTGGGTTAAGATGATTGACCCAGAAGCCCAGCATCCACCATATAGTAACATTTCCGGTATTGTATCACTATCAACATAGGCTAAAGACCAGTAACGACAATCGAAAGATTCTACTGTGTCAAGGGAGAACAACATATCATCACCTCTATACTCGAAGTTATTTTGTATGTATTGAATGTATAGCTGCATCCAGTCAGTAGAATAAGCATAATCGGGGATGGTACTATTGGTGTCTTCCTCTATTGTGGGGAAAACACTTTCGTACCACGTTTGATTGTCGATATCGTTTTGTTCCCCTTTATTGCGACAAGAAACAAAGATAACAATTAAACAAATGCCAATAATTGATAACCTGTTTTTCATATACATCATCTTTTTATAAATCAACATCTATACTTTTATTCGTGTATTGTCTTTCCGATTGTCAGAGAACAGATGACCTCTGCACCAAGAGACTCTATTCTTTCTCTCATCCTTTGAAGAGAGGCACCTGTGGTTTTAATATCATCACATAAAACAACATACTTCCCTTTGAAGAATGCACTGTCAAAAGACAATGATGGCTGACCATCACCACCTAAATGTCTTGGAACAGCTTCGCTTGTAATTTTAATATAATCATAAGCATTCCTCATATCTAAATCACGACAAACTCTTTGTGCAAATTCTTCCCATCTTCTTTTGTTCTTGATTGAACTTGATGCTGGAATGCACACCAGAGTCAAATCTGACAAGTAATTGCCAAAAGTATTTTTGAGCTCTCTTTCATACTTCGGTATGATTATATCCAATGCTTGATTATAGGAGTAATGCTGATTCACCTTTCCTGGGTCATTTTTGAATGCCCAAATCAAATTACGAATGTCCCATTCGCTCTCACTCGCCTCTCTTGGGGCAGATGTTTTCAGATAACCGTATATATAATCGTGAGCTATACCATACCTTGTCACGTGCCAGTCCTTGACACAGCCTTTTAATTGGTTTAACCGGTCTTTCTTTTGTAGTTCTTCGTGTTTAATTCTGCATTGACTCTCAAATTCTATAATCTTCTGATAGTCGGATATAGAGGAACAAGAGTTCCAAGATTTAATCTTGCCTAAATTGGCATAGTACACAAATCCTTTTCTGTAATTGTTGTATATGCTTTCTGCACGGGTTTTTATTCGATTCTCTTCATTTCTTTTACGTCTTATTTCATTTTCCTCCTCAATCCTTTTCTTATCATTGAGGGACAACATTTCATCTTTATCAAATCCTTTAAGTAAGGAGATATAAACAATATCGGCATAATAAGAATGTTTGTCATTCTTATTGGCTCTGATAGAGTTCCTATATAAGAGTGTGCTTTGAATAATTCTGGATACATTTCTTTTTAAGTTGGAATTTCCTGTAACCAAGTCAACTATGACGTATTTTTGTTTTCCTGAACTATACTTGGTTGATTCTGTAATTATATAATTGGGAATATTTCTATTATCTAATTCGGTTTTTAGATAGTCAAAATGAGCCTCAATTATTGTCGAATTATTTTTAGTCTGGGAACAAGAAAACAGAACGGTTATATTCTCTTGGGGATACGAATTTTTTAGGGCAACGACAAAAGACAATATTTTTGAATAAACAAATTGTGGATATTGTTTAAGATTATTTAGAAGTTGAGGTATTTTTTCTCTATTGCTGGCTTTTTCCGGATAAAAACTGGTATTCACAGTTTCATCTTCACTATATGATTCATAGAAAATCTGCCAGACAGAAATTTCAATAGGTTTTGAGTTTTTTTGAAGCAGCAACAACAATGGGACTTTATAACTATAACACCACCAGTCCGACAATGAAGAATCTCTTATTTTAAGGCACTTTGTATTAAAATCATTTTGTGTTTCTTGCCAGTGTTTATAAAAGGAATCATCTGCTTTTTTTACTTCATATTTTGCAATTTCATCTTCACATTCAACGATTTGTTCTATCGTGAGTTCTGTATATAAAATTCCATCATACCAAGCGTAATCCTTCTCGAAAGCAGGTAAACCTACGGGGTATTTCTCTTTTAGTTGATAATACCTGTCAACAACTTTGTTTATCTCAATTATTCTGTCTTCATTAGCTGCTACTAATTCTTCCGTTGAATCATTAGTTGGAAATCCAATACTCTCAAAATATTTCGTAGCTTTAGGATATTCTCTCTTTATTCTGGCATATTCTTCTCTTGATTTTGAAGAGATAAAGCTATCTAACTTGAACAAATTAGAAACACAAAATTCCTTTTCGTCAGTAACATTTTGCTGACCTGCTAAAAATTGTTTGTAAAATATTAACCTTTTCTTATTACAAAGGACTTTGTTCTCAAATTCAATTTCGATGTCTTCTTTATGAAGTTCTTCTTTTAGTATCTTTTCTCGATTTGGAAGTATATCTATGTTGTGGAATATTGTTTCATACTCATCCTTTGATAATGAATTTATTGAGCGACCACAACTTACACCTGACATAGTTGAACTACCTATTCCGATACCATCCGAAGTATGAAACAATGATAAATGACGAACGAAGTTATTATTCAAGGTAGGAATGCTTTGACGAAGAACTATTTTACGTGAAAGCATTAAAACCGCCCGACCCTGTTGTTTGAAAGTGTCTCGTTTGGTATTATTTGATTCGGTTTTTTGTTTTTCTGTTTTTCTCCTAATACGGGTACCTGGCAAAATTATTTTAGTACCTGGTATTTCAGCTATATGAAGTTTTTGAGTAAGTTCATAAAAAGCGTGAGGATATAATTTGGAGGACTCAATGACCTTCCTTTTACGTTCAAGAAAAGCATTCAATTCGGCACTTTTCTGTCGTATACGCTGTTCTTCTATCCTCCTTTGTCGTTCTTGTTCTTCTCTTTCCCTTTTGTTTTTAATAACAAAATAGAGAATGATGGCAATTATGATGACAAAATATAACATATCTTCCTCCTATCTATTCATTTCAGTAATGTTTTGTGGTCGATGATTCTTGTGGTCATATGTCTATTATAATCTACATTATCACTACCAACAGAATAACTAACAAAACGGCTGCAATCACAGTCATCACAATAAAACCCGTCTTACCACTACTCTTCTTTGCCTCATTCAACTGTCGTTCCAATTCCTTGGCTCTTTCTTTGGCGACATTGAGTTGTTTCAATGACTCTGTATTCTGTGTGGTAATCTTATCAAGACTCTTTTGTAATAGACCGTTGGTGTCCTGCATCTTCTTCAAACTTTCTCCGAACTCTTTGGCTTGTTTTGCATTGTTGTCGGTCTGTTCTTTCAGTCGAGTTTGGAGTTTCCCCATCTCGTCCGTATGTTTCTTCTGTATCTCGGTCAGGTCGTTCAGTTTCTTTTGCAGTTCCTGATTCTGTTTCTGGGAAGCCATAACCTGTTCGTTATGCTTCTTGGTTGCCTCCTCTTGGTTTTTGGTGAGGGTGGTTAGTTTCTCCTGTAATTCCTTGTTCTGCTTTTGTCCGGCTTCAAGTTGTTCTTGGAACTGCTTTTTAATCTTCTCTGTCAAACTTGCACGGGATTTGGTCTTCTTCTCCGATGTCTCTTCGACCATATCCTTGAAATATTGTCCGAGAAGAGAAGGTGTGCCAATGTTTCTGTCTGTTATCTTACACAACAGAGGCGTATCGACTTCGTGTCCGATTGCAGCAATTGTGGGTTTGGAAAGTCCCATTATGGCAGCAGCCAACTTGGGACTGTCAAAGACATCGAGTCCGCTTCCTCCACCACGAACAAGACAGAGGATGTCAAAGTCCCCTTGGTCAAGTTCCCCCATCAGTCGGATAATACCTTGAACATCATTGAATGATTGACGGAACTCTTGGAAGGTGATGGCTCCCGATGCAGCCTGAACTCCCGCCATAAAATCAGAGTCGGTAATGGAAGACTCTGCATAGACCAGTGCAACTTTGGGTTGTCGTTCCTCACTGAAAAGAAGACTCTCCAAAAGACTATCCACGGGTTTACTACCCTTTGATGCTTTCTGTTGGAGCAGTTTGAGCCGTTCCAATTCTTCTTCACTTATCTCATTCTCCCTCTTGCCGAGCAGTCCAGATACACGAAGCATCAGTTCTATCTTCCCATCATAGTCATTCACAGTCTTGGTTATCGTGCCACTCAACTGAACCACGTCTCCGGCTTTCACTTGGTCTCTGATTCCTGTCGGAACCATTGCTTTGAGTTTGGAGTTGTCGAATTGGGAACGGATTTCGTCATACCACCAAATACCACCGTTGTAAGCCTTGGTACCGACCATTTGATAGACACCCTCGATGACCACGGGGATATTGGAGGTTCTCAGATGCTCCTTGACTATGTTGAGGATATCTGTGGGAGTATAGATGGGTTGTTGGAGTTCGTCGGGCATATGGGGGATTATATAGATTCAACAAACATTATTAAAACGGGAGGTCATCATCAAAGATACTACTTCTTCGTGTATTAAC
>ODAI012443152.1_pt1 | contig 11443 bp, 7 predicted proteins | sample 1539321 | NCBI WGS metagenome assembly ODAI01 (sample SAMN02144231, study PRJEB22623) | gut metagenome | biome: sheep rumen | host: Ovis aries | place: New Zealand
GGACAACGTGCCCTATCACCCGCAGCACTGGGCGAAGGTGTCGACCGAAGGCTACAAGGAGAACGACTTCTCGATGACGATGGGCTACCCCGGCAGCACCTCGCGCTACTTGTCGAGCTACGGCATCCACGAGCGCTACGTGCAGAATGCTGCCCGTGCTCAGGTGCGCGGCGTGAAGCAGGAGGTGATGAAGCGCCACATGGACGCCTCGGAGGCTGTGCGCATCAAGTATGACTCGAAGTATGCCTCATCGTCGAACTACTGGAAGAACTCGATCGGCATGAACAAATGCATCGACAGCATCGGACTGGTGCAGCAGAAAGAGCGCTTCGAGCAGCAGCTGCGCCGCTGGCAGGACAACACGGGCTACCTGAAGGGAAAGCTGGACTTCGACAAGATGAAGTCGCTCTACGCCCAGCGGCTCGACATGGTGGAGGCTCTGCTCTACTGGGGTGAGACCTTCTCGCGCAACGACGAGCTGAGCATCAGGGCCATGCGGGCACACAACGGGGCACAGCCCGAAGGCAGCGGCAAGAAACAGTTCATCAGCTTCAAGGACAACAGCGAGACCTGGGACTACGACACCGACCGCGAGATACTGGGCACGCTGCTGAAGAACTACCGCGAGCAGGTGAAGGACGAGCGCTGGCTGCCTGACTTCTACAAGACCATCGACAAGAAGTTCGGGGGCGACTGCCAGAAGTATGCCGACTACCTCTACAAGAAATCGGCGCTCATCAAGAAGGGACGCCTGTATCCCAACAAGAAATCGTTCGCGAAGGACCTCGGCGTGCAGTACGGCCTCGACCTCACGATGCTGCGCCAGGAGTTCCGCTCGGCCCTCACCGACATTGCCGAGGACATCGAGGAGCAGGAGCGTCTGCTCTGCGACGCCAAGCTGCGCATGGAGATGGACCAGCCACACTACAGCGACGCCAACTTCACCCTGCGCCTGAGCTACGGCCAGGTGAAGGAGTACAACCTGGGCGGACGGCCCTCCGGCTGGCAGACATATGCTCCGAGCATGGTGGCCAAGATGAGGACGGGCGACACGATCGAGGACTACAAGGTGGAGCCTGAGATGCTCACCCTGCTCAGCGACGCCGGCAACATGCCGCTGTGCTTCCTCACCACCAACGACATCACGGGCGGCAACTCGGGCAGCCCGATGTTCGACGGCAAGAACCAGCTCATCGGCCTCGCCTTCGACGGCAACTGGGACTCGCTCTCCAGCGACATCTTCTTCGACAAGGACCTGGCACGCTGCATCGGCGTGGACATCCGCTATGTCCTCTTCATGATGGACCGCTGGGGACACGCCGACCGCCTGCTGCGTGAACTAGGCGTGAAATAGCGGCCTTTGGCCTAAATGAAAAATGAGAAATGAAAAATGAGAAATGATAACGAGCAAAACGCAAATACGGCTCCATGGGATTGGTAGACTCATCGGTTTATCATTTCTCATTTTTCATCTGTCATTTAGCAGCGTAGCGGCGCAAACGCTGGGGCGTTATCGTGCTGAATTCAGCCTGACGGCCATCGACTTCATCGACACGCTCAGCATCGAATGGGAGCGTGAGCAGGTATACGTGCCGATAACCATTGGCGGGCGCAGCTATCGCTTCCTGCTCGACACGGGGGCAGGCATGTCGGTGGTCTACAGCGGCACGCCACTGGCCGACAGCCCCCATGCGGGCGACATCATCTCCCACGACGCCACGGGGCGCAGCGACACTGTCAGGATGGTCGCCCTACCCGCCTTGCAGCTGGGCAGCGTCGCCCTCTATGGGTGCAGGGCTACCGTTCAGCAGAGGGGCGCCGCCCGGCAGCCCTTCGACGGGATACTGGGCTTCGATCTGGTGAATGGTGGCCTGAGCATGAAGATCGACGTCGCCCGACGACAGCTCGTCGTCACCGACCGCCGGCGGTTCTTCGACCGCGAGGAGGGAGCCGTCAGGATGAGATACCGGCTGAACTACCACGTGCCTTATATCGACGTCATGCCCTTCGGACATCATCGCGAACAGATGCTCTTCGACACGGGCAGCCGACAGTTCCTGTCCATCAACAAGCGACATTTCGACGAGGCGATGGAGAATGGCGATACGGCCTGCTGCACGGTAGAGGGACGGTCCGTCGGCCGACATGCCATCGGCCACTATGGCACGGAGCCAGAGGGCGAGGTGACCTTCCTGCAGCTCGACAGACTACGGCTAGGGCACTGCTGCTTCAGCGACGTGCATGCCATCACCACGCAGGGAGGCTCCCACCTGGGAGCACCCCTGCTGGCCTATGGTGCCGTGGCCTTCAGCCCCGCCTCACGACGCATGCTCTTCTACCCAGCAGAGCAGACAACACGTTGTGCCACGGTCGGCAACGAACAGCTCGACATCGCCTTCGTGGCCGACCCTCAGGGGCGTGCCCAGGTAGGATTGCTATGGGAGCAGGGGACGCCCTACCGCCAGGGCTTCCGACAGGGCGACATCATCGAGCAGATCGACCATCGCCCCGTCCGTGGCTTCGCCCATTTCGTCAACTGGGGCTTTGAGCCTGGCCGCGAATACATCTTCACTGTCCGCTCACAGCAGGGCGAACGGCGCGACGTGCATTGGGTGCGCCTGGAGCAGGAGCACTGATACCCCGTCGCCTCACCACGCGCTTGAGCCTATAGCTCTAGCTCGTTCACGTTCGGAAGTGATAGCAAGCTCTCATTTCTCTCACTTAATCACGACCTTCCTTCCGCCCTCGATGTACACCCCGCGCTCCGGCTTCTGACTGAGGCGGCGCCCCTGGAGGTCGTAGAGGGGAGTGTTGGTGACTGTCGTTTGTTCAGACTTGACGATAGGAGCAATCCCAGCGAGGATGGCATCGCGTTCCTCCTGCGGCGTGCGAATGTATATCTCCTTTTGATAATAACCAACCATACCCCTGGCAGGCGCTATTAGCGACATGAACCCTTTGTTGTAGGACGAGTTCAAGGGATTGAGATAGAAGAGGAGCCCCCCTGCAGAGTTAAGGCAACCCATGCCCTCGGCCACCTGGCAGCCGTTGCTCAGGTAGATAAGCCGTCGCTGCAGGCCGTCGAGAGTCGTGAGCGTCCCCACGCTGTCGACCACGATGTCGTCGTGACCATCCACATGCTGGAAGCTGTCGCCCGGCTCCATGGTGAAGTCGTAGAGCACAAGCTCGCCGTCTTCCGTCTCACGGTAGGGGATATAGGAGGCATCGCCTACTCGGCTCCAATAGGAGTCCTTGGCAAGCAGGGCCATATAGTCGGTTTTCTTGACAAGAAGCCGTCCTCCTTCCTCACGTGCCAGTATTGTCTTAAAGGTAGGAACATCCTCGCTGTAGCGAGACATTTCGATATACCTGTATCCAAGCATCCGGAGGCTGTCAAAAGCTGCCGTATATTTGCAAGTGACCATGTATTCGTCCTCAAAGGCTGACTTAGGATGGGATTCGTTTAAAAGGAGCTCATCATTGGTGACACGGTAATTGATAATTGGGAAAATGGCTAGGAAGGATTTCGGATTGAAAGGTGCTATAGCCATGTCGTCGACAACTTCTTCTAGCGTGCGTTCTATGAGGGATTCATCATTAGCATGTACATAGTTCAGGGCAAGGTAATACCTGTCTTGTCTACTCTTTTCTGGATTCAGGTAGGCTAGCAGTCCCCCCACAGAGTTAAGGCAACCCATGCCTTCGGCCACCTGACAGCCATTGCTCAGGTAGATAAGCCGTCGCTGCAGGCCGTCGAGAGTCGTGAGCGTCCCCACGCTGTCGACCACGATGTCGTCGTGACCATCCACATGCTGGAAGCTGTCGCCCGGCTCCATCGTGAAGTCGTAGAGCACCAGCTCGCCGTCTTCCGTCTCCTTGTAGGGAATATAGGAGGCATCGCCTACCCAGCTCCATAATGTATTATTTGTCAGCAGCAACAGATATTCTTCTTTGTTGACAAAGACACGGCCGCCGTCCTCGCGAAGCCATATCTTAGGATTCTCTATCTCACGGTTTGATCGGCTACCTATCAAGACCTCCGAATAGTCCATTCCCCTATATGTCCGCCCATCAACGGCTTTTTCTCCTTTCAAGCTGAAATACAAATGATACCAAAGGTCTCTTGAGCGGCATTCCAGCCTTCTCCTGAGATAACCAGAGAAGCTCCAACTTTTCGATCCCTCTAGCATGCTGATGGTGGAGGCGTTGTCCTTTTCTTGGGCATGCCCCAATAGCGGTAGCATGAGAAAGACAATCATCAAATAGTGTTTCTTTTTCATTGTTATCATATTTTTTATTGTTTCATAACGCTGGTGACTATGAATGTCGCTCCTTTTTCGCATTTAAAGCCACTGGGGATGGTGACGCCAGCCTTGTTGTAGATTTTTAACGTATTCCCACTCTTTACGACAACCTCCCCTTGCGGGATAGAATTGGTAACGCTTGAACCTATTGCCAAAGGTCCGTTGGCATATAGGGCATTCTCAGTAAAGGTTTTGTTCTGGATATAGTTTGAGACAGGGTCATAATAGTAAACCCGTGGGATATAGTTATGCTTTGTTAGTGAGATGTAGCAGGGTGAAGTAACGGGAAGAGAGGTGTACCAAGAGGTGATGGGTATAGTCTGCAGCAGTTCCCCCTCTAGGGATATTATATTAATGTTGTAAAACTCATTTTCAGCACCGGTATAAAGAACATCGTCAAAAACAAAAAGTAGGCTGTCATTGAACTCTTGGGCAGGAGCAGTCCACACCTCCAATGTAGGATCACCTCCAAGAAGATAGCTGTATGCGTTAACTATTGATTTGAGTGAATCTGCAGAATCATCACTATTTTTTATAGTAAGTTCCTGAGCCAAGGAATTAATCCGTCCCAAATGCCGTGCGCTGTCATTCAGAAGAATCTGGAATAGCCAAACGTCAAGCCTGTTATTTTGCTGGTGGAATGATTCAGTAGTAGAGCCCATGTAGGCCGTGCTCCCTCTTCTACGTTTATTCATGAAGCTTTCCAATAAACAAGCCCCGCTAGAATCGATGTTCCCACTCAGACATGCAATACTAAAAAAAATGGGATTTGGAGCATTTGCAGATACGCTATCGCAATAAACGCCATAAGTAAAATCTTCATTTTCCGTATTCCAAGTCTCATACCTATACTCAGATCCATGCCCACGGTAATTGACAATATTAAGTCCAGAATTGACTAGCGAGAAAACATCACTATTTGTCGCCCCCTGTCCTCCGTATGCTTTGCTGAACGTGAATGGATTGTCATATTGACCTTCGCTAATTGTTTCTGAGCAATTTAGGAAATCGTTGTTATACGCTTGAGCCATTAATAAAGCTTTGTTGCTGCTTGCACCTAACGATGTACTTTCATATTCTATCGTTTTCTCCACCATATTAGACAATCCGTCATCTGTTGTGACACAGAATCGGCCAATGTTGATATGGTCATAGGTTCCTTGCTCTCCGTACAAGTAATCACTTTTAATTATATTGGGTTCTGGAGTACCATTATTGCCAGGCACCCAGATAGTTTCTTCACACGTAGGAATTTGACTACTATTCCCTATGAGTAATATATTTTTGAAGTTTCCCCCAGCGATACTGTCACTAATATAAGTATTAATCGATGAAGGATGGTCTCCTGTCAGACTAGTTGAAACAACTCTTGTGCGTATTCCTTTACAAGCCTTCCAGAAACAAAACTTCTTGATATCGGGGTTGGTCAATGGCGAAAACGAATTATGCGCAATTATCAGCAAATCATTAGGTTCGTTTGGGTTTATGAATTTCCTGCTAGTCTTGTCAGGGTTCCCTGATTGGTCTTTTGAGGCACTTTCTTTCTCTGAAGGCATAAACTCAACGTCAATCTCATATTCCGTGAGAACGGAGGCTGTTCCGCTTGTTGGATAGTACTTGAAGGGGCAGATGTTGACATACAGGAACTTATCCCCTTTCCATTCCTTTATCCTTTTATTCACAATCAAGGGAGATTGATAGATAGGAGATTCGTAAGCACTTTCGGAATAGAAGAATTCCTTTGGCTTTTCTCCTTCGCGATAGGAAGGCTGAAACGGATATACCTTCCCCACACTCATGGAATCCCAATGTAACTCCCGAATGTTCATGCCCTTGACATAAAAGCCATCGGGAATAGCAATCAGCTGAGGCACGGTAGGCAAGGCTGGCTCGCCGATATTATTGAGTGTATAGAAGTTCTCGAACATGAGGGCGTTAAAGGAGATGCCGGCATGCTGCATTTCCGTTATATTTACTCCATGCAAGTTTATTCGTACCTTATAGCTGAGATCGTCATTTTGTAAGACGGTGCATGAAAGGGATCTCCCTTCTTTTGCCTCGTCAAAATTGTGAAAGGTATAGGCGTTGATGATTGAGGTTATAAGCCATATACCAGTACATATAATCATTAATCTTTTCATCGTCATGAGGCGTTATGATGTTGATGTAAATCAAAGAGTCGTTAATGACAATTCTATCTGTCTTGTGCCAGCATGTTTCCGTCCCTTGCCACCTTTCCATGCTTTTCCTTCACTTCGTCAATGTTACGACTCAGCTCCTGAATTCCACGGATGAGGATGGGAATCATCTCAAGATAGTTGACGGTCAGATAGCCGTCCTCCGCTTTCCTTACCAGATTGGGGTAGACGGACTGTAGCTCTTGCGCTGCAACCCCGTAGTGGCGCTGGGCTTCGAAGACGGCCTTCCTGCTGCTGATTTCGTCCAACAGCTCTGGCTGCTCTTCCTTGATCCTAGAGACGGCCTCTTTGTCCAGGTCATATTCTCCCTTGTCTTTCAGATTGTATTCATACACTTTCATGGCCATGATTTTGTCAAGGGTCGCCTGGCCGCTTTCGATTTCTCTGAGTGCAATGACGTTCTCTTTCAGCCTCATGTCGGAAGTAGTATATACTTGAGAAGCAGACATGTTGCTGCTTACATGGGCATTCCCTAGGAAGTAGCCAGCGTATTTCCCTTGTATATTGGGAGCCTGGACATAAGTGGAGTAGCCAACAGCCCCTAAGATACCTGTGCCACTTGACGCGCCCAGCCCCGAGTAGATGCCTGTTAGGCCATAGAAGCAGCCGTTTGTGGTGCTGCTATAGGGATACGCAACCCCACGGACGCCAAAGTACTGGCTGGCAGACGTATCGTCATATACATACCCCTCAACACCCACGTTGATCTTCGATGGGTCATGGGTGACAGAGGAAGAAACCCCAATGTCGTACGAGGCATAATTATACGGCAGGGGGCCGACTGTCAGCGGATAGTAGCACTGTCCAGAATTGGCTATCGCCACCTGGTCAAGGTGGTCAATTGTCAGCTGTGCCTTTGCTGTATATAATGAAGGAACGAAAGCTGCTAAAAAAACGAAAAACCTTTTCATCTTTATATGATTTAGGTGAATGAAAGAGTGATGGGCATCATTCGATGCTTTTCTAGTTCTCATAAGCAGAATACCCGGTTACTGCCTTTAGCTCCTCAAGTTCTTTGTTCAGTTCTTGGATACACCTGATGAGGATTGGCACAAGCTCGATATAGTTTACAGAGTAGTAGCCGTCGTCGCCCTCTCGCACCAGGTTTGGGAACAGGCTGAGAATCTCCTGAGCCGACACACCGTAATGGCGGTCGGATGAGAACTCCTTTTTTCTGTTCTCCAGTTCCTCAAGTGCCTCCGGCCTTTCTTTCTGGAGCATGGAACGAACTTCTTCTGAGACGTCAAACTCTCCTTTGTCCTTCAGGTTGTATTCAAAGACGTTTATATCAAGCAGATTGTTGAGGACAGCCCTTCTGTCATCGTTAGCCCCGAACTCTGTAACGTTTTCCTTCAGCCTCATGTCTGATGTGGTAAGAACCTGAGACGCTGTCAGACTACCCGTTACATTGACATCTCCCAGGAAGTATCCGGCATATTTACCCAGGATGTTAGGACCGCTATAATATGTGGAGAACATGCTTGAGCCAAGTACTCCTGTACCACCAGCAGTCCCAATGCCGGAAAAAATGCCCGTGGCTCCATAGTTTCGACCAAGAGCGCTGTAATAATAGGGGTCTATGACACCGCGGACACCATGATTTTGCTCGGGAGTATGGTCAGACAAAGTTTTGATCGCGCCTTCTATTCCAACGTTGATGTAACTTGTCGTACTTTTAGGAGAGGCTGCAAGTCCAATGTTACAAGTCGATTGGAGCGATAACGGCGAAGGACCTACCGTTAGCAAGGAAGTAAGGACTGTAGCCTCACCAATGCCCACCTTTCCGTCGTCATTGACGAGGAGCTGGGCGTTTGCCGCATTAACGGCTATAAGAGCCGCAAAAGCCAGGATGATGTTTTTTCTCATAAGTTTAGTTGTTTTTGGGTTAAAAAAATGGTTAATATTCAAAAGCAGGGTCTACAGAAACGCCTGCCAGTCGAGAGAGATGCTGAGGCATCAGGAGGTCAGAGATACATGTAGTACCGCATATCACGCTGCAAATATAGGCATAATATTCCTAACTACCAAATAATTTCTGGATATTTTGCCATACATTTCTCAGATTGTCGGTGAAACCCCGCCGCAGATAGCAAGGAGGCTTGCCCCCTTGCAATAGGCGGAAACAAAGGGGTTTCGAAAGATTTTCGTACTTTCAGAAACCCTTAACGATTATCGATTATTCGATTATTTCTAGCAACACTTGAGCCTGAAGCCCATCTTGTTTTGACTGCTCCGTTCGTTCTGTTAGTGTAAAAATGTTTCATGTAGTAAGGGCTTTCGCGCAGGCCGATGGTCATGCGTACTTCCAACAGCGCCTTCGCCTGGTTGGCGGTCATTTTGCAGCCCTCCGTGGCCATCATTTTCGACCCCTCAAAATGGGCTCTGATGGTAGGCTGGGCAGGCCTTTCAGCAATTTTCGAGCTGGTCGCGCAGGTCGGCGGCTGGGTCGACAGCTCGGCGGCAACGTCGGAGGCACTTTCGGGTGGATCGCCAGAAAGCGTGTATTTTCGCCCGTGGTGCGCATCAGCGCCCCGCCGCTGCTCTTCTTCAGAGGCTCAAACTGGGGCTGCCCAGTGCCCTGCGGAGTGAAGTGCAGGCTGTCGTCGTAGAAGTACTCCATCGTACCACGTATCTTCTTGGGCTTCTGTTTGTTGTCGTTCATTGGCTGACTCGTTTTTTGTTGTTCTGAAACTATCGAACTATCGAACTATCGAACTATCGTTAAGCCATTATTAACCCTTGATTTTTCCATCATTTTATGTATTATATTATATATTATATATAATATATAATATAATAAGGTCTCTGCGACACCTTATCGATAGTTCGATAGTTCGATAGTTCGATAGTTTCATATCCTATGCTTTGTAACATTTTTTTACGTCGAAGCACGGACAAGCCTTCGCGGCAAGCTCTCGGTGGCCGTGGATGGTGGCTTCGGGGAAGACCGCACGAAGTGTGAAAATAAGTTAAATTTGCATATCTCTCAAACTTGTTGTACCTTTGTAGCCAGAAACGGGACGCTCTGCGGCCTCAGACGTGAGGCTAGTATCGGACGGCAACCAACGTAGTAACGGAACTCAGCCTGGGAAGTTCCGGAGATTGCGGAAGGACCTCCGAAACTTCACACCCCGAGTCTCGGACCTAGGCGCACTGAAAGTCCAAGCTGGCGGGACGGAAAGGGCGAGACAACGAGACGAAGTTGACAGGGCGACGTTAGCTAGCGTTCATTGACAATTAAAAAGGGAAGGCGAAGGGGAAGCCAAAGCCACCCCCGAACGATGGCATTTTCATCTCCCGGAGCTCCTGGACGTGGGGCTCGAAGTCCTTGTCGAAGCGGGCTATCTCGCGGTCGAGGAATGCCAGGCGGTCGGTGAGCCACTGCTTGAGCACCTTGATCTCCTCGGCGTACGAGCTGACGCGATAGGCTGCAAACCACCCGATGGCATCGCCGAAGCCTCCACCGAAATCACCGAAGCCTCCGCTGAAGTCGCCGAAGCCTCCGAAATTGCTCATGTCGAAGCTCTGAGGCATCGCCGGGAAGCGTCCGGGAAGCATGGGAATGGAGTCGAAGCCCATCATGGGGAAACCGCCCGGGAAGCCGGCGATGGAGTCGCCGTTCATCGGCGGGAAAGAGAAGCCGCCGGCGGGCATCGAGGGGAAGGTGAAGGCCGGCTGCTGCGCCAGCTGCTCTTTCTGCTCCTCGCTGACGAGCAGCTCAGGATACTTCTCGAAATGACGCTTCTCGTAAGGTGCTACGAGCCGAGCGTGACGGTCTATGTAGCCCAGGATATGCTCGTTGCTCAGCACTCCCTTTCGCAGCTCCTCGTAGCGCACCTTTACCGCCCGACGGAAGGCAGGGTCCTGCAGCAGGCGCTGCCAGAAAGCAGGCGTAGGCTGCGTGTTGCCGCCCTCGAAGCACCATGCCTCGATGTTGTTGGCATTGCAGAAGTTGCAGTTGCCATACGCCAGGTTGTAATCCCAGACAGGGCCGGCGAAGAGCTTGCCGCCGGTGCCGTCCTCGCGCTGCTTCTCCTTATAGAAATAGGCGCTGCGCTTGTAGCCGTCGGCATTCAGGCTGAGCTCGGTATGTATGAAATAGTCGACGAAGGAGCGTACGTCGATGAAGCGCTCGTAGCCCCATTCAGGGTCGGTGAAGTGGTCGGACTGGATGGTCATCTCCATCGAGTCGACATACTGCTCGATGTAGGCCATCTGCTCAGGCTGCAGCTTGCTCTTCTTGGGATAGATGCACGACCAGGTGATCTGGCTGGTCATGATGCCCTCGCCCACGCCGGGCACCTTCGAGGGGAAGGTGGCATCGTCCTGGTTGTAGGTGTCGATGCGCAGGATGTAGCCTCCCGTCAGTTCGCGCCCTTCCACGTCTTTCTTCTTCAGGTTGGCTATGTCGATGCGGTCAGCACCCCTTTTGATGGCCTCGCAAAGGATGTAGATGCCGCGGTAGTCGCCGTCCATCATCAGTTCGACCATTGTGGTGCGAGGTCCCCAATGGCCCATGTCGCGCCACAACTGGAAGGCCAGAGGATCGCGCACCATCGACACATCGTTATACGGAGCCAGCAGCACCCACTTGCTGTGGGCAGGCATGCCCAGCAGCGGCGCATCGACTTCTTTGCCGTTGGCGTCGCGCAGTTCGATGGTGTATTTCTTCTGATTGAAGCTCAGCGAGCTGTTGCCTCTCAGTTTGATGCCGATATATCCGTCATAGTCGCCTGCCTTCATGCGGGCAGTCACTTTCTCACGGGCATTGAGGGCAGTGTCGGTGGTGATGGTGATGAGGGGCAACTTGTCGGCAGCCATCACCGTTGCTGCTATCATGACTGACAATAAAGATACTAAACTACGTCTCATAATTGCTTTTTACCTTATGCACTTTTGACGTTCTAACTTTCTTGCCGTTTAAAACAAAACACAAAAAAA
>ODAI010039403.1_pt1 | contig 11442 bp, 12 predicted proteins | sample 1539321 | NCBI WGS metagenome assembly ODAI01 (sample SAMN02144231, study PRJEB22623) | gut metagenome | biome: sheep rumen | host: Ovis aries | place: New Zealand
GAGTCATTTCCTCAGCATGGATAGAAATCTCACCTGTCTTTGTTCTGAATGCATATCCCTTAACACCGTAGATATCACCGATATCTGACTTCTTGAAATCTGCATATGAATCTTCACCGATTGCGTCACGTGCTACATAAACCTGAATGCTGTTCTGTAAATCCTGGATATTGCAGAAGCTTGCCTTACCCATAACACGCTTGAACATCATACGACCTGCAATGTTAACGTGGATTGGATCTGCATCCATGATTGCACGACGCTCGTTGTAATCATCGTTGATTGCCTGCTTTGCAGCTTCCTCATCCATACCGTCTGTGTTAACTGCTGCACGACCTGCTAAAAGCTTAGCCTCATGCTCCTCGTAAAGTGCGCGAACTTCATCACTGTGATGAGTCTGGTCGAACTTTGTAATCTGAAATGGATCCTTGCCAGCCTCCTGGAGTGCAGAAAGCTTTTCACGGCGAACCTTTAATAACTGGTTAATATCCTGTTCTGCCATAATATCTCCTTATCTATTTTTAAACTATATTTTTCTTGTCATAAACTATTTGATTATAGTCTAGTTTTCTTGAATCTGTCAAGGTATGCCCCGCCACTGCTAGTGCTAGACAATCTGCTGAAGCCATACGTTTGATTTCACCATGAAATAACCCATGATGTTTTTGATAAGCTCTGTTCCACAAACGAAGAAGTAAATCCATACGATTCCAAGTCCTGTGAAATGAGCAAGTACAAATGCAAGTGGCGCCATAACAACCCATGTAAATACTGAATCAAACAGGAAGGTAACTAATGTCTTACCACCTGAGCGAAGTGTAAAGTATGAGCAATGGCTGAATGAACAGAATGGCATCCATATTGCTGCAACGGCGATGAACTTTGTTGCAAGTGCTCTTATATCGTCAGATACATTGTAGATGTGTGGGAACAATCCTCCAAATGCAAACATAATGATGGCCATAATAGTACAGCAGAATACGCTGAAAACTATCATCTTGTTATCGGCATCCTTTGCCTCTTCAAGGTCACCTGCACCCAGGTGCTGTCCTACAACAATGCTGATACATGCGCCTAGCTGGATAAATACAATATTGAAAAGATTTCCAACTGTGTTTGAAATGCTGAGGGCTGTAAGTACATTCATGCCTCTGATTGAATAGCTTTGAGTTACCGCGCTCATGCCTGCTGCCCAAAGGACCTCGTTAAACATAAGCGGTGCGCCCTTTATAATGATAGGTCTAAGTATATCCTTTGGAATACCAAAGCCTAAGTAAGCACCTTCAAGATATCTGTTGAGGCTTCTGTGGCTGTGCGCCCAGAATATAACAATGGCTGCCTCAATATATCTGGCAATAACTGTTGCGATGGCTGCGCCTGCTACACCAAGCTTTGGGAATGGCCCGAAGCCGAAAATTAAGCAATAATCTAAGATGGCATTTGTTGCAACGGCAATCATACCTGCAACCATAGGAACCACCGTCTGACCCGTTTCTTTTATGTTAGTAGCGTATGCCTGGTTAACAGCAAATGGAACTAAGCCCACTAAAATGATGCTTAGATACTGTAAGCCAAGCTGCAGTGCAAGCTCTGGAGATGCTCCGGCACTTTCTGTTAAAAACAGGGATATTAATTCTTTTCCAAATCCAAGGAAAATCAATATGCCTATTAATGTAGCTAAAAGTGTGGCATAGAGCTTGAAACGGAAGGTGTACATGTGCCCCTTGTGGTCGCCCTTGCCAAAATACTGTGCGCCGTAAATACTGCCTGCACTTGCAGCGCCAAATACAGCCAGAGAAAAAACGAAATTCAACTGGTTTACTGTAGCAACTGCAGAAATGGCTTCCTGACCAAGCTGACCGACCATTATGTTGTCGAGGAAGCTTACGAAGTTTGTAATTGCGTTTTGAATAATCATTGGGGTAGCAAGGAATATGTAACGTTTATAGAATGACTTGTCTCCGATGTATTTTTTCTTTAGTGATGTTAACATGATGTCCTCCTAAAACCTTATAAAAAAAGTCGCAACCTAAAAACGGTTGCGACCTTTACATTGCATTAATTACTTTGTCTTGCTTGCAGCTAAAATCTTGTACTTGAACTCGCCAGCTTCTGTTTCAACAGTAACTGTATCACCCTTTTTGTGTCCAAGGATTGCCTTACCAACTGGAGACTCGTTTGAAATCTTACCCTTAAGGCTGTTAGCCTCTGTAGAACCAACGATTCTGTATTCTGTCTCCTCATCAAACTCAAGGTCAAGAAGTGTAACTGTCCAACCGATGTTAATATTCTTTGTATCGTGCTCGTCTGTAACGACCTCAGCGTTCTTAAGGATCTTCTCGATTTCTTCGATACGTGCTTCGATATCACGCTGCTCATCCTTAGCTGCATCGTACTCAGCGTTCTCTGAAAGGTCACCCTGCTCTCTGGCTTCCTTAATCTTCTGAGAAACTTCTTTACGTCTGTTTACCTTTAAATCTTCTAATTCGTCTTCTAATATCTTAAGTCCTTCAGCTGTAAGTAAATTCTTTTTAGCTTCCATGTTTTGGTTCCTTTCCCCTTCGGATTTATTTTTGAATGATTCCGTTTAGAATCAGTATATATCAATAGCTTAGTGAATTATAAGCCACACAGATTTTGATGTCAAGAACAAGCATATTCTTTCATAAAATCTTCAAAAAGTTGCTCTAACTCATCATAAGATTCCACATCATTTATTCTGCCGCGAAGCTTGCTGGCACCCTTATATCCTGCAGTGTACCAGGCAGCGTGCTTGCGCATTTCTCTTATTCCAAGGTAGTCACCCTTGAATTCGATTTGGAGCTTTGCGTGGCGAAGCATGGTCTTGACCATCTCCTCCATAGGTGGCTTTCCAATCATTTCTCCAGTTTCAAAATAATGAAGAATCTGATGGAATATCCAAGGATTACCCTGGGCACCACGGCCTATCATAAAGCCGTCGCAGCCTGTCTGCTCCGACATAGCGATAACATCCTTTGCATCAAGAATGTCGCCGTTTCCAATAACAGGTATTGATACTGCGGACTTTACATCTGCGATGATGCTCCAATCTGCCTTGCCTGAATAGTACTGTTCTCTGGTACGACCGTGAACTGCTACTGCAGCTGCGCCAGATTCTTGTGCTACATGAGCCATCTCAACTGCATTGATATGCTCGTCGTCAAAGCCCTTTCTGATTTTGACTGTGACTGGCTTATCGATGGCCTTTACCATGCCCTCAATGATTTTGCCAGCTAGCACTGGATTTTTCATAAGAGCTGAGCCATCACCATTATTAACTACCTTTGGCACTGGGCAGCCCATGTTGATATCTAAAATATCAAAGTTGCGATGCTCGATTCTAGCTGCCATGGCTGCCATGATTTCTGGGTCAGAGCCAAACAGCTGAAGGCTAACTGGACGTTCCCTTTCATCTACTGTAAGAAGGCTTTCGGTATTTTTGTTGTTGTAATAAATACCCTTGGCGCTGACCATTTCCATGCAGCAAAGTGCAGCACCCTGTTCCTTACATAAAAGACGAAATGGCAGGTCAGTTACGCCTGCCATTGGTGCCAAAATCAAATTGTTTTCTAATTCTACGTTTCCGATTTTTAACTTATTTATCATTATCTCTTTTGCTTATCGTATATAAATTTCATACCATAGAGAGTAAGGTTTGGATTGTAAATATCGATGCACTTTGTCTCGCTTGAAATAAGATTTCCAAGTCCGCCTGTAGCAACAACCTTTACGTTCTCGTAGCCACTCTCCTCTATCATGTGTTTAACAATGTATTCTGTCTGACCAATCTGTCCGTAAACAAGACCAGCCTGCATAGAAGAAATTGTTTCCTTAGCAAGAATCTTTTCAGGCTTCTTGATTTCGATTTCAGGAAGCTTTGCTGCGTCCTCCCAAAGAGCACGAGCGCTGATTCTGATACCTGGTGCTGTAACACCTGAAACAAATGCGCCGTTTGCATCTACTAAATCGTATGTAGTAGCTGTACCAAAATCAAGTACAAGTACTGGACCGCCGTATAATTCGAAAGCACCTGCTGCATCTACGATTCTGTCTGCACCAATCTGCTTTGGATTTTCTGTTGCAATTCTGATTCCTGTTTTGATACCAGCCTCAACGATGATAGGCTGAATATCGAAGTATTTGATGATTGAGCTTGTAAGTGAGTGCATTACATTTGGCACTACTGAAGCGATAATTACATCATCTATTTTGTTTGCATCCAAATCATTTGAACGAAGAATCTCCTTAAATACGATTCCAAATTCATCTGATGTTCTGTTGATTTTGGTGGTGACACGGAAATTACCGAGAAGCTCCTGTCCTTCAAACACACCCATTGTTATATTTGTATTTCCAACATCAATTGTAAGAAGCATTATATGCCCTCCCCTAAGAATACTACTTTATAATATGTTTCTAGTGCTTCGAAAAGCTCTCTGCGTTCACGCTGGATTCTCTTTACTTCCAGAACTGAACCGATTTCATCATACATGAAATCATTATCGTTGTGGTCCACATCGATTCTAAGGGAGCCATCCTCCTCATAGATTATCTGGATTGTACCACTGACCTGTTCTGCGTACATAACGCACAATATTTTTAATTCATCCTTAATCATAGGAGGGAGTCCCTCAAATTCAGGATTTAAATAAAACTTTTTGGTGTAGCAGCTTGCGCCACAAAGTACTTTCTCTTCCATTTATACATACCCGTAAATACCGCGAACTGAGACTTCGCCAGTTCTTATTATTTGTTCTTTTTTATCCACCTCCACTATCAGTTCTCCTTTGGCGGTGATGCCTTTGGCGATAGCTTCGTATGAATTTTCCTGAGCTTCTATTCTAACACGTTCTCCAAAGTTCGCAAGGTTTCTTTCGTATTCTTCTTTTAAACCTGACATGTCCTGGGTTTTGATAAAGATGTTGTAATACCTTTTAAAGCTCTCCCAAATAGCCTTTGTAAGCTCTGCTCTGTGGCCGGTTTCACCGATACGATTTTCTTTTATCAACTCCAGATCCACAGATGTTGCTTTATACGCAATCTCTTCATCAAAGCTTTTGTTGTGAACATTGACACCGATGCCAACAACCACAAACCAAACTGCTCCGTCCTTCATTTCCATTTCGGTGAGGATTCCGCATATCTTTTTGCCATCTAAAACTATGTCGTTAGGCCATTTGATTTTGCCCTCTAAGCCGTACAGTCTGCTTAAGGCATCTCGCACTGCCATGGCTGCTACCACTGTAATGGTAGGGACTGCTTCTAAAGATATCTCCTGAGGCGTAAGCAACATTGATGTGGCAATAGAATCGTGTTTTGGCGATTCCCATTTGCGTCCTATTCTGCCCTTGCCTGCTGTCTGTGTTCCAGCTGATATTACAAGGCCTTGCTTTTCGCCTGCGTGTGCTCTTTCTTTTATTCTGTCGTTGGTGGAATCCACCGAATCATAATACTCAAAATTAATATTATCTAACATTGCCTAATGTTGCGTACATAACTGCCTTGATAGAGTGCATTCTGTTTTCTGCCTCATCAAAGACGATTGAACGCTCGCTTTCAAAGATTTCGTCTGTAACTTCCATACAGTCGATTCCAAACTTCTCATGGATTTGAACGCCGATTGTTGTATTTAAATCATGGAACGCTGGAAGGCAGTGCATAAATTTAGCACCTGGCTTCGCATAAGAAAATGCCTTAGCGTTAACCTGATATGGGCTAAGCTCCTTGATTCGCTCTTCCCATACTGCATCTGGCTCGCCCATTGATACCCACACATCAGTGTAGATAACATCTGCATCCTTACATCCTGCTGCAACATCATCAGTCAAAGTAACACTTCCGCCTGATTGTTTTGCAATATCCTGACACTTTTCTACTAGCCAGCTTTCAGGGAAATACTTTTCGCTGGTGCATGCCACGAAATCCATGCCAAGCTTAGCGCAGGTAACCATGAGGGAATTACCCATATTATAACGAGCATCGCCCATATATACAAACTTTATTCCTGAAAGTTTTCCAAAATGCTCTTTGATTGTCATCATATCTGCAATCATCTGTGTAGGATGAGATTCATTTGTAAGGCCATTCCATACAGGTACCCCTGCATACTTTGCAAGAGCCTCCACCTTGTCCTGTTCAAAGCCACGGTATTCGATTCCATCATACATACGGCCTAAAACTCTTGCTGTATCAGCGATGGATTCCTTCTTTCCTATCTGAGAACCAGATGGGTCAAGATATGTAACATTAGCTCCCATATCATAGGCTGCAACCTCAAAGGAACAACGTGTACGTGTGGATGTCTTTTCAAAGATTAAGGCAATATTCTTGCCACTCATGTAATCTTTCTGTGATTTACCCTGCTTTTTTTCGGCCTTAAGTTGTAGTGATAAATCTATAAGTTCGTTTATTTCCTCCGCAGAAAAATCCAACATCTTCAAAAAATTTTTACCCTTTAAATCCATAACGTACCTCCTTTGAATGCATGTATATTTATTCACTATTAATGATTTGTTATGCATTATATAACAAAAAAGCTCTCGGGTAAAGTCCAAGAGCTTATTTAATATTCAGTTTATAATCATTTTAATAGAATACGTGGTTACCGATGATAAGTCCTTCTTTAGAACCTGCACGTCTAAAGTGTGTTAAACCGCCTGTTGGGTCATTACCTGCGATAGCTTCCTGTGCTGCCTGTACGCAAGATGCCTTTGGTCCCTTTGCAAGAACTGAAGACATACGTGATGTTGCGAACTGACCTCTTGCGAAAATAACACCACTAACAGAATTAGCATATGCGCCACTACGAACTCTGTTCATAACTACGGCACCTACTGCTACCTGTCCTTCGTATGGCTCATTACCAGCTTCGATTTGGATGATAGCTGCTACAAGCGATACGTCTGTTGCTGAATCAATAACAGCCTGGTTTGCTGCAGCTGCAGCGGCTGCTTGTTCCTTAGCCTTACGTGCTGCTTCTTCAGCAGCGGCCTTGGCTTCAGCTTCCTCTTCTAAAGTGATAGCCTCGCCTGTTACCATATCAACGTTAACATAATCAGACTTAACATAGCCTGTTGTGTCACCGCTTGTAACAGCAACCCAGCCATCAACTACTTCTTCATCAGAATTAACTGTAAGCTTTGTTCCCTGTGGAACTACCTTGAGGATTTTAGAATCCTCTGATGCTTCGCTACGAATGCGAAGACCTGCTACATCTGTTGTAGCGTATGTGTTGCAAACATCCATTGCAAGCTCGTAAGCTTCAATGCCTGTAACACAATAATCAGCTGATACAAAACCGTGTGCCTTACCTGACTCTACTTCATACCAACCATCAAATACATCAACTAGTGTGGCAACATCGCCCTTGCGAAGCTTAGCAATTGCTTCTGAAGATTCGTTTGCTTCAGAACGAATGTAGAGATAATCATCTACATTAGCCATTGCCTTGTCTGCCCACTCATCATATTCATCATCTAAGTCTGGCTCTACCTGATCTGTAGTAGCCGCAACCACTGTAACATCTGCTGATGCATAAACTAAGCTTGAATCTCCTGCTGTAAGGTCCATAGATGATACTGCTGAGAAAACACCTGCTGTTCTGGCTGGGGTAACATCTACGTCTGTCTTTGAAACTTCCTGAGGTGCATTCATATATGCGCCTGTAAATAAAAGCATCGCTGATAAAGCAAGAGCTCCGCCCTGCATATTACGCTTGTTTAAGATTTTTTTGTTCTTAGCATAAATAGCAGTTAAGGTTTCGTTGAATTTACTCATAAGCCTCCGTCACTTTTTACAAAAGTTTTTTATTTATTACAACTTTGTTACGAAGGCTACTATAACATTCTTGCTATTTTTTGTCAAATCAGGCTGTCAATACAGTCCCAAAGCTCTTGATATTTGATAGGTTTTTGTATGCAATGTTTGGCTCCCATCAGCTTATATTTAAGCAAATCTGCCTTTGGTCTGCCTGAACAAACAATGATGTTTGCCCTGCTATCTAAGGACAATATTTTTTCTATTAACCATTCGCCGCCAATACCGCCTTTCATTAGGATATCGGTAATGACTATATCAGGGTGCATTTCCTCATAAATCATGTAGGCATCATAGCAATCCCCTGCCTGCAATATTTCGACGCCATCTTCCGCTTTAAGTAATCTTTCAAGCGTTTTAAGGGCAAATATTTCGTCATCTACTATTAGTACTTTCATCTTCAGTCCCTCATCCCCGTTTGTGTTTCTTATATCTTGATTTTATCATGGCTTTCGCCTATTCGCACTATTTATTTGACTTTTATTTTCATATAGGTATCATAAAATTGGTTAAAAAGTATTGATGAAAGAGGTAAATCTTCTTATGAAAAAAATAGTTATGACTGGTGGCGGTACTGCCGGTCACGTTACACCTAATCTTGCCCTTGTTCCTCTTCTTAAGGAAAAGGGATACGAAATTTTTTACATCGGTTCCTATAACGGAATCGAGAAAAAGCTGGTGGAAAATGCTGGCATTACCTATTATGGTATCTCATCTGGTAAGCTTCGCCGCTACCATGATTGGAAGAATTTCACTGATCCATTTAGAGTAATCAAGGGCTTTTCTGAGGCCAATCAGTTACTTAAGCACATCCAGCCTGATGTTGTATTTTCTAAGGGCGGATTCGTTTCAGTTCCTGTAGTTATGGCTGCTGCAAGACAGCACATTCCTGCAATCATCCACGAGTCTGATATGACTCCAGGACTTGCTAACAAGCTTGCTATTCCTTTCGCATCAAAGGTATGCTGCAACTTCCCTGAGACTATGCAATATCTTCCAGATGGCAAGGCCGTACACACAGGCTCTCCTATTAGAAAGGAGCTTTTCTCTGGAAACCGCGAAGCAGGTCTTGCATTCACAGGATTTTCTGCTGACAAGCCTGTAATCCTTATTATGGGCGGAAGCATTGGTTCTAGATTTATTAATAATGCTGTTTGGTCATCACTTGATACTTTACTTGAAAAATTCCAGATTGTTCATTTGGTTGGTAAGGGAAATATCAACAATGATTTAGTTGGTCGCACTGGTTATCAACAATATGAATTCATCAGTGAACAGCTTAATGATATTTTTGCAATGACTGACCTTATGATTAGCCGTGCTGGTGCAAATTCTATCAGTGAGATTTTGGCTCTTAAGATTCCTAACATCTTAATTCCACTTTCAGCTGCTGCAAGCCGAGGCGACCAAATCCTCAACGCAGAAAGCTACAAGAAACAGGGATTTTCAACTGTTCTTCAGGAAGAGGAGCTTACAGGAGAATTGCTGGTTAGCTCAGTGGAAGATGTTTATGCACGCCGTGATGAGATTAAAGAAAAAATGGCATCCAGCAAGTTACTGGACGCCAATAATACTATTCTTAATCTTATTTTACAAGCTTAACTTCTTTACAACCTCAGCAGTTTCAGCGTCGCTGAAGCTCTGATGATTCCATTCTTTGATGGCATCATCTCCATCCCATCTAGGGATTACATGTACATGAAGATGGTGAACTGTCTGTCCGGCAGCTTCACCATTATTTTGTATGATGTTAATTCCGTCGCAGCCTAATTCCTTCATCATTTTGTTTCCAATCTTCTTAGCAAGTGGAAGTGCTTTTGCGAGCACATCGTCATCTGCCTCTAAAAGATTAGCAAAATGATTCTTTGGTAAGATAAGTGCATGTCCCTTTGTTGCTGGGGATGCATCTAAAATAACCTTAAATTCATCATCCTCATAGATTGAGTTTGTAGGAATATCTCCATTTGCTAACTTGCAAAAAATGCAATTGTTGTCCTTCATTTCATTATCCTCCTATTGATTAGCTAAAAGTAAATATTTCATCAAGCATTCTCAGTGTTCTAAAATTGCCCTTTGCAGTCATATCACCTACTGAAAACGCTCGTTGGAAGGTCTCGCGGCCTGCAACAATATTATCCATGATGTTAGCATTTAATTTCATGTATACATCGATATTATCTTCCTTGCCATAGTGACAGTCCATCTGCTCACCAGTGGCATTTACAAAAAGAGGCTGTTCCTTGCCATCAATCATAAACAGATATTTGGCAGTAAACTCTGGATTCCCCCTAAAATGCACCTTGAAATCATTAATGTATTCGCCGCCGCTATCTTCCTTTTTCTCACCCATCATAGTTCTAAACATGCTGGTAAGGTCGGCAATATCTGCCTTCTGAGTCTGAACATATTCATCGTCAGATACAAACTTAGAAAGCTGCTCTGATTCCTGTGGAGAAAGCTCTAGCTGAGTAGTACGCAAGATGCTTCTTGTGACAGCCTGATTGCTGGTAGGCAAACCCTTAGTATGCTGAGAAATGGTGCGATACAAGGTCTCCACTTTCTTTTCGATGATGTGGGCATACTCTGTGTTTTCGCGGAATTCCTTAACATCCTCTACATAGCCGCAAAAGCCTGAGCATGGCAATCCACCCAGGATTTCCCAGGCATTTTCCAGTGTAACCATAGCCTCGCGCTCACCGTAGGTAGTGGACATGACCACTGGCTGCATGTATGTGGTGGCCAGCGCAGTCTTGTCCGCATATAGCCAGCACGCATCTAAAAACTGATTCATGTAACCGCCTATGCCAAGCCACTCAACTGTGGTGGCAAGGATGATTCCATCAGCATCCTTAAGTGTCTGTGGAAGCATAGATATGGTGTTCTTCTGCTCGTAGATGTTGTAAAGCTTAACCTCCACCTGAAGCTCCGTCAGCACCTGCTCCATCTTGTTAATTACGTATAGTGTTGGGTCCTCTAATAGACCACGCCCTCCATAGTAAATGTTTACCTTCATTTATTGCCCCTCTTCATCCTGTTTGTTACTTAAAAGTATAGATTTTTTCCTGTTTTGAATCAAGGTCTCAATTCCATAACATAGGAATGTAAGGATGAGCCCTGCCAGCAAACCTCCTAGATGGCCTACATTATCTGTGCCTGCTGTGGCAAAACCAAAATATAAAGTCAAAGCCGCCATGAATAACATTCTCTTAGCACTAATCCCACTGTAGGAACCTCTATTACAAAGCACCACTATTATCATTCCGCCTACAATACCAAAGATTGCACCAGATGCACCGGCAACAATATCATTTTTGTTCATAAGGCACAGGTAAAAGAATGATAAAAAGGAACCGGCTAATCCTGAACCTAAATAGATTCCAAGGTAGCGCACTGGTCCTACTGCCCTTTCAAAAATCTGCCCTAATAAAAACAGTAGCAGCATGTTGTTAGCCAAATGCTGTATCCCAAAATGCATGAAGGTTGCTGTAAAAAGCCTATACCACTGTCCCTCATATAAAATAAGATACGGATTCATGGCGCCATTATTTAGCATAAAGGCGCTATCCTCCGTATCTCCTAAAAATTCCAACACAAGAAAGACAATTA
>ODAI011946019.1_pt1 | contig 11442 bp, 8 predicted proteins | sample 1539321 | NCBI WGS metagenome assembly ODAI01 (sample SAMN02144231, study PRJEB22623) | gut metagenome | biome: sheep rumen | host: Ovis aries | place: New Zealand
CGCCATCTCCTTGGTCAGTCCGATGTTCACCTCCTCCGTACGAGTCGTGGCACGATAGACCGGATCCAGTTCCGGCATGACGACACGCTCGATGGCAGTACGCTCTTTCGGTTTCATGCTCTTGCGGAGTTCCTCACGCCATTCTGCGTTACGGTCAGTAAGCGTGTCGATATTGTCGTCTGTAGCATCACTCTTCATAGTGATGCTGGTGACAACGGAGGATGATGTCTCAGACACTACTGCCTCAGAAGTAGCCAAATGCTCCTCGTAATGTGCCAGTTCTTCCTGTTCCTCACGCTTGAAGGTGTTCATGCGTTTGAACATCTCGTCCCAGTCAACCAGTGCTCCATCGAACTCTGGACCGTCAATGCAGACGAACTTTGTTTTGCCACCGATGGTTAGTCGGCAGGCACCGCACATTCCCGTTCCGTCTACCATAATGGTGTTCAGGGATACTTCGCAAGGGATGCCGTGCTTCTGAGCCGTCAGGTTCGAGAACTTCATCATAATGGGAGGTCCGATGGCAAAGATTTTATCCACGTGCTCCTGTTCCACAAACTTCTCAATACCCACGGTGACAACACCTTTTTCGCCATACGACCCATCATCGGTCATTATGATGACTTCGTCACTGGAGGCACGCACCTTGTCTTCCAGAATAATCAGGTCTTTACTGCGACCTGCCATCACAGAAAGTACACGGTTGCCAGCCTTCTTCAATGCCTGAATAATAGGCAGCATAGGGGCGACCCCCAATCCTCCGCCAGCACAGACCACTGTTCCAAAGTTATCAATATGGGTAGGGTTACCCAATGGACCGACGATGTCGGCTACATAGTCTCCTTCATTCAAAGCACACAATTTCTTTGACGAAAGGCCTACCATTTGCACTACCAACGTGATAGTACCTTTTTCGATGTCGGCACCTGCAATTGTCAATGGCATGCGTTCCCCTTTTTTATCAACACGCACTATCACAAAATTACCAGCTTTGCGACTTTTGGCTATCAAGGGAGCTTCAATCTCAAAGAGGAATACCTTCTCTGAAAATTGTTCTTTTCTTACGATTTTGTTCATAAATCCGTTATTTGATTGCAATTTTGTTTGCAAAGGTACTAATAAATAAACAAAAAGCAAAAGAAATGTCGTTTTCTTTTGCTTTTTGTAGAGATAAACAGAGTGACAGAGACCTAATTATCCGATATACTGAAGTATTAGTTCTACAATTTCATCTTCTGTCTTACCTCCATATTGAAAACGAGGTCGTAATTACGGGTGTTGTAACGCGATGTTCCAGTGTACTTCTGTACATACGTTTCACGCATACCATCCACCCTTTGAATTACCTTCTCAGCTTCCTCATGGCTTGAGTTCATTTATAAGAGCCTTGTCGTAGAAGGGGACATTCAGTTTCTCTGCCAGTTTCCTACCAATCGTACGTCCGCCACTGCCTAATTCGCGGTTAATCGTGATAACGAATTTCTGTTTTTATCCATAATAAAAGTCTTTAGTTATAAATGGTTATTTATTCTATCATTTCAAAGCCGGTATAGGGCACCAAAGCACGTGGAATCTTGATGCCATGCTCCGTTTGATTGTTTTCCAGCAGTGCAGCAACGATACGGGGTAGTGCCAGTGCCGATCCATTTAGCGTGTGACAGAGTTCTACTTTCTTGTTGTCAGCACGACGGTAACGGCACTTCAGCCGGTTAGCCTGATAAGTATCGAAGTTAGATACTGAAGATACTTCGAGCCAGCGGCCTTGAGCCTCGGAATATACTTCGAAGTCATAACATATTGAACTAGTGAAGCTTTGATCGCCACCACATAGTAGCAGGATACGATAAGGTAATTCCAGTTTCTTCAGCAGTCCTTCCACGTGCTCCAGCATCTCCTTGTGGCTTTCCTTCGAGTGTTCAGGTTTGTCAATGCGTACAATCTCTATTTTTGAGAACTCATGCAGACGGTTCAGACCACGAACGTCCTTACCATACGAACCTGCTTCACGACGGAAACACTCCGTATAGGCACAATTCTTGATAGGTAGTTGAGCCTCGTCTAAAATAACGTCACGATAAATGTTGGTGACAGGGACCTCTGCTGTCGGAATAAGATAGAAGTCGTCTACTTCGCAATGATACATCTGCCCCTCCTTGTCAGGCAGCTGTCCTGTGCCATAGCCTGAAGCAGCATTGACCACAGTTGGAGGCATAATCTCGGTATATCCACTCTTGCGAGCCTCGTCAAGGAAAAAATTGATGAGTGCACGTTGCAGACGGGCTCCCTGGCCGATATATACGGGGAAACCAGCACCAGTAATCTTTACGCCTAAGTCAAAGTCTATGAGGTTGTATTTCTTAGCCAGTTCCCAGTGGGGCAAGGGATTGGCAATTCCCAACGAGGGGTTCACATTCCAATTGCCCACGGTATCACTGCCGTCACATTCCTTTAGGTTCGACTTCACCACGTGGTTATCCTCTGCAGCAGTACCCTCAGGCACTTCATCGTAGGGGATATTAGGAATCTGGCACAGCAGACGCGTCATTTCCTCCTGAGCGTCATTCATCGTCTGCTCCAGTTGCTTATTGGTCTCTTTCATTTCCGAAACCTGTGCCTTGATGGTTTCAGCCTCGACCTTCTTGCCTTCTTTCATCAGGCCGCCAATTTGTGAGGCCATCTTCTTGGCTTCACTCAAGTTTTTGTCCAGCTGTTGCTGGGCCATACGGCGACGTTTATCAACGGCCAGCACTTCGTCAATAGATGCTTTGGCATTTGCAAAGTTTTTCTTTTCCAGACCTCGAATTACCCGATCGGTATCCTCGGTAATGAGTTTCAGTGTAAGCATAACTTCAATTTACGATTTGAAATTTCTATTTTGTGTGCAAAGGTAGTAAAAAAAAATAAGAAAAGGTGCGACTTTTTATAAAAATCGCACCCTTCTGTCATTTTAGTGTTTGCGTTGTTAATATGCTTACACGATACCCTGACTCATCATAGCACTTGCCACCTTCATGAAGCCTGCAACGTTGGCACCCTTTACATAATTAATATATCCGTCGGGCTGAGTACCGTACTTCACGCAGTTCTCATGGATATCGCTCATAATGCGCTTCAGATAGTCATCAACCTCTTTTGCTGTCCATGACAGACGCTCTGAATTCTGCGACATTTCCAGACCAGATACAGATACACCACCAGCGTTAGAAGCCTTACCTGGAGCATACAGAATCTTGGCATCCTGGAAAATCTTAATAGCCTCAGGCAGTGAAGGCATGTTAGCACCCTCGGCCACAGCAATGACACCATTATCAATCAGGGCCTGAGCCTGCTCGCCATTGATCTCATTCTGCGTAGCGCAAGGCAGGGCGATATCAGCCTTCTCATGCCAAGGACGCTCACCTGCGTGATATACAGCGTTAGGATACTCCTCTGCATATTCCTTGATGCGTCCGCGCTCTATGTTCTTCAGCTCCTTTACATACTCCAGTTTCTCCTGGGTAATGCCGTCCGGATCGTAGATGTAACCGTCAGAATCAGACAGTGTCATGGGGATGGCTCCCAGCTGGATGCACTTCTCGGTGGCATACTGGGCCACGTTACCCGAACCAGAGATGAGCACTTTCTTACCCTTGATGTCGATATTGCGAGTCTGCAGCATCGAGTTCAGGAAGTAAACACAGCCGTAGCCTGTAGCCTCAGGACGGATAAGAGAACCACCGAAGGGGATACCCTTACCAGTCAGTACACCCTGGAACTGATGTGTCAACTTCTTGTACTGGCCATACAGATAGCCCACTTCTCGACCACCTACACCGATGTCGCCAGCGGGAACATCCTCGTCGGGACCAATCACACGGTATAGCTCGTTCATGAATGCCTGGCAGAAACGCATCACTTCTGCATCACTCTTGCCACGGGGCGAGAAATCAGAGCCACCTTTTGCACCACCCATGGGTAACGTAGTTAACGAGTTCTTAAAGGTCTGCTCGAAAGCAAGGAACTTCAGGATACCGAGGTTCACACTCTTGTGATAGCGCAGACCGCCTTTGTACGGACCAATAGCATTGTTGTGCTGTATACGATAACCCATATTGGTCTGAACCTTACCCTGGTCGTCAACCCAAGTAATACGGAACTCACAAACACGATCGGGAATACAAAGGCGTTCTATCAGATTGGCCTTTTCAAATTCGGGGTGCTTGTTGTACTCTTCTTCAATGGTGGGAAGAACTTGGCTTACTGCCTGGATGTACTCCGGCTCATTAGGGAAGCGCTGCTTCAGATTCTCAACAACTTGTGCTGCATTCATAATCTTTTCTTTTAATGTTGGTTGTACTTTATAATAATGTTACCTATATTTTCTTTGACCATAATAGCTGTAAAACGGCTAACTGGCTTTCGGCGGACAAAATTACATCAAAAACGCGTAAATACCAAACAAAAAGAAAGAAAAATAACGTAAACGCTTACGTTTTGCTACTTAATTGATATAAATCAAGATGGTTTGTCGTATTTACATAAAAAATATGTGCACGGAAACAACTATCCGTGCACATACTTTATTTATAATTGGGATATGTAAGACTTTTCTTATTCTCCCTTTTCCATCTTAGCTTTCAACTCAGCCAAAACATCAATATCACCAAGAGTGGTGCTGGCAGCAACGTTTTCAATCTTTGGCGTTTCATCCTTCTTCGGAGCGCGAGCCTTCTTCTGAGCGGCTTTCTCCTCACGCTTCGGATCCTCGAAGGTGCGGCTGTGAGAGAGGATGATGCGCTTCGAATCCTTGTTGAATTCAATCACCTTAAACGGCAGTGTCTCGCCCTGAGCGGCTTGTGAACCGTCTTCCTTTACCAGGTGTTTCGGAGTAGCAAAGCCCTCAACATTCTCATCGAGCTGGACTACAGCGCCTTTCTCCATCAAGTCGATAATCTTTCCTTCGTGAATTGAACCAACAGTGTACTTGGCTTCGAAGACATCCCAGGGATTGTCCTCAAGTTGTTTGTGACCAAGTGAAAGACGACGATTCTCCTTGTCAATATCAAGAACTACGACATCAATCTGAGCACCAACCTGAGTGAACTCTGACGGGTGCTTCACCTTCTTGGTCCAGCTGAGGTCACTGATGTGAATCAGGCCATCGACGCCTTCTTCAAGCTCAACAAACACACCGAAGTTGGTAAAGTTGCGAACCTTAGCAGTATGCTTAGAACCAACAGGGTATTTCACCTCGATGGTCTCCCATGGATCTTCCTTCAGCTGCTTGATGCCCAGCGACATCTTACGCTCGTCACGGTCGAGAGTGATGATGACGGCCTCAACCTCGTCGCCAACCTTCAGGAACTCCTGAGCTGAACGCAGGTGCTGACTCCAAGACATTTCGCTGACGTGAATCAGGCCCTCAACACCGGGCTGAATCTCGACGAATGCTCCGTAGTCGGCAATGACTACAACCTTACCCTTCACGTGGTCACCCACCTTCAGGTTGGCATCCAAGGCATCCCAAGGATGCGGAGTGAGCTGCTTCAGACCCAAGGCAATGCGCTTCTTCTCCTCATCGAAGTCAAGGATGACAACATTAATCTTCTGGTCGAGCTCAACAACTTTGTGAGGATCGTCAACACGACCCCAGCTCAGGTCAGTAATATGAATCAGTCCGTCAACACCACCCAGGTCTACGAATACACCATAGCTGGTAATGTTCTTAACGGTACCTTCCAGAATCTGACCCTTCTCAAGCTTCGACATAATCTCCTGCTTCTGAGCTTCGAGCTCAGCCTCAATAAGAGCCTTATGAGAAACAACGACATTGCGGAACTCCTGATTGATTTTCACAATCTTGAATTCCATGGTCTTGTCTACGAACTGGTCGTAGTCACGTATGGGGTGAACGTCAATCTGTGAACCAGGCAGGAAGGCCTCAATGCCGAATACGTCGACAATCATACCACCCTTTGTACGGCACTTGATGTAGCCGTTAACAACCTCTTGGCTCTCCAGGGCTGCGTTGACACGCTCCCAAGACTTCGACATACGAGCTTTCTTGTGAGAAAGTACGAGCTGACCTTTCTTGTCCTCTGCATTCTCAACATAAACCTCTACGGTGTCACCTTCCTTCAGGTCAGGGTTGTAACGGAATTCGCTTGCGGGGATAATACCGTCGCTCTTGTAGCCGATGTTGACCACAACTTCTTTTTTGTCGACGCTGATTACCTTACCGTCAACAACCTGATGCTCGCTGACCTTGTTAAGGGTTTCGTCGTACGCCTTGTCCAGCTCTTCTTTGCTGACGTTGGCGCTTGTGCCATTCTCAAACTGATCCCAGTCGAAGTCCTGTAATGGCTGGACGTTCTTTGTTAATTCTGACATAAATATAAATAAAAGTTTTGTTTGTAATTAATAAAGTTAGACTTTATGTTAATTCGCTCCTGCGCCCATGTATGCGCAAAAGCGGCTGCAAAGGTACGATTTTTCTGTGTAACTGCCAAATTTTTAAGCAATTATTTTGCTTTTGCTTAGGAACGAAATGAAAATGTTAGGTTTCCACAAAGATTATTAGTTGGTATCGTCTTCCTTTCCATCTGCATGATTCAGGTTTTCCTGAAGCATTTCTTTGTCAAATGTGAAAACATGTCCTAAGAGTCCTACGGACAACAATTTTTCTTTGCCGTCAATGCGCATGGTGGTGGTATTCAAAAAGACATAATCGTGTAGCTTGAGTTTTGCTCCTAATAAAGCCTTGATAGAGTTGTTGGCAAATACCTTGCTCAAATCAGACAGCACATTGTCGCCAAGGCGATTGTCAGCTTCTTCGTCAACATATTCCCTAATCGCTGTCATCATTGCTTCTTTATGGGCTTTTTTGTCGGGAGTGGTAAAGTACATTGTTGCGCCCACTATTAAAATAATAATGAAGGCTATCAGTTTCTTCATACAAGTTCTACTTTGTTAATATCTTGCTCTTTCTCACAATAGTGACAAGTTAAAATGCCATTCATTACGTGAAAGTGGGTCTGCATGGGTTCGTTGTTGGTAATGCATACGGGATTGTTGCATTTGACGATTCCATGGATCTCTTCGGGGGTAGTTACTGTCTTTTTCTCAACCACTTCAAAGTCTTTGATGATATTCAAAACGATGTTTGGCGCAACAACTGAAAGACGGGAGATTTCTTCGTCTGTAAAGAATTTGTCTTCGACTTTGATAATGCCTTTACGGCCTAGCTTTTTGGAGCGGAAATTGTATCCAATCGTTACAGGAGTGTCCTGTTTGTCAAGGTTTAACAACTGTGCTACTTGATAAGCTTTCTCAGAAGGAATGTGATCTATTACAGTGCCGTTTTCGATGGCGGCAACTAACATTTCGTTTTTGTTCATGGGATGATGGTTTTGTCATTACGTACTTCGTCTAAAGTAATACCCAACACGTCGCAGAAAATGGCTTCGCGTGCAAAGAGCCCGTTCCCTGCTTGTTGGATATAGTATGCATGAGGGTTCTCGTCTACATCGTAGGCAATTTCGTTGACACGCGGTAGGGGATGAAGGATACGCATATTGGGCTTGGCTAAACGTAACATTTCCTGATTTAAGATATATACATTCTTCACCCGTTCGTATTCCATTAAGTCGCTGAACCGTTCCTTTTGTACGCGCGTCATATATAATATATCAGCATCTGCAATGATTTTCTCATTGAAGGTCGTATGCTCCTGAAATGCGATGCCGTGTTCTTTACAATAAAGTTTGTATTCATTGGGCATCGCCAACTCTTTTGGAGCGACAAAGTGGAAAGTCGGATTGAAATGTCGCATGGCCATAATGAGAGAATGCACAGTGCGACCATATTTTAAATCTCCAACAAGATAAATGTTTAAATTCTCAAGCGTTCCTTGAGTCTTATAGATAGAATAGAGGTCTAACATACATTGGGATGGATGCTGATGGGCTCCATCTCCTGCATTGATAATAGGTACGTTTGTAACCTCTGCCGCATATTGTGCAGCACCCTCAATGTAATGACGCATCACAATGACATCAGCATAGTTGGCAACCATCATGATGGTGTCTTTCAATGTTTCTCCCTTCGTCCCACTAGTTACTTTAGGATCGGCAAAGCCAATAACACGTGCGCCAAGACGGTTGGCAGCGGTCTCAAAAGAAAGTCGTGTGCGGGTAGAGGGCTCAAAAAACAGTGTGGCCACTACTTTCCCTTTCAGCAGTTCGCGGTTAGGGTGACGTTCGAATTCCTGGGCCATCTCAATCATATAGAGAATTTTCTCCCGAGTGAGTTCGGCAATTGTTACAAAATCATGCTTTTCCATTCGTTTTCTTCTAAATCGAGGGCAAATTTACATATTATTTCTGAATTTCCGTGCGTTTATTTGAAAGAATTTTGTAATTTTGCACTCAGACTCTAATAAAATGTTGTGATATGAGAAAATTTATAGTTCGTAGTCTCTGGGCACTGATTGTTTTGGTGGTATTGGCAGCAGGCTTTGGCTTCTATGCTATTAACGAAGGATATATCGGTTATATGCCGCCCATTGAAGAACTCCAAAATCCCATAAATCGTTATGCGACCCAGGTTATCTCGGCCGATGGGAAGATAATGGGAACATGGAACTACAATAGAGAAAATCGTATACTTGTAGACTATACCCAGTTGTCGCCATCGCTTGTTAAAGCATTGGTCGCCACAGAGGATGTGCGATTCTATGACCATTCTGGTATTGATTTTTTTGCGCTTGGGCGCGCTATAATTAAACGTGGGTTGTTGGGACAGAAGTCTGCTGGTGGCGGATCTACTATCACTCAGCAGTTGGCAAAACAATTGTATTCAGGTACTGCTAACAGTGTTATGGAGCGTTTATTGCAAAAACCGATAGAGTGGGTAATTGCAGTTCGTCTGGAACGCAACTATACTAAGGATGAGATAATAGCAATGTATCTGAACTATTTTGATTTCCTGCATAATGCTGTAGGTATCAAGACTGCAGCAAATACCTATTTTAGTAAAGAACCTCATGAGCTTAGTGTTACCGAGTCTGCTGTACTTGTCGGCTTATGCAAAAATCCTTCATATTTTAATCCGATCCGTCATCCGGAACGTTCTTTGGAACGGCGTAATGTTGTGTTGGGACAAATGGTTAAAGCTGGGTATTTGTCAGAGTCAGAATATGAGAAATATTCAGCAGAACCGCTTAACCTTAAATTCCATGTCGCTGACCATAAAGATGGCATAGCAGTCTATTTCCGCGATTTCTTACGCCGTTATATGATGGCCAAGCAGCCTCGGCGCTCAGAATATCCATCATGGAATATGGTTAAATATCATATTGATTCCATCAATTGGGAGACAGATCCGCTTTATGGGTGGTGCAATAAGAATTATAAAAAAAATGGTGACCCATATAACGTGTACACCGACGGTTTAAAAGTTTATACAACAATCGACTCAAGAATGCAGAATTATGCTGAGAGGGCTATACGGGAGCATGTGATAAATTATTTGCAACCGGCATTTACAAAAGAAAAGCGTGGACGGAAAACAGCCCCCTTTTCGGGTAGCCTGACTGTTGATCAGGTCAACAAAATTATGATGCGGTCTGTGCGTCAGTGTGAACGCTATCGCGTCTTGAAAGCTGCTGGAGCAACGGAAGAAGAGATAATGCGTTCCTTCCGGACCAAGACGGAAATGAGCGTGTTCTCCTATCGTGGAGAAATTGATACTATTATGACTCCATTGGATTCCATCAGGTATTATAAATCTTTCCTGCGTTGTGGCTTTATGAGCATTTGTCCTCAGAACGGACAGGTCAAAGCATATGTAGGAGGACCGGATTTTACACATTTTGCTTATGATATGGCAATGGATGGACGTAGGCAAGTGGGCTCTACTATTAAACCCTTTCTGTATTCTTTAGCTATGGAAAACGGTTTCTCCCCTTGTGATGTCGCACCCAATGTTCAACAAACATACATGGTGGCAGGTCGTCCATGGACTCCTCGCAACTCAAGCAAGGCGCGCTATGGAGATATGGTGACTTTAAAGTGGGGCTTGCAGCAGTCTAATAACTGGATATCTGCATATCTTATGAGTAAACTAAACCCTCAGTCCTTTGTGACCCTTCTTCGAGAGTATGGAATTCGTAATCCTGATATTCATCCCTCCATGTCACTGTGTTTAGGCCCGTGTGAGATAACTGTGGGCGAAATGGTTAGTGCCTATACTGCATTTGTCAATCATGGCATTCGTGCATCCCATATGTTTGTCACTAAGATTGAAGATAATGAAGGCAATCTAATTGCTCAGTTCCAGCCTCGCATGAACGAAGTTATCAGTGAGGAGAGTGCAAATAAGATGCTTTATATGCTGAAGGCTGTTGTTGATGGCGGAACAGCAGGCCGTTTGCGTTTTAAATATGGTTTGACTGGTGAGCTTGCAGGAAAGACAGGTACTACTAACAATAACAGTGATGCATGGTTTATGGGACTTACTCCGACACTTGTCAGTGGTGTCTGGGTGGGTGGCGATGATCGTGATATCCATTTCGATTCAATGGCAATGGGGCAAGGTGCAACGATGGCTTTGCCAGTGTTTGCACTCTATATGCAAAAAATATATAAAGACATAAGGTTGGGGTACAATGAGAAAGCCGTGTTCGATATGCCGTTAGGTTACAATCCCTGTGAAATGGATGAGTCGGGGATAGATGACACAAATGCTCAAGATATAGAAGAAGTCTTCGAGTAATATTATATAAATAAGGTATACAGTTTTCGCATTGTCAACAAATGCGAAAACTTTTTGTATTTTATGTAAAAAAGTGCGGAAAAAGTTTGGTGATTCGAAAAATAGTCGTACCTTTGCATCCGCTTTCGCTCAGAAAGGAAAAGCGGAGCGATGGAAGAAGAGTTCTTTGAAAGACTTACATAGACAGAGAAAGAAGTAGTACAAGAAGCGTGGAGTTCTTCAGGTATATGATGGAACTCTACGGGTAATGAGAAGTCAAACCGTCAAATTCGAATACTACCGGAGCGTTCTGAGACAGAGAAAATAACGGAGATTATACAACTCTGCTAGGAGCGAGCGCAATGCCAAGTTTGCTTGAGCATTGCCGAGCGACGACGCAGAGTGTAAATTTTCTGTTGAAAACATAAAATTTACAATGTAGAGTTTGATCCTGGCTCAGGATGAACGCTAGCTACAGGCTTAACACATGCAAGTCGTGGGGCAGCATGAAGGAAGCTTGCTTCCTTTGATGGCGACCGGCGCACGGGTGATTAACGCGTATCCAACCTTCCCCTTACTAGAGGATAGCCCGGCGAAAGTCGGCTTAATACTCTATGTTCTCCTTTGATGGCATCAGATGAGGAGCAAAGATTCATCGGTAAGGGATGGGGATGCGTCTGATTAGCTTGCCGGCGGGGTAACGGCCCACCG
>ODAI013735501.1_pt1 | contig 11442 bp, 9 predicted proteins | sample 1539321 | NCBI WGS metagenome assembly ODAI01 (sample SAMN02144231, study PRJEB22623) | gut metagenome | biome: sheep rumen | host: Ovis aries | place: New Zealand
TCATCATATTTGAAGTGATCCTGCTCCAGGAAGGAGAGACGCTCGCCGGGAGTAATAACGATGTCACCGTTTGTGGTCTCGATCTGCCCTGAGAGGATCTTAAGGAAGGTTGACTTACCTGCGCCGTTTGCTCCGATGATACCGTAGCAGTTACCCTCCGTGAACTTGATGTTTACATCTTCGAAAAGAGCCTTTTTACCGACTCTGAGTGTTACATTATTCGCACTGATCATTAAATAAAACCTCTTATATATAAAACTTCAATTTTGCAACAGTGGTATTATAGGCTAAAGCGCAGCGAAAGTCAAAGAAAACGGCGGGATATTCCCCGCCGCCTGTCTTATTTGTTTTAATTCCTTATGTAATAGAAAACTTCTTGACAAATTCATCCATGGGCAATGGCCTGGAATAATAATACCCCTGAAGATAATCACAACCGATATCCGTGAGCATCCTGGCCATCTGTTCTGTCTCAACACCCTCAGCGGTGGTCCCGAATTTCATGTGTTTAAAGGTCTGTATCATGTTAGGGATCATCTCGTCAGGTTCACTGCAATAATCCCTTACTATGCTCATGTCAAATTTAACATTGATAAAGGAGCACTTTTTAAGCCTGGTGAGATTGGAATAACCGGTGCCATAGTCATCAAGCACAAACCTAAATCCCCTGCTTGTCATGGACTGCATCTGCCTTCGAAGGAAAACATCATCGATCATGGCTTCCTCCGTGATCTCCAGATGTATCAGCTCCGGTCTGATATCGTACTTGTGTATGATCGCCTCATACCGCTGCGCCAGGTCGGTTTTCATGAACTGCATCGGTGACAGATTGACATTTATCCAGGATATTCCCATCTTTGATATGTCGTTCTCACTTATGAACCTGCAGGTCTTTTCAAAAACCTGCTCACCAAGCTGATTGATCCTGCCGTTTCCTTCGGCAATGGGTATGAAAACTCCGGGAGGGATAAGTTCTCCCTTTAAATCCCTTATCCTGCAAAGAGCCTCAGCGCCCACAGCTTTCCCGGTTTTGGCGTCAACCAGCACCTGAAGGAACACTTCCACCTTATCCTCATCGACGGCTGCCTCGAGAGCTCTTTTCACCGATACTTCATATTCATTGTTCTCAATTTGCGTTTCTGAAATGACAATGGGAGTTTTACTATCATGACTGTCTGCCTTTTCAAAATTGCTGATCAGTATATTAAAGAATCCATCCAGAGAACTGATCTCGCCTGACAGGTCTACAGTCAGATAGCAGCTGTCAAGATAAAGCTCTATATCATCATCTTTCCAGGGCAGCTTAAATCTTGCATTTATCTTCTCCAGACATTCCTCATACTTCATATCCGCAGGTCCCAGTATGACAAACCGTCCACGCCTGTAGTAAAAAACATTGCAGTCCGTAAAGGTTTCCGTAAGGAACCTGGAGATCATGGTGACTCCCGCATCCATCTGCTTGCCGCCGTATATATCCCGCATCTCATAGTAGTTGTGTATCACAATTCCCAAAAGCCTGTGGGACAACTTGCCGTTTCTTTCTTCCAAATAGTCCTTAAGAGCACTGGTATTAAACACTGCTCCTCTGAGATCAAGATAAAACTCCGGATTTTCAAAGGTAAGATATGCCGTGATCATTGACATGAGACAAAAACTGTCCATGAGAAGGACTGTCGGAAAAGCTCTTCTTATAATTATGCCTGCCAGTAAAATTCCATTGAAAAGGAGCATGCTGTACCAAAAGCGTTTCTTGTTGACGTTCTTTCTGTATTGCAGCATCACGATAAAGGAAGCTGCCAGATAGAAATACGAAATGTAATATATAATATCGTACATGGGTCCGGCATGATAGCCTTTGGCATCTATGGAAAAGACACTTCCTGTCCAGGGGGAAACAGCGACCAGCAAAAAGCCTATATCGAAGGGCAGAGCCAGAAGAACGGACTTCAATAAACCGGAAAAGGGATCCGTTTTAAAGACAAATGCTGTAAACACAAAACAAAGAAAAGCCCTCATGTAGAAAAGAATAAAATAAAGGGCATTGAGAAGGTAAAGGACAGACACCGCCACGGATTCACTTTTACTGTCAGCCCAGCTGGAAACAATATCAAGCAAAATGACCGCACTCTGAACAATCAGCATGTCAACGAAAGTACGGTTCACCCTGATGGAGAGTCTTGGAAGTGAAAAATAGATTACAAGTATCAGGCCTAATATGAAAGTACTCTGAACGGCAAAGCTATAATCCCACATTATGCATCCTCAATTCTTCGTCTGCGCACACTTTAATTGTATAAAAATACCTTACCCAATACAATCGGGTAAGGTATTAAGATTTTATAAAGTACTAATCGCAATTTTGATAGCCTTAAGGAACTCATCATATTCTTCAAACGCAGGAAGTTCAGGAAAATCCGCCTTGATCTTGTCTGTTGTGCGGAACAAAAATCCCGCCTTGGAAGCCTGTATCATCGCAAGATCGTTGTAGCTGTCTCCCGCTGCCACCGTCTCGTATCCGATGGACTGAAGTGCCTTAACGGTTGTGAGTTTGGAATCACTGATCCTCATCCTGAAACCTGTGATGGTACCGTCATCTGCCACCTCAAGGCTGTTGCAGAAGATCGTGGGCCACCCCAGCTTCTCCATAAGGGGTGTTGCAAACTGGGTAAAGGTATCACTTATGATGATCACCTGTGTAAGACTCCTTAGTTCATCCAAAAACTCTTTTGCCCCGGGAAGGGGATCGATCCTGGCTATAGTCTGCTGGATCTCCTTAAGACCAAGTCCGTGTTCCTTAAGAATCCCCAGCCTCCAGTTCATCAGCTTATTGTAATCGGGTTCATCTCTTGTGGTCCTTCTAAGTTCCGGGATCCCGCTGGCCTCAGAAAAGGCGATCCATATCTCCGGTACCAGTACTCCCTCAAGATCCAAACATACTATATTCATAACCAGTCTCCTCACTTTTTACTTTTCTCATGTTCCGTCTAGTTTAACACATTAAAGTGATGCAGACAACATCTATATTGCACCGAGTATAAATTGGGCCAATCCGTCGTGGTCGTTATCTTCTTTCGTGATGACATCGGCAGACTCTTTTACAACATCAGTTCCGTTGATCATTGCAATACCTGTTCCTGCTGCTTCGATCATGGAGATGTCATTCTGCTCATCTCCCGCCGCGTATGTATCCTTAATATCAACTCCCAGGATCCCGGCAAGGCGCCTTACTGCGTTGCCCTTTCCGGCATTTGAGGGGAATATCTCCATGTAATAAGGGTTAGAGTACAAAAGAGTTATGGAATCCCCCACCAGTTCCTGCAAAGCCACCCTGAATCTCTCCTGCTTGTCGTGATCGTGAAGCTCAATGGCGATCATCTTGGAAGGGGGCTCCTTTAAATATTTGGTCACATCATCCGTAACGATAAGTGGAGTCTTGATGACTCTTCTGTAATAGTCCATGCACTCCCCGTTAAAAGGGGTAACTATGTGATCTTCATTGTAGGTATGACAGTGAACATCATACTCTCTGGCAAGGTCAATGATCTTGGGAACCATATCAAGAGGGACTCCCGTCCTGTATATGTACCTGTCATCATCAACGCTGTAAATCTCGGTTCCGTTGGAACCACATAAAAAACTCCCCTTAAAATCCAGTGCAAGTCCGTTGTACACTGCCTTGGCGCTATCAATCTGCCTTCCGGTATTGATGCAGAAATAATTGCCCGCATCGGTAAATTGCCTTAAGGCCTCCATAGTCCTGCTGGTGATCTGCTTACTACTGTTAAGGAGAGTCCCGTCTAAATCAAAAAAGAATATTTTTTTGGCCATCTTATCCTTCTACTATGAGGTATCTGCCGTCACCTATATCGAAGACTTCATTGGCCTCAAGCACATTGCCGTCCTCCGTATCAACGCCGGTCTCCTCAAAGTATTCTTCTACCTCCTCAGGTCCGTCTACCACAACTGCCATGCAGTCTTCAAGAAAAGCTTCTGCTTCCTCCATGTTCTCAGCTACAGCTTCAGGGAACAGCTGCTCCTGGTTTTCCAAAAAACATCTCAGAACTGCTTCATCATATTCGTGCATAACAACCTCCATATTATCACAAAAGACCATGGTCTCTCATCTCTTTATAGAGTCTGGCAACGGGAAGTCCCACAACGTTGTAATAATCACCGTTTATTCCGCTGATATAGATCGCGAACTGTCCCTGGATTCCGTAGGCTCCGGCCTTGTCATCCGACTCTCCGGTACTGACATATGCTGTGATCTCTTCCTCGGTCATGGGTGCTACATGTACATCGGTGCACTCGCTGAAGGTAAAGCTCTTGTCCTCGCCTCCTGAGCGATAAAACAGGGTGACTCCGGTGTAAACGCTGTGGGTCTGTCCCTGCAGCATCCGGACCATATCCGCCGCCTCGGCTCTGTCAGCGGGCTTACCTAAAACTCTATGATTATATGATACAACGGTGTCTGAACCGATTACAACAAGTCCTTCCCCGCTATCCGTTAAATTTTTGTAAAATATTTCGGAAGCCTTCTGATAGGAAAGTTCCTCAACAATCTCGGAGGGAAGCTCTTTTGTCGTCGCTTCCTCCCCCACTGCGGGTATCACCTCATACTCAGGAACCACCTTGGAAAAGAGCTCTCTTCTCCTGGGAGATCCTGAGGCTAGAATATATCTCATATTTCCTCCCCCGGCCCGCTGGAAGCCGGACTTTATCATATTTTGAGATTGGTCTCGGGAATGAAAACTCTGCTGTCAGCTTCGCGCTTTTTGGAAGCCACCTTTGCTTCGTCTCCGAATACCTTCTGGGAATTGATCCTCTCCCCATCAGCTCCGACAGCCTGCATCTTCACATAGATGCCCTTTTCGTTCATCACATGGGCCTTCTCGGTATCCCTAAGCTCCGTCTCAAGAATGTGCCACATCTTCTTTCTGAGCCTATCATCCTCCACAGGGAAAAGAATCTCCACCCTTCGCTCAAGGTTTCTGGGCATCCAGTCGGCACTGGAACAGTAAAACTCAGGGCTTCCGCCGTTTTCAAAGTAGAACATCCTGCTGTGCTCAAGGAAGTTGCCGACGATGGATCTTACCGTAATATTCTCACTGACTCCCGGAATACCTGCCCGTAGGCAACATATACCACGGACAATAAGATCGACCTTGACTCCTGCGCTGCTTGCTCTGTAAAGAGCTGCTATTACATCCTTGTGGCAGATGGCATTCATCTTGGCAACGATCCTTGCAGGCTCTCCCGCCAGGGCATGCTCCTCCTCTCTTCTGATAAGATCAAGGATCCTGTCCTTAAGCCACAAAGGCGCCAGGGAAAGCTTATTCCAGCCAAGGGGCTCGGAATAGCCCGAAAGCATATTGAATACAGCCGTTGCATCTTCACCGAAGGCAGGGGCACAGGTAAAAAGTCCCACATCGGTGTACTGCTTGGCTGTGGAATCATTGTAGTTACCGGTTCCAAGATGGACGTATCTCTTGATCCCGTCCTCTTCACGTCTTACCACCAGAGTGATCTTACAGTGGGTCTTAAGTCCCACAAGACCGTAGATAACGTGACATCCGGCTTTCTCAAGCATCTTGGCCCATACGATATTGTTCTCCTCATCAAACCTTGCTTTAAGCTCAACAAGAACCGTTACCTGCTTGCCGTTGTCAGCTGCCTTGGCAAGAGCCGCAATAATGGGGGAATTGCCGCTGACTCTGTAAAGGGTCTGCTTAATGGCCAGTACATCGGGATCCACTGCTGCCTGCTCAACAAACCTCACCACGTTTTCAAAGGTCTGGTAAGGATGATGCATCAGAACATCTCCGCGGCTTATGACCTCAAAGATATTGTCACCGCTTTCAAACTCCGGTACAGGCTGGGGATCGATGTAGCTGTGCTCCTTGAGGTGATCAAAGCCCTCCAGCTTGTACATCTTCATAAGATATGTAAGATCCAAGGGACCCTCGATATTATAGATCTCGTTGGCTTCAACCCCCAGCTCTTTGGCGATGAACTTAAGGAGCTTCTTGTCTATGCCTGCGGGAACCTCCAGCCTTATGGCCTGTCCCCACTGACGGCGCTTGATCTGCTTCTCGATCTCCTTAAGAAGGTCCTCTGCCTCGTCCTCGTCTATGGAAAGGTCAGCATTTCTGCCCACCCTGTAAGCCGCACTGGTTATGATATCGTAGTTAAGATAGAGCTTTTTGATGTTCCTCTCGATGACCTTCTCAAGGAGCATCACCTTTCTGATATCGCCCTTTCCCGGGATCTCAAGAATTCTGGGAAGAACATCGGGAACCTGAACTGTGGCGAAATCCACATCGTCTTTTCCCTCCTTCTTTTTCAAAAGAGATCCTATATTGAGGGTCTTGTTTCTGATAAGTGGAAAAGGCCTTGAAGAATCCACCGCCATTGGAGTAAGAACGGGGTAAACATACTCGTCGAAGTATCTGTCCACATAGCTCTTTTCCTTATCGGTAAGATCCTCATCGCTGCAGATAAGAAGGCCGTTCTCCTTAAGAAGCGGGATGAGCTTTTCATTGTAGATCCTGTACTGGGTATCCACGAAATCATGGACCGTACCAAGGACAGCTTCAAGCTGCTCCGTGGCTGTCATGCCGGCGATATCAAGCTTCTTGTAGCCTGCATTTATCATGTCTATAAGGGATGCCACCCTTACCATAAAGAACTCATCCAGGTTGCTGGCGGAGATACTAAGGAACTTAAGCCTCTCAAAAAGGGGATTGGTCTCATCCACCGACTCCGACAAGACTCTTTCATTGAACTGAAGCCAGCTCAGCTCTCTGTTTATGTAAAGCTCGGGATTTTCGAAATCCATTGTCTTTTTTTCTTTTGCCATTTGTCACCTCACGTTATTCTCACAGTAATCTCTTTTGCCTGATCACGGGAGTGATTCCGTAAACCTCTTCAAAGAAGGACGCTCTGTTGGTAAAAAGCCCCTTCTCCAAAGTTATGTCGTCTCTGGTGTCGATGTTGATCACAAGCTGTCTGTCCTTAACCGAGACCTTAACGTCCTTGAACTTCTGCTTGTGAGTCCTGTCAAGGGCATTGGCCACTCTGATGATGGCGGTAAGCTTGGCCACCTTCAGATATTCCTCGTAGGAAAGCCCCTCGGTATAGGCGCTGCCGCTGGCGAAATACTCAAATTCCTCGTGGTTGTACCTGACTACGTTGGCCACGATCTCCCTCTCCTTGTGGGAAAGGCCTATGATCTCGGTGGACATGATGATGTTGTAGGAACAGTCACCAAGATTCACCATGCTGATGTATTTGCCACAGTCATGGAGCATTGTTGCCACCTGCAAAAGAAGCCTGTCTCTCTTTGAGAGACCACTGATCTTCCTGGTGTTGTCAAATATGGCAAGAGCAATCTGCTGCAGGGTTTCCCGTCTTGATCTGCTGCCCATGTATCTTTTGGAAATGTTCTGGGCACAGCTGATAATATCATGCTCAAAGTTGTGGGGGGACTTAATAAAGTTCTTTTTCTCGGCGTACTCATAGGCTATGCCGTCGCACAGAGTAACGCCGGGAGCCCAGAGATTCTCTGCCTTTGTAATGCCGAGGATGCAGTTGATGAGGATTCCCGAAACGTAAAGAAGCGGGATGTTCTCCTCCGGGATATTGAAGCGCTTTGCAATATCCGCATTATTGATGCCGGAGGCTTTCTCCATAAAGCCTGTAAATTCCTGCCTTGTGGCTATCCCCACATGGTCCGTACCTGCAGTGATCCTTCCAAGAACCGGTGACACATAGTCGTCGATAATAATAAGGTTCTCCACGGTCCTGTCCTTCAGATACATCTTGGAAAAAACAGAAAGCTGTGAATTAACAAGCTCCGTTACAAGCTCCGGATACTTGGCTCTGGTGGCCTGCACCGTCTGCATCACTGTGTGGAGACGAAGCACACCAAGCTTAAGGTTCTGGGTCGCTATAAGGGCATCCTTCTCAAAGAGAGATATCTGTATGCTTCCGCCGCCGATGTCTATGATGGCGGTAGGTCTTTTGATTATCTCCTGGAACATCTCGTGCTTAAGAGCGATGGACTTGTAGTCAAGAAACCTCTGCTCGGAATTGCTTAGGACATCGATTTGAAGTCCTGTCCTCTGGCGGATCAGTTCCTGGAGGATCACGATATCCCTGGTCTCTCTGATGGCACTGGTGCCGTAGGCCTTGTAGCGCCTTGCTCCGTACCCGTTCATGATGGACTTGAAATCACCCAGGATCCTTATCATCTCATCCACGCGGCTTCCCGAGATCCTGCCTGTTGCATAGGTCTCACTGCCAAGGTCGATACGATGTCTTACGTGATCCAGCTCCCTTACTCCGTTTTTGGCAGAGAGTTCAAAGATCTTAAGAGCCATCTCATATGAGCCAACATCAATTGCCGCAAATACTTCTCCGGTCATAAGAAAAAACACCCGTCCCTTCTTAATAATTGCCAAGTATCTTCATCATCCTGGCTTCTTCCCTAAGGCCTCTTAAGGCATTCTTGACAGCACTGTCCTCAAGATTGCCCTCGAAGTCGATGAAAAATCTGTACTCCCAGTTTCTGTCCTCAATAGGTCTTGATTCTATCTTGGTCATGTTGAGGTTGTTGTATATGAAGTGGGACATCAGATGGTAAAGAGCTCCTGCCTCATGCGCTATCTCCAGGCAGAGAGATATCTTTTTTGCCCCCTTTAAAAAGACCTTGCGATTGGTCACGACGATGAATCTTGTGGAGTTGGAGTCCGCCTGATTGACCCCGTCCACGATGATATCAAGACCGTAGATCTGTGCTGCCAGACGGCTTGCTATGGCTGCCTGCGTTTTGTCACCGTCCTCAGCTACCTTCCTTGCCGCAAAGGCGTTGTTCTTCATACTGATCTGCCTGATGTCGCTATGCTCGGTAAGGAACCTTGATGACTGCATCAGTGACTGGGGATGGGAAAAGACTGTGGTTATGTCCTCAAGCTTTGCCCCGGGAAGTCCCATGAGGCAATGCCTTATCTCTATTATCTGCTCTCCGACGATGTAGCTCTCGTATTCCGTAAGGAGGTCGTACACCTCGCTTACGATGCCGGCGGTAGAATTCTCGATGGGCAGGATCGCGTAGTCCGCGCTGCCGTCTTCGAGGGCATCAAAGGCATCCTTGAAGGTATCCACGTGGAAGCTGTTAACATCCTTGCCGAAGAACTCCTTCATGGCCATCTCGGAATAGGCCCCTTCCGCTCCCTGGTAGCAGACTCTGGACTTATCGATCTCAAGGCTGTCTATGGGGATAAAGGGAAGGCGAAGGAAAGCCCCCTGCTCCGAAAGTTTCTGATACTGCAGTTTCCTGCTCATGGACATTATATGGGAAAAGAGCTCTTCAACCCCCACCTTGTTGAAATCGTTGTGAGCAAGGGCTTTTACGGCGCTTAGCTTTTGAATCTCCCGCTCCCTATCAAGAACTTTTTTGCCGGTGGAGATCTTGTAATCTGCCACCAGTGATGATATTTCCATTCTCTTTTCGTAGAGCTCAACTATTTCCTTGTCGATAACGTCAAGCTCCTCTCGAAGCTGCGAAAGATCCTTCATTTCATGTCCTCTCGTTCCTTAGATTATAACTAAAAGTTTAGCCCAATTATTGCTTGATAGCAAGCAAAGACGTGCATATAATGGTTAGTGGAGGAAAAAAGATGAACAGAAGATTTATTCTGATCTTTTCTATTTTTATCCTGCTTCTGGCAGGAGGTCTTACCTATTATGCCATTGCAAGACAGATACCGATGGATCCTTTAAACCGCGGTAATACTCCCGGCAATCTTCAGAACAGCGGTCTGTTTTTGGAGATGGACGGCAAAGTTTTCTTTTCCAATGCCAATGATTACAATTGTCTCTACTCCATGAATGTGGACGAGACAAATCCCAAACGTCTCACCACTATGGGTGCCAAGTACATCAACGGTGCAGACGGATATCTTTATTTCTATATGGATTCCACCAGCAAATCGGATAAAGTCACAGGCCTTGGTGCCGCGTCCAACCAGTACGGTATTTACAGATGCAGGACCAATGGCGAGAAGCTCACCTCTCTTCACAGAGATTTCTGCGGCGAGGTTCAGCTGTGCGGCGAGTACCTATATTATCAGGTCAAGACTGACGGAGGAAGCCTTTACAAGATCCGTTGTGACAAGAAGGACCTGACCAAGGTCGCGGACGAGATGATATCTCCCGTGTGCTACAGTAACGGAACCATCTATTACTCCGGCGTTACAAACGATCACGACATTCACACCCTGTTTACCTCCACCGATTCCGGCTCTACCGTAATCCCGGGCTTTTACTTCTACCCTGTGGAGCAGGACGGGTATCTGTATTACCTTAACGGTGAATCCAATTACAGCATATGGCGTACCAACCTTACAACCGGTGCTCAGGAGCTTGTCACCTCCGACAGAGCTGACTGCTTCTGCGTTGACAGAAATCATATCTACTACGCCTTTTCAAGCGCCGATTCTCCGGCACTTATGCGCTGCAACCTGGACGGCTCCGACAAGATCACTCTCTATAACGGAACAGTCAACAGCATCAATCTGACTTCCCGTTATGTTTACTTTAAAGTATACGGAAACGACAATCAGCTTTATCACATGCCCCTGGATCTGTCCGCGGCGGCAGGACCGTTTTACGTAATATCCAAGTAAGCGAGAGAAAAATATAAGAATGGGAGACGGTATGGAAAATTTAAGGCACATGATGAATCCTCTGGACTTTTCCGTTGAGGAGCTGGAATCACTTTTTGATCTGGCAGGTGAGATTGAGAAAGACATGGAGGGATATTCCCACAAATGTGACGGCAAGATCCTGGCAACCTGCTTCTACGAGCCAAGCACCAGAACAAGGCTCAGTTTCGAGACCGCAATGCTAAGGCTCGGAGGTAAATGTATCGGATTTGCGGACGCAAGCAACTCTTACGCAGCCAAGGGGGAAAGCGTGGCTGATACCATAAGGGTAATCTCCTGTTTCGCTGATATCTGCGCCATGAGGCATCCCAAGGAAGGCGCCCCCATGGTGGCGGCAAGCAGGTCTTCCATTCCCGTTATAAACGCAGGAGACGGCGGCCATCAGCATCCTACCCAGACACTCACAGATCTTTTGACCATAAGATCCTTGTATGGCAAGCTCAGTAACTTCACCATCGGTCTTTGCGGCGACCTTAAGTTCGGCAGGACCGTCCACTCTCTCATTAACGCCCTTAGCAGATATGAGGGAATCCGTTTTATCTTTATATCTCCCAAGGAGCTTCGCGTTCCCGACTACATAACCGAAATGCTTCGTCAGAAGGGCATCCAATACGAGGAGGTCATCAAACTCGAAGAGATCATGCCGCAGCTGGATTTCCTGTACATGACAAGAGTTCAGAAGGAACGTTTCTTCAACGAGGAAGACTACATCAGA
>ODAI014441503.1_pt1 | contig 11442 bp, 9 predicted proteins | sample 1539321 | NCBI WGS metagenome assembly ODAI01 (sample SAMN02144231, study PRJEB22623) | gut metagenome | biome: sheep rumen | host: Ovis aries | place: New Zealand
TCTCGGTTCTGGTTCCAGTAGATGCTTGGTGTGAAGTGCAGGCGTCCTCGCTTTGTCTGTGCCTGGATGGCGGAATAAATCTTTGTGGTATGCTCATACTGGTCGTCAGCCTGCCACTTTGGAGAGGCATAGAACGTGCTTGAGCCCCATCCCTTGTCAGCAATACCAAGGTGCCAGTTGACACTGACGTCTTCATCCTCATACTGCCCTTGGTAGAAAGCCTTGCTCCCGCTGAAATCTGTGTTCAGGCGGTTCTCCTTCGAGCGACTGTAGCCATCACTGCGGCTGTAGCCTGCACTCACCTGATGGTTCCAGTGCCTGCTTCTCAGATTCCCCCTGCCGCTGAGGCGTCCATAGCCATACGATCCACCCTCCAGCGTGAAGTCTGCACTGGTCTCCCTGGCAGGACGTGTGACGATGTTAATGGCGCCTACGAGCGATGAGGTGCCATAGATTCGGCCAGCAGGCCCTTCGAGAACCTCAATGCGTATGATCTCGCTCAAGTCAATGGGGAGGTCCATCACATTGTGTCCTGTCTGTGGGTCACAGATGTTGATACCGTTAAGCAGGATGATGATCTGTTCGCTTGTACCCCCTCTTACGGAGATGTCAGTCTGAGCGCCAATGGGCCCTCGCTGACGGACATCGACGCCAACGGCGTACTTCAGCAGATCGTTAATACTTTGTACAGGAGCCTGCGCAATGTCTGCACGCTCCAGTACGGTAACCATTCTCGCAGCCTGACTCTTCGTCAGGGGCGCCCTCGAGCCAGTCACACTGACCTCCTCGAGCATCATCTCGCGTGCCGTTGCCATGGTGGCAGAGTCTGTCACGACGGGATCCGTTGAGACACTCTCCGCGGAGGCATAGGTCAGTGTGGCTACGGAGAGCACGCTGCATACTACCTCACGTCCCAGACAACTGAACAGCGAGTAGCCCTTGTTTCCGAAATGACGGAACACCAGGACTTGGCGCTTCATGTTGAATGTTGGTTTGTACATGTGTTAAAATATCATTAATAGTCTTGCTTTATTGCAAAACGGCTGCAAAGGTACGAATAATTCATAATTCATAATTCATAATTCACAATTTTTTTGTATTTTTGCAGCAGAATCTCAAATACAGGAATAATGAAACGACTACTGACGATATTATTTCTTGCAGCCCTGACTGTTCAGGCCCTGCCGCAGTTACTTGTTAAGCATCCCTGGCAGGGCAAGCGCGTAGCCTATTTTGGCGACTCTATCACTGATCCGAACAATAATGGGTCGAAAATGAAATATTGGGGGTTCCTGCAGGACTGGCTCCAGATAGAACCATACGTCTATGGGGTAAGTGGACGCCAGTGGAATGATATTCCACGCCAGGCCGACTTGTTGAAGGCTGAGCATGGCGACAGCGTGGATGCCATACTTATATTTATAGGTACGAATGATTATAATAGTGGCGTACCCATTGGGGAGTGGTTTGTGGAGCGCAATGAGCAGGTGATGGCTGGCATCCATGAGCCCAGGCATCTGGTGGATCGCAGGCATCGCTATCCTGTGATGAGTGATTCTACCTACCGTGGGCGCATCAACAAGGCATTGGACTATGTGAAGCGGATGTATCCCTCGAAGCAGATTGTGCTATTGACGCCTATCCATCGAGCCGAGTTTTATGCTAACGAGAGCAACTGGCAGCCGAGAGAGGAATACACCAATAAATGTGGCGAGTATATTGATGCCTACGTGCAGTCCGTCAAAGAGGCAGGAAACTTGTGGGCTGTCCCTGTCATAGACATGAACGCGCTCTGTGGCCTTTATCCCTTAATGGATGAATTTGCCCCTTATTTCCATCATGCAGAGAACGATCGTCTGCATCCGAACGACCAAGGGCATGTACGCATGGCCCAGACACTGGTACAGCAGTTGCTGGCGTTGCCTGTCTTTGAATAAGAATACAGAAACTGAACATATATTATTTATCCCTGTGATGTGCTACGCTGTGGTGCTGACGATCATCATGGGACTGACTCGACAGTCGAACAATGGTAGTTGGATTGATAATATGGTGACGTTCTGGCCATTCGTGCTCATCTATGTCTATATGGCACTGATCGTCGGACTGGTGGTGCTGAAGAGTGCGCTCCATCTCAAGACGCCCAGTAAGATCGTGGCGGGTCTGTTCCATCTGGGCCTTTTTATTACGATGACCACAGCCACCTTGGGCAATGCCGACATGCAGCGCGTGAAGATGATCACGGCTATTGGAGAGCCTGAGTGGCGCGCCCTCGACCAGCAGGGACGTGTGAAGGAGATGCCACTTACCATCGAACTGAAGAGGTTTATCATGGAGACTTACGACGACGGCTCTCCCAAGCGCTTCGCCTCTGAGATACAGATTCTCACCAAGTCGGAAAAGAATATTCAGGCAACTGTCGATGTGAACAAGCCTGTGGAGGTGGATGGCTGGAAGATCTATCAGTATGGCTACGACACCTCGATGGGTGCCAAGAGCAACACGTCGATTCTCGAACTGGTGAGCGATCCCTGGTTGCCCTACGTCTATCTGGGCATCTATATGATGCTGGCAGGTGGTGTGCTGATGTTTGCCACTGGAGTAAGAAGAAAGGAGGAAAAGGTATGAGTTGGGAGCAGTTCGTCTATTTCGCCGTCGCCTCTGTGCTGCTGTGGGCCTTTGGAGCCTACGCTGCCTGGCGTGATAAAGGGACTCTGGCCTATACATCGACTGTACTGGGCCTGTTGGTGTTCTTCTCGTTCATCCTCTCATTCTGGATTTCGCTTGAGCGCCCGCCACTCCGTACGATGGGCGAGACGCGCCTCTGGTATTCGTTCTTCCTGCCCTTTGCAGGCCTGATGGTCTATTCGCGCTGGAAATATAAGTGGATACTGACCTTCTCGACGATCCTTTCGCTGGTGTTCATCTGTGTGAACCTCTTCAAGCCCGAGATTCATTCGAAGACCCTGACGCCTGCCCTGCAGACGCCTTGGTTCGCTCCCCACGTGATCGTCTATATGTTCGCCTACGCCCTGTTGGGGGCTGCAACGGTGATGGCACTCTATCTGTTGTTCTTCAAGAAGAAGGCAGTCACCAGCGAGGAGTATGACATCACGGACAACCTTGTCTATATCGGCTTTGCCTTCATGACATTCGGCATGCTCTTTGGTGCCCTTTGGGCAAAGGAGGCCTGGGGCCACTACTGGGGCTGGGATCCCAAGGAGACGTGGGCTGCCATCACGTGGTTCTCCTATCTGGTGTATATCCACTATCGCCGCATCCCCCATCATCATCCGAGGTTGGCACTGTGGGTGTTGCTGCTGTCGTTCGTCCTGCTTCAGATGTGCTGGTGGGGCATCAACTACCTGCCCAGTGCCCAGGCCACGAGCGTCCACACCTATAACTGACCCATAGCCCGCCAATAGGAAATTTCCCCCAAGGTTTAGGGTTTTGCGTATGCCGTTTTAGGGACAATCCTTTTGATTGCCCCTAAATTGTTCGTACTTTTGCAGTGTGATTAAGAAACAAATGTCGAACATTTAAAATGTTAAGATTATGAAGAAGATGATGACCCTGGTGATGATGATGACGATAGCCATCTCCGCCAACGCTTTCACATACGCAGAGGCTCGCAATGAGGCCTTGTTCCTGACAGACAAGATGGCGCGTGAACTCCGCCTGATGCCAGCACAGTACGATGCTGTCTATGACATCAACCTGGCCTACCTGCGCAGTGTCAATCCCCACAGCAATGCCTTTGGCAGAAACTGGGAGCATCGCAACTACATGCTGCGCAACGTGCTCACTGCCCGTCAGTACGACAGGTTCCTCCGCATGGAGCACATCCTTCGTCCTGTGGCTGCACGCCCAGTACCAAGGCATGGACATGGTCCCGTGGTTAGGCCAGTTCCTGCTCCCAGGCATGGGCACAGCAACCACCCAGCCATTCGTCGCAAGTAGTTTTGTTTCCATATTGTTGTTTTAGGTTTTTAGTTATTGTTTGAATGATTGTTAGTAATGATTGCAAAGGGGCTCGCAGTGATGCGGGCCCCTGGTGCTTTATTGACGTTGCTACTAACTATTCTTCCTCAATTTCATACTTGCCAAGTTTGTTCAGCCATACAGCCATAGCCCATCCTTCATGGAAACGAACATTGGCCATTGTTAATCCATATTCTCTACAAATCTTCTCAAAAGCCATATAATTCTTAGGTCTTTTCCTAAGAAGTATCCACATCATGGCTGATGCTGCAGGTAAGAAAGTTAAACCACCTTTCTTATGAGATGGTCTTTTGATGACATTACACCTTCTGCATCTTAAATCAAGATTGGTTAGATAATCAGCGTCTTCAGGATTTTCAAATTCCTGTTTGGGCTTAATGTGATCTGCTTGCAATTCCAGTCTTGTACCACAATCCACGCAAGTTCCTTCCCTTTCATAAAGCCATTTGTAAACCTTTTGCATAGTACGGCCTTTACCATAGTGCTTTTGGAATCCTTTCTTGCTGGCCACCTGTGTACCAACCTGAGGGGGATTAAGCAGCCCTAACACACCTGATGCCATTTCTCTGTAAGAAACGATATTGTTCTCTTTCAGATAAACGAGCAAGTCATGCCAATTTTTCTCTGTCCATTTTGAATCCTCTAAAGGGAACTTTGTGATGTCAATCATATTAATTTCTTTTCAATGTTTGTGATAAATTCTATAAAGTCCACGTCTAGACTATGGCATATTGATCTTAATTCAATAATGTCAATTCTCCTTTCCATTGTCTCTATTTTGCTGACGACCGTTTGGTTACACCCAATCTTTTTTGCCAATTGAGCCTGGGTGATACCCTTAGATTCTCTGATATTCCTAAGGTTTTGAATGACTATCCTATAGTTTTCAGAATGAATACTTTTCTGCTCCATACTTTGTTCGTTCTGATTATTGTGCAAATTTAAATTCGAATTCAGAATATTCCAAATTCGAATATTTGTTTGTTTCGTTTTTTTTTTGTACATTTGCACCCAAAATGGAGTAATGAAAGATTTTAGGAGCATATTACGCATATTTAAATCTACTTTGGGTGTTCCTGCATGGGAATGTCCTCCTACATATCAGGAACAATATGAAAAACTTATTTCTGCCATTGAAACGCCAGCCATAGACTATCAAGACATGGTTGACATCCTCTTACGTGTTGTAGTAGATAAGTTGGATCTGTATCGTGAAAAAATCCAGAAACTTTATGACGACTGTGCTCATGAGAATGTTTTTTTCAATTATATAGAGAAACAACAAATAAAGACTCTTTTCATTAGTAGGGTGAAGGATGTACTGTCGAATATTCTGCTACAAAAGGGCATGTCTAAAAATGCTGTAGAAAAAATGCTTTCATTTCCTTTCTATACGGATGAAGAGATTCTGGGACTTTTTAGGAAAGAAGTGATTTCAGACAAGAAACTATCAGACATTCTAGAGTCTTTGCTCTCATCTTTCTTGTATAACTTATTCCCAGAAGATACTGTTCATAGTTATAATTCACATACTTCTAGTAATAGCCATAATTTTTATGGATTTTTAAGAGAGGAGTTTCCAAACAAGTATTCCAGAAGTCACTCTTTAGCCGTATTGCATGTTACTGATAGGTTCTATAAGAATTACTCTTCATATCAAGAGTTTCTTTCAGCAATATGTGGATTTGTAAAGGATCAGTATTCTATCTTGCAGAATTATTGCTATATGGCAATAATCGTAGATCCGCTCCAAGATCAAGCAAATTCCATCCAATGGAAGTTTTATTCCGATATTGTGCTTTATGCAGAAAAGCATATTGAGGAAAAACTGAGTATTGGATATTTCCACCCTGAGAAAATTAAAGAGCAGACAATGAACTATATAGAGGACCTTGATGTGGAATCGGCAGACTTTGCTATCTGCAATACAGGTTTTACCTATAAAGATTGTTTTATTATTGCTGCAAAAGACCATTCTATTTCAGAAAACGAGATATACGAAGACTATAATATCCTTATTCTATTTCAAAAGAATGAGCGAGATGAGGATGTCATCCCTTGTCCTAGATGTCGTTCATATAATGTCAGGGGTAATTCATATCCGACTTTAGGTGTTAAAAGTTGGGAATGCCATAACCTCTTGTGTCCGGATAAGAGTAAATACAATAGAGGAAAAAGGTATTCGCTGTCACAAATCATCAAACAAGAGGCTATTGAGGATGAAAGAAGCCAGATTGATGCTCAAACCCTCAAGAACTGGCATTTGGACGTAGTAAACTACAAAACGATTTCAGAAATGGTGTCCTATCTCATAAAGGAATATACATTTTGGGGTGATGATATCTATTTATACAATATATGTTTTAAAGAAGAGATTCTTGAAGGACGAAAGGCTCACTATTCCCCTTTTATATGGAAGCCTATGCTTTCATCGTTAGAATTCTACAATTCTGCTTACTTCAAAAGGTTTATGGTAGAGAAAAAATGCAAGCCTGTGGAGTTGGATAACATATCTACTTTTAATAATCACCTTGTTTACAATAATGACTGCCAAGACGTACTCTCAACATTAGAAGATGTATCCGTAGATGGTGCTGTCACATCTCCACCTTATTACAATGCTAGGGATTATTCTCATTGGGACAATATCTATTGCTATTTATATGACATGTACAATCATGCGCGAGGCATTTATAAAGTCTTGAAGCCAGGTAGTTACTATCTTTACAATATCTTCGACTATTTTGATAATGAGAATAATGTAGTTTTTTCTGCAATGGGTAAGAAAAGGCTTATATTGGGCTCATATATTATACGCATGTTCACCCAGATAGGTTTTGAGATTACTCAAAATATAATTTGGTATAAAGGTCAGATTCAAGGAAACAGGGCAACTAATCAAGGTAATAACAGTCCATATTATCAGGCGCCTCTTAACTGTTATGAGCATATCTTATGCTTTAGGAAACCTTCAAGCGTAGTAAAAAAGATATCTTTCCCACAAATAATCAATGTGTTCCCTGTTGTAAAGATTGTAAAGGGTGAAAATGTTCTAGGTCATACGGCCCCATTTCCTCATGAGATACCTGATTTGTTGTCATCAAGAATCAAAGGTGTTATTATCGATCCCTATTCAGGAAGTTTTACAACGGCAAGGAGTGCAGAAGCCTTTCATTTGAAGTCTATTAGCGTAGAAAAATCGAAAGTCTATTGTGATCTTGGATTGAAACTACTAAAGAAATCTGTATCCTCCTCCCAACCACTATTTTTCGATTTCGGAAATGAGTGGGGCGCTTACGCGCAGGAAGATCTTGGTTCAATAGAAGATGACTTATCTCACACTGGTTCCTGACACTTTGTGATATGGCGTAGTGTAACCCTTCTGCCAAGTCTTTCTTCCATTTCATGATGCATGCGCATGTATGCCAGCAAGCCTATGCTGGCTATGTCAGTTCCAAGAGCACCTTGTGGTAGCGGCCGTAGGCGATGCGCTTGATGTGGCCGTCGTTGAGCCATCTGTCGATCATCTTCTCGGCATTGCGTGGGCTGACGTCACACAGGACTTGGATGGTCATGGAGCCAAATTCATCTGGCAGTAGGTTGTAGCGCCATACCATCTGTTTCGTGTGGCGTTTCTGCAGAGGGATGGATATGGCATTCACCCTCTGGAAGTAGTCATCCCAGTAATGGCCGAAGAAGAATTTTTCAAAGAAAGGGTGTCAGGGTGACAGAACGCCGTGCCACAAAGGGCTTGCACCCTTTCGGGGGGTGACAGAGGGTGACAGGAGGGTGACAGGATATTTTATAAACCTCTGAATTCTCTCGAGAATTTAGAGGTTTGCTCCGAGGAAACTCTGACTATAGTGCCTCCTTTCTTATGAATTCTCTCGAGAATTGCTCGGTTTCCTGATTATTCACATCCGACAAACTCATGCTTCCTGCGACCTGTCACCCTCCTGTCACCCTCTGTCACCCCCCGAAAGGGTGCAAGCCCTTTGTGGCACGGCGTTCTGTCACCCTGACACCCTTTTCCTGAAATTTTCTATGTCGTCGCAACCGCATGCACGGACAAGACGCATCGCCGAAGTCAGGAAATACTTACGACATGAGGGCGGAAAAGCGCCGCTTATTTTCCGAAAAGCGCCATCAGATTTTCTGGGCTCGGTACTGCTGTGGCGTGAGGCCCGCGTGCTTCTTGAAGAGTTTGTTGAAATAGGAGGCATCGTCGTAGCCCAGGGTCGTGGCGATGGCCTTGATAGACAGGTCTGTCGTGATGAGCAGCAGTTCGGCCTTCTCCTGTTTGCGATGGGCGATGTAGGCATTGGGTGTCTCGCCAGTCTCGCGCTTGAAGATGCGGATGAAGTGATCCTTCGACATACAGGCCATCTCTGCGAGCGTCTCGATGCGGAGTTGGCTGTTGATGTTCCTGCGGATATGCGCCAGTATCTGGTGGATGCGGTCGTCCTTGACCTCCGCCTTCGCTGTGGCACGTTTCAGGAAGCGCGACATCAGGATGAAGAGGATGCCGCGCGACTCCACCTTGTCGCAGAAGGGGCGGCGCTGGTTCAACTGGATATTGCTGACGAGGGTGGGGTGGTTGTCGTAGGAGGTGGGGTCTGACTCAGGCAACCTCATGAACGGATTGATGTAGCAGAGCCGCTTCACGAGTTCAAGGTCTGTCTCTGAGGCCTCCACCTCTACAGGGAAGGTCCATTCGTCGAGCAGGCCTGTGCCGTCCTGCTGGTCCTCGTAGATATGTATATAATAATGTGAGAACAGGCTGTCGCATACATAACTGTGCTCCGTGAAGGCTGGCACGAAATAGAGGTGGCGAGGTGTCAGCGTGTAGAATTCTGTGCCGATGTTTATCTGTGCAGAGCCCTCCGTCACATAGTAAAGACGGGCAAACGGACTGCGCACGTTCTTCCAGTTCCAGTCGCCGTTGTGCTGCGCATAGCCCACGTTCAGTGTCAGCAGATGCAGTTGATCCACGGAGAGGTTGTTAGTGAAATGTGCCATAGGATGTCGATATTTTACCATTAAAACGCAGGTTAATGCCGAATTATTGTCAGAAAGTCGATAATATCCTATGAATTCCCGTCTTTTTTCTGCACGGAATAGCGGATTATTTTGTATCTTTGCAGTACAATCGAAAGCAATCAGATGAAAGATAGTAACAACAAGACCGTGGGATATCCGCAAAAGGAGTTTCGCACCCCTGTGAAACGGTACTGTCAGACGTTAGATCTGAAAGACGATCCTGCGCTGATTGCCCAGTACAGGGAGGCCCACGACCGTTATCACTCTTGGCCAGAGATCAGGGCGGGCATCCGTGAGGTGGGCATCCTCGAGATGGAAATCTATATCTTGGGCACCCGTCTGTTTATGATTGTAGAGACACCGCCCGACTTCGACTGGGACGTGGCGATGGCGAAGTTGGACACGCTGCCCCGTCAGGCAGAGTGGGAGGCCTATGTGTCCATGTTCCAGCAGTGCAGGCCAGGCAGCACCTCCAGCGAGAAATGGCAGATGATGGACCGGATGTTCTACCTGTATGAAGAATGAAATAATAATAGGATGAAAATATGAGAAGAGCATGGATGATGATGGTTGCCAGTTGCTGGATGGCAGTGATGGCGGCACAAGAGTACGAAGTACCAGTGTCTGAGGCACATGAGCAGATGCAGAAGGGACAGTATGCCCCCACCTGGGAATCGCTTCAGAAGCATCAGACACCAGAGTGGTTCCGCGATGCGAAGTTTGGCATCTGGGCGCATTGGGGGCCTCAGTGTGTGGAAGGCTCAGGCGACTGGATGGCGCGCGAGATGTATATGGAGGGTACGAAGGCCTACGAATATCACAAGGCTCACTACGGGCATCCTTCGGAAGTGGGCTTCAAGGATATTCTGCCACTGTTCAAGGCAGAGAACTGGGATCCTGAGAAACTCGTGGAGAAGTATAAGCGCTGTGGGGCTCAGTATTTCTTCGTGCTGGGCAACCACCATGACAACTATGACCTGTGGGACTCGCAATACCAGCCATGGAACTCGAAGAATATCGGCCCCAAGAAAGATATCCTCGATGGTTGGGCCAAGGCGGCTAAGAAGGCTGGTCTGCCCTTGGGCATCTCCTTCCATGCCGATCATGCCTGGACCTGGTATGAGCCCAGTCAGCGCTACGACCAGCGTGGCGAGAAGGCAGGCGTGTACTACGACGGCAAGTTGACCAAGGCCGATGGCAAGGGTAAATGGTGGGAAGGCCTCGACCCCCAGGAACTCTATGCCCAGAACCATGAGCCGAGCGCCTTCACGTGGAGCAACGTGCAGGTGCATCAGCAGTGGGGCTGGACACATGGTGTCACCATGCCCACGCAGGCCTACGTCACTAATTTCTATGATCGTGCGCTCGATGCCATCAACCGCTATCAGCCTGATCTGGTCTATTTCGACGTGGAGGTGCTGCCATTCTATGGTATCAGCGACGCAGGCCTGAAGATTACCACCCATCTCTACAACAAGAACCCGCGTGCCGTCGTGTTTGGCAAGATCCTGAACGAAGAACAGCGGAAGGCCATTACCTGGGACGTGGAGCGAGGGGCGCCTAACGAGATTATCGAAGAGCCGTGGCAGACCTGCAACTGCATCGGCGGCTGGCACTACAATACGGAGATTTACGAGAAAGGCTGGTACAAGAGTGCTGAGACCGTGGTGAAGCAACTGGTCGATATCGTGTCGAAAAACGGCAATCTTCTGCTGAGCATCCCTCTCCGTGCCGATGGTACCTATGATGAGAAGGAAGCACAGATCCTCGACGACCTGGAGGCCTGGATGACAGTGAATGGTGAGAGCATCTTTGGCACCCGTCCGTGGAAGAAGTTTGGCGAGGGACCAGTAGCAGAAAAGACCGTTGACTTTAATGGCCCTGGCTTTAACGACGGACAATATGCAGACATAGACTATCGTGACGTGCGCTTCAACCAGACGAAGAAGTACCTTTATGCGACAGTGATGGGCTGGCCCGAGGACGGTAAGGTCGTCGTAAGGTCGCTGGCCAAGGGCAATCCCTATCTGAAGAGGAGTATCTCGCAGGTCTATCTGTTGGGCTATGGAAAACTGAAGGCGCAGCAGACGGCTGAAGGACTGTGCATCCAGTTGCCTGGGCCGACAAACAAGATCGCGCCAGTACTTAGAATAACAAAATAACGATTATCAACTGATATGGAACAACAGAAACCGCTGGTGCCGCGTAAGTACCTCCTGACCTTTATCCTCATCACGTCGCTCTTTGCACTGTGGGGCTTTGCCAACGATATCACCAACCCGATGGTGGCGGCCTTCCAGACGGTGATGGAACTGTCGGCAGCGAAAGCCTCGATGATACAGTTTGCCTTCTATGGCGGCTATGCCACGATGGCCGTGCCTGCCGCCCTCTTCATCCGCA
>ODAI010223286.1_pt1 | contig 11440 bp, 12 predicted proteins | sample 1539321 | NCBI WGS metagenome assembly ODAI01 (sample SAMN02144231, study PRJEB22623) | gut metagenome | biome: sheep rumen | host: Ovis aries | place: New Zealand
CAGCTCCGCAATATCGTCAAAGCGGGAAACATCAACAAACAGCAACGCCCTCTGGCCAGGATCATTACCGTAACATCAGGTAAGGGAGGCGTCGGCAAATCCAATACGGCGATCAACCTAGCCATACAGTTTAAAAAGCTCGGGAAGAGAGTGATCATTCTCGATGCTGACTTTGGGTTGGCCAATATCGAGATCATGTTCGGAGCGGTTCCGAAGCATAACCTCGCTGACCTTATTTATCAGGGTAAAAACATTAAAGAGATAATAACCTGGGGCCCCGGAGATGTAGGGTTTATTTCCGGCGGTTCCGGAATAGCTGGATTATCAAATCTGAGCCGCGATTATTTGGTTTACATAATACAAAATCTTGCTCAGCTTGATGCACTGACAGACATCGTTATCATAGATACGGGCGCGGGTATTTCGGATGCGGTCCTTGAATTTCTGGTAGCATCCGGAGAGATAATTCTGGTGACTACACCTGAACCCACATCGATAACGGATTCTTATTCATTATTAAAGGCCCTTAATTCTCATCCGAGATTCCAAAGGGAATATTCGGCCGTTAAGATGCTGGCCAATAAGGTTCTGGGAGACAATGACGGCCAGATGCTTTTTAACAAACTAAATGCCGTGGTACAAAGATACCTGAAGCTTCCCATGGAATATCTGGGGCCTGTGCCGAACGACAACCAGCTCGTCAAAGCCGTTATGCAGCAGACACCGGTGTCTTTAGCTTCGCCAAATTCAAAATCAGCGCAGGCGTACACGGATGTCGCACTAAAACTGATGGATAAAGAAGCCCGGGGGCTTGTAAATAAAAGAGGAATGGCAGCTTTTTTCAGTCATATAGTTGCAGGAAAAAAGACGAACGTTTAACTTAGGGGGTAATTATGTTATCAAAGTATATTCTGCCGGGAAACAGAATAGAGATGCAGGCAGTTGAGAGAGTAAAACTGGCCGATGAAGGAGAAAGGAAAAAGGTATATCTTTCACAGGTACGGGATATTCTGTCGGAGGAACAGCTGGAGATCTTTATGCCCATGGAAAAGACAAAGATGATCCTGCTTCCAGTGAATACTGAATATGACATGTATTTTTATACGCCGCAGGGACTGTATCAGTGCTTTGCAAATGTTATAGACAGATACAAGGATAATAATCAGTATGTATTATTGATGGAACTGACATCAAACCTTAGAAAGTTCCAAAGGAGAGAATACTACAGACTAAGCTGTGCGCTGGAGATGAATTCGAGGCCTCTTGAAAAAGAGGAAAAAGAAGCCATGGACAGAAAAGCAGGATCTTATCTGGTCCCGGGGCTACCGCTTAAGAGATCGGTAGTGGTAGATATATCAGGCGGAGGAATAAGGTTCCTGAGTTCATATTCATATGAACCTGGCAGCCTTCTTTACTGCAAATATAATCTGGTCATTGACGGAGTATCAAAGGAATATACACTGATAACCAAGGTACTGACATCCAGAGAGCTGGAGGACAGACCGGGAGTCTTTGAACACAGAGCCCAGTATGTGGATATAGATACATATGACCGGGAGGAGATAATCAGATTCATCTTCGAGGAAGAGAGAAAACACAGAAAGAGAGAAATGGGCTTTTAAGTCTGTTAACAGCATAAATTTTCAGAAAATTTCGGAGCCGATGTTACTTTGCACTCATGTGAAGAATGGAAAGTGGTATACTGTTTCTGTGCCCGAAGTTGCTTTCGGACACAGAAAGTGAAGGCAATTAAATCATGATCAGCAATGGAAACAAGATTGTTGCAATCGCCTCCTCCACGGGAGGACCCAAGGCGTTGCAGGAACTGGTTCCGCTGCTACCGCCAAACCTGGACGCTCCGGTATGTATTGTGCAACACATGCCTGCAGGGTTTACGGCGGCCATGGCTGAAAGACTTAATGAGGTCTGTCCGATAAGCTGTAAGGAGGCTGCCGAGGGAGATGTTCTCGAGAGAGGACGGCTCTATCTTGCTGCAGGCGGTAAACACTTAAAGATCGTCAGACGACCCGGAGGGGGGCATTGTATCAGATACAGTGACGAACCACCGCGGGAGGGCGTCAAACCGTGTGCCAACTTTATGTTCGAGTCTTTGATCGATTCTTCATATGACGAGATCATTTGTGTTGTGCTGACGGGAATGGGAGCGGACGGCACCGAAGGAATCAGGGCTCTTAAAGAACGCAAGAAGATTTATTGTATTACAGAGGATGAAACTTCTTGTATTGTTTATGGGATGCCCAAAGCGGCGGTCAAAGCCGGGCTTTCAGATCAGGCAATGAATCTACAATCAATAGCTAAAGAAATAATTAAGAACGTGGGGGTATTTTAAAATGGATGTAAGTCAATATTTAGAGATCTTTTTGGACGAAACAAGAGAACACTTATCATCACTCAATACTCAGATTCTGAATCTTGAGCAGAATCCCGAAGATGAGGATACCATTAACGAGATATTCCGTGCTGCACATTCGTTAAAGGGAATGGCCGGTACCATGGGATTCAAGAGAATGCAGAACCTGACTCACGACATGGAGAATGTATTTTCTGAGATAAGAAACGGAAACATGAAGGTTTCTTCAAGTCTTATCGATATCCTTTTCCAGACTCTGGACGCATTGGAGGAGTATACATCCAATATCCAGGAGACGGCCGATGAGGGCACAAATGACAATCAGAATATAATAGACATGCTGAATGAATTCCTCAACAGCAAGGGTGAAGTTGCCGAGGAAAAACCTAAAAAGGGCAAAGGCAAAGCAGCCAAGGAAGCCAATGAGGAAGCTCCTGCCGCAGAGAATGCCGAAGCAGCTCCTTCAGGTTCGTCTGATGAAGAAAAGTTCAGACAGATCCCTATCGGAGAGACCGAAGAGGGAGTTATTTCTGCAGCTCTTGCAGAGGGTAAGAATGTTTACGGATTTACAGTATATGTCGATGAGAACTGCCTGCTTAAGGCAGCCAGAGCATTCCTTGTTTACAAGGCAGTTGAGGAAAAGGGAGAGATAATCCTTTCAAATCCCTCTTCTCAGGATATTGAAGATGAGAAATTTGATTTTGATTTCTCACTGATCGTTATTTCCGAGCACAATATAGATGATATCTTAAGCGCTGCCAGAGCGGTATCCGAGATATCAAAGGTTGTAGGCGCTCCTCTTGATGCTGTTGCCGCCAAGGCTCAGGAGAAGAAGGATGAGGAGACCGAGGAAAAAGAAACCGCACCTGCCAAGGTTGAACAGGCCGACAAGGGATCAACAACTCAGGCTCCCGCTGCCAAGACCAACAAGGCTGCTGCAAAGCCTGTTGTCAACAGAACGGTTCGTGTGGATATAGAAAAACTGGATGTTCTGATGAACCTGGTTTCAGAGCTTATCATTGCCAAGAATTCGCTCGTATCCGCATCATATACCGACGGAGTATCCGGAGCATCATTTAATGAACAGATCGAATACCTCGAGAGCGTAACCACCAATCTTCATGAATCAGTCATGAAGGTTCGAATGGTTCCTATTGAGTCCGTTGTTTCCAAGTTCCCGAGAATGATCAGGGATCTTTCCAAGAAACTCGACAAGAAGATGGAACTGTATATGTCAGGTGAAGAGACAGAACTTGACCGTACGGTGGTAGATGAGATCGGTGATCCTCTGATGCATCTGTTGCGTAACAGTGCCGATCACGGCCTTGAGTCAGCTGAAGTCAGAGCTCAAAGAGGCAAGCCTGAAGTCGGATCTATTTTCCTCGATGCATATCAGGACGGTAACAACGTTGTCATCGAAGTTCGTGATGATGGTAACGGAATAGATGTTGAGGCTGTTAAGAACAAGGCTATCGAGCGTGGGATTATCACTCCCGAGCAGGCAGACAACATGGCCGAAAAGGACATCATAAACCTCCTTTTCAATGCCGGATTCTCAACCGCAAAGGTTATTTCCGATGTATCCGGAAGAGGCGTTGGTCTTGACGTTGTTAAATCAAAGATCGAAGCATTAAGCGGTGAAGTTGAAGTTCACTCTAAGCTTGGTGAAGGTTCTACATGGACGATCAGACTTCCTCTGACACTGGCTATCATCCAGGCACTTATGGTTGTAGTAGGTGGAGAAAAGTATGCGATTTCACTCGGAAGTATCCAGACTATCGAGGATGTTTCTCCCGATGAGATCAAGCTTGTTCAGAATGAAGAAGTTATGACTTTGCGTGGAAGCGTTATTCCTATCGTCAGACTTGATAAAGCACTTGGCACTACATCCCTTAAGGGACCCGATGATAATCTGGTCGTAGCAGTAGCCAAGAAGGGCGAAAAGCTTGCAGGATTCGTTGTTGATGAACTGATCGGCCAGCAGGAGATCGTTATCAAGTCATTAGGCAAGTATATCAACAGGAGTAAGATAATCAGCGGCGCAACGATACTTGGTGATGGAGAGGTTGCTCTTATCATCGATGCTAATGCTTTAATCTAGGAACGGGGGACATTAAAATGGCAGATGAAGTTAGAATTACAAATGCAGACCTGATCGTTGATGAAGGCGAAAAGGTTCAATACATAGTCATCAAATTAGGAAACGAACAGTATGGTATAGACATCAAGTATATTGACAACATCGTCAGAATGCAGAGCATTACCAGAGTTCCTCATGTTCCCGAATATATCAAGGGAGTTATCAATCTTCGAGGCGAGGTTATCCCTGTTCTTAACCTCAGGTTAAAGATGGGACTTGAAGAGATCGAGGATACCAAGGCCAGCAGGATCATTATCCTGAAGCTTGAACAGTATGGACTGCTTGGTTTTATTGTTGATGAGGTTCGCGAAGTTGTTACGTTAAGCGAGGCTCAGATTGAAAAAGTCGCTTATGATAACACCGATGAAAAGCAGAAGTTCGTTTTTGGTGTCGGCAAGACCGAATCCAGCTTGATCTCATTACTTGATATGAATGTCGTTTGTGCTGAGAACGGCAAATAGGAGGAAATATGTCAGACCTTAACATGGAGCAATTAACACAACAGTATTTTGATGTGTTAAAAGAGCTTGGAAATATAGGTGCAGGAAATGCTACCACCGCGCTGGCGGAGCTCATCAACTGCAAGGTTGACATGATGGTTCCGCAGGTCAGACTCCTGGAGTTCAATGAACTCGGTGATATACTTGGCGGAGAGGATATGATACTTGTGGGTATCTATCTTCAGGTAGAGGGCGATATTGACGGAAGCATGATGTTCACCCTTCCGCAGGATTCCGGACTTCACCTTGTAAACAAGCTCATGGCGGGGATGCTCGGAATCCCCGAAAAAAATATAGAAGAGATGGAATTCGGTGAGATGGAGATATCTGCCATGAAGGAAGTCGGCAACATCATTACCGGCGCTTACCTTAATGCGCTTTCTTCTCTGACCAATCTGAAGATATTCCCTTCGCCTCCTCAGCTGGCGATCGATTATGCAGGAGCGCTATTAAGTGTTCCCGCTGCGGAATTCGGCATAATGGGAGATAAGATACTTCTTATTCAGACCAAATTCTCAGATGATGTTGAACTTGACGGATATTTTATCATGATCCCCGACATGGATTCTTATGAGAAGATCCTGGCATCGTTGGGCTTGATGTGATTTAAAAGCGATGTAATGGAGTAACGGATAGATGAGTGATGTTATTAAGGTCGGAATGGCCGATTGGAAGATCTGCACCGGAGACGATGCGTTAACAACATTGGGTCTGGGATCATGCGTAGGAGTTGCTATAAGAGATCCGCAATCCGGTGTCGGGGGACTGGCTCATATCATGCTTCCTGACAGCAGAGAGACCGAGAATAATTCCAACAGACCCAAGTTTGCTGACACAGGTATCACCGATATGGTGGCCGAGATGGTCAAAAAAGGCGCAAGCATGGCCAAGATGGTGGCTAAGATCGCAGGTGGAGCCCAAATGTTCGCATTCAGTTCAGCCAAGTCTGATATGGTGCGTGTGGGCGAGAGAAATGTTGAAGCATGCAAAAAGAAACTGAAGGAACTGAAGATCCCGATCATTGCCGAGGACACTGGAGAGAATTACGGACGTACCGTAGTGTTCTATCCGGCAAGTGGTAACTATACCATAAAGTCAGTAGGAAAACCGGAGAAATCCATATGAACAAGCACCGGCTTTTTGCTCCTTTCCTGACGCTTTTTGCAGTGGCCATAGCATATTTTACGATGCTGTGGTTTGGCTATCAGCTAAAGGAAATGCTGATAATAATGCTGGTGGTCCTCATAGTCTTTTATGCAGCAGGATCTCTGATACAGAGGAGGATCAATAAGTTTGTTTTTGAGAATGAGGAGAAACTCCGTTTAGAGGAAGAAGAAAACGGAGCCGTTATAGAAAAAGACGCACAGGATGATTCCGAAGAGGAGTCGGGCAAGGAAGAAGAATACACACTTCCACCGCTTACCGGTGCACAGCCGGCTCGTCCGGGCGAAAGCGACGACGACGGCTTTTCATCATAATGGTTTTGGAGGGGTGAATGAACGAGGCACAAAGAACCAAGCTTTGGTCAGACTATACTCGTACCAAATCACCGGACTTAAGAGAACAACTGATATTGGAGTACGCTCCGCTGGTTAAACTGGTCGCGGGGCGTCTTAGCATGTATTTGGGGTATAATGTCGAATATGAGGATCTGTGCAGCTACGGCATATTCGGACTGATCGATGCGATAGACAAATTCGATGCGATGAAGGACGTTAAATTCGAAACATACGCCAGTCTTCGTATACGAGGCTCGATCCTCGACCAGATCAGAAAAATGGACTGGATCCCCAGAACCATCAGACAGCGTCAGCGCAAGATCGATCAGGTCATGCACGAGATCGAGTCTACAAAGGGCAGACCCGCATCCGATGAAGAGATCGCATCTGCATTGGGAATCTCCGATGAGGATTATGCCGAATGGCAGTCCCAGATGAAGATAACGGGCGTCGTATCGCTTGATGAATTCATGGAAACCGGTGCAGAGGTGCCGGCAGACCAGAGGACTCAGTATCGCTTCGACGGACCGGAAGAGGTCATCGAGAAAACAGAACTTAAAGAAAAGCTTAAGGAGGCGCTTAGCCTTCTTACTGAAAAGGAACAGCTGGTCATAACCATGTATTACTACGAGGATATGACCTTAAAGGAAATAGCCGCCGTCATGGATGTTTCTGAGTCAAGGGTATCTCAGCTTCACACCAAGGCGCTGGCAAAAATGAAAACTAAAATGGGGAATTACATGGGGGTATTTTCTGCGTGAGAAACGGCTACTTTCAAATCGGTTGCACACCTAACGGTACTATTCTAAAGGTATTCAAGCCACAGGATGGCGGAGTCCCGCTTGATCCCAAGGACATCACGGATTATCTGTCAAATCATCAGGTCATGTATTCTGCGCCCGCTATCAATCAGGGCTTAAATGAACTTGCCACTTCTGAAAAAGACAACCATCTGATCCTGCTTAACAAGGATCTTATAAACGAGATAGATGAGAGTTATGTACTTCGTTCCTCATCCGACAAAATGACCCTGACAGCGAGGTTCTATCCTCCTTCGTTGAAGGGCCGTCGTCTTCCTGCGGCCGAGATAATGAATGACCTGGCTTTTAAAGGCGTTAAATTCGGCATCAAAGAGGATGTCATCGAGAAATTTGTTAAGGAGCCCCGGTATTGTGAGGATATAGTCATTGCCGAGGGACAGCCGGTCGTTCAGGGCGAACATGCCAGGATAGAGTATTATTTTGAAACAGAATTAAGCACCAAGCCTGCACTTTCCGAGGACGGCTCCGTAGATTTCTTTAATCTTAAGACGTTCACACAGTGCAAACAGGGTGATGTACTGGCCAAGCTTTTCCCTGCCAAACCCGGAATCCCGGGAACCACTGTTTTCGGAGAACCTATAAAACCGCTTGACGTTAAGAAAGCGGTCATAAAGTATGGGCGCAATCTGTCGCTGTCCGAGGATGGCAGAATACTTACAGCAGATATAAGCGGACACGTTTCCCTGGTTGATGATAAAGTATTTCTGTCTGATGTGATGGAACTTGATAATGTCAATACTTCGACCGGAAACATAGAATATGAGGGCAGTGTAGTGGTCCTTGGTAACGTGGTGGAAAATTTCTCCGTTAAGGCCAAGGGAACTATAGAAGTACGAGGTGTTGTTGACGGAGCGTACCTTGAATCCGAATCGGACATCATCATTGCCCGCGGAATGAACGGAATGGGCAAGGGTGTTCTTAAGGCAGGCAATAATGTTATTGCCAAGTTCCTTGAAAATGCCGACGTTACGGCCGGAGGATATGTAGCGACAGACTCGATCCTTCACTGTAATGTAAGTGCCGGGACTGAGATCACTGTATCCGGCAAGAGAGGGTTCATCACCGGAGGCCACGTTACTGCCAGAAATCTGGTATCGGTTAAGACTCTGGGTTCCGATATGGGTGCGGATACGATCGTTGAAGTAGGTATAGATCCAAAGATAAAGGCACGTATCCAGGAGATCCAGAAGAAAGTACAGGAGAACAAAAAGGCACTGGAGCAGTCAGAACCGGTTCTGGCCAACTTTGTTCAGAAGATGCAAAGCGGCAAGCCTCTATCCATGGATCAGAAGCTGTACATGCAGAGTATACTCCAGGAGAGTAAGGAAAAGAAGGCTGAGCTGGATGAACTCACCAAGGAATACGATTCGTATCAGGATATCCTTGAAAGTGCCGGAGATTCCAAAGTGGTTGTTACCGGAGATGTATACGCCGGAACCAAGATATGCATATCCGATGTTTCAATGGTCGTTAAGACGACCATGACATATTGCCAGTTTAAAAAGGTGGACGGAGACGTTAAGATGGTTGCACTTTAAAAGGGGAGTAAGCATATGACGATTTCGAGGGTTGAACTGCAGGGACAGATAATGCATGCTCAGGATTATACGAGCATCAAGCATCATGAAGATCAGCATTCTTCCGTGGTCCAGAATCAGATGACCGACCTGGGGGATAAAGCAGTCGATCTTAAGATGCACCATGTAAACGACACGGAGCATACCGAGAATCGGGAAAAGAATTTCGATGCGAAGGAACAGGGCTCCAATCAGTATACCGGCGATGGCGGAGCCAATCGCCACAAAAAACAGGAAAGTGACGGGAAAGTCATTTTAAAGACTCCCGAGCATGGGTTTGATTTAAAAATATGACTATAGGATATATTCTACTCGTACTGGGTATCATCGTATTCGTTCTCAGCTTCGTGATCCCGGTTAAAACTCAGGATGAAAAAGCTGCCGAATTCAGCGAGGAAATGATCAAAGATATGGTCGGCAAAGAGGTTGAATCTGCCAAAGGACAGATCACCGATATAGTCGATGAGACCATTACCTACGCCATGGAAAAGACGGAACGTTCAATGGACAGGATAACCAACGAAAAGATGCTGGCTGTCAATGAATATTCCGATACGGTGCTTCAGGAGATAAACAAGAACCACCAGGAAGTGGTTTTTCTTTATGATATGCTGAACGACAAGCACGAGAACCTGAAAAACACCGTTTCCGAGGTGGAAAAGACCGCTTCTGAGGTCAAGCAGGCGGTTAGAGATGCGGAGCTGACTGCCAAAGAGACGAGCCGTCAGGCCATGGAAGCCAAAGAAGCAGCCATTGAGGCCAACGCCAGTGCCGCCAAAGCAGCAGATGCCAGCGCTGCCAAAGCGGAAAATGACTTTGTCCCGGGGCTTTCTGCCATGATCTCGGATATCCAGACTCCAGCCTCTTCGGAACGAGAGCCGGCTTCGGCACCCGTTGCAGAAAATAACGGCAGGATGTCTGCCATCGACAGACTTCGTATGGTATCCGAAGCATCAGGTGAATCTGCGGAGGATGAAGCGCCCGAAGAGGATGAGACCAGACCTAAATCTGCCAGAAAGAGGCGTACGACCAAGCCAAAGGTACGTGAAGAAGCCGTTATTCTGGGCAGTGATGAAAATGAGGAAGCAGGCCTTTGGAACAACGGCCTTGAGATAGTTAAAACAGAAGAATCATCGGACAGCTTTACACCCCGCGATCCCTCTGAGGTACCAAATCTTAACCTTGGAGATAATCCTATGGGATACAGCGGTGGCAGAAATAAAAATGAACAGATACTGGAGCTTCACGCCGCCGGTAAATCCAATATGGCCATAGCAAAAGAGCTGGGCCTTGGTATCGGTGAGGTCAAGCTGGTGATAGATCTGTTTGAAGGAATGTAAATGAATCTCAAGTTTTATTTAAGAGGCCTGGGTATCGGGATAGTTGTTACGGCCATTATCATGCTGGTGATAGCTTCCCGCCTTCACAAGCCCTTAAGTGATGAAGAAATTAAACAAAGAGCCGGAGCGCTTGGAATGGTTGAAGCAGACGGCAAACTGACAGATGTTCTCATACAGAACAATGCTGCATCCGGTCAGGGTCAGACTGAGGCAGATGCGGCATCTTCAGATGACGGATCCGGCGAGGTAAACAACGAAAAACTCGATGAGATAGAACAGCTGGTAGAGGATGCAGATGCATATCTTGAAGAGAAGAACAGTGTCGATCACGAGTATGTTCCGAATACTGACAGTGAAGAACAATCCGAACCGGAAGCAACTCCGGAACCGACCCCTGAGCCGACCCCTGAGCCGACTCCCGAACCGACACCTGAGCCCACTCCTGAGCCTGCGAGTGCTACCACAAATGAACCCGCCGGGGACAGTTCCACAGTTTCCCAAAGCGGCAGTTTTGTGATCAGCAAGGGCGAGGATTCATTTACCATAGCTCAGCATCTTGAGAGTGCAGGATATATCAGCGATGCCCGCTCCTTTGACACATACCTTTGCCAGAACGGATATGACAGAAAGTTAAGTGCCGGAACCTATGATATTAAGAGCGGGATAACACGAGAGGAACTGGCCAATCTGTTAGTCAGAAAATAGGACAGAACAAATAAGAATAAAAAACAAAACCTTGCTGATGCAAGGTTTTGTTTAAGAATAAGTCGGAGTGACAAGACTTGAACTTGCGGCCTCTTCGTCCCTAACGAAGCGCTCTACCACCTGAGCCACACCCCGAAACGCAAGTTTCATTATATATGCAAGTAAATGTTTTTGCAACACTTTTTTATATGATATTGGAGGAACCAAATGGATTACGGCAAGATAGCACTTGAAAAGCACAAAGAGTGGAAGGGTAAACTGGAGATACGTCCCAGAGCGGATGTAGACAGTTCCGAAGCACTGAGCATTGCATATACACCTGGAGTTGCAACTCCGTGCCTGGAGATACAAAAGAATATCGATCTGAGCTATGAACTTACCAGGAGATGGAACACCGTAGCGGTAGTAACTGACGGAACTGCTGTCCTGGGACTCGGAGATATAGGACCGGAGGCCGGCATGCCTGTAATGGAGGGTAAATGTGTCA
>ODAI012312386.1_pt1 | contig 11439 bp, 5 predicted proteins | sample 1539321 | NCBI WGS metagenome assembly ODAI01 (sample SAMN02144231, study PRJEB22623) | gut metagenome | biome: sheep rumen | host: Ovis aries | place: New Zealand
ACATCAAGGGGGCTGAACCCAAGGGCATCCTGCTTGAGAGCGGTCCTGCAGCCGAAGCCGATGTCTGCAACGGAGAACAGCTTCAGGAAATCGTGAGGAAATACAAGATCGACACGATCTACAACCTTGCAGCCCTGCTCTCGGCCGTCGCCGAAAAGAAGCCGCAACTCGCATGGCACATCCAGATTGACGGTCTGATGAACATCCTTGAGATTGCCCGTGAAAACGGTTGCGCAGTTTTCACGCCTTCTTCAATCGGTTCCTTCGGGCCTGAGACTCCCCACAAGGACACTCCACAGGACACGATCCAGAGACCTCGCTCGATGTACGGTTGTACCAAGGTTGCCACTGAACTCCTCAGCGACTATTATTTCCACAAATACGGTGTCGACACACGTTCCGTCCGCTTCCCCGGCTTGATTTCCAACGTAACCCTCCCCGGAGGAGGTACGACAGACTATGCAGTGGAGATCTACTATGCCGCAGTCAAGGGTGAGGAATTCGTCTGCCCTATCGCCGCCGGAACATTCATGGATATGATGTACATGCCGGATGCACTGAAGGCTGCCGTCGACATCATGAATGCCGATCCTTCCAGGCTGGTTCACCGCAATTCATTCAACATCGCGTCGATGAGTTTCGATCCTGAAATCCTTCTCCACAAGATCCAGGAACATATTCCAGGATTCAAGATGCGTTATGAAGTGGATCCTGTCCGCCAGGCGATCGCAGATTCATGGCCAGACAAGATGGATGATTCCTGCGCCCGCGAGGAATGGGACTGGAAGCCCTCATTCGACCTTGAGAGCATGACTGTCGACATGATCGACGCCCTTCGGAAGAAACTCCTTTAAGGATTATTTTTCAAGGGAATTAACGAATTCACTCGGAGTAATGCCCGTCAGTTTCTTGAAACTGCGGGCAATTATTTTATAGTCAGTGCCCAGGATCTCAGCGGCTTCACCCGGAGTGTTACCGTTGATCATCAGATCCTTCATCTTCTCCACCCGCACATTTATGACATATTGATAGATCGAGGTGTCCATCTCACGCCTGAACGTACTCTCAAGAAGGCGGCGAGACATCGGGACGAGGGCGACCATATCCTCGACGGAGATATGCTCGGTGATGTTGTTGTGGATATAGCGCAGGATCTTGCTGACATACTGGTTCGAATGGACCATGGAATCTGTCGAGCGCCTGGTCATGATGTAAGAACTTTTCACGACTATGTTCCTCATCCTTCCGGCTCTTTCTTCAGCAGGAAGAGGGATAAGTTCGTCAATCAAGCCGGCTGTGTTGTAACCTGCTTCTTCGATATTCAGTTCAAGGGACGAGAGCTGAGGCGAGCTCAGTTCACAGATGGATTCATCATTTCCGACTCCCAGGATCATGACATCTTCCGGAATACGGAATCCTGCGTCAGATACCTGGTTCAGCGAATCTACAAGATAGAATGCCCTGGTGTCATCACATGCCATGATTGCGACCGGCTTTGGAAGGGAAATCACCCAATCAGCAATCTCTGAAGGGTCATATCTCCACTCTGTACCTGGATCATTAAGCTCGTAAAGGGACATCGTAGCTCCCGGAGCCTGGCGCCTGACTTCGTCCATGAAGCCTTCCCTCCTCTCTTCGGACCAGAACGTGCCTCCTAGGCCGAAGTAAGCGAAATTATTCACCCTTTTCTTGATGAAATAATCAGCACACAAACTTCCGGAAGCCAAATAATCGCCGTTGATGCAGCAGACTGAAGGATCCGTTTTTCGGTAATCCAAAGCAACAGTGATTATTCCATTGCGCCAGAACACAGAGATATCATCGGAGGATTGGAACTGGCCGATGATGGCATCGGCTTTCCATTTCATCGCAAAATCCAGGACATTATCCATATTGCCACTATCCCTTAAGGATAATGGCAATTTATGGACTGTCCCTGATTCATGTTCCTGGGAATACTTGATTATTCCCTTAAGGAGCTCATTGGCATATGATTCCGAAAAATCGGCCATCAATAGCACCCGCGCCATTGTAGTTTTAGTTGGTAGCAAAAACGTTAAAAGTTGACGCAAATGTAATAGCTTTTTTATTACATTTGCGTCGCTTATTGCGAAGTTAACTACGCTGATTGCGCAAAGATGCTATTATTCTATTCTCAATACGCAGCGATTGCTTCTGTAAACCGACGTTCAAGGTCAGTAAGCAGATAAAGGCCGTCAATATTCTGTTTCAAGCCTTTCAACTTGACTGGATAGGAGCATGGAGGGTTTCCTTGCCCTAAGATAGGCATTGAACGCAACTGCTCCGGAGTAGAATAAACCAGATGCAGGTCAGCGTAAACCTTCCCGTCTCTCCCCTTCCATTTCCCTATCATCAGCTTACTGCCTATAGGAGTCTTCTTTTCAATGGAATTCGGGAGATCATATTCTTCAGCCTGAAGAGCTGCAAGGACGCTGGCTATGTTGGAATCATGGCCGCACAGGAAGGAGAATTTCCGCCCCTGGATGCGCATCTCAGACAGCATTGTTTCCAGAAGAGGATGGGCTACATTGACAGCAACTGAAGGGGCGGTGAAAAGGACGTCACCGTACCAATCCTTGACAGCAGCCATGCTTTCCCACTCCTCCCTGCTTACCGAATGACCGAAACCGGCAGCCTTGTCGTCAGTCTCCTCGTAGTACTGGAGGATCAAGGCATCTGAGGCCGAATTGGCCATCTTGAGGCCACCGGTCATGGCAGGTTCCTTGAACACTTCCAAAAAAATGGCGAGGTCGTCAGTACGGAAGAAGGTGGTGTCATTGGCTGAAGCAGGACTGTCTTTTATGTCCAGGATCCTTTCCAGGACAGCAAAATTACCGGCCATCTTCTCACCTGCTCCTACAAGTCCCCTGTCTCCTCCCATGGCCGCTATCTCGGCTATTGCCTTCCTGCGGAATTCATCATCCACCTTTGTGAGCTGGGGGTTGAAGACAGGATCCATCGTGCCTACCTTGCAATGATGCTCAACCTCCACGTTCGCGACGGGGAACATTCCACTAGAGAAGTATTGGGCTGTGGCAATGGTCCGCTGCATCGAGTTGGAATAGAAACGGACAGTCCCTGGAACAGGTATTTCGTTTTCCTTGACAAGACCTTCGGAGACCAGCCATTTACGGAAAAACTGTCCCATCTGAGTCTCAAGGACTCCGCCGCGGAGGGATAGTTCACCAGGGGCAGATGTCCAGGAATACCACTCATGAGGAGTGATGCGTGAGAGTACCGATCCTCCCCCTGAAAGAGGAGAACGGATGTTGTGACGGCTAAGGATCACCATGCCGTCAAGATTGTACCGGTCTTCAAAACCCTCAGGACGGGCCAACCAGTTACTGGTGGTTGCCGGAACCTCTGAAACAGGCACAGCCTGCCTTACCCTGGGGCTGCAGGAATAAAGGCAGGCTGCCGTCAGCAGGATAAATGCAATCCTTCTCATCCGAAAACAGCTTAGAATCTCAGGATGATGGTAGGATCAAGCGGATAGCGTCCGAAATCTTTGCCATAGATTGCGAGGCCACCATCAAGATCGTCGGCCGGAACGGTGAAACGAAGGGTAACCTTCCTGTCCCTGAGGATGTCCTCTGCAGGAATCTGGTCGAAAGGAATGTCCATCTTGACTAGTTCTCCATAGGAACCAGCCTCTGACATGTGCCTTTCGTCAGGCTGGGAACCCCATGAAAGGATACCCCTGTGGTCTGCAGGATCATCAGAGAGATCATGCTTGCCTACCACCTTGCCATTGATGGAGACCTCAAGCTTGGAAGGCCACAGGACATTGTCAGTCATGGCATAGGAATTAGGAGACTTGCATGGATCGAAAGTTCCCTTTCCGAGCATGTAGTCACCCTGGATCTCGTCGCCTTCCTTGTCCTTGCCGAACTGCTGCTTTGCAGAAGCCTCGAAGACAAGTTGTGCGGAAGAAACCTTCTCCAGGTCGATATCCTTAGGAAGCTCGATGGTGTACTCGAAGTAACCGTGGCCGAAGCCATCTACCTTGAGACCGCCGAAGATGGAGGTCTGCTTCGCTGACCATTCCTGTGCAGTGAAGGAAGCGGGAGCAAAGGTAATGAGACGTGCATTCTCAGGAACTGCATCCTTACCATCCTTTACCCTGAAGGTCGTGAAATTGCGGTGGAGCACCTGGCCCTTGTCATTCTTCAGGACAATCCTGAGCAGATAAAGTCCATTGGTCTCGGGCATTTGAACCCTCTGGTTGGCAACGGGAGCGCTGAGGAAAGGCTGGAACTTGACCGGAATCGAGAGTTTCTCGAATGTGTGGAACTCTCCGAGGTTGTCCCAACCGACCAGTTCTGTGTCAATGGTAAGGTTGCCGGGATCCTTGTCCGTCATGAATGAGCCATAGAACGGAAGGTCCACCCAGCTTCCAGCCTTGTTTACCGTCCAGAGGTACTTGACAGGAGAGATGTAATAGAGGCTCTGGAAGTCTGCTATGGTCATGCCGGGAACGAGTTCGTCAAGTCCGTCGATCTTAGGGGAACGGTCGTACTTGACATAGCCGTTCCACTCGTTGATAACATCGTGATGTTCGGTGTAAAGCCAGCCTGCGCACTTGGGATAGCGGCGGAAAGCATCCATCATGATGTGATAGTCCCAGGTGTAGTCGCAGTCACCGGCACTGCCTTCGTAACCCCAGACATTGCCGCACTCGCTGTTGATCATGGGAGCTCCGTTCTGTGCATTGCCGCCGATGTAGTTGAAGGTGCTGCCAGGGAAGGTCTTGTCTGAATATTCCTTGATGGTATCCTCCCAGACATAGCCGCGGCAGTAGGCGTGCCAGGAGTTGATGTCGGATTCGACGTGGTCATGGTTGCAGGCACTCTGGTCCTCCACCAGGCGGGAAGGGTCCAGGCTCTTGGTCAGATGGTACATCGAGCGTACCCACTCCTGGGTCTCAGGAAGATAAGTACCGCCTGTGCGGAGACCCCAAGTCTCGTTGAAATTGACCCACGCGAATATGGACGGATGGTTGTAGTCACGTTCGACCTGCTCACGGAGGCAGTTCTCCCAGTCTTCGCGGGCCTCAGGCACCGGCTCTCCCCAGAAGTTCGGAGTGTCGGCCATGATCAGCAGACCGAGTTTGTCGGCCCAGTATAGTTTACGAGGCACCTCAACCTTGATGTGGATTCTGTTACCGTTCAGTCCGACCTTCTTGGAAAGCAGGATCTCGTTCTTCATGAACTCATCGGTGGGGAAGGTGTAGAAACCTTCCGGATGATAACTCTGGTCCAGGCAAAGCTGGAGATATAGAGGCTTGTTGTTGAGAGCCACATAGTTGTAGTCAGCACCGGGGAAAGGCATCACGCTGACTTTACGCTGGCCGAAATAGGTGTTCACCTCGTCCTCTTCACCAAGTGATGCGGTTACTTCATAGAGGAAAGGATCGTCGATATCCCAAAGATGCTGGTCCTTGATCGGAACTGTGAAGCTGGCCTTGTCCTGGCCGCCGATCTCAGCTGTGAAGGCATCCTGGTTACCGGTCTTGAATGCAAGCTTGATGGACTCACCCTGGGCTGCAGGTGCAGCGAGAGCGACATCGACCTTCACGTTAGAGTTGTCGATGTCGGGAGTGAAATGAAGAGACTTGATGTAGTTCTCGCCGCGGGCCTCAAGATAGACAGTCTGCCAGATACCACGGGCATTGCCATAACCCTGCTTTCCGTAGAGGTGGGCATCGCTGGAAGTGTCGTCTGCCTTGATCAGGATCTGCTGTTTCCCTCCGAAACGTACATCCTTCAGTTCGCACTCGAAGGGAGTATAGCCGCCCTGGTGGCGTCCGATCTCCTGGCCATCCAGCCAGACCTGGGTGTCCCAGTCTGAAGCACCTATGACGAGGAAAACCCTCTTTCCCTTCCATGATTCAGGGACAGTGATCTCACGGCCATACCAGCCGATGTCGCCCTTGTCCTCAACCTCGGAAAGTTTGGAGCCCCAAGGGAAAGGAACGAGAATGCTCTGGTCGAGGACAGAGCAGTCATTGGCCGAGAGAGCCTTGGCTGCCAGAGACTCGTCAAAGGTAAATGCCCAGTGACCATTGAGATTGACCCATTGGGTACGCTCAAAATCCGGACGGGGATGCTCCGGAAGAGGAATGGACTCGGTTGTCCTGATGTCATTACAAGCGCCCAGGAGCAACAGCCCAAGTGCGCAAAGAACTAACTGAACCTTCTTCATGATATTAATTTATATTGGTTATTATCGGGATTCTGCCATTTACAAATTTAATAAATTTCAGTTAAATGTCGACATTGAAACCCAGGCCGATAACATGTTCAGCCGGAATATCCCTGAAAGCATAGTACATGTAATATGCCTCGAACTGGATCTTGCCCGTAATGTCATAATCACATGCGACATAATGCCTGGTCCGCTTCCACACGTCTCCCCATGTGAAAACCTCGACTGCCAGATACGGTGAGAAACGCGTGTCAGGGATGGCATACTGAACTTTAAGCCGCGAACGAAGTATGTTTCCCTGTGTCCCCAGGGAAGGCGTCCAGTCATGCATGTAACGTTCACGGATGGACACCGAGAATGAGCCTTCCTTCAATGTGGCCATGACGTCGAAGACCGCCTTGTGGGTAGCGTATGATGGGTACTGTATGTAGTCGTATGCAAGGTCAGCCTTCAGCCACGGCAGGATCTTGGCGCCAAAGGTGGTCCTGGTGTACCAGTCCTGGAAACGCTTGTATTGGAAGTTGTCATGTTCGAAGTAGAACTTGGCGAAGAAAGGGCTGCCGTCAAAATCATGGTTTATGTCTATGAATTCCCATCCCCCGAAAGTGTTGTCCTCCGCCTCCTGGGCAGAAAGGCGCACAGGAATCAGCAGGAAGAATGCAAGGACTGGATATAGGATGAACCTGACTCTACTCATTTGGTTCTTCAATTATTAATCTGACCGGCCCTGTGAGACCAGCTGGCTGAAGTGGAGAGTCTTTCTTGAAGTAGGACCATATTGCAAAAGCCTTACGACCCTTGGAAGGGCGTGGCTCACCTTTCAGGAACCACTCAGGGACCTCCTTCACAGCCCTGCCCATGTCATCCCCCCTGTCTTTTCCCCACTCGAAGTCCGGCTCATGCTTTTCGTCACCGATCATCCTGTTGGCCCAGTTGTTGGTCACGGCAACTTCAACCAGGTTATTCCCTTTCTTCACGAAATCAGTGATGTCGGCACAATAGGGAGGATACCAGAGAACTGCAACCTTGCGGCCGTTTACCGCCAGTTCTGCAATGTCATTGAGTTCTCCAAGATCAAGCAGGACACGTTTCCCTCCGGCGATATCCTCTTTCCCAAGACTTATCTTCAAAGAATATGTTGCAGTCCCTGAGAAGTACCTGATCCGTTCCTCATCGGCCCGGCTGAAATCCTGAAGCCTGAACGACTTGATGCTGAACGGATCATCCACCTTGGGGACGAAGGTCACATCCCAGACATCTCCTGCAGGCTTGATGGCCTTGGACTTTGGGACAAAGGTACTCTCCTTCTGATAAAAGGTCCCGATGCGTGGAAGCACCACGAACATGGACTGTCCGGCCGCCAGCCTAATCCTGACCGAATCCTCCACGGCAGAATCAGGAGCAACGGATACCTTCCCGGAATATGGGTCCCAATACTCCGGACGGATTGACGGGTCACTGGGGGCAAGGGCCAAAGTCACTGGATCTTTGCCTTGGTTTACGGCAAAAAAAATGTCTGAATCAGGAGTCTTGCGGCGAATCCAATTATCAGTAAGGTCTTCCAGGGCCCCCTGCCTCAACATCATCTGGCAGCGGGACAGATAGGTAAAGAAAGCCTTTCCTGGTTCGAACCAGGTCTGGTTGCGACCGAAATGGGTTCCCCACCATCCCATGCCCATCCCGGGCTGGTACCTGTCATCGAAAGGCTGATGTACCCAGTGGTGAAGGAACAATAGGTTCGCCCCTGAAACGAAGGCTCCGTCCGCACTGTTCTTCAGGAATTCAGGGTCCTCAGTATAATGACTGTCGGTAGGCCATCCGGTGAAAGCCTCCGCACCGACAATATTCTTTCCGTATTCACGGGCCTTGTCAACGATCGTCCGGGAAATGCGGCCAGAACTGTAAGTCCAGAACTCTCCCATCGGAAGGTCTGCAAGAGACACCGATTCCGCAGTGTCAAAGGGGCCTGAATATGGTTCCCAAAACAGTTGCAGCCCTTCAGCGTTGATCTTGTCCCTGGCAACCCTGAAACCGTTGTCAATGAACATCCTGCTGACCGTTCTCTTCATGTCTTCATCGAATCTCTTGGAGAACTCCCCTTCCGGAGAAGAGTCCTTGAGGGCGAAACCGGGAACCGGATCATAGCCGTTCATTTCTTCGAACTTTTCCCTGAAACCCTCGGTCCAGTTCTGGTCGCCGGCCTCGTAGCTGTCAATCAGAAGATGCGTGAATGAGTCCCCGAAATACTTCCCGACATGTTCCTTAAGTGGGCCCAGGACATTATCCCAGTGGTATGAAGAAATCTCCGCATTCATCTTGTCTGCCTCCAGGGTCTTCCCGAGCACATCTTCCGGGACAGGATGCGGGAAAGCCATGGTACAGGCGTGGCCGATACGATAGAGCATCCATTTCCCGGCAGGGGCATTCCACTCCAAAATGCCGGAAGGATCCATCTTCCCTGTAAGATCCACGACTTCCTCCCTCGCCGGATTGTCTTTTATAGGGACTGCCATTACCGCTATGTCATGAAACTGGCCAGCCTTCTCCACCAGATCGGTGTAGAACGAGAAAGAAGGAAGCTCAGGGACAGGGAGGGAAACCCTTACAGTCCCGCCCCCGTCCACGGAGACCTTGCTCATCACTACTTTCTGCATGCCCTGGTCTTCAGAGATCCAGGGCCCTCCGGTCGTACTGTAGCCGGGAGAATTATGTAGGCCTATCTTCAGGCCCAATTCCCGGGCGACCTCGGCCGCATATTCAATGGCCTCCCAATACTTCGGACTCCTGTACTCCTGGTCCGGCCAGGGGTTGTTCCCGATTGGTTGTTCAGACTCCTGTACAGCTGAAGTAAGGTTGAAAATTGTCGCCCCGGCTATGCCAGCCTCTTTCATGGCTTCAAGATCCCGGCGTATTCCTTCCTTCGAGAAATTGGGGCCCATCCAATGCCACCAGACATAGGGACGGTACTCCATCGGAGGCTGGACAAACATTCCGGCAAGTCCTTCCATATCCTGGACCAGGGACTGTTTTCCAGACTCTGAGAAAGAAAACCAATCAAGGCTGAACAAATCCTCTCCGCCTTCGGGGCCCTCGAATTCCATGCGCAATGCATGGACTCCCTTGATCCTGGAAACCTTCGACGAGACAGTGATCCAGCCACTGGTGGAAGGGACATCGATACTCCCTAGCAGACGTCCTCCTTCCCCGTCCTCCAGCAGACGGATGGTTCCACCTCTCCCTGAACGGACATGTACCGTAAATAAGCGTGCCCCTTTCCCGAAATCAAGGTATTTCCAGACGGCCGAATCGCCAGACCGGATGCCTCCGAGTTCCTCGCTTCCACTCGTTCCCTCCATGCTACGTATCCGGACATTCCCTCCAAGCAGGCAGGCCCTTGCAGCATCTGTCCTGGAGAATGCATCCAGAGGAGCGCCAGCGCCCTGGGAAGTCATCTCGACCTCGTCGATCGTTCCATCTTCGTTGAAACTTATAGGCTCGATACATGCTTTCCTCATCGACCTGCTGGCATGGGTCGAACGATGGTAAAGGACATACCACCGGTCCCCGAACTTGACCAGCGAACCATGGTTGTTCCAGGTCTCCGGATCGCATCCGGCATTGTCTATGATCACTCCCTTGTACTCATAGGGGCCAAGTGGCGACGTCGACATCGAATACCCGAGGCAGGTGGGGCGCCCTTTACGGCTGATGTCCGCATAGATGAAATAGTAGTACATCCCGCGCTTGATAACGTAACTTCCTTCATGGAAATAATGGTCCTTCTCAGTAACTATGCCGTCCACCATGGAGGATAGGTCGAGAGTCTTCAAGTCGGGATTCATCTTCGCACCCTTGGCAGAGAACTGTCCCCAGAAATAATAAGCCTGCCCATCATCGTCTATGAATATGTTGGGATCGATCTGCTTCGGCCCTTCGATCTTCACGGCGTCCCTGAACGGTCCGACGGGAGAATCCGACACGGCCACGAATTCATCCCCTCCTGGATTCTCGAAATAGAGGTAATAGGTTCCATCCTTGTACATCATGTCCGGTGCGTAAATCGTGCTCTCCCACCTGAAAGAATCTGAATGAAGCGTCCAGTCCTTCAGGTCTGCCGAAGAAAGTACATGGTAGCGGTCGGAGCAATAATGCTTAGGATCAAGATCCAGGGAACCATAGATATAGAGTCTTCCGTCAAGCCCTACCCTCGAAGTCGGATCGGCAATGTAGACTCCGGGAGGCGAGATAGGGTTCTGTGCCAAAACGGCAAGGGACAGGCACAGGAATGCTAGGAAGAAACAGGCTTTTCTCATAGCTTTCAATTATCTTGTATCAATATTCAACAATGACCTCCACAGGTCCCAGCAAGCCTGAACTCTGAAGTTCATCCCCAGCCTTCCATGGCTGGATGTTCGTCCAGGTCAGGCGCTTGTCTGCGGGAAGGTTCTCATCTGCAATCAAACGGTTGCGCCAGTTGTTCCATACCCTGATTTCCAGGATGTTTTCCCCTTCCTTGACCAAAGAACCGATGTCCAGGCGATAGGGGAAGGTCCAGGCACCTCCGGCATCCTTGCCGTTCACCTTGACGGATGCTATGACCATAGCCTCGCCCAGATCAAGGGTCAAATGAGCCCACTTGACATCCTTTTCCTTGAGAGTAAAGGTGTTGGTGTAAAGGGCACTGCCTGAAAAATAACGGACTGCCGGATCTTTTTCCGACGTCCAATCCACCAGCCTGGAGAAAGTCCGGGAGAAGGCCGGATTGCCGGCAGAGGCATCAAAATCGACCTTCCAGGAAGTCCTGTCCATCCCGATCCTTGACATCCCCGATGTAGCGGATGGTTTGGCGGCATCGCGACGGAAGACTATGAATGCACTTTCAAGACGGTCAAGGCTAAGCTTCACTTGTCCGGAAGAGGACTTCACAATGCCACGGACCTTTCCCGAAACCGGATTCCAAACCTCAGCCTCAAGGGAAGGATCGACCCGGAACAATGCCGAGACCTCGACCGGGGTGTCTTCCTGGTTGGAAACGAAGAATATTTCTCCGTCCTGTCCGAGAGTGCGGTGTATGAAGGAAATCTTTGCCTCGCCTTCATAGTGGAAATCAGGAGCTATACCCAGATCCGAGAGAATGGTCTCCATCGTTGTTCCATCGGGATACACTCGTCCGGCGCCACATCTGCCGCTTCCGTTCCATATCTTTGAAGA
>ODAI012908535.1_pt1 | contig 11439 bp, 8 predicted proteins | sample 1539321 | NCBI WGS metagenome assembly ODAI01 (sample SAMN02144231, study PRJEB22623) | gut metagenome | biome: sheep rumen | host: Ovis aries | place: New Zealand
GCTCAAACACACACCGAGGGCTTTAGCGATGATTTGTTGAAGGTCTGCCTATGATTTGGTGAAGGTCTAAAAAAATGGCGGAGACCTTCACCATAAAAATTCCCTCAGACCATGGCCCAAGCCATATTATCTGGTGAAGGTCCCCCTGGAAAAAACAGACCTTCACCAAAACCCCCTGGGACCTTCACCATTTTTATGTGGGACCTTCACCAATTTCATGGGAGACCTTCACCGCAACACCTTGTTTCCAGTCTTACGTGCTCCCAGCGGTCCTTTAGATGGACCGATAGAAGCATTTTCAGCATCTTTTGCTCCTAACGGTCCTTCAGTTGGACCGTTAAGAGCATCTACTCGGTTCCGAGTTGCTTCTAAAGGTCCAGGCAATCCCAGGTCTTCAGGAAACGTTGAAGCCGACCCATGCGGGCCGGCTTCTTTGAGGTTGAGGTACAGCGATTCGAACGCTGACTGGGGGAACCAAAATCCCATGTGCTACCATTACACCATACCTCAGTTCCGGGTGCAAAGATATCAATTATTTTCGAATTGTCTTGAAATATTCGCGGACGAGGGTGGAACATTCGTCGGCGAGAAGGCCGGAGCTCACTTCCGTGCGGGGATGCAGCAGGGAAGGGGAGAAGAGGGACTGGCCTCGCTTGGGGTCGGAGGCTCCGTATACGATGCGGCCTATCTGCGCCCAGCAGAGGGCGGCGGCGCACATAGGGCAGGGCTCCAGGGTGACGTACAATGTGCAGTCGTTAAGGTATTTGCCGCCGACGGCCTCGGTGGCGGCGGTGAGCGCGATCATCTCGGCGTGGGCGGTGGGGTCGTGCAGGCGCTCGACCATATTGTGCCCCTTGGCGATGATACGGCCCTTCCAGACGATGACGGCCCCTACGGGGATCTCGTCATCGTCGCGTGCGGCCGCAGCCTCGCGCAGCGCCTCGCGCATGAATCTTTCGTCCTGTTCCATCATGGAAACAAAGGTAATCAATTATGGGGATTGTCCGGAAGATTATTTGTACCATTTTGAGCAAATAATTATTTTTGCATACATTAACACCGACGATTGATGACTGATAACCGAACCACCGTGTCTTCCTTCTGCTTCCTGCCTCCCGCCGGAGGCACGGCCGAATACCACTTCATGATCAGGGTCGCAGACTCTGCATTGTCCTTCAGCGAGCAGCTGGAGGCGGTAATGGATGCGTATCGCATGGCCGTGGATGGCAGGACCGTCCTTTTCCGCAGGTTCTTCCTCAGCGACCCGGCCAACCAGGCGGGCCGTCTGGACGAGGCACTGGCCGTCCTGCCGGCGGCCGCGACTTCTCTCGTCGGCCAGCCGCCGCTGGACGGCACCAAGCTCGCCCTCTGGGCGTACGCCGTGGACGGCCCCGCCGCCGAAGGCGCACTGTGGGCGCACAACGGCTATACCCATGTCTGGCACGGCCACTTACTCTCCGGGATGGAGGGCTCCGAAGCCCAGATGTCGGAGCTTTTCTCAAGGTACGACGGCTCCTTGCACGCACTTGGCCTCAGTGTAGCGGACGACTGCATCCGCACCTGGATATTCGTAAGGGATGTGGACACCAACTACTCCGGAGTGGTCAAGGGACGTAAGAACTATTTCGAAGGCATCGGACTTACCCCCGACACGCATTTCATCGCCAGCACCGGCATCTGCGGGGTGGACGCACGCACCGAAGCCCTTGTAAATATGGACGCTTATGCTGTCGGTGGCCTTCTTCCCGGCCAGGTCAGCTACCTGCACGCTTACGACCATCTCAGCCCGACAGCCCTTTACGGGGTGACTTTCGAGCGCGGCACCGCAGTGACCTACGGCGACCGCCGCCACGTCTTCATCAGCGGTACCGCCAGCATCGACTCTGAAGGCAAGGTCGTCCATGAAGGAGATCCCGCCAGGCAGACGGAGCGTCTGCTTGAGAATGTCGGCGTCCTTCTCAGCGAGGCCGGCGCCGGTTTCGAAGACATAGCCTACAGCATAGTCTACCTGCGTGACATCGCGGACTATGCAACGGTGCACGGGATGATGGAGCATCTGCATCCCGGGCTTCAGTCGGTATATGTCCTCGCTCCCGTGTGCCGTCCGGCATGGCTCGTCGAGATGGAATGCATGGCCGTGGTTCCGGCCTCTGAACCCTGGCCTGCCTTCTGACAGCCTTCGGCTGCATTCCGCGCATGATGTGCAAAATAATATTTGTTTAATTACTGACAAATACTTATTTTTACATTCTGACAACCACATTTTCCCTGCCGATGAGATCGTACGTACCCATCTTCATCTTCCTGCTGTCCGTCTTCGTTTCCTGCGGAGGCGGCTCCGATGTGGAGCAGCCCTCGGAGCCTGCTCCTAAATATGTGAGTACCAGCATCCAGGATGGAGCCAAGGACCTGAAGGGAACAGTCCTTTCGATAGTCGTCTCGATGGACCAGAAGGTCAGGGTGACTGCGGCGAACAGCCAGCGTATCACTGTCAGCGGAGACGCCTCGGTCTCATCTGTCAGCGCATACAATACCGATGTGACCATTGACATCATCGGCCTGGGCAACGGCACTACCCATACTCTCACCATCCCCTCCGGAGTCATCGAAGGCTACAAGTCAGGGCAGGAAGCGGCCCCGCAGCTGACCCTGACCTTCACCATGGAGTATACCGAGCCTGACAAACCTTTCGACAAGTCCCTCGTGGCTCCGCTGACCAACGGCTCCGCCACCCCCGAGGCCGCCGCGCTCTATGCTTACCTGCTGGACAACTACGGCTCCAGGACGCTGTCCGGCGCCATGGGCGGAACGGCCTGGGAGACTTCATACACCGACATGATCATGAAGCAGACGGGGCGATATCCAGCCATCGTCGGCTTCGACTACATCTTCAACAACTGGGCTGACCGTGAGAAAGAATGGTCCGGCCGTCCTGACTATACCGATATAACTCCCGTCAGGAAGGCCTGGGAGGCCCATAATATCATCCAGATAGGCTGGCATTGGTGCGTTCCCGAGACCACGGAGGATAAGTTCGACACTTCAGGTGGCAAGAGATACATCGACTCATATTCATACAATACCAAGGCTTTCGGAGTGAAGACCGCCCTGACGGAGGGGACCTGGCAGAATGAAGAGCTCAAGAAGCAGGTGAAGCAGGTAGCCGGGTATCTCAGGTTGCTTCAGGATGCCGGTATCCCCGTGCTGTGGAGGCCCTTGCACGAAGCTGCAGGCGATTACACCTGGGGCGCCTGGTTCTGGTGGGGCCGCGACGGGGCCGAAGCATGCAAGGAGCTGTGGAGGTATCTGTACCGTGAGTTCACCGGGACCTACGGCCTGAACAACCTCATCTGGGTCTGGACCGTCCAGACTTCCGATGCCGGGAAGCTCTCCGATGTCTCCAACCTCAGGGACTGGTATCCCGGAGACGAATATGTCGACATGGTCGGAGCCGACCTGTATGTAGCCCAAGGCACTACCCAGTCCGACGCCTTCAAGCTGGTGCACGAGTCAGTCAAGGGGCATAAGATGGTTGTGCTGAGCGAGTTCGGCAACCTCCTCGACATCGACGGCTACTTCTCTGAAGGGGCCCCGTGGGGATACTTCATGAACTGGTGCAACTTCGATAACGGCACTCCAGTGCTCTGGTGCCGTGGCTCCGACGGTTCTTTCACATGGAACAACTCCGCAGACGACTGGAAAGCCGCGCTTTCCAACAGACATACCCTGAATAGAAACGACTTACCTTCATTCAAATGATGCGCATTACAAAGTACATTCCCCTGGTTCTCCTCATGATGGCGGCGGTTTTCATCGCTTCCTGCGGCGGCAGCGAAGATCCCCAGCCTCAGGAAGAGCCCGCCCCCGTACTTCTGAACACCTCTCCCGAGAACGGAGCGGGCGGATTCATCGAGAATTCCCTTTCGATCGTCTTTACATACGACCAGAATATCAGGTGTACCGCCCAGGGCAAGGCCGGCATCTCCGTGGACGGAGGAGCCTCCGTCGCCAGTGTCAGTGCTTACAGTACCGACCTTACCGTGGAAGTCTCCGGACTTTCCAGGGGTTCCAAGTACACTGTCACCATCCCCGCCGGGGCCGTACAGGGCTACAGGACCAACCAGAAGCCTGCTGAGGCAGTGACCTTCAGTTTCTCCACCAAGGAGGAGGAGCCCGTCCCCGTCGATCCCGAGGACCCCAAGGACTGGGAGAATGCCGCATCGGCAGCCCGCAACATGGGCGCCGGGTGGAACCTCGGCAATACGCTCGATTCCAACAGCGGCGATGTCAATCACATGTGGATCGAGGGCGGCGCCAGGACCACTGCTGATTACGAAAGGGCATGGGGCCAGCCGCTCGCGACCCGCGCGCTGATCCATATGTTCAAGGAAGCCGGCTTCAAGAGCATCCGCGTGCCGGTCACCTGGTACCCCCATGTCGGTACGCTGACCGTCAAGAGCAAGCTTCTGGACGATAATAATTATCATTATGTCCTGGACAGCTGGACCGGCACCGAGATCGATCCGGTCTGGATGGCAAGGGTGAAGGAAGTGGTGAACTATGTCATAGACGAGGGCATGTACTGCATCCTCAATGTCCACCACGATACCGGATCCGCTTCAACTGCATGGCTCAGGGCCGACGAGAAGGTCTATGCCGCCGTCAGGGACAAGTACTGCGAGCTTTGGAGGCAGATAGCCACCGAGTTCGAGTCCTACGGGCCGAGGCTCATATTCGAGTCCTTCAACGAGATGCTGGACGCGAACAGCACATGGAACCATTCCACCGACGCTGCCCACGAAGTCATCAATAAGTACAATGCCGATTTCGTCGCGACCGTGAGGGCTACCGGAGGGAAGAACGCCTACCGCAACCTCATACTCAATACCTATGCTGCGAGCTGCGACGAGGTGGCCCTCAAGGCTTTCCGCCTGCCCCAGGACACCGTTGAAGGGAAGCTTCTGGCCGAGGTTCACAGCTATGCCCCTTACCACTTCGCCTTCGATACCGATCATCCCAAGACCGAGTTCGACGCTTCCTGCGAGACCGAAGTCACCGCCATCATCGAGAGGCTCAATACCTATCTCGTGAGCAAGGGCATCCCGTGCGTGCTCGGCGAGTTCGGTGCCGATTCGCAGAAACGCTCCGAGGCCGAGCTGGTCAAGCAGGCCCGGTGCTATGTCTCCAATGCCGCGAAATATGATATCCCATGCCTTTACTGGATGACTCTGAGCAACGGCGAGGACCGCACTGTCCCGAAGTGGACCAAGCCTCTGCTCAAGGATGCCATCCTCAAGGCTTACAATGATAATAAAACCAAATGACCATGAGCGATGTCTTGAATGAGATCACTCCCTTGTCGGAGAAAGACTGCTTCTACATCGTAGAGCGTCACAAGAACGAGTTCACCTACCCCTTGCATCAGCACCGGGACTTCGAACTCAATTTCATAGAACACGCCGCGGGCGCGCAGCGTGTCGTCGGCGACAACCTCGAGGAGATAGGCGAGTTCGACCTGGTCCTCATCGGAGGCGAGAACCTCGAACACGCCTGGAAGCAGGGCCGCTGCACCTCCAGCGATATCCGCGAGATCACCATCCAGTTCTCGGCCGACCTCTTCCCCGAGTCCCTCCTGTCCAAGAACCAGTTCGCCTCCATCCGCCAGATGCTGGAGCGCGCTCAGCTTGGCCTTTCGTTCCCGATGGAGACCATCATGGAGGTGTATTCCATCCTGAACGGGCTCGTCGGCATGAAGGAGAAATTCTACCAGTACCTGCAGTTCATGGTACTGATGTACAAACTTTCCATTTCGGACAATTCCAAAGTGCTGGCCAGCAGCTCTTTCGCACATTCGGAGAAAAGCTCCGAGAGCGACCGCGTCCTGCTGGTCAAGCAGTACATCAACGACCATTTCACCGAGGACCTCTCGCTCGCCACGCTTGCGGACCTCGTATGCATGACTCCCTCGGCCTTCAGCCGCTTCTTCAAGACCCGCACCGGCCGTACCCTTTCCGACTACATCATCGACATCAAGCTGGGCTTTGCCGCGAGGATGCTTGTCGACACTTCCAAGAGCGTTTCCGAGATCTGCTATGAATGCGGTTTCAACAACCAGTCCAACTTCAACCGCATCTTCAAGGCCAAGCGCGGCCTGACTCCCAGGGATTTCAGGGCAATGTTCAAGAAAAACAAGGTAATCGTATAACTATCCACATACTTTTTTATGAATTTCGAAGAGAAACTGAATGTGCTGGTGAAGGATCACGAGGCACTTCTCAAAAGGAAAAACCGTGCGCTCTACTCGGGCGGAGTGTTCGAACGCTATGAATTCCCGGTGGTGACTGCCGCGCATGCTCCGCTGTTCTGGCGTTACGACCTGGACGAGAACACCAATCCATACCTGGAGGAGCGTTTCGGCATACATGCCGCTTTCAACTCCGGCGCCATCAAATGGGGTGACAAGTACCTGCTGTGCGTCCGAGTGGAGGGCGCAGACCGCAAGTCCTTCTTCGCCATGGCTGAGAGCCCCAACGGAGTGGACAATTTCCGCTTCTGGGACCGTCCCGTCACCATGCCGGAGTGGGGTGAGCCTGCCACCAACGTCTATGACATGCGCCTGACCGCGCACGAAGACGGCTGGGTGTACGGCGTCTTCTGCGTCGAACGCAAGGACCCGGCCGCGGCGCCGGGCGACTTGTCGTCCGCCGTGGCCGCGGCCGGCATCGCGCGTACCCGTGACTTCGTCACCTGGGAGCGCCTGCCCGACCTGGTGAGCGCTTCGCAGCAGCGCAACGTCGTGCTCCATCCCGAGTTCGTGGACGGCAAGTACGCCTTCTATACCCGTCCGCAGGACGGCTTCATCGATGCCGGCAGCGGCGGCGGCATCGGCTGGGCCCTCGTGGACGACATCACCCATGCCGAGGTGAAGGACGAGAAGATCATCAACCTGCGCCACTACCACACCATCAAGGAAGTCAAGAACGGCGAGGGCCGGGCCCCCATCCGTACTGACAAGGGCTGGCTGCACCTGGCGCACGGCGTGCGCGGCTGCGCGAGCGGCCTGCGCTATGTGCTCTATATGTACATGACCTCCCTGGAGGACCCTTCCAAGGTCATTGCAGAGCCCGCCGGCTTCTTCATGGCGCCGGAGGGCGAGGAGTATATCGGCGACGTGATGAACGTCCTGTTCTCCAACGGCTGGATCGCCGACGAAGACGGCAAGGTCTTCATCTACTACGCCTCCAGCGACACCCGCATGCATGTAGCCACCTCCTCCGTGGACAGGCTCGTGGACTACTGCCTTCACACCGAGCCGGACGGACTCACCACCGGCGATACCGTGCGCAGGCTCAACAGGCTTATCGACAAGAACTTAAATAAATAGGACCATGGGAACAATCAAAACTTCACTGAGCGAAAAGATCGGCTACGGTTTTGGTGACATGTCTTCCTCGATGTTCTGGAAGATATTCTCCTACTACCTCCCGTTCTTCTATTCCAACATCTTCGGCCTCAGGCTCGACCAGGTGGGTGTCCTGCTCGTCGTAACGCGCATCTGGGACGCCGTGTCCGACCCCATGATGGGCGTGATCGCCGACCGTACCCGTACCAAATGGGGAAAGTACCGTCCGTACCTGCTGCTGATGGCGGTTCCCTTCGCACTCAGCGGTATCTTCCTCTTCACTACGCCGGCGGCCAGCCCGACCATGAAGCTCGTCTGGGCATACGTCACCTACATCATGATGATGACGGTATATACCGGCATCAACGTCCCCTACGGCGCCATGCTTGGCGTGATGACCGACGACTCCGACACCAAGACCGTGCTCAGCTCGTTCCGCATGTTCTTCGCCTACGGAGGTTCGTTCATCGCCCTGTTCTGCTGGGAGCCCCTCTGTAACGCCATGGGCGGTTACTCCACCCCTGCCGGCTGGCAGCATGCGATGATGGTCATAGCCTTGATGTGCCTTGTGCTCTTCCTGCTGAGCTTTGCGATGACGCGCGAGAAGCTCCATACCGAGTCCACCGCCTCGATCGGCTCAGACTTCAAGAGCCTCCTGCACAATGCCCCTTGGTGGATACTCATCGGCGCAGCCCTCTGCTCCAACCTATTCAATACCGTCCGCGGCTCGACCGTCGCCTATTTCTTCAACGATGTCATCGGTCCGGACGTGCACCTGAATCTCGGCGGCTGGGGCTTCCTTTTCTATGCCGGCCTGTTCCTGTCGATCGGTGAGGTCTGCAACATGATAGGCGTAGCCATGACCACTCCCATCGCCAAGGCCCTCGGAAAGAAAACCACCTACATGCTCTGCTTCGCCGCGCTGATCGTGCTCAGCATCGCATTTTTCTTCGTCCCTGCCACCTCCGCCGGATACTGGTGGATGATAGTGCTTCAGGTCATCATCAGCATCTTCACCGGCATCATCTCGCCTCTGGTCTGGAGTATGTACGCCGACGTCAGCGACTTTGCCGAGAACCGTGACGGCACCGCTTCCACCGGCCTCATTTTCTCCTCCGCCTCCATGGCGCAGAAGTTCGGCGGCGCGTTCGGCGGCTACGCCGTGATGGCACTGCTCGGAGCTTTCGGCTACAACACCGCCGCCGGCGCCGTGCAGACCGCAGAGGCCGTGAAGGGCCTGTGGATCCTCATGAGCTGGGTGCCCGCAGCCGTTGCGGCCCTCGCCATCGTCATCGTATTCTTCTACCCGCTCACCAAGCAGCGCATGGAGAAGATCCAGGAAGAACTTGCTGTCAAACGTAATCTTCAGTAAACTATGGCAAAGAAAGGATTTCCCAAGGCGATGTGGATCGCCGGCGCGGTACTTCTCGTCATTATCATACTTGAAGCCGTGTACGTACTCTCCGTCGGTATGGAGAAGAATGCGACCGTGGCCGATGAAGGGACGGTCGCCCAGCTTGTCATTGATTCCGCACAGGAATAAGGAATGGACGGAAAACTGTTTCTCATAGACGGCCACGCGCTGATCTTCAAGATGTACTATGCCTTTCTGAGGCGGCCCATGGTCAACTCGAAAGGCATGGATACCTCCATCCTCTTCGGCTTTACCAAGTACCTTCTGGAGATGATCGAGCGGGAGAACCCCACCCATCTAGCGGTGGCGTTCGACCCGCCCGGAGGGACTTTCCGCAGCGAGATGTACCCCGAATACAAGGCCAACCGGCCCGATACCCCCCAGCTCATCATCGATGCGCTCGAGCCCCTCTCGGAGATAGTCAGGGCGATGAACATCCCTGTCCTGATGATCCCCGGGTTCGAGGCCGACGACGTGATCGGCTCGATGGCCCTTCGCTCTGCGGGTGAAGGTTTCGACGTGTATATGGTCACTCCCGACAAGGATTACGGGCAGCTCATCCGTCCGCATGTCTTCCAGCTCAAGCCCGGAAAGTCCGGCGGCGACGACGAGCTGCTGGACAGTGCGGCCGTCTGCGCCAAGTACGGGATACAGAGCCCCCTGCAGGTCATCGACATGCTGACCATCTGCGGGGACGCCTCGGACAATGTCCCGGGTGTCAAGGGAGTAGGGGAGGTGGGAGCCGCCAAGCTCATCTCCAAGTACGGAAGCGTGGAGGAGATCTACGCCCATCTTGGCGACCTGTCAGCGCGTCAGCGCGAGATGTTCTCCCAGGCGCAGGACCATATAGCGCTGAGCAAGGCCCTCGTGACCATCAAAACCGACATCCCGCTCGGCTGCAAGGCGGAGGATATGGTGATGGACATGGAGTTCAGTCCGGCCCTGGCCGACCTCTTTGAGAAATACGAGTTCAATTCACTTAAAAGATATGTAGCGCACGTGGCGCCGGCGGCGGCCCCGCAGGTCCGTCAGGACCTCGAGGTCGAGGCCGCCGGCGCCCCCGCGCTGGTCGCCGCGGCGCGCCGCGCCGGCCGGTGCGCCTTCGTCTCCGAAGGCGCCGGGCCGGGCATCTTCGCGCCCTTGACGGGCGTCACCCTCGCCGTCTCCGACGGCGGACGGCTGCTCGCCGCGTCCGGCAGCGCCGATACCTTCAAGGAACTGCTCCAGGACGATGCCGTGGAAAAGTACGGCTTCGGCATCAAGCTCCAGCTCAGCCGCCTGCATTTCGCAGGAGTGGAGCTCAGGGGCCGCCTTGTCGACGTCGAGCTTATCCACTACATCCTCAATCCCGAGCGGAGCCATTCCCTGGATATGCTGGCAAAGACTTATCTGGACATCAGTCTGGACAAGGCCGCGGCTGAGGCCGCGGATGCCGGCCTGCTCTTCGCGGACGAGCCGTCCGATGCAGGCGAAGCCCAGGCGGCCGACAAGTCCCGCGAGGCTGCGGCCGTCCTCCTTCTCGGCGACAAAGTGCTCTCAGAGCTGGCTGCCGCCGGCATGGCATCGCTCTACGACGACATGGAGGAGCCCCTGATAAGGGTACTTGCCCGTATGGAACGTACGGGCGTCAAAGTCGACGTGGAGTCACTGGGCGACTTCGCCGCTTCGCTTCGCCGCTCCACGCTTGAGCGCGAGGCGCAGGTGCGCGAGCTGGCCGGCGAACCCGGCCTTAATGTATCGTCGCCCAAGCAGATAGGCGAAGTGCTGTTCGAGAAGCTCAAGCTCGACCCTAAGGCCAAGAAGAGCGCGAAGGGCAGCTGGTCTACCGACGAGGAGACGCTCCTGTCGCTGTCCGACCGCAGCCCCATCATCGACGCCATCCTCGACTACAGGGCCACCAAAAAACTGCTCTCCACTTACATCGAGCCTTTCCCTGGATATATCTCACCGCGGGACGGACGCGTGCATACCACGTTCAACCAGGCCCTTACTGCCACCGGCCGCCTGTCCTCGTCCAACCCCAACCTGCAGAATATCCCCATCCGTACGGAGCGCGGGAAAGAGATCCGCAAGGCATTCGTCGCCGGCATTCCTAGAGCGCAGATCCTCTCTGCCGACTACTCTCAGATCGAGCTCCGCATAATGGCCCATCTGAGCTGTGACTCACACTTGATCGATGCCTTCCGGCACGGTCTGGATGTGCACGCGGCGACTGCCGCCAAGATATTCGGCATCCCCATCGGGGAGGTCACGGCCGACCAGCGGCGTATCGCCAAGACCGCCAATTTCGGGATCATGTACGGCATCTCCTCCTTCGGCCTGGCCCAGCGCCTGCGCTGCTCCAGGGCTGAGGCCAAGAAGATCATCGACGATTACTTCGCCTCCTTCCCGTCCATCCGCTCGTTCATCGACGACACCGTGGCAGCGGCTCGCGAGACAGGCTATGTCGAGACCCTCTTCGGCCGCCGCCGGTATATCCCGGACATCAATTCCCGCAATGTCCCGCGGCGTTCCCTTGCCGACCGCAATGCCGTCAACGCGCCCATCCAAGGCACTTCCGCCGATATCATCAAACTGGCGATGGTAGCCATCGACAGGCGCATGCAGGCTGAAGGATCCCGCA